>Ga0105049_10001678_pt1 | contig 26098 bp, 19 predicted proteins | sample MAT06_FD_78087 | JGI IMG/M metagenome (GOLD analysis project Ga0105049, IMG submission 78087) | Freshwater microbial communities from Lake Fryxell liftoff mats and glacier meltwater in Antarctica - MAT-06 | ecosystem: Environmental > Aquatic > Freshwater > Ice > Liftoff microbial mat | place... | reverse complement strand
CTTGGCAAACGTCTCGGCCAGGTCGCCCCGCATCAGCCCCAGCCAGTTGCGCCAGGCCAGAACCTTGTCATCCGCATCGACGGCGGCCACTGAATCCTCGCAATCCATGATCGTCGACATCGCCGATTCCAGCCAGATATCGGAGATTCCGGCCTTGTCCGCCGCACCGATGGTGCTGGTGCGATCCACCAGAACCTCGATCAGCAGGCCGTTGACCCGCAACAGGATTTGCCATTCGCACCTGTCGTCGCGCAGGTATCCGGCGAACTGCCCCTTGTCGGCCAGCCCGACCGGCCCGGCGGCGGTAGCTGCGCACAAGGCATTATCCACCACCGACAGCCCGGTGATATCGGCCCAGCCGGCCCCGGCCAGCGGTGCCACCGCGTCCAGATGCGCCCGCCCCCAGGCGATCACCCGTGCGCCGCGCGCCGCGTCATACCCCGTGGCCTGCGGCAGATCGCCCAGCGCGTCGGTGCCATAGAGCGCGTCATACAACGACCCCCAGCGCGCATTGGCCGCGTTCAGCGCAAAGCGGGCATTCATCACCGGCACCACCAGTTGCGGCCCGGGGATCAGCGCGATTTCGGGGTCGACGCCGCTGGTGTCGATGGTGAAATCGGGGCCTTGGGGCAGCAGATAGCCGATGTCGTGCAGGAATTGCAGATAGGCCGCCGCATCATGCGGCTGACTTCGCCGGGCGATGTGCCAGGCATCGATCCGATCCTGCAGCGCCTGCCGCTGCGCCAGCAGCGCGCGATTGCGCGGGGCAAGGTCGGCGATCAGCCCGGCAAGGCCCCGCCAATAGGTGTCCGGGTCCAGGCCGGTCCCCGGCAGCAACTCGGCCTCGACAAAGGCGACCATGACCGGATCCACCTGCAGGCCGGCGCGACGAGCGGTCTGGGTCATGCTGCCCCCCTTGCATTGGCCCCGATGTGGTAACAAGCGGCTGCTGAAAGGGCAACGCGCGGCGGGGCCGCTGCCAAACCTAGGCAGATGCCTAGGTTTTCGCTTGCGCGAGTCGTCCGGTGGCGATACTTAGCCATATGCCTAACCAATCACCGGAGCTTGACGCCCTTTTCGCGGCACTTGCCGATCCGACCCGGCGCGCCATCCTGGCCAGGCTGACGCATGGCCCGGCCACCGTGACTGATCTGGCGCAGGATGCGGCCATGGCGCTGCCGTCGTTTCTGCAGCACCTGAACCGGCTGGAGGATGGCGGCCTGATCACCACCGCCAAACAGGGCCGCAGTCGCATCTGCACCCTGCGCACCGGCGCGCTGGCTCCGGCGCGCGACTGGATGACCCGGCAGCGCCTGTTGTGGGACGGGCGGACCGACCGGCTGGAAGATTACCTTGCAACCCTGACCAAAGGACCGACCCCATGACCACCACCCTGACCCTGCACCGCATCCTGCACGCGCCGCGCCCGCTGATCTATGCCTGCTGGACGCAGGCGGAACACATGCCGCACTGGTTCATGCCCAGGCCGCATGCGCTCAGCGATGTCGCCATCGACCTGCGCCCCGGCGGGCGGTTCGACAGCACGATGCATGTCGATGGCGCAGTGATACCCTCGATAGGCTGCGTGCTGCAGGCGGTGCAGGACCGCACCTTCGTGTTCACCGATTTGATGAGCGCGGATTTCCAGCCGGTCGACAGTCCGGGCCTGGGCTTTACCGCGACCATCCAGTTGGCCGATCATGCCGATGGCACCGAATACCTGGTCACCGCCCGCCACCGCACCCCGGCCGACAGCGCCCGGCACGAGGCGATGGGTTTCAGCGCCGGCTGGGGGTCGGTCGCGACCCAGTTGGAGGCCTACGCCCGCACGCTGGCGGGGCTTTAGTGCCAAAGCCGGAACCCGGCCAACCGCAGGTGGACCAGGCGCGCCCACCATGGCCGGGCCGGCCATGGTGGGCGCGCCCTTGCGCTACAGTCAAGACCATCATTCTGAACGAATATTCTTGCCTTGCCCCTTCATTTTTGCCCAAATACCCCCGGGTCCGGGCGGAGCCCGGGGGTCGGGCCAAGGCGCTCCCGGTGCAGACACGTTACCGCGCCAGCAGCGCCTCGATCTCGGCCCGGTCTGGCATCGACGGGGCCGTGCCGGGGCGCGTGACCGATATCCCGGCCGTGGCACAGCCGAACCGGACCGCGGCGACGATCTCCTGCCCTTCGGCCAGCGCCGCCGCCAACCCGCCGTTGAACGCATCCCCGGCGCCGGTCGTCTCGACCACCGGACCGGCGGCAAAGGCGGGCACCAGCACCGTCCGCGTGCCGTCGTGATACAGCGCCCCTTGCGCCCCCAGCGTGATGATCGCCGCCCCGGCACCCAGCGCGCACAGTGCGCGCGCGGCGGCTTCGGCCTCGACCGGGGTGGTCACCGGCAGGCCGGTCAGCGCCTCGGCCTCGGTTTCGTTCGGCGTGACGATGTCGCACAACGCCAGCATTCCCGGCGGCAGCGGGGCTGCCGGTGCAGGGTTCAGGATCGTCGTCACCCCGGCATTCCGCGCCAGCCGCAGCGCGGTCATCGCGGCGGGCAAGGGCTGTTCCAGTTGCGTGACGAACACGCCGGCGGTTTCGATCAGCGCCCGGTTGGCCAGAATATCGGCGTCACAGATCGTCATCGCCACCCCCGGGGCGACGATGATCGCATTCGCCCCGGTGCCGGTTTCGACAAAGATATAGGCCGCCCCGGTATAGCTGTCGTCATGTTGCGTGACCGCAGGCGTCACCCCGGCGGCGGCCCAGGTCGCCAGCGCCATGTCGGCAAAGGGGTCACGGCCCAGGCGGCTGATGAAATGCGTCTGCGCCCCCGCCCGCGCCGCCGCCACCGCCTGGTTGGACCCCTTGCCCCCTGGCCCCAGCGCAAAGCCGTCGCCCAGGATCGTCTCGCCCATGCGCGGGGAACGCGCGGCGCGATAGGCGGTGTCGGCGACAAAGACGCCCAGGATGACGACCGGTTTTGCCATGACTTACCCCTCGGGCGGGATCACGCCCTTGCGGAAGATGAAGCAGCCATAGAAGCGCCGCTCGCCGGTCTGGATCACCGCATAGGCCTGTTTGGCGCGGTCATAAAAGTCGAACCGCTCGATGCCGATCATCGGGCGCGCCCGGCCTTCGGCGGCGTCGATGGCGGCCTGCACCTCGGCCTGCACCGGCGGCACGGTGACGGGGTCGCCGACGATCTGCATCCGGCCCGCGAAATCATCCACGAACGTATCCAGCGGCAACAGCGACAGGATCGCCTGCGCCGCCTGCCCGCAGGTCAGGTTGTCCATCCGCAACAGATCGCCCAGCACCGATTCCCGCGCGATGCTGTCGGCGGGAAAGTTGGTGTCGGCGATGACCAGCGTATCGCCGTGCCCCATCGCGCGCAGCGCATACAGCACGTCTGCCGTCAGCCGGTTGTCGATCCCTTTCAGCATGATAGCCCCCCTTTTGCCTAACTGATCCGCTCGCCCGTGGCGGTGTCGAACAGATGGACCAGACGCGGTTCCGGCGCCAGCCGGATCGCATCGCCGGGCCGGAATGGATGGCGTTCGCGGAACACCGCCACCATTTCGCGCGCGCCCGCGCGGGCGACGACATGGGTTTCCGAGCCCGTCGGTTCGACCACCGCGACCGTCACCGGAAATCCGTCGTCAGCCAGGCTCAGATGCTCGGGCCGGATGCCCCAGGTGACGCGCCGCCCCTCGGTCAACCCGTCTTGTGCGGGCACCGGCAGACGCATGTCATCGGCCAGCACCTCGCCGCCCTGCACCACGCCTTCGATCAGGTTCATCGCCGGGCTGCCGATGAAGCCGGCCACGAACAGGTTGGCCGGCCGGTCATACAGATCCAGCGGCGCGCCCATCTGCGCCACATGCCCCGCCCGCATCACCACGATGCGGTCGGCCATCGTCATCGCCTCGATCTGGTCATGGGTGACATAGACGGTGGTGGTGGCAAGCCGCTGGTGCAGTTCGCGGATCTCGGACCGCATCTGCACCCGCAGCTTGGCGTCCAGATTGGACAGCGGCTCGTCGAACAGGAACACCTGCGGGTCGCGCACGATGGCGCGGCCCATGGCAACGCGCTGGCGCTGGCCGCCCGACAGATCGCGCGGATAGCGGCCAAGATAGGGCTTCAGCCCCAGGATGTCGGCGGCGCGGGTGACGCGGGTCTCGACCTCGGTCCTTGGCATCCGCGCCATCTTCAGCGCAAAGCCCATGTTGGCCGCCACCGTCTTGTGCGGGTAGAGCGCGTAATTCTGGAACACCATCGCGATGTCGCGTTCGCTGGGCGGCAGGTTGTTGACCACCTTCGGCCCGATGCTGATCGTGCCTGCGCTGATGCTTTCCAGCCCCGCGATCATCCGCAGCAGGGTGGACTTGCCACAGCCCGACGGCCCGACCAGCACCACGAACTGCCCATCGGGTATGTCGATGTTCAGCCCGTGCAGCACCTGTTCGGCACCATAGGCCTTGCGCAGGTCGCGGATCGTCACCTCGGCCATGTCAGAGCCGCCCCCCCTGGTTTCCCGCGCCAGACCTAGCCTGCCCCGGCCCCCCTGTCTACGGCGGGCATTCTACTAACATGTTAGATACTTGACTCAACGACACCGCGCATAGACAGTCTGCGCGACCGGGCAATACCGGCGCCGGTTCCGGGGGCATCCGCCCGCATGGCCAAAACCCGACGACCGTTCTTGGGCCCCATGCAACCGTAACCGACAGGCGGCCCCGGTCGCGGGGCGGATCATCTTGGGAGGATGAGAATGAAGGTTGATCTATTCGACTATGCCGTGCGGCGCGCGATGACGCGGCGGCACATGTTGCAGACCACGGCTGCGGCCGGCGGCATGGCGGCGGTGGCGGGCATAGTGCCCGGCATGGCGGCAGCCGAGGCGCATTCGAACGTGCGGGCCGAGATCCTGAAGATCCCCGGCGTCGGCATGGGCAGCCCGACCGATGCCGATTGGCAGAAAGTCGGCGAGATGTGCCTGGGTGCCACCAGGACAAATGTGGCCGAGGGCGAGTTTGCCGGGGTCGAGCTGACCTTCTTCGGCATCAACAACAACGGCCTGCACAACATCCTGTTTCGTGGCCTGCTGAAAGGCTGGGAGACGTATACCGGCGCAAAGATCAACTGGATCGACCTGGCACAGGCCGATTACAACCCGCGCCTGCAGCAGAACATTGCCACCGGCACGGTCGATTTCGATATCCTCGCCATGGGCGCGCCGCTTGAGGGCGACACGGCCGGTCAGGGCCTGCTGGACGAAATGCCCGATTGGGTCGCCACTCAGATCGAAATGGACGACTATGTGACCTATCTGAAGGCCCCTGTCGGGACCTGGGCGGGCAAAACCTATCGGATCAGCATCGACGGCGACTGCCATACCTTTGCCTATCGCCAGGACTATTTCGGCGATGGCGCGATTGGCGGGGCCTCGGCACCGACAACCTGGCAGCAGGTCAATGCCGTCTCCAAAGCGGTGATCGGCCAGACCGATCCATTGACCGGCCTGCCCGCGTTCGGTTTCCTCGACCCGCTGAAAGGTTGGGGTGGCTTCGGCTTCTACTTCCTGGAAGACCGCGCATCGGCCTATGCCAAACACCCCGCCGATCCGGCCTGGCTGTTTGACCCCGACACGATGAAGCCGCGCGTGAACAACCCGGCCTGGGTGCAGGCGATCCAGGACGTGATGGACCTGATCGCGACCCCCGGTGCCTATCCCGCCGATCAGATCAACGCCGATCCCGGCACCACCGCGTTCAGCCAGTTTCTGGCAGGCACCGGCTCGATGCTGACGTGGTGGGGCGACGTCGGTTCCAACGCGCGCACCTCGGATTCGTCCGTTGTGGGCGATGTTGTCGGCTTCTCGATCAACCCCGGGTCCGAGCGCGTCTACAACAGCGCGTCGGCGGCCTGGGAAACGCCCGAAGGCGGCAACTTTGCCCCCAACATGGCGTTTCTGGGCTGGGGCGTCTACGTCACCAACCGCGTGTCCGGCGACGAGGTCAGGCGCAAGGCGGCCTGGTCGGCGGCAGCCCATCTGGGCGGCAAGGACCTGTCGTTGTGGATGTCGGCCTATCCGTCAGGCTTTCAGCCCTATCGCAACAGCCACTTCCAGTACGACGAATGGGTTGCGGCGGGCTATGACCAAGCCTTTGTCGAGGATTACCTCGGCTCCAACGCCGACAGCTACAACCACCCCAACGCAGCGATCGAGCCGCGGATTCCCGGCATCTTTCAATACTATTCGGTCGCCGAGGATGAACTGGCCAAGGGGTTTGCCGGGCAATACGCTTCGGCCCAGGAAACCGCCGACGCGATTGCCGCCGCCTGGGAGGGGATCACCGACCAGATCGGCCGCGACAGCCAGATCGCGCTTTACAAGGCATCGCTGGGAATGTGACCGGCACTTCAAGGCCGCTTGTCGGCCTTGAACGCAACCAAAAGGGCGCGCCCGGGCAACCGGGTGCGCCTTGTTCTTTGGCATCTGGGGCTGAAGAGCGGACTGGCTTTGCCAATCGGGGCAGTTGTTCGCAGCGTGGGGCGCACCCGCACCGCCCAGCTAAACCGACAGCATCACCAGCCCCACCCGCCGCCCTTCGGACAGCAGCACGTTATACGTGCGGGCCGCGGTGGGCGAGGCCATCGCCTCGACCCCGATCCCGGCAGCCTCCAGCGTGGCGCGGAACGCGGCGGGGACATGGGTGATGGTGGCACCCGTGCCGACGAACAGCACATCCAGCGCCGCCGCCGCCGCGATCAGCCCGGCGGTGTCGTCATAGCCGCCCCACGCCACCACGCCCGCAGGCAGCACCGCCACCGCGCCCCGCACCACGATGCCGCCGACGCGGAAAAAGCCGGGGCCATAGCCGTCCACCGGCAGACCGGCGTCGAAATGGATCTCGTTCAGCCGCATCGCATGGCCTCAGGCGTCGATATTGGCAAACTCGTTCTGCAGGCCCTTCTTGGGCTTGTCGCCCCGGTCCAGGCCCAGGAACAGCACCAGATTCTTGGCGACATAGACCGACGAATAGGTGCCCAGGATCACGCCGACAAAGATCGCGAAGGCAAAACCCCGGATCACGTCGCCGCCAAAGATCAGCATCGCCCCCAGCGCGATCAGCGTGGTCAGCGAAGTGGCCAGCGTGCGGCTGAGGGTTTCGTTCACCGACAGGTTCATCACATCGCGCAGCGGCATCGTCTTGTATTTGCGCAGATTTTCCCGCAGGCGGTCAAACACCACCACCGTATCGTTGATCGAATAGCCCAGGATGGTCAGCAACGCCGCCACGATGGTCAGATCGAATTTCAACTGGAACACGGCAAAGATGCCGACGGTGACGATGATGTCGTGAAACAGCGCCACCACCGCGCCCACCGCATACTGCCATTCAAAGCGCAGCCAGATGTAGAACATGATCCCGGCACCTGCCGCCACCATCGCCAGCACCGCCGACCAGATCAGTTCGGACGACACCTTGGGCCCGACCGATTCGGTCGCGGTAAACTGCACCGCCGGATCGACGGTGCGCAACGCGCCTTGCACCTGGGCCAGGACATCGGCCGGCACCGCCTCGGCCCCGTCCTGGGCGGCGATGCGCACCTGCGCCACGTATTGATCGGCGGCAAAAGTGGGGTCGAACACCTGCGTGATCGCCACATCGCCCAGATCCAGCGCAATCAGCGCCTGACGATAGACCCCCACATCCAGCGCCTGGGTCGACTGGGTGCGGATCGAGGTGCCGCCCTGAAAGTCGATGCCAAAGTTCAGGCCCATGAAAATCCAGGCCAGCACCGCGCCCACCATCAGCAACCAGGATCCGCCGAACATGACCCATTGCCAGCGAAAGAAGTCGATATTGGTCTTTTCCGGAGCTAGTCGCAGTCGCCAGGCCATCGCTCGCCCTCCCTCAAACCGTGATCGACTTGGGCAGGACCCGGTTGAACCAGATCGTCATGATCGCCCGCGTGACATAGACGGCCGTAAAGACCGAGGTTATGATGCCGATGCCCAGCACGATGGCAAAACCGCGCACCGGCCCGGCCCCGACCGCAAACAGCACCACCGCCGTGATGAAGGTGGTGACGTTGGCGTCGACGATGGACGACAGCGCCCGGGCATAGCCTTCGTCGATGGCGCGCGCAGGCGAGCGCCCGGCGCGCAGCTCTTCGCGGATGCGCTCGAAGATCAGCACGTTGGCATCCACCGCCATGCCGATGGTCAGCACGATCCCGGCGATACCGGGAAGGGTCAGCGTGCCGCCCACGATGGACAGCGCCGCAAAGATCAGCGTGATGTTGATTGCCAGCGAGATCAGCGAGAACACCCCGAACAGACCATAGGACAGAACCATGTAGACCGTGACCGCCCCTATCGCGACCAGCGCCGCAACGCGGCCGGCGTCGATGCTGTCCTGCCCCAGTTCCGGGCCAACCGTGCGTTCTTCCAGAAATACCAGGCCCGCAGGCAATGCGCCGGCGCGCAACAACACGGCCAGTTTGGTCGATTCCTCGATCGAGAAGTTGCCGGTGATGATCCCCGACCCGCCCGAGATATGAGCCTGGATCACCGGAGCCGATATCACGGCGCTATCCAGCACGATCGCAAAGGGCGCGCCGATGTTTTCGGCCGTATAGTCGCCAAAGGCACGCGCGCCCTGCGGGTTGAAGCGGAAATTGACCGCCGGCCGCCCGTTCTGGTCAAACGCAGGCTGTGCGTCGGTCAACTCCTCGCCCGTGACGACGGGCGTGCGTTCCAGGATGTAGAACACCCCCGGCTCGTCCAGCGCGGGCACGATTTCGTTGGCCGGGCCGGGATCGCCGTTGGCATCGCTGGTCCGCGACACCACGGGCTGAAAGGTCAGTTGCGCGGTGGTGCCGATGATATCCTTGACCTCTTGCGCCGAACCGACGCCGGGTACCTGCACCAGAATCCGGTCGCTGCCCTGGCGCAGGATCGTCGGCTCGCGCGTGCCGACCTCATCGATCCGGCGGCGGATGATTTCCAGGCTTTGCTGCACGGTGCGGCTGTCGGTGGCGGCGCGTTCGGCCTGCGACAACGCGATGGTCAGCACATCGCCCTCGGCCACCACCTCGATGTCGGACGATCCGGCGCCGGTCAGGGTCACGACCGGACTGGCCAGCGCCCGCACGATCTCGAGCGCGCGGGCCACGCCGGCGGGGTTGGAAATCCCGACCTTCAGCGTATCGGCAGGCCCCGCTTCGCGGGTCACGAACCCGACCGTGTCACGCTCGACCGCCAGCGCGTCGCGCACTGTCGGCCACAGCGCATCCATCCGGCTGGCATAGACATCGGCCACCTTGACCTCGGCCAAGAGATGCGCCCCGCCGCGCAGGTCCAGCCCCAGATTGACCAGCCCATCGGGCAAGAACCACGGCCATTCCGCCGCTGTCGCCGCCAGCGTGGCATCGGTCTGGCCGGTCACGATCACCGCCTCGGCGTCATTGGATCGTTCGACCTGGCCATAAAACAGGTTGGGCAAGGCGAACGCCATCCCGCCCAGGCAGATCAGCCAGATGAATATCCGCCGCCACAGGGGAGTGAACATCGTTGCGGCCTCAGGCCTTGACCGGTTCGGTCTTGCTGACCACGCTGGAAATGGTCGAGCGGACGACCCGCACGTTCACGCCGGTCGCAATCTCGACCTCGACCTCGTTCTCGCCGTCCTTGACCTTGGTGACCTTGCCGATCAGCCCGCCCGAGGTGACGATCTGGTCGCCGCGCCGCAATGCTGTGACCATCGCCTGATGGTCCTTCAGCTTTCTCTGCTGCGGGCGGATCAACAGGAAATACATGATCGCAAAGATCAGGATCAGCGGAACGAGCGAGGCAAGGCCTTCCATGGCGGTCCTTCATCTGGTCAGCAACCGGGGCAAAGCGGGGGCCCGGGGCGCGCATAGGGGTAAGCGGCAAGGACGGGCCCCGCGCTGTCGGGGGCTATGTAGGGGGTGGCGTGCGGAATGGCAACGGGCGCAGGCATGGCCTGCTTTCTGTTTCCCCTTCGGCGCGGATTGCGGCATTAGGACGCCACGTCCGATCCGCAAAGGGGCACGCCATGCACGACATCCGCACCATCCGCGACAACCCGGCCGCGTTCGACGCCGCGCTGGCGCGCCGGGGCTTGGCACCGCTGTCCCCGGCGATCCTGGCGATCGACGAGGCGCGGCGCGCCCGGATCCTGGCCGCCGAAACCGCCACTGCCGACCAGAACCGCGCCAGCAAGGATGTGGGTGCCGCCAAGGCGCGCGGCGACACCGCGGCGTTCGAGGCGCTGCGTGCGCTGATCGCCACGAAAAAGGCCGAGGTCGCGCGCCTGACGGACGAGGCCCGGGCCGAGGATCAGCATCTGGCCGACCTGCTGCTGACCATTCCCAACCTGCCCTATCCCGATGTGCCCGATGGCACGGACGAAGGTGGCAACGTGGAAATCCGCCGCCACGGCTCGCCCCGCAACTTTGCCTTCCAACCCGTTGAACACTATCAGCTTGCCGCCGCGCGGGGACTTGATTTCGACAGCGGTGCCCGCCTGTCCGGTGCGCGGTTCGTGGTCCTGATGGGTGCCATGGCCCGCCTGCACCGCGCGCTGGCGCAGTTCATGCTGGATGTGCATGTCACCGACCATGGGTTGACCGAGGCGAACACCCCGGTTCTGGTCCGCCCCGAAATGATGTTCGGCACCGGCCAGTTGCCCAAATTCGGCGAGGACAGCTATCAGACCACCAATGGCTGGTGGCTGATCCCGACCGCAGAAGTCACCCTGACCAACCTGGTGCATGGCCAGACGGTGGACGAAGACAGCCTGCCCCGCCGCTATGTCGCCCATACCGCCTGTTTCCGGTCCGAGGCGGGCAGTGCGGGTCGCGACACCGCCGGCATGCTGCGCCAGCACCAGTTCGAAAAGGTCGAGATGGTGTCCATCACCACCCCCCAGGACAGCGAGGCCGAACATGCCCGCATGACCCGCTGCGCCGAGTCCATTCTGGAACGGCTGGGCCTGCCCTGGCGCACCATGGTCCTGTGCGCGGGCGACATGGGCGCGGGCGCGCGCCGCACCCATGATCTGGAGGTCTGGTTGCCCGGCCAGAACAACTACCGCGAAATCTCCAGCGTATCCACCTGCGGCGACTATCAGGCGCGGCGGATGAACGCGCGCTACAAACCCGCCGCCGGTGGCAAGCCCGCATTCGTCCATACCCTGAACGGGTCCGGTCTGGCGGTAGGGCGCACCCTGATCGCGGTGCTGGAAAACGGGCAAGAGGCGGATGGATCGGTCACCCTGCCGCCAGTGCTGGCCCCCTATCTGGGCGGCAAGACACGGGTGACGGCGCAGGGCGTGCTGGCCTGAGGCGGTTTGCACTTGATGCCAAGCGCACGGGTGGGGCCAAGGTTTTCTGGCCCGTCGGCCCCGCGTCCGGTGCCCGATTGCCACCCATCTGCGCTGTCGTCGGCTTTGCCTTGAATCGCGGGTCAGACGAAATCCGCAGCAGCGCTCAATCCCGGTGCAACAGCGCCGCCATCACCTTGGCCAGCGTGCCCGGGCGATAGGCCGGGTCCGCCCGCGCCCGCGCCCTGGTGACCGGGGCGACCTGACGCGGCGCATCCGGTCCTTGCCGGTCGCGCCCCCAGGCCCGCATCACCCGCGTCATCCAGTCTTCCTGCGGCTGGTTGTTCACCGGGGCCAGGGGATCAATCCCGGCCTTGGTCGCCGCCAGCGTGCCTGCCCGCAGTTCCAGTCCTTCCGCCGCCACGCCCTGCGCGATCCAGGCCAGCGCCGCCGCCGAAAGGCCCCGCACCGGCCCGCTGCCGCCAAGCGTGCCATGCGTGCCCGAAAACCATTCCTCACGGTATTTCAATTCATTGCGCGGCACTGTTGACAGATCCGCCCCCGCCGCCAACCCCAGCACGCCGCGATTGAGCGGATCGAGGTTGGACCAAAGCGTCGGCACGAACGATCGTCGCCGTTCGTCCACCGCCACGGCATGCCGCGCCGCCAGCACCAACCGCGACAGATCGGTATCGTGAAACTGGTGGCCGGTATTCAGCCAGGGCGCCGCCCCCCAATGGCCCGGGATCCCCAACGCGCCGACAGTATCCCAGACGCCCAGATAGCGGATGCTCAGCAGATGGCAGGGCCCCGGCGCATGGGCAAGCCGCCAGTCCCAATCCACCTGGCTGGTCGCGGTGAATGGCGCGAATTCGCTGCGGAACAGGATCATCTCGCCATCATCCGGCCGCCGCCCACCCTGTCCGCGCGCGCGATAGCGGGCGAACGCCTCGCCGACCCGGTCCAGGTGGTGCGCGGGCGGAATGCCGCAGGACCGGATCAGCCCCGCCAACGACCGCGCAGTATAGGCCCCGCGCGAAAAGCCGAAGATATAGACCGCATCCCCCGGCTCATAGGTAAAGATCAGGGCCCGGTATGCCTCTTGGATCGTCTCGGCCAGCCCCCAGCCCAGCGCCCCACCCATGAACCGGTCGATCCGCCGCGCCACCATCCCGGTGCCGCGTCCGGTGCCCACGCCGATCAGGTATTGCACCACCTGCGCCATGCCATCCGCCGCTGTGGGTGCCACCATCTGCGCCAGCTGCACCACATGGGTCGGCTGGCGCGCGTCATGCCGGTTCCAGGTTCCGTCGCAAAAGATCGCAATCCGCTTGGCCATGCCCCGCCCTTCTGCACGGATCATGCATAGGCAAGGCCCAGCTGGTCAAGCCGGCCGTTTTGCCGCGTTTATTGTCTCCAGGTATCCCGGGGTCGTCAGTGGTAGGCCATTGGTCCAAGCGACACTGGCGACGCGAAGCCGGGGGGGCAGAGCCCCCAACCCTGGCTTTACTCCAGATGTTTGCGCAGCCGCGACGGCCCCGGTGTCTTTTTGCCCTTGTAGGGATTCTTTTCGGCCCCGTCGCGCAGATAGACCCGGACCGGCGTGCCTTCCATCTGGAATGCCAGGCGCAACCCGTTGACAAGATAGCGTTGATAGCTGTCGGGCACCTGATCGGCGTGATTGGTCATGATGACGAATCCCGGTGGCCGTGCCTTGACCTGGGTCATGTAGCGCAGCTTCAGCCGCCGCCCGCCCGGGGCCGGTGGCGGATGCGCCTCCAGCATGCCGGCCAGCCAGCGGTTCAGCCGCCCGGTACCGATCCGCTTGTTCCAGACGGTATAGGCGCTGACCACCGCCTCTTGCAGACGGTCCAGCCCACGCCCGGTCCGCGCCGAGACGGTGACAAGCGGAGCCCCTTTCAGTTGTGGCAACAGGCGCGGGAATGCCTGTTTCAACTGGGCCAGCTTTTCCTGCTTGTCATCCTCCATGTCCCATTTGTTCACCGCGATCACCACCGCGCGCCCCTCGCGCTCGGCCAGATCGGCGATGCGCAGGTCTTGCAGTTCGAACGGAATTTCGGCGTCCAGCAGCACCACCACCACCTCGGCAAAGCGCACGGCGCGCAGGCCGTCGGCCACGGACAGCTTTTCCAGCTTGTCTTGAATCTTGGCCCGTTTGCGCATGCCGGCGGTATCGAAAATCCGCACCGGCACCCCGTCCCAGACGGTGCGCACGGATATCGCGTCGCGGGTGATCCCCGCTTCGGGGCCGGTCAGCAGCCGCTCTTCGCCCAGAATCTTGTTGATCAGGGTTGATTTTCCGGCATTGGGCCGCCCGACGACCGCAATCTGCAACGGCCGCTCCAGCGTCGGCATGCGCAGCGGAGCCTCTTCCTCGCTATCCTCGGGCAGGTCCACATCCGTCTCGGGCGCTTGCTCCGGCTCCAGCCGGGCGCGCTCCTCGAAATCGTCGGCGATCGGCATCAGGATGCGCAGCAGGTCATCCATCCCCTCGCCGTGCTCGGCGCTCATCCGTACCGGCTCGCCCAGCCCCAGCGAAAACGCCTCCAGCCAGCCACTTTCGCCCGCCCGGCCCTCGGACTTGTTGGCACCCAGGATCACATGCGCGTTCTTGCGGCGCAGGATATCGGCAAACACCTGATCGGATGGCGTCACACCGACCCGCGCGTCGATCAGGAACAGGCAGATATCGGCCATTTCCACCGCCCGCTCGGTCAGCCGCCGCATCCGGCCCTGCAGCGAATCGTCCGTCACCTCTTCCAGCCCGGCCGAGTCGATGACGGTGAACCGCAACGGGCCCAGCCGCCCGGCACCTTCGCGCAGGTCGCGCGTCACGCCGGGCTGGTCATCGACCAGCGCCAGCTTTTTGCCGACCAGACGGTTGAACAGGGTGGATTTGCCCACGTTCGGGCGGCCGACGATGGCCAGGGTGAATGTCATGGCGCGCGGCTCCTTGGATCAGGCCAAGGCGCTTACACCAATGCGCGCCTAACGGAAAGCGGCAAGCTGGCCGTCCTGGGTCAGCACATACAGCACCCCGCCCGCCACCACCGGGTTCGACGCCGCGCCGCCGGGCAGGGCGATATCGCCCAAACCAGCCCCCGACACCGGGTCGAACTGCCGGATCACCCCATCGGACGACGCGACGATGATCCGCCCGCCCGCCAGGATCGGGCCGTAATGGGCAAAGCGGGCGTTCTGAAGGCGCGGGTGTGCGGACTGGAACAACGGCAGCGCCACGCGCCAGACCAGGCTGCCGTCGGCCGCATTCAGCCGCACCAGTTGGTTCAGGTCATTCAGCAAGAACAGCGCGCCGGCTTCGGGCCAGACCGGGCTGACAGCGCCTTCGGTAGCGGTCCACAGCCGCTCGCCACTGGCCACGTTCAACGCGGCCAACCGGCCCGCGACATTGCCGACATACAGCGTGTCGCCGTCCAGCACCGGGTCGCCCGCGATATCGGTCGCTCCGACGCCACCCGCCTGTCCGGCCCGCGCGCCGGCGATCACCGAGGTCCAGCGCGTCAGGCCGCCTTCGGGAAACGCCGCAATCACCTCGCCCGAGGGGAAGGGGAATATCGCCATCCCCTGCCCCACCGCAACACCTGCGCCGCCGGAAAAGCTTTGCGTGGGGGGCAGGCCGCTGATCTGCCAGCGGATGCGGCCGGTATCCTTTTCGATCGCCCAGGCACGGCTGTCGCGGGCAACGACATAGACCAGATCGCCCGCGACCGTGGGCGACGATCCGCCCGGTGCGTCCAGATCCTGGCTCCAGCGCAGGCCGCCGGTGGCGGCGTCCAGCGCCGACAGGCGGCCAAAGCCGGTGGTGACATAGACCGTCGCCCCGTCGGTCGCCAGGCCACCACCCGAGGCATCGTCGCGCCCGTCCACCTGGGGCGTCATGTCAACCGACCAAAGCAAAGCGCCGCCGGTCGATACTGCGGAAATCCTGGCGCGGGCGTCCAGCGTGAAGATGCGGCCCTGCGCCACCACCGGATCGGCGGTGATCCGCGCGCGGCGGCTGTCGCCTTCGCCGATCGGGGTCAGAAAAGCCAGGCTGAGTTGGCCGGGCAGGGCCGGATGCGACAGGCGGTGATCGGGGCCGCCGTTGCGATGCGTCCATTCGGCGTTGGCCGTGGTGGCGGGCAATGCCAGCGGCTGTGCCGCGCCAACCAGCGCAGACGGATCGGCGCGCACCGGTTCGCGCACACCCGGCAGGATGACGTTGTTGCCCGCGCAGGCGGCCACCAGCATCAGGGCCAGCGCCGCGCCGATGCCTTTGCCTGCCCTCACCCTGCCCACTCCTGACCCCGACCTGCCATTGCGCCCTAGTTTCCGGCGCCTGCGTCGATGGTTTCGCCCAGGGCCACCATCAGACCTTGGACCCGTTCGCGCAAGCCCGGCGTAACCTCGGCATCCTGCACGATGGCGTTCAGCGCGGTCACGGCCTGATCCCGCTCGCCCGCCGCAAGATAGGCCAGTGCCATCTGTTCGCTGGCCAAAAGGCGCAGCGTCGCGCCCGGTGCGGCCAATGCCTGCCAACCGGCCAGCCGGTCGGCCAGCGCCATGTCCGCAGGGGCCAGCAGCATCGCCTTGAACGCCGCCAGATCGCGGTACAGCTGCGGGGCGGCCGGATCGGCGGCCAGTGCCTGCAAGGTGACCCGCGCCCCGGCCTGATCGCCGACCTGATCCTGCGCCGCGGCCAGCAGCATCGCGGGCACCGGCGCGCCATTTTCGGCAATCGTCACGCCTGCCAGCGCTTCGGCCCTGGCGGCGGCGTCCGGCGGCACCAGCGCGGCCAGGATCGCGTCGCCCTTGGCCTGGGCTGCCGCGGCTGTCTGCGCCTTGGACCATTCGTTCCAGGCTGCGCCGCCGACCAGCGCCAGCACCGCCAGCACGCCGATCCAGCCATAGCGGCGAAAGCCCCCGAACAGCCGGTCACGGCGCACCTCTTCCGTCACCTCGTCGATGAAACAGTCACTGTTGCTCACATGCGCCTCGGTGCTTTGCCGACTTTTTCGCCGGTCGGACCCTCTTACCCTGCCGGTTCGCACATTGCAAACCGCAGCGGCATTGCGGTGCCGACGCGGCAACCGGGCGGTTTTCCGCAGGAAAAGTTGATCCAACCAGCGCTTTCGCGCGTTTCAATGCGTCGGATGGCCTTGCACCGGGCACGCCCTGTTCGCATCTGCTGGCAACAGGGCGGGCCAAGGGCGCGATTGACGGGGACGCTGGATGAAACTGATGCCGCTGATCACCGCAGCACTGGTCACGGTCGTGCTGTATCTGCTGGTGCTGGAACGCGACCGCCTGTTCGCCTTTGCCCAAGGCCGGCAGGCCGCACCGCCTGCGGTCGCGGCAACCCCAGCAGTGGCCCCTGTCGCGCCGCCGATGGGCGTGGTCGTGCTGCGCTCATCCGCGCAGATGCTGCAGGATGCGGTGGTGCTGCGTGGCCGGACCGAGGCCGCGCGCGAGGTCGAGGTGCAGGCCGAAACCTCGGGGCTGGTCGTGTCCGACCCCTTGCGCAAGGGCAGCTTTGTGGCGGTCGGCGCACTGCTTTGCGCGCTTGACCCCGGCACCCGGCAGGCGCAACTGGACGAAGCGACCGCCCGCCTGCGCGAGGCGCAGGCCCGTCTGCCCGAGGCGCAGGCCCGGGTCCCCGCCGCCGAGGCCGACCTGGCCCAGGCCCGCGCCAGCATCGCCGAGACCGAGGCCCGCGTGGCCGAAGCCCGCGCCCGGTTAAGCGAAGCCGAGATCAACCAGGCCGCCGCCGCCCAATTGTCCGAAGGTGGTTTTGCCAGCGAAACCCGGGTCGCCAATGCCCGCGCCGCGCTGGAATCCGCCCGCGCGGGCCTGTTGTCGGCGCAGGCGGCGGTGCAGGGCACGGGTGCGACGATCAGCGCGGCCGGGGCCGGGGTCGAAGGCGCGGCCGCCGCCGTCGAGGGCGCGCGCGCGGGCATCCAGTCGGCCGAGGCCGCTGTGGCGGTGGTCGAACGCGACATCGCACGCCTGCACATCACCGCGCCGTTCGCGGGCTATCTGGAAACCGACACCGCCGAATTGGGCCGGCTGCTGCAACCCGGTGCGCCCTGCGCCACGGTGATCCAGTTGGACCCGGTCAAGCTGGTGGGCTTTGCGCCCGAAACCGACATTGCCCGCATCACGGTGGGCGCGCGCGCCGGGGCGCGGCTGACCTCGGGCGTTCAGGTGACGGGCCAGGTCACGTTCGCCGCCCGCGCGGCGGATGAACAGACCCGCACGTTTCGGGTCGAGGTGACGGTGCCCAACGGCGATCTGGCGATCCGCGATGGCGAAACGGCAGCAATCCTGATCGAAACCCCGGGCCGCCCGGCGCATCTGATCCCGCAATCGGCACTGACGCTGGATGACGACGGCCGCCTGGGCATTCGCAGCGTGACGCCGGACAACATCGTGCAATTCCTGCCCGTCACCTATCTGCGCGATACCGTCGATGGCGTCTGGCTGGCAGATCTGCCCGACCAGGTCGACATCATCGTCGTGGGCCAGGAATTCGTCACCGACGGCGTGCCGGTCACGCCGACCTTGCGCGAGGATGCGCAATGAACGGGCTGCTGGACTGGGCCGCGTCCCATGCGCGGATGGTCGTCGCCTTGATCCTGCTGTCGGTCGGCGCGGGTGCGCTGGCCTATGTCGGCCTGCCCAAGGAAGGCGAGCCGGATATCGAGATCCCGGCCCTGTTCGTGTCGGTCCCGTTCCCCGGCATTTCGGCCATCGACGCCGAACGGCTGCTGGTGCAGCCGATGGAATCCGAACTTGCCGATCTGGACGGGCTCAAGTCGATCTCGGGCACTGCTGCCGAAGGTTATGCCGGGGTGGCGATGGAGTTCGCATTCGGCTGGGACAAGACACAAGTCATGGCCGATGTGCGCGACGCGATGAACAGCGCGCAGGCGCAGTTTCCCGCCGGGGCGGATCAGTATTCGGTCAACGAGATCAACTTTTCCGAATTCCCGATTCTGGTGATCAACCTGACCGGCAACGTGCCCGAACGCACGCTGGTCCGGATGGCCGAACAGATGCAGGACCGGCTGGAAGGCATCGACGCGGTGCTGCAGGCCGGGCTGACCGGCCAGCGCGACCAGATGCTGCTGGTCGAGATCGACCCGCTGAAACTGGAGGCCTATAACGTCACCGCCGCCGAACTGATCGGGGTGGTCAGCAACAACAACCTGCTGATCGCGGCGGGCGAGGTGGCGACCGATCAGGGCAGTTTCGCGGTCAAGATCCCGTCATCCTTTGACGACCCGCAGGATGTCTATGCGCTGCCGGTCAAGGCGGATGGCGACCGCGTCATCACGCTGGGCGATCTGGCCACGATCCGGCTGACGTTTCAGGACCGCGTCAGCACCGCCCGCTTCAACGGCATCAACACGGTGTCGATCCAGGTGGTGAAACGGCGCGGTTTCAACCTGATCGACACTGCCGCCACCATCCAAGGCGCGATCGAGGCCGAGGTGGCGACCTGGCCGCAGGAATTGCAGCAAGCCATCGCTGTGGACACATCGAACGACCAAAGCCTGGGCGTGGACGCGATGGTGAACCAGCTTGAGGGCTCGGTCCTCAGCGCGATTGCGCTGGTGATGATCGTGGTGCTCGCCACGCTGGGCACACGGCCGGCGCTGCTGGTCGGGTTTTCGATCCCGACCACGTTTCTGCTGACATTCGCCTTTCTGGGCGTGATGGACATTGCGATTTCCAACATCGTGATGTTCGGACTGATTCTGGCGGTGGGGATGCTGGTCGATGGCGGCATCGTGGTGGTCGAATATGCCGACAGGCGCATCCAGGACGGTGACGAGCCGATGGCGGCCTATGTCGACGCGGCCAAGCGGATGTTCTGGCCGGTGGTGTCGTCCACCGCCACCACGCTGTGCGCGTTCCTGCCGATGCTGTTCTGGCCCGGTGTGGCGGGGCAATTCATGGGGATGCTGCCGGTCACGCTGATCTTTGTGCTGTCGGCCAGCCTGCTGGTGGCGCTGGTCTATACGCCTGTACTGGGCGGGTTGACCGGCCGTCTGTCGCGCCGGTTCGACGCCATGGCCGACGCGCTGCGCCGCCGCCTGCCGTGGTTGGCGCGGGCGGCATTGGTGCCTATGGCGCTGGGGGTGGTGTTTCTGGGCGCCATGCTGACGCTGAACCCCGGCTATCTGACCGGCCGGCCGGTGCAGACGGGCGTCATGGCAGCGCTGCCCGGGATGGTGCTGTTCGTCATCGGGGCGATGGCGGGCTCGATCACGCTGACCGCCGCGCGCAGCACCCGCCCCGCAGGCCGCATCCGGGCAGGGTATCGGCGCAGCGGGTTTGGCTGGGTGATCCACATCATCGTCGCCAATCCGGTGATGCCCATCGTCACCATCGGCGCTGTGGCTGCCTTTGTGGTCGCGACCTTCGTCTATTTCGGCCAGAACTCCAACGGCGTCGAGTTTTTTGTCGAGACCGAGCCCGAGCAGGCCATCGTTCATGTGCAGGCGCGCGGCAATCTGTCCCTGCCCGAAAAGGACGCGCTGGTCGCCCAGGCCGAGGCGCTGACCATCGGCGAGCCCGGCGTGCAAAGCGTGTTCGCCTTTGCGGGCAATGGCGGGGTGGATCGCAGCGGCGGCGGCGGCGGCCCGTCCGACTCGATCGGCCAGTTGCAACTGGAACTGGTGCCCTGGAACCAGCGCCAGGCGCTGGCCGCCACGCTGGGGCTGGACCCCGCCGAATTGCGCGGAACCGCCGTGCTGGCGCGGCTGCAGGCGCGGTATGACCAATTGCCGGGGGTGCATGTGTCAATCTCGAACCTGGCGCAGGGGCCGGGGGCATCCAGTCCGCTGCATCTGCGCCTGTCCGGGCAGGATTGGGATGCGCTGGTCGCCGCCACCCGTGCCGTGCGCGCCGGGTTCGATGCCATGCCGGGGCTGGTGACGGTCGAAGATACGTTGCCCCTGCCCGGCATCGACTGGCGGATCGACGTCGATGTGGCGGCGGCGGGCCGGTTCGGCGCCGATGTCGCCACTGTGGGCGGCATGGTGCAACTGGTGACGCGCGGCATTCTGCTCGACACGATGCGGGTCGACACGTCCGAGGATGAAATCGAGATCCGCGTGCGCCTGCCCGAACAGGATCAGGTGCTGTCCACGCTGGCCGGGCTGAAGGTCCGCACCTCGGCCGGGCTGGTGCCGCTGTCGAACTTTGTCACCATGACCCCGGTGCCGCGTCTGGCGCAGATCAACCGGATCGACCAGCAGCGCACCTTCGATATCACTGCCGATGTTGCCGCCGATCTGGTGCGGATCAGCGGCGCTGCGGCCGGCACCGACAGGCTGATCGCCGCGGCCGCCGCCGATGCCGATCCGGCCATCCAGTCCGGGCTGTCGGATGGCAGCCTGACCCGGGTACCGGTGAATGCCAATGAACGCATCGCCGCGCTGACAAACTGGCTGGCGGCCAACCCCCTGCCCGACGGCATCACCTGGGAATGGACGGGCGACCAGCAGGATCAGGCCGAAAGCCAGAATTTCCTGATGTCGGCCTTTGCCGGGGCGCTGGCGCTGATGTTCATCATCCTGCTGGCGCAGTTCAACAGTCTTTACAACGCGGTGCTGGTGCTGCTGGCGGTGATCCTGTCCACCACCGGCGTCCTGATCGGCATGCTGGTGATGGATCAGGCGTTTTCGATCATCATGACCGGGACCGGCGTGGTGGCGCTGGCGGGGATCGTGGTCAACAACAACATCATCCTGATCGACACCTATCAGACCTATGCCCGCTACATGCCCCGGATCGAGGCCATCGTGCGCACGGCCGAGGACCGGATCCGCCCGGTCCTGCTGACCACCATCACCACGATTGCGGGCCTGCTGCCGATGATGTTCGGCGTCAGTTTCAACTTTTTCAGCGGCGGCTATACCATCGACAGCCCGACCGCGTTGTGGTGGAAACAACTGGCCACCGCCGTGGTGTTCGGTCTGGCCATCGCGACCGTGCTGACGCTGGTGGTGACGCCCGCGCTGCTGGCGCTGCGGGTCTGGCTGACCCAATATGCGATCTGGCTGGCCCGGCTGATGGCACGCCTGATGCAAGGCCGGGCCAGCGCCGTGGCACGCGACCGGGCCTTGGCCCGCGCCGCGCGCGCCAAGGCCAACCCGGTGATCCTGTGGGAAGAACCGCCACCCGCTGTCGTAGCCCTGCCACCACCGCTGGCCATGGTGCCGCCGTTGCAGGCGGCGGAATAGCAACCTCAGGCCGTGGCTGGTTTCAGCCGCGGCAGCACCCAGAACGACAGGCCCAGCGCGACAAAGGCGCAGGCCGCAATGGCGGCGATCATCGGCAGGGCGGTGTCGTCAAAGAACGGCCCCGCCGCCACCGTCACGCCTGCGCCGATCACCATCTGCAACGTGCCGCCCAGCGAACTGGCCAATCCGGCCAGATCGCCATGGTCATCCAGCGCCAGCACCATCGTGGTCGGGATGATCAGCCCCAGACCGGCATTGCCCGCCACCAGCAACAGAATGATCACCGGCAGGCTGGCCAGCCCGGCCAGCGCCAGCATCAGCAACGCCCCCGTCGCAAGCGCAAAGCCCAGCGCCGCGACCTGCATCACCCGCGCCATCCCGAACCGCCCGCCCAGCGGCCCGGCGAATTGCGATGCCGCGAAAAAGCCGATGGCATTGGCGGCAAAGGCCAGGCCGAACTGCACCGGGCTCAGTCCGAATTGCGCGGTATAGACGAACGAGGCCGAGGCGATGAACACAAAGAAACTGGCAAAGCCGAACGCCCCCACCAGCGTCAGTCCCATGAATACCGGATCGCGCAGCAGCACGCCCGCTCCGCCGATCAGGGTGGCCAGATTGATCGGGCGGCGATCGGCGTCGCGCAACGTCTCGGGCTGCAGCAGCACCGTCACGGCCAGGCTCATCACCGCCGCCAGCGCCAGCACCCAGAAGATCAGCCGCCAACTGCCCAGCGCCAGCAGCCCCGCCCCGGCCAGCGGGGCCAGCATCGGCGACACCGAGATCACCATCATGATCGCCGCCATCATCCGCGCCGCGTCCGGCCCGGTCATCTGGTCGCGGATGATCGCGCGCGGCACCACCATCACCGCCGCCGCCCCCAGCCCCTGCACGAACCGCCCGGCGGTCAGCATGCCGATATCGGGCGCAAAGGCCGCGATGACCGAGCCTGCCAGAAAGATGAGCAGACCCGCGATCAGCGGCGGCTTGCGGCCATAACGGTCGGCAATCGGGCCATAGATCAGTTGCGACACGCCAAAGGCGAGGAAATACAAGGTCAGCGTGCCCTGCACCGCCACCACCGACGCATTCAGGCTGCTGCCGATGGCCGGCATCGCGGGCAGGTACATGTCGATGGCGAACGGACCGACAGCCGACAACAGCCCAAGGACAAGCGCGGTGCGCCAGAAACTTCCCGTCATGTGATTATTCCGTCAATCAGGGCCAACCCGGCCAGCGGCGCATGCCTACAGAGCGGCGACCGGGCTGTCCATCCTGCAGCAGTTTGCGTCTGATCCCGGTCAGTCGGTCAAAGCTGAGCGCAGCGCACACCCTACATGCCGCAGAGCGCCGGACGCGGAGGCCCATTGGGGCAAGGAGCCCCGGCCCAATCCGTGTGATTCGCAGCGCGAACATCCCGCTTCGGCACCGGCTATTCCGCCGCCAGCTTGTCGTCCTCTTCCTGGGCCTGGCGGTGCCACAGCACCGCATAGCGCCCGTTCTGCGCCAGCAACGCGTCATGGCTGCCCTGTTCGACGACATGGCCATCTTCCAGCACCACGATCCGGTCGGCATCGGCGATGGTGGACAGCCGATGCGCGATGGTGATGACGCTGCGGCCCTGACCCATCGCTTTCAGCTCTTCCTGAATGGCCATTTCGGTCTGGGTGTCCAGCGCGCTGGTCGCCTCGTCCAGCACCAGAATCGCGGGGTTCTTCAGCAGCGTGCGCGCGATGCCGACGCGCTGCTTTTCGCCGCCCGACAGCTTTAACCCGCGCTCGCCCACGGCCGAATCATAGCCCTGCGGCAGCCCGATGATGAAATCATGGATCTTGGTCGCGCGGGCCACCGCCTCGACCTCGGCCCTGGTCGCGCCTTCACGGCCATAGGCGATGTTGTAATAGATCGTGTCGTTGAACAGCACGGTATCCTGCGGCACCACGCCAATCGCGGCATGCAGCGACACCGCCGTCACATCGCGCACATCCTGCCCGTCGATGCGTACCGCGCCGCGCTGCACGTCGTAGAACCGAAACAGCAGCCGCCCGATGGTGGACTTGCCCGAACCGGACGAGCCGACGATGGCCACCGTCTGCCCCGGCCCCACCCGCAGCGACACGCCTTTCAGGATCGGGCGCGCGGCGTCATAGCTGAAATAGACATCGTCCAGCACCACCTCGCCCGCCGTCACCGCCAGCGCCGTTGCGCCGGGCTTGTCGGCGACCTCGGGCGGCTGTTCCAGCAGGGTGAACATCTCGCCCATATCTACCAAGGCCTGCCGGATTTCGCGGTAAACCGTGCCCAGAAAGCCCAAAGGCAGCGTGATCTGGATCATGTAGGCGTTGACCAGCACGAAATCGCCCACCGTCAACGTGCCGGCATTCACCCCCATCGCCGCCATCACCATCACAACCACCAGCCCGGTGGTGATGATCAGCGTCTGGCCCGAGTTCAGTGCGGCCAGCGAATTGTTGGTCTTGACCGCCGCCCCCTCATAGGCGGCCATCGCCTTGTCGTAGCGGGCGGCCTCGCGGTCTTCGGCACCGAAATACTTGACGGTTTCATAGTTCAGCAGGCTGTCGATGGCCTTTTGATTGGCGTCGGTGTCCTGATCGTTCATCACCTTGCGGATCTTGACCCGCATCTCGGTCACCGAAAACGTGAACCAGACATAGAGCGTAATCGTGACAAGAACGGCCACCAGGTACCAGACATCAAACAGAAAAAACAGCACCGCCGCCGTCATCAGCAGTTCCAGCGCCAAAGGCCCCATGCTGAACAGCAGGAATCGCAGCAGGAAATCGACGCCCTTCACGCCGCGTTCGATGATCCGGCTCAGGCCGCCGGTCTTGCGCGTGATGTGATAGCGCATGCTCAGCGCATGGATATGGCGGAACGTGCGCAGCGCAATCAGGCGCAAGGCCCGCTGGCCGACCCGGTTGAACACCACATCGCGCAACTGCTGAAAGCCGACATTCATCAACCGCGAGACGCCATAGGCGACCGTCAGCCCGACCGCCCCCAAGGCCATGATGGTGCCCGGCCCCGGCGCGACGCCCGACAGGCTGTCAACCGCCCATTTGTAAAACAAGGGCGTGACGATGGCGACCATTTTGGACGCGAGCAGCAGCAGCAATGCCACCACCACCCGCCATTTCACCCAGAACTGCCCCGGCGGCCACAGATAGGGCGCGACGCGCTGAATGGTGCGCCAGCCCTGAATGCGGTCTCCGCGCAGGTTGGCATCGGTCTTGGGCAGGCGGCGCATCGGTCAATCCCGGGCTTGGTTCGGCGCGGACCCTAGGCCTGCGGGCGGGCGCGCGCCAGTGCGCGATTGCACAGATCAGGGCCCCGGCGGTGCGCCGGGGGCGGGCTCCAGGTCGGGCAGGACAAAAACCTGGCCGGGATAGATCAGGTCCGGATTGCGGATCCGGTCGCGGTTCGCCTCGAACACGCTGACATACAGGATACCGTCGCCATAGCGTTCGCGCGCGATGGCCCACAGCGTATTGCCCGGCTGCACGGTCTTGACCGCGACACCGCCAAAGCCTGCGCCGGTCTGGGCGGCCATGGTGGCGGCCAGGGCCTCGCGCGCCTCGCGTTGAAACGGGCTTTCGATCCGGCTGGTGACGGTGCCTGCGGCATCGACCTGATCGACCCGCAGGGTATAGACGCCGGGCGGCACGTCCGGCAGGCCGCTTTCCCAGATGCCCTGATCGTCAACCTGATCGACCGCGACCGCGACATTGTCGATATAGACCCGCACAAAGCCGCCGCCCTGGGCGCGGCCGGCCAGAAACACCTCTCCGGCGGCGTTATAGCTGATCGCATCCAGCGCGACCGTGGCCAGCACCTCGGCCGCCGCGCCGGCGGCCAGGGCGGGTTGCAGCACCCGCACGCCGCTGGCATCGGCGATCAGGACCGGCGGCCGCGCCCCGGTTTCTGCGCCGGGCGTGGCGGGCAAGGCGGGGTCGTTGACCGCTGGCGCGGCGAGTTCCGGCGCCGCGGTATCGGGGTCGGGCACGGCCACCGGACCGGGGGCGGTTTCGGCCGTCAGCGGGGCCAGTTCGGGCGTCTGCGCGATGGCGATCTGGGGTGCATCCGGTGACGCGGGCAGTCCGGCAAGTGCGGACCCGGCCGGCACACCGGGCTCCAGCCCCGGCGTCGCAGTCAGCGCGGCAGGGGCGGGATCGGCGGGCGCAACGATGTCCTGTGCCAGATCGGGCAAGGTCGGCGCGTCCGGCGACGGACCCGCCACCACCGCATCGGGCGGTGCAGTCTGCTGTGCCGCGATTGCCGCATTGCCCGGCGGTTCCAGCGGTTCCGGCGGTTCCAGCGGTTCCGGCAGTTCCAGCGGTTCCGGCGGTTCCGGCGACGCCTGCCCGATGTCGGCAACCGGGGCCACGTCGGTGAACCGCGGCTGGACCAACGGGGCCGCATCGGACTGCGGGGCGGGATCGGCCGTGCCGGGCGCAGGCGGGT
>Ga0105049_10001677_pt1 | contig 26099 bp, 35 predicted proteins | sample MAT06_FD_78087 | JGI IMG/M metagenome (GOLD analysis project Ga0105049, IMG submission 78087) | Freshwater microbial communities from Lake Fryxell liftoff mats and glacier meltwater in Antarctica - MAT-06 | ecosystem: Environmental > Aquatic > Freshwater > Ice > Liftoff microbial mat | place... | reverse complement strand
GGGCCTATCTGTTTTACGGCCAATTTAAAGCAGCCAACTTTGGTCCGGAAATCTTAAAAGCCGATGTGGTATTTACATACGCCTACCTGGATGTGCCTAACCGGGCGCTGGTAAGCCAGAACAACATCGTGATGAACGATACTTCGGCCTCGGGCGATATGCAGGCCTGCCGCCATGCCAACGGGCGTGACTGGTGGCTCATTAAGCCAGGTATTTACGAAGACGAATACTACGTAGGATTGTTAAGCCCTTCGGGCATTTCTGAAATGCAGAAAATCACCGTTCCCGGTATCATTCATCGCGGGCAATTCGAAACCTATTCGTATTTCTCGATGCTCGCGTCATGGCAGTTAAAAAAATACATTCCGTAGTTTTCATTGTCAGATAGTTCGATATGCACAGGAGTCTCCCCAGGCTCATCCCAGCTATTGCAGGTCTTCCCTGTGGGCTCCCGCAAGAGTTCCTGCCTGGAGCTTGCGGAACGGCTGTTTATTTGTTTTTTGCCAAGGGTTCCATAAAATCTTCGGGAACAACGGAGGTGTTATGGTGCCTCGGTGCCGCTGATCAAACCCGCGATAAAAATTAGTATGGCTTTGGGATAGTGCATCACTAAAAATTAATAAGTCCAGCTAGAATGATTCATGAAGCTTTCGAACTACTTTTGCCAGAGTTCAGGGCAGGATTGGCCATTGTTATAAAAATTGACCATCAGCCCTGGCAGGGAAACAATAAGTGAATGTCCACGTTTTATGAAAATGATGTGCAGATTTCAATCCCTTATTCAAAAGAAGCTCAGCATACTAATCATGCTTACTGCTGGTTTTATGCTCACCTGCGCAGCTCAGGGAACACCGGAGCTGAATGCATTTTACGGGCAGGAGAATAACGGAAACGTTTTACTTAGCTGGGAGATTAGCTCAGGTTCTGTTTGTTCGGGTACCCGGATTCACCGTTCTTCAGATGGCACTCATTTCACCCGGATCGGAGAAATCTACGGCGTTTGCGGAAGTTTGACTGTCGCAGTGAGTTATAATTTTACTGATACTGTACCGGTCGGCAATTCATTTAACTATTACCGGCTGGAATTTGGAGACGGTGATTTTTCTGAGGCAATATCCGTTGAAGTCCGCTCATTAAATTCAGAAGGCTATCAGCTTAGAGTTGATTCAGAAAGAGCCATAACAGATATTTGCTTTAGCAACAAGGAACAAAAACAGTATATGCTGTCGATCTATACGATGCAGGGAATGGAAGTTTTTCGGGACGTCACCACTGCAGATCTTTTTCGGGTTGACGCTGCTGCTTTTCCGTCTCAGGTGCTAGTTTTTCTTATCGTTTCAGAGGAGAATCCCCGGAAGGTCATTTCGGGTAAGTTGGCTATTGTGCGTTGAGCAAAGTGCCGTAATATCAGCCTTTTATAACAGAATATCGTTGAAGAAACAAGCCAAAAATCCGGGCCTGGCTGCCGGCTGAAATAATTGCTTAAATTTTTTTATTTCCCCCTGTTGTATTTTAAATGCAACTTACTATCTTTGCCGTCCCCAAAATAACAGGCTTTCAATTCCTGTCTTTGGAATTAAAGCAAAGAAGAACCGCTCAATAGAAACAAAATGTTACAGCCGAAACGCACCAAGTTCAGGAAGCAGCATAAAATGAAGATGCACGGAAATGCCACCCGTGGACATGAACTAGCGTTCGGTTCCTTTGGTATCAAGGCAATGTACGGTGTGTGGATGACTGCACGTCAGATAGAAGCTGCCCGTATCGCTGTTACACGTTATATGAAACGTGAAGGTCAGATCTGGATCAGAGTATTCCCGGACAAGCCTATCACAAAGAAGCCAGCCGAGGTAAGGATGGGTAAAGGTAAAGGAGCTCCTGAATACTGGGTAGCTGTTGTTAAGCCTGGTACCATCATTTTTGAAGCTGAAGGTGTATCAATGGAAGTTGCAAAAGAGGCACTTCGACTTGCTGCCCAGAAATTACCGGTTGTAACGAAATTCATCGTTCGCCGCGATTACGTAGAAGCTACTGCCTGATTATCATGAAACAACAGGAGATACTTGATCTTTCGATCGCAGAATTGAAAGAAAGACTAAACGAAGAAACACAACAACTGTCGAAGTTGGTATTTAACCATACCGTTTCTGCAGTTGAGAATCCAATGAGGATCCGTGCTCAGCGCCGTGGAATTGCCCGTATGAAAACGGAGATCCGCAAACGCGAAATGGATAAAACAACCGCTACAAATACACCAGCGTGATGGCAGAAGAAACAGTCCCTGTGGGGGCAATAGAAAGAAATCTCCGTAAAGAGCGTACGGGCCTTGTGAAAAGCAGCAAGATGGATAAAACCATCGTTGTTTCTGTTGAACGTAAGGTAAAGCACCCGAAATACGGGAAATTCGTTAAGAAAACCACCAGTTTTCATGCACATGACGAAAAGAACGAATGTGGTCCGGGCGATACTGTAAAGATTATGGAAACCCGCCCTCTAAGCAAAACAAAGCGCTGGAGGCTGGTAGAAATTGTAGAGAAAGCTAAATAATCTAACGAACCGAACAACAGTAAAGAGTCATGATACAACAGGAATCCAGACTAACCGTAGCGGATAATTCAGGTGCCAAAGAGGTACTTTGTATTCGTGTGCTTGGCGGAACAAAAAAGCGCTATGCATCTATTGGTGATAAGATCGTGGTAACTGTGAAGCATGCCCTGCCTTCAGGAAATGCCAAAAAAGGCACAGTAACCAAAGCAGTGGTGGTGCGCACCAAAAAAGAAATCCGTCGTGCCGATGGTTCGTACATCCGTTTTGATGACAATGCCGTGGTACTTCTGAATAACAACGATGAGCTGCGTGGGACCCGTATTTTCGGACCTGTTGCACGTGAGCTGCGTGAGAAGCAATTCATGAAAATCGTTTCCCTTGCACCCGAGGTGCTATAATAATAAAGAGCAATGAAACTGCACATTAAAAAAGGTGATAAGGTAATCGTGCTTTCCGGCAACCATAAAGGAGAATCCGGAGAAGTACGTGAGGTAAATACTACTAAACTACGCGCTGTAGTTACAGGAGTTGCCCTTATATCAAAGCACTCAAAAGCAAGTACTAAATTCCCTCAGGGAGGAATTATCAAACAGGAAGGCACAATCCACATTTCAAATCTGATGGTTATTGATCCGTCTACAGGGAAACCTGCCAAGACTGGTCGTAAAGCTGACGAAAAAGGAGATCTGGTTCGTTTTTTCAAAACTAAGGAGGTAACTAAGAAATGAGCTATACACCTAACTTAAAAAACAAGTACACAAAGGAAATCAGTCCTGTGTTGCTGGGTGAATTCGGCTATAAAAGCGTTATGCAGGTTCCAAGACTGGAGAAAATCTGCATCAACCAGGGAGTTGGCGCTGCCGTTTCTGACAAGAAGCTGATTGAATCAGCAATCGTTGAGATGACAACCATCGCAGGGCAGAAAGCGGTTTCCACCAAATCAAAGAAAGACATCTCGAACTTCAAACTTCGTAAAGGAGTAGCGATTGGAGTACGCGTTACATTGCGCGGCGAAAGGATGTACGAATTCCTTGAGCGTCTTATCAACGTGGCACTTCCACGTATCCGTGACTTTCGCGGGATCAACGACAAAGGTTTTGATGGCCGTGGTAACTACACGTTAGGGGTCACTGAGCAGATCATCTTCCCTGAGATCAACATCGACAAAGTATCACGCATTATGGGAATGGACATCACGTTCGTAACCGATGCGCCAACAGATAAAGAGGCCTTTGCACTTCTACGTGAATTTGGTCTTCCATTTAAAAATCAAAAAAAGTAAGCATTCCCATGGCTAAAGAAAGCATGAAAGCCCGCGAAGTTAAAAGGGCAAGAATGGTTCTCCAGTATGCAGATAAACGCGCCGAATTAAAGAAGGCAAATGATTCTGTCGGACTTCAGAAGCTTCCGAAAAATTCTTCGAAGATTCGTCTGCGTAACCGTTGTAAACTTACGGGCCGTCCTCGCGGATATGTTCGTCAGTTCGGTCTTTCCCGGATCACTTTCAGGGAAATGGCTCTTGACGGAAAGATCCCGGGACTAACCAAAGCCAGCTGGTAATCCTTACTTTAAACACGAAACACACATTACAATGACTGACCCGATAGCAGATTATCTCACCAGGCTCCGTAACGCCATCAGCGCAAAACACCGCGTTGTTGAAGTTGCTTCGTCCAAGCTAAAGCAGAACATGACAAAGATTCTGTTTGAGCAGGGATATATCCTAAGCTACAAGTTTGAGGATCCTAAGGAAGGTGATCCACAGGGCAACATCAAGATTGCCTTGAAATATCATCCGACTACCAAAATTCCTGCGATCCGCACCCTTACACGTATCTCCAAACCAGGACTACGTAAATATGTACACATGGAAAAAATGCCACGTGTAATTAATGGTCTGGGCATCGCGATCATGTCTACTTCAAAAGGAGTAATGACTGATAAGGATGCACGTCGCGAAAATGTTGGTGGAGAAGTTCTCTGCTACGTTTATTAATCATAAAGAGAATACAAGAATATGTCACGGATTGGAAAACTTCCTGTAACACTGCCGAAAGGAATAGACGTATCGGTAAATTCAGATAACCTGGTTACCGTTAAAGGTCCTCTTGGCCAACTTCATCAAGCTATTGATCCAAGGATCAAAGTTGAGATCGCTGATGGACAGCTTACCGTTTCGCGCGGTACAGATTCAAAAGAAGAGCGCTCGAAACACGGACTTTACCGTTCACTTATCAATAACATGATTAAAGGTGTTTCTGAAGGCTTCAAAACCGAGCAGGAACTTGTAGGAGTTGGTTACAGGGCATCCAATACTGGTCAGCTTCTTGAACTTTCACTTGGCTATTCACACAACATCGTTTTTGAAATACCTACAGAAATTAAGGTAGAAACAAAAACAGAGCGTGGTAAGAACCCGATCATCACAATGCACTCATCTGATAAGCAATTGCTTGGGATGGTTGCTGCAAAAATTCGTTCCATGAGAACACCTGAGCCTTACAAAGGAAAAGGGATCAAATTCGTGGGCGAAATACTTCGTCGTAAAGCAGGTAAATCTGCTGGTAAGAAATAAGAATCATTCAGCATCATGTCTATCACCAAAGAATTCAGAAGAGAGCGGATCAAAAGCCGCGTCCGTAAAGTGGTTACCGGAGACGGAACCTCACCACGGATGTCAGTGTACCGCAGCAATAAGGACATCTACGTACAGGTTATCGATGATCTTCAGGGTCGTACATTGGTTGCGGCTTCGTCTGCAGATGCTGCTATCTCGGGTCAAAAAGTTAACAAGGTTGAGAAAGCAGCCCTGGTTGGAAAGGCAATCGCCGCAAAAGCTAAGGAAGCTGGAATCGAAAGTGTACGGTTCGACCGCAACGGATATCTATATCATGGCCGCGTGAAATCGCTGGCTGAAGGAGCTCGCGAAGGCGGACTTAAATTTTAAAAGATCATGGCGAACGCAAATATCAAACGTGTACGTTCAAGCGATATTGAACTTAAAGACAAGCTGGTTGCAGTAAACCGCGTGACCAAAGTGACCAAAGGTGGTCGCGCCTTCAGTTTCTCTGCCATCGTGGTAGTAGGAAACGAAAAAGGAATCGTTGGATACGGTCTTGGGAAAGCAAAAGAGGTAACTGATGCTATCGCAAAAGGTGTTGACGATGCAAAGAAAACACTTATCAAGGTTCCTGTTATCAATGGAACTGTACCTCACGAACAGCTTGGGAAATTCGGTGGCGCGCTTGTGTTCCTTAAACCTGCTGCTCACGGTACAGGTGTAATTGCAGGTGGTGCGATGCGTGCGGTGCTTGAAAGCGTTGGTATAACTGACGTACTTGCAAAATCAAAAGGATCTTCCAATCCACATAACGTGGTAAAGGCAACGATCGTAGCTCTAAGTCAGATGCGTGACCCGGCGGGAATCGCTCAGCAAAGAGGAATTACAATGGATAAAGTTTTCAACGGTTAATTCAGGGAATCATGGCAAAGATCACTATCAGTCAGGTTAAAAGCGGAATCGACCGCCCTGAACGTCAGAAAAGAACACTACGTGCGCTTGGCATTACCAGAATGCACCGCCAGGTAGAACATGAAGCCACTCCGCAAATTCTTGGAATGGTTCATTCAATCAAACATTTGCTTTCCATCAAGGAAAACTAATATAAAAGCATTCAGTCAATGAATCTTAGCAATCTAAAGCCGGCAGAAGGATCGGTTAAAAGCAGCAAACGCATCGGACGGGGACAAGGTTCCGGACACGGTGGGACTTCCACACGTGGACACAAGGGAGCTAAATCACGTTCCGGTTATTCAAGGAAAGTAGGTTTTGAAGGTGGTCAGATGCCACTCCAGCGTCGTGTGCCTAAGTTCGGTTTTAAGAATATCAACCGCATCGAGCACAGGGGAATTAACCTGGATACGCTTCAGAAGCTTGCCGAATCAAAAAATCTTACTGAGATTGATTTCCTCACGTTGCAGGAAAATGGGCTTGCTGGTAAAAATGACCTGATCAAGATCCTCGGTCGCGGGGAATTGAAAGGAAAGTTTACAATTTCTGCGCATGCATTTACTGCTTCTGCAAAAGCTGCTATTGAGTCTGCAGGAGGTACTGCAACAACTATTGCTGGAGGTACTCCTACAACTGTCGCCTGATGAAGAATCTGATCAATACCATTAAGAACATCTACAAGGTAGAGGAGCTCCGTAAAAAAATCGGGAATACGCTTCTTTATCTTCTGATTTATCGCCTTGGGTCTTTTATAGTCCTGCCAGGTGTTGATCCCGAATCGCTTGGAGATCTCAAGGAGCAAACAGGAGAAGGCATCATGAGCCTTCTTAACATGTTTTCAGGAGGAGCGTTCTCCAATGCCTCGATCTTTGCACTTGGAATCATGCCATATATTTCGGCTTCCATCGTAGTGCAGCTGCTTGGAATGGCAATCCCGTATTTCCAGAAAATGCAGAAAGAGGGAGAAAGCGGGCGTAAGAAGATGAACCAGATTACCAGGTATCTTACTGTAGCGATTACTGTACTTCAGGCTCCTACTTATATCGCAAACCTTAACAATCAGATGCAGGCGAATGTCATCACGGACACTTCAACATTCTTCTGGCTTTCTTCAACGATCATTCTTGTTGCAGGAACAATGTTTATTATGTGGCTGGGCGAAAGAATTACAGATCGTGGTATTGGTAACGGAATTTCGCTGATCATCATGGTGGGTATCATCGCGGGTCTTCCGGGAGCAGTTGTCTCCGAATTCGGTTCACGTCTGGCACAGTCAGGAGGAGGATTGGTTATGTTCTTACTGGAGCTTGTTATTCTTCTCTTCATCGTGATCATGTGTATTTTACTTGTTCAGGGTGTGCGCAGGATACCGGTTCAGATCGCGAAACGTATACAGGGCAACAAGCAGGTTGGCGGTGTCCGTCAGTACATTCCGCTTCGGGTGAACTCTGCCGGAGTAATGCCGATCATCTTTGCCCAGGCAATTATGTTCATCCCTGTTTTCGCTATCGGCAGGTTCGATTCGATGCAAGGTGTTGCGGCGACATTCTCAAATATCACTGGTTTCTGGTACAATTTCACGTTCGCCATTCTGATCATCGTATTTACTTATTTCTATACTGCGATCACGGTAAACCCGAAAAACATGGCAGAAGAAATGAAGCGCAGTGGTGGTTTCATTCCGGGTATCAAGCCAGGACGCCAGACTTCAGAATTCATTGATAGCATTATGTCACGTATCACTCTTCCTGGATCTATATTTCTGGCGATAGTGGCGATTCTTCCATCACTTGCTATGGTGATGGGAATTACAAACAAATTTGCATATTTCTTTGGCGGCACGTCATTGCTCATCCTTGTGGGTGTAGTGCTTGATACGCTGCAACAGATTGAAAGTCACCTACTGATGCGTCAGTACGATGGCCTGATGAAGAGTGGTCGTATCAAGGGCCGTTCTGCACCTGCCGCTGTGACAATGGCTCAATAAAATACACCTTCAATGATCTATTACAAGACCAACGAAGAGATTGAAAAGATAAGAGAGAGTTCTTTACTTGTTGCCCGTACCCTCGGGGAAGTTGCAAAACACATTGAACCCGGGGTCACCAGTTTACAGCTGGATAAGATTGCTGAGGAATTTATCCGTGACAACGGAGGCGTTCCAGCTTTTAAAGGATTCAACGGTTTTCCGAATTCACTGTGCATATCACCTAACGACCAGGTGGTGCATGGTATCCCGGACCGTGTTCCTTACAAAGAAGGCGAGATTATTTCTGTAGACTGCGGTGTGCTGAAGGACGGCTTTTACGGTGATTCTGCCTACACATTCGGTGTTGGTGAGATAAGCCAGGAAGCTGCGGAGTTGCTCAGAGTTACCAAAGAGAGCTTATACAAAGGTATAGCTGTCGCGTTAACAGGAAGGCGTCTTCATGATATCAGCTACGAAGTCCAGACTTACTGCGAATCTCACGGCTTTTCAGTCGTAAGAGAGCTGGTAGGACATGGTATCGGAAGAAGCCTTCACGAAGGTCCTGAAGTTCCAAACTTCGGCAAGCGTGGATCAGGTCTGAAGATGCAGGAAGGATTGGTGATAGCAATTGAACCCATGATCAACATGGGGCGGAAAAATGTAACACATGGGAAAGATGGCTGGACCATCCGTACCGCTGATGGGAAACCATCCGCACATTTTGAGCATACGATTGCAATACGGAAGGATAAAGCAGATATTCTTTCCTCATTTAAGTATGTGGAGGATGTTCTGAAAGAACGGAATCTCCTTGTTGTTTAATTAACATAAAAAAGAAAGACAAAACGTGCCCAAACAATCGTCGATAGAGCAGGACGGTACAATAGTCGAAGCATTGTCGAACGCAATGTTCCGGGTAGAGCTTGAGAATGAGCACATCATCATTGCGCATATTTCCGGAAAGATGCGCATGAACTACATAAAAATATTACCCGGCGATAAGGTTAAAGTGGAGATGTCTCCTTATGACCTTACCAAAGGCAGAATCACATATCGCTACAAATAACAAACGATGAAAGTAAAAACCTCCATCAAAAAACGCAGCGTCGATTGTAAGATCGTTCGTCGTAAAGGGCGTCTTTATGTAATAAACAAAAAGAACCCGAAGTTCAAACAACGTCAAGGCTAAGCATCACAAAGAATATATCACATGGCTCGTATATCAGGAATTGATCTTCCAAAAAATAAGCGTGGTGAAATCGGACTAACCTATATCTATGGGATTGGTCGCGCCACAGCACAAAAAATCCTCACCCAGGCTGAGATAAACTTCGATAAGAAGGTTTCAGAATGGGATGACGCTGATCTTGGTAAGATCAGGGAGATCATTAACGATCAGATAAAAGTGGAAGGCTCACTTCGTTCAGAAGTTCAGCTTAACATAAAACGTCTTATGGATATCGGTGCATACCGCGGTATCCGCCACCGCTCCGGTTTACCGGTTCGTGGTCAGACGACAAAGAATAATGCAAGAACAAGGAAGGGACGGAAGAAAACAGTTGCCAACAAGAAGAAGGTAACTAAGTAAACGGATCCGGATCATACTGATTGATTACATCAAATGGCTAAATCAACAAAAACAACTAAAAAGCGTGTTGTCAAAGTGGAAGCAGTGGGTCACGCTCACATCAACGCCACATTTAACAACATCATCATCTCTCTGACAAATAATACCGGTCAGGTGATTAGCTGGGCATCAGCAGGAAAAATGGGCTTCCGTGGCTCCAAGAAGAACACTCCATACGCTGCACAGATGGCTGCAGGCGATTGCTCTAAAGTAGCTTTCGACCTTGGTCTCCGTAAGGTGAAGGTGTTTGTTAAAGGACCAGGTGGGGGACGTGAATCAGCTATCCGTACGATCCACAATGCTGGTATCGAAGTTTCGGAGATCGTTGACGTAACTCCGGTTCCACACAATGGTTGCCGTCCACCCAAACGTCGTCGCGTTTAATTTTTCCAATTTTAACATTCAAAGCACATGGCAAGATATATCGGCCCCAAGTCAAGAATTGCACGTAAGTTCCGCGAACCGATCTTCGGACCGGACAAGGTTCTTGCAAAAAAGAATTATCCTCCGGGAATGCATGGTAACTCCAAGAAACGTCAAAAAGTTTCCGAGTACGGTGTTCAGCTTCAGGAGAAGCAAAAAGCAAAGTATACTTATGGTATCCTTGAAAAGCAGTTTGCCCGCATCTTCGATCGTGCATCCCGTGCTAAAGGAATCACCGGGGAAATGCTTCTTAAATTTATCGAAGCTCGTCTTGACAACGTAGTTTACCGTCTTGGTATTTCTCCAAGCCGCTCTGGCGCCCGTCAGTTGGTTTCCCACCGCCACATTACAGTGAACGGTTCTGTTGTTAACATTCCATCTTATACCCTTAAAGCAGGAGATGTTGTAGCAGTAAGGGAGAAATCAAAATCTCTTGAAATCATCAGTGTTTCTGTTTCAGGACATGCCAACAAATTCCCATGGCTGGAGTTTAATGCATCTTCTCTAAGCGGTAGATTCCTTACTTTTCCTGAAAGGGATCAGATTCCTGAAAACATTAAGGAGCAGTTAATCGTGGAGCTTTACTCCAAGTAATCTTGGAGCTGATTTCCTTTTCACAACTTTAAATACAAATAACTTATGGCAATACTGGCTTTTCAAAAACCCGACAAAGTAATAATGATCTCCTCAACTGATCAGCAAGGTCAGTTCGAGTTCAGACCTTTGGAGCCTGGGTATGGAATAACAGTAGGAAATGCACTTCGTCGTATCCTTCTTTCTTCCCTGGAAGGTTTCGCGATCACTTCTATAAGAGTAGAAGGTGTTGAGCATGAATTCTCCACTATTAAAGGTGTAGTTGAAGATGTTACGGAAATGATTCTGAATCTTAAGCAGGTTCGTTTCAAACGTCAGATCGAAACTACAGAGCACGAGAAAGTAACGATCAATATCAGCAATCAGGAGCAATTGACTGCTGGTGATATCGGAAGATTTACTTCTGCGTTCCAGGTATTGAATCATGATTTCGTGATCTGCCATATGGATCCAAGCGTAAACCTAAAGATCGAAATCACGATCGACAAAGGACGCGGATACATTCCTGCTGAAGAAAACCGTCCTGCGACGCAGCAGATCGGTCTCATCCCGATCGACTCAATCTACACTCCGATCCGTAACGTTAAGTACTCTGTTGAGAACTACCGTGTGGAGCAGAAAACGGATTACGAGAAGCTGATCATCGACATCACATCTGATGGTTCTATCCATCCTAAGGATGCGTTGAAAGAAGCTGCCAAAATCCTCATTCAGCACTTCATGTTATTCTCTGATGAGAAAATCACTGAGGATATTGAAGAAAAAGTAGCAACAGAAGAATTTGATGAAGATATCCTTCACATGCGTCAGTTGCTTAAAACCCGACTTGTTGATATGGATCTATCTGTCCGTGCGCTTAACTGCCTTAAAGCAGCTGATGTTGACACGATCGCTGATCTTGTTTCATACAACAAAAACGACCTGTTGAAATTCCGCAACTTCGGTAAGAAATCTCTTACTGAGCTTGAAGAGCTTGTGCACAGTAAGCAGCTTAACTTCGGAATGAATCTGGCGAAATACAAATTAGAAAAGGACTAAAAAAGAACGTTTGTCATGCCACGGCCTGATAATCTGAACACCTGAATAATCATGAGACACGGTAAAAAATTCAATCACCTTGGCCGCCAGGCCCCACATCGTAAGGCGATGCTGGCCAATATGGCGAGTTCACTGATCCTCCACAAAAGGATCAATACCACACTCGCAAAAGCAAAAGCTTTACGCGTTTACGTTGAGCCTCTTTTGACAAAGTCAAAAGACGACACAACCCATAGCCGTAGAACCGTTTTTGCTTACCTAAAAGACAAGACTGCTGTCTCTGAGCTGTTTCGTGACGTATCAGTTAAGATTGCCGATCGTCCGGGTGGATATACCCGCATCATCAAACTGGAAAACCGTTTGGGTGATAATGCAGAGATGGCAATGATTGAGCTGGTAGACTACAACGAAACAATGTTGGCAGATACTAAAACTGCTGCGGCTCCTGAGAAGAAGACCCGCCGTAGTGCTGGCAAGAAGAAAGATGCTACTGCTGCAACTTCGACACCGACTAATGCTCGGCCAGCGCCAGCAGATGACGCAACAGCTCCAAAGGCAGACGCTCCCGAAACAGCTGCACCAGCAGCAGAAGAATGATAATTACAACTTCGTAACTCATGCGACAAATTTTTAGCTGAATCATGAGCGAAGAAGTTAGTCAATAAATAAATTATTAAAAAAGGATAAGGCCATCTGGTTTTATCCTTTTTTTTTGAAATTCGCAGACCCTTCTTCAACCCAATGCGTTATTCAGAACTCAAACATGCCGTCCTTCTTTTACAAGATGGAACTCCATTTTACGGCCGCTCAGCTGGTTTTTCCGGAACAGCTACGGGGGAAATTTGCTTCAACACCGGAATGTCGGGATACCAGGAGATTTTTACAGATCCATCGTATTTCGGGCAGATCGTTGTTACTACGCACGTGCATATTGGGAACTACGGTGTTTCAGCCTCTGATATTGAATCAAAAGGGATGAAGATCTCAGGCCTCGTTTGCAAGAACTTCAGCACTGTTTATTCAAGAACCAAAGCAGACGATTCCCTCTTTTCCTATTTCAGGGATATGGGCATTCCTGCCGTTTCAGATATCGATACAAGAGCTTTGGTTAGGTATATCCGCGATAAAGGTGCGATGAACGCCATCCTTTCAACGGAATCTACAGGCATTGAAGAGTTAGCGGCCCGACTGAAATCAGTTCCTTCAATGGAAGGACTGGAACTCTCTTCCGTCGTTTCAACACCAGTTGCCTACACAAGAGGAGAAGAAAACGCATCTTTCAGGGTAGCGCTTTTAGACCTGGGTGTAAAGGAGAATATTATCCGGTGCCTTACCGACCGCGACTGTTTTGTGAAAGTGTTCCCGGCAAGGAGTTCTTATGAGGAAATATCTCAGTTTAACCCAGATGGAATTCTCATCTCCAATGGCCCTGGCGATCCCGCTGCTATGGGTTATGCCATTGAAACAGTGAAGCAGGTATTGAATGCACGGCTTCCGCTTTTCGGAATATGTCTGGGACACCAGGTGCTTGCAAAGGCGGTTGGTGTTGGAACGTATAAAATGTTCAACGGTCATCGCGGAATCAATCACCCGATCAAAAACCTAATTACAGGCAAAGGTGAAATTACCAGTCAGAACCATGGCTTTGCGGTGAATGCCGAAGATATTGCTGCTAATCCTGACATCGAGGTTACTCATATTCACCTTAACGATAACACAATTGCAGGCATTTCTATTAAAAGCGTTCCTGCTTTTTCAGTACAATATCACCCGGAATCCTCTCCGGGACCGCATGATTCGCGGTATCTTTTTGATCAGTTTCTTCAGCTAATGAAGGCGACTGCATCCTCTCCTTCTTTATTATCTCTTTAAAACCAGTTTCCCAATGAGCGCTATTTCTCACATTCTTGCCCGCCAGATCCTTGATTCACGAGGCAATCCTACAATTGAAGTTGATGTATTCACCGACGCCGGCTCTGTTGGCCGTGCCGCTGTGCCTTCGGGAGCATCAACCGGCTCACACGAGGCTGTGGAATTGCGTGATGGCGACAAGAAGCGCTACATGGGCAAGGGGGTTGAAAACGCGGTGAACAACGTTAATTCAACTATCCGCGAAGAGCTGATGGGGCAGGATGTTATGGACCAACGAAACCTGGATCTTATGATGATCGAGCTCGATGGTTCTCCAAACAAAGGAAACCTCGGAGCAAACGCGATCCTTGGAGTTTCACTTGCTGCTGCTAAAGCTGCTGCTGCTGAAACCCGTCAGCCGCTTTACCGATATGTTGGCGGAGTGAACGCCGCTTTGCTTCCAGTGCCAATGATGAACATCCTCAACGGAGGTTCACATGCAGACAACAGCATCGACTTCCAGGAATTCATGATCATGCCGGCAAATGCAAAATCTTTTTCGGAAGCATTGAGAATGGGAACGGAAGTGTTTCATAACCTGAAAGATGTTCTTAAGAAAAAGGGGCTTTCTACCAATGTTGGAGATGAAGGCGGATTTGCGCCGAACATCAAATCCAATGAAGAAGCCATCATCATTGTAATTGAAGCGATTGAAAAAGCAGGCTATCGTCCTGGCGAAGACATTTGGATTGCAATGGACGCTGCTGCTTCCGAGTTTTATAACGCGGAGGAGAAAGTCTATCATTTCAAAAAATCAACAGGCGATAAGCTAACTTCTGCTCAGCTTGTTGATTTCTGGGCAGATTGGGCGAAACGTTACCCTATCCTTTCAATTGAGGATGGATTAGCGGAAGATGATTGGGATGGCTGGAAAATGCTGACAGACAAAATTGGTTCTACGACACAACTGGTGGGCGATGATCTTTTCGTTACTAACTCCGAAAGACTTCAGGAAGGGATTGATAAAGACATCGCGAACTCGATTCTTGTGAAAGTAAACCAGATCGGTACTTTAACGGAGACTATCAATGCAGTTCAACTTGCTATGAACAATGGCTACACAGCTGTGATGAGCCACCGTTCAGGAGAAACCGAAGATACAACGATTGCTGACCTTTCAGTTGCATTGCGTTGCGGCCAGATTAAAACCGGATCTGCTTCACGTAGCGACAGGATCGCAAAATACAACCAACTTCTCAGGATTGAGGAAATGCTTGGAAGTGCCGGCCGGTATCAAGGCCTTGATGTTTTGAGGAAGGCCCGGTAGTACTGGGTTTCGCCTTGTTTTATGTTAGTCGGTTAATGCATTGAGGTGGTTTGCCGGAACCAGATTGGGGTTAAAAGGATAAGCCGGGGCAGATTCGGGCGAAGTTTTTTCGGTTACCCAGACGGCTTTTTTTCTGAAAGTGCGCGCTACACCAACGTTAATAAAGTATTGCGGGTTTGAAGAAATATCATGAATAAAAATTGACACAGGCTTTACCTCAAAATCCGGCAATGCTGTTGAATCGCCAGGTTGTTCCAGTAAAATAAACCGTTTAAGCTGACTTTCCCTGTAAGATGCTGCCTTACCCGTTGTGAGATCATTAATGGCGATAGAAAAGGACGATGGGCGAATAAAAGCTGAAAGGACAAGCAAGACGGATAGTGCTGCAATTGCCGGATCGGCACTTTTTATGCCCGACAAGAGGGGTAATAATTTTTTACGCAGCAACTCGAGCTGAGCGATCCAAATGGTAACAAGGAGAAATGTTAATGAAGACATCACTCTCATCTCGATGACACTTCCTCCGAGCGAGAAAATGACCAGGAATATTGTGAGGAAAAAAGGAATATATAAGAAGCAGGTAAAAATAAAGGGCCGCTCTCGTTGAAAGATAAGTGGGGAAAGAAACGATGGCTGAAAGCGGGTTATCAGCAAATAGAAGATTGAAAACAACCAGGTAGCCGGATGGATGATAAAAGCAAGAATCATCCTCCATGCAAAATCAAGGCTGGCTGTAAATGCAAATCCAGCATCGTGAGCATGAAGATGTAAAAAGATTTCACTGCGATTCTTGTTGCCGGGAGCAAGCAATTCGGCAAGAGTGAAAATAATGATCCAGGCAGCAAGAACGATCATTTGCCTATCAGGCCGCCTGCCATTTGTCCAGCGTATTAGCATTGTGCCGAAGTATATGATATTAAACTGTATGATGGCAGTTTCGCCACTTCCGCAAATCAGGACAGCGAGGATAAACAGGAAAGCGCTGTTTATTTTTCCCGGCGTTTTGAAATAGAGCATTCCAAAAAAGAGGAACATCCAGGAATTGCTGAGCACGTAAACAACTGTGCCTTGCAGCCAGTAGTAATATTGGGAAGTGTTGACGGAAACGCAATTGAATAACAGGATCAGGGAAAGCGCAAGTATAAGTGGAGTTATCCCTTTAGAACCTTTGAAGACGCCCGAAAACAGATAGGTTAATGAGCCTGCAAAAAAACAGAGGTTGAGAAAAATTACAGCCTTATACCAGAGGCCGTACAGTCCGAATTTAACAGCTGCCATGTAGAATGTGCATACCAGGAAAAGCGAAGAATATCGGCCTGTAAGCGACGTATAAAACATTTTTACGGAGTGATACACCCCATTTGATCTCACAAGAGGAAATACGAGATAATCATCGCTTGACGGATAGTTGTATAAGCATAATATCAGAAATGGTAAAAATGCCAGCGAAAGCACAAACACAGAAAAGATTAACGTCTTTCGTTCGGAAGTCATAACGCAAAAATATACTTTAAGAATTCAACCCGCAATTGATGCTTTATAAGACTGACAAGAAAAGGCTGGTGAGCTTTGGTTGTTCGAAACACCGCAAAAAGACCCTTAAGTTGAGATTTACTGCAAGTTTGGACGGACGGACAATTGGTATTTGCCTGTCCGAAATTTTTCTCCGGTGATAGTGTCGGGGGTTGAACTTTTGAGGCAGGCGTTCCGGATTATTTTTCTGCCCAGTTTCCAAGCTTTTGTTTAATGACAAATATTTCCCTTTTCCTTGTCTCATCATAGATGCGCCAAAGGTATTCTCCAATGATCCCAAGCATTATCATGATTATTCCGCCAATTATAAGTAGTAGGATAACGATGGGCGCATAGCCTTCAAAGGGAACTTTGTGAATCAGTCGCGCATAGAATACAACTGCAGCATATATAAACCCTCCAATAGACACTCCAAGGCCAAGCAATGACATAAACCGGATCGGCAGATAGGATGTATTGAGAGATCCATCGATGAAGTATTTTAATTTCTTTTTAAATGTCCACTGAGATTTTCCGACGGTCCGCTTAAGTCTTTTGTAAGATATAAAACGGGTAGTGAAACCCATCCATAGAATGTCGCCCTGGAAAAACCTGTTTCTTTCGTCAATGTTATTGAAAACGTCAACTGCCGCTCTGTCCATCAGCACATAATCAAAACCGCCCTGAGGCATTCGGGGATTTGAAATTTTAATGAAGTTGTAAAAAACCTTTGATGTCAGCCTTGCGATAGCAGAATCTTCCCTGTCGGCTCTCTGGCAAATCACGATCTGGCTATGCTGTTCCCAGGCGCGGATCATCTGACTGATCAACTCGACAGGATCTTGCAGATCGGCAGACATAATAACTGCGGCGTCACCCTTTGAATGTCTTAGTCCTGCTATTATTGCAGGAACCTGTCCGAAATTCCGGGCAAACGAAATAGCCCTGGCGTTATCATCCTGACTTATCAGCATTTTTATTTCCTCAAGCGAGCTATCGTCGGAGCCATCGTCTACCAGGATAATCTCATATTGAAGGTCTGTATGGGTTGTGGCAAATAACTCCCTAAGACTGTTTCCGGTTTTTAGGATTGACCCTTCGTTCCGAAAAACGGGTAATATGATCGAAATTGTTTTCATCAGAGTAAAATGGCTTTTGCTGGAACCCCAACAACCGTTTGTCCATCAGCTACGTTCATGGTTACAACAGAACCAGCCCCAATTTTACAACTATTTCCAATTGTTACCCCGGGAAGAATTATTGCTCCGGCACCGATGAAACAGTTACTGCCGGTTTTGACTGCACCTAATAATATTGCAGCAGGCGAAATTTCTGAAAAATCACCAACTGTGCAATCATGCGTAATCAAACATCTAATATTTAGGAGCACACCTTTTCCAATGTTAACACCAGTTTCAATAATAACATCCTGCAGAATAGTGCAGCCCTCGCCAAGTGTTACGTCGAACGGGGATATTGAACTTGTTGGATCTGTTAACCCCGCCGGTATTCCGCCAAGAGCAATGAGTTTATCCCAGATTGTTTTCCTGTTGTCTGGCCCTCCGGTGGCGATGTGAAATTTCCTGTTTTTCTTTAGAAGGAACTCCGATGCTTCCCCTGCAGTCCTGAGAACGATGTAATTCTTTGAGATATAATCTGAATCGTCCGCCGAAACATCATTATACCAGGTGCAGGACTTGTCAATTTCCAGCCTGCGTAATGTAGATAAAACCTGCCTTGCAAATCCGCCGGTACCTGCAATCAGCATAAACCCTGGAGAATTAACGAACTGATTGTTTCGATTTCAGTAGAAGAAAGGCCGGGATAAAGCGGAAGACATAGAATTCGCCTGGAAATATCTGATGAGATGTCGTGGCTGAGATTGTTTGTGACCTGATTCAACGAATTGAGGGATGGATAGAAATATCTGCGGGCAAGTATTTCATTTTCTTTCAGCAGGCTGACAATAGAGAGAAGCTGAGCTTCATCTTTGAAAATAACGGGGAAATACGCATAATTATAACGTGTAGTTCCAGGTGTAATTTCAAGAAAAGTGATGTCGCCCCCTTTGTCTAGACGCAGCTTATACATATCGCAAATTTCCTTTCTAAGGCGAATCAGGTTGTTTGTTTCAGGCAATACGCACAATCCCATTGCAGCCTGAAATTCGGAACTTTTCCCATTGACGCCAATACCGTGGAAAGCTTCGGGACCATTATGACCGAAGTTGCGCATATAGCTGATTTTGTGAGCCAGGTCATCATCGGACGTAATAATAGCACCGCCTTCAATAGTATGAAAAAGCTTGGTAGCATGAAAACTCAGGGTTGAAATATCGCCGTAAGTCATCAATGACCGGTTCTTGTATTCAACGCCAAAAGCATGCGCCGCGTCGTAAATTACCTTCAATCCTCGCTCCGCGGCAAGACTCTCTATCTCTTCTACAGGGCAAGGATTTCCATAAACGTGGGTGAATAAAAACCCTGTCGTTTCTGGTGTTATTACTGCTTCCACCGAATCACGTGTAACAGTAAGTCGAGTAGGGTGAATGTCGGCGAAAACAGGATTGCAGCCTTCCCATTGCAGGCTGCTAGTAGTTGCGATATAGGAAAAAGGAGTTGTAATTACGTCTCCTTTGAGGCCTGCCGCTTTGATTGCAATCTGCAACGCGATCGTTCCATTGGTTACAAAGAACAGGTGCCTGACACCAAGGAATTCACGCAAACGTGCTTCTAGCTCCAACACCAGCGGGCCATGATTCGTCAGATGTCCACTTTCCCAAATACCTTCAAGATATTTTACATATTCTTTGAGGGGTGGCAAATATGACTTTGTAACATTGATCATCTGAAATCCGGCTGTATATATTTTCCTTTCTGAATCACGGCTGACTGTTAACCAAATGAGACCCACCGCTGTAAATAAAAGACGAATACATTCTTTTATTTGAGTTGCCAAATATAGTCTTTTCACGTTTTGCTGTTCCTGTGTGCCGGGATGTACTAACAAAAAATCTTCCGGGCGGGAATAAACCAGCTTCTGTTAAAAACCTGCTGATAATTCGCGGGTTTGTTTCCTGTAACCGCTGTTATATCTGTATACTTGTACCGTATTATAGCTCTTTTTCCCAGCCACAAAAATGAATATTTCGCTTAAAGATACTTTTGCCTCAACAATTCTTACGGAAGCCACAGTTTTTAAACAACTGGTTTCGGAGAATTCTGCTTTAAAACTTGGAGAAATAACTCTTGGTCAGGTTTATTCAGGAATGAAGGGAATGATCGGAATGATTACTGAAACTTCAAAGCTCGATCCTGCCGAGGGCATTCGTTTCCGGGGGTACAGCATTCCCGAATTACGTGAATTGTTGCCGAAAGCTACTGGCGGAACTGAACCGCTGCCTGAAGGGATTCTATACCTCATGCTAATTGGAAGTCTTCCTTCAGAAGAAGACGTAAAAGCTTTAAGCGCGGAGCTTGAAAGAAGAAGTGAGATCCCTGATTTTGTTTTCAAGGTGTTGGATGGATTCCCGAAAGACACTCATCCGATGGTCCAGTTCAGCGCAGGAATTCTTGCGTTGGGCGCCCGTTCAGAGTTTTCAGCCGCTTATGCCAAGGGAATTCATAAAAAGAATTACTGGGATCCGATGTTTGAGGATTCATTGAACCTGATTAGTCAATTGCCGCGACTTGCCGCCTATATCTATTGCCGCACTTATCGTCACGACAAGCATATAGCACCGTTGAAAGGAGCAGACTGGTCGGCCAATTTTGCCCATATGCTTGGTTTCGATCAGGAAGAGGTGAGGGAACTGATGCGTTTGTATCTTACGATTCATGCAGATCACGAAGGCGGGAACGTTTCGGCCCACGCAACACATCTTGTTGGTTCGGCCTTGAGCAATGCATACTTCTCTTTTTCTTCGGGGATGAATGGTCTTGCAGGTCCGTTACATGGCCTTGCTAACCAGGAAGTGATCCGCTGGATACTCGAGCTGCAGCAGGAACTTGGCGGTGGATTACCAACCCAGGAGCAGATTGCCGCTTACGTGCTCAGAACGATCGATGAAGGAAAGGTTGTTCCTGGCTACGGTCACGCTGTGCTTAGGAAGACAGATCCGCGTTTTGAGGCTCAGATGGACTTTGCAAAGAAATACATGCCCGACGATGATATCTGCAATATTGTGTGGCGCGTATATGAAGTTGTCCCTGGAATTCTAGGTAGCATAAAAAAGATTCAGAATCCATGGCCAAATGTAGACGCTCACTCGGGTGCATTACTTCTCCATTATGGAATTAAAGAATACGATTTCTTCACGGTTCTTTTTGGTGTTTCAAGGTCGTTGGGAGTGCTTTCCCAGCTAACTATAAGCAGGGCAATGGGTTTGCCTATTGAAAGGCCGGGGTCAATTACAAGCGATTGGATCCGGGCAAAAATCTCAGCCGGTAAACCCTAAAAGTTCAATAGAGACGATTATTTTCTTCTTAGAATGGCGGTAAGGCTTAACCCAAAAGGAAATGTTACGAATTTTTCGAGCCTCCGTTCAAACGGAATCACGTATTTGTCATAAATGCCACCCTGATTTTTTACCAACGAAACGCCCTCAGAAGTATTAAGCTTCTTTTTGAGGATTTTGAAATAAAGCAGCGAGCCGAACATCCCGATTGGGTCATTATAGAACATGCGGACCGTCTCATAGTACTCATCATTTATTGCCTCACGCATTATTTTTTTAGTGTACCGACGGTAATGTCCAAGCATCTCGTCGTGTACAGAAAACAGGAAAGGTAAAGCCGGAACCTCAATCAGCACATAACCGCCTTTGTTTATGAGCTCTGCAGTTTTATCAAGTGCTTCCCTGTGCTTTTCGATATGTTCCAGAACGTGAATGTAAATTACGGTATCAAACATGCCATACGTTTGAGGCGTCACATTGAAGATATCTTCATTATCAAACGTTACATTGGAAGGGAAACGGAAATTTTTCGCATGGGTTGAAAATAACTCGATCGATGGTTCGATGGATACAAGCCGCTCAAGATCCGCGTTGGCTTTCAAGATTTCTGCGGTAAATCCGCGGTCGCCACTACCAACTTCGAGTATGTTCTTCCCAATGTATTTATGAACCAGGTTGTACTGGTAGGAACGATAATTCTCTAGGTTACTCAGTCCTTTCTCGTGTTGAAAAGCCCAATCCATCCCGTGGATATACTCATCGTTTGCGCTCATTTATTGCTTTTTTTATTCGTTAAAATAGATGTTATTTTCTGAATTTCGGTTAATTGGTTACAGTCACTCGACTCGATAGAGCTCAAGTGGGATTTTTAACCTGTGTTTTTTTCTGCCTTGTTGAATTTACTCCCGACAATTCCAACGAGTATCGGCAACACCGAAAGCAAAATAATTCCCAGTACTACGGCTTCGAAGTTCTTTTGGAAAAACGCAAGGTTTCCTAAGAAATATCCCGCCAACGACATGCTGCTTATCCACAGAAATCCGCCTGCAATATCGTACGGCAGAAACTTCTTTTTATAATTCATTTCACCAACACCTGCAACGAAAGGAGTAAAAGTTCTGACAATCGGAACAAAACGCGCCATGATAATAGCCTTGGTTCCGTATTTTTCAAAAAATGCGTGGGTTTGATCGATGTACTTCTGCTTCACAAGCCTTCGTTTGCCAATCTTTATATTAATTGCCTTGTTGCCTGCAAATCTGCCGATAGCGTAATTGACATTGTCGCCCAGTACCGCTGCAATAAACAACAGGCCGATCAACATATAAATATTGAGGGCTGAGTTTTCGCGTGCACAGATCGCGCCGGCTGCAAAGAGCAGGGAATCACCAGGAAGAAACGGCATTATTACCAGGCCGGTTTCAACAAATATGATCAGGAAGAGGATCGCGTAGATGGTGGTGCCGTATTCGAGCACCAATGCGTCCAGGTGCGAATTGATATGCAAAAGGAAATCAAAAAAAGAGGTGATATATTCCATTGGGCGGCAAAGGTAAACGAATGCGCCGGATTAAATTCCTGGGGAGAATTTACATCGTTAATCTCAACAATCTCCTGGACTTTTATTGCAGCGTTCATTCAACACGACGCATAACAATGAACGACGTCTCTATCGAATGACAAGCCTGGAAATATGATTTCCTGCTTTCAGAAAATAAACTCCCTTGGCCGCTGAACTGGTTGAAATAACTTCATTTTGAGTCATAACAAACCCTTTCATAAAAAGCTTACCAGACACATCTGTTAACTCATAAGAAGTACCCTTAACTGCTCCTGATAGTGTAAAAGATTCAGAAGATGGATTTGGGTAGATGTAAATGCTATCCAATGTAACCGCGCCCATTCCCACCGAGCTCAGTGTAAAAGGGGCGGAGGTATAGGAGCAGCCGTAAAAATCAAGCACCTGCAAGGTGTAATCGCCATTTGAGATCGGAAAAAGTTGAGAATGATTTGAATCGGGCTCAGGTGCACCGTCCAGATACCACTGATAGGTTAACTCGTCGTTATCAAGACCGGAATTCAGCATAGTTCCATCCATCCAGATATGTGGGATGACAGCCTGGTCGTTGAGCCGGATGGCAGTGAGGTTGTCGAGATGCATTCCTCCAACAAGCCATTGTCCGTCAGGTAGAATGATCATTTGATTAAGGTATCTTGAATTTGGCCCGTAAGTAAACCGCACCGCTCCGTCCGAACCAAATGATTCATCTGTGGCGCCATCGGGATCAAGTAAATGCATTTTGAAGTGTGCCCCAAGATTTTCTTCTGAAATAAAAAGCAGGATGCGTCCATCAGGCAATTGCTGAATACCCCGCATTGCCCCAAATCCATTCGCATAAGGCAAGGTGACCATCCCATCGGTTCCAAAAGTCTTGTCTAGTGCTCCATCAACGGTGAGGCGCTTAACAAATACCGAATTCTGGTCTGCTGCATCAGCGGCCAGCAGAACTTTACCGTCCGATTGAATGGCTGATTGAACCCTGGCGGTGTTTCCACTCGGAGTGTCATCATTGTAATAACCGGCAGTGCCAAATGTGAGGTCTGTTTGGCCAGATGCATTGAAGGCGAGTGTAGTTGAGAAATTTTGGGAACCGTTGATCCGAAACCTTCCTGCAAGAATGTAGCGTCCAGGACTTTGTATATGGAGCTTATAATCTGAAAAATTATCCGCAGGCGGCATATCCTGAAACACGTTTATCCCATCATTACTAAAGTCCGGATCGGCATCTCCGTTAGATAAGAAACGCATCACACCCGGACCATTGAAGCCTCCGTTAATGTTGGTGTTTGAAATGCCTCCACAAAGGATTTTCCCATCAGGTAGAACATGAACGGAGTAAAATACTCCTGAGGAGGTAGGATCGAAACGGATTGCGTTCGAACCGGTCTGGTGAAATGTAGTATCGGGCTGCCCGTCTGAAGTATAACGTGCGACAAACGGTATCTGACCTGATCCCGAATTGCTCGCTGCCTGCTGTCCGGCAACAACGATTTTTCCATCTGGCTGCAGTTTATAATCATACCCCAGATTGCGCTGGGAAAAGGTATGTCGTACAATTCCATTTGTGCCGAAGCTGGAGTCTATATTTCCACAAACATCAAGACGAACCATATCATTGTAGAAACAGTTGCAATTGATGTCGTATTCGAAACCGGCAACGATATATTTCCCATCATTCTGAATCAGCAACCCCGTGACACTTTCTCCCCCACCAACTGCAACCTCAGCTTTTCCGTTAAAGCCAAACAAGGAATCAGGTCTCAAAGCCTGCGCAGATGAAGAGTTCTGGAGAAACAAGGTGGCGATGAAAATACCCGCGATTATGTAATTTTTTCTCATAAGACGTTTTTTAGACTGGGATCTTTACTCCTTCCAGGTGCAAACTAATTGAGAACGAAGTTAAGAAAAATGGCATCCAGTCATTCATTCGTCAGGTGCTGATTAATGCCTGTCTATAAAGTCAGGAGTCTGTATTATAGTGGCTTCTGACTAATCGCACGACGGCTGAAAAAGCGCAGGCCCACTTTAGGACGGGATGAGCATTTTTCTGACTAGTGCAACGACATCAGGAGACGTTATCGACAGACTCTAATTAAACAAATCAATTTTTTGTCTGAAACCATTGCCAATATGAAAAGGTATGAGTTTTAAATGTTGCAGCCTTCCAATGATAATACCAGCAGGAGTTCTGAATTTTTCAGCAAATTCACGTATCATTTCTTCGGTTAATGGTGCAGCATCAATTATTTGTTGCAATTCCTTTTCTGTCAATAATATTTTGGCTGCAAAAGCTTTGGCTTCTTCTTCTATTGTTTGGTCTATTTCGGTGCCTTCCACATTTTCTAAGAAAATATCTTTTTTTCAGTGCAAAATTATATGTGCTGCTTCATGGAAAAAAGTAAACCACAAATGGTCGTTGGTTTTAAACGTGCCAGATAGTTGAATCATGGGTTTGTTATGAAACCAGCGTACTGCACCACTAATAGGCGCTTTAGGTAAATTTTGAGTAAATACAACTGCTACGCCACATTTAGCACAACTATTTTGTAATTGTTGGGTAAATCATCGGGCATTAAAAAAGCCAATTCTTTGATTTCATATAAAGCATCTTTAAATTTCTTTTTATCAAATTCTGTAATTTCAATTTCTTTGGCTTGTATTTCTCCTTTACGCAACCATGCAGATATAGCATGAGGGCTTTGCGTATGAGCCAATGATATTTTGAAAGCAACAGAAACTTCTTCGTCCACATATATACGTTCCCATTCGTCAGTTGATGCTACACTAATTTTTTTTTATGATAATCCATTAAGCAATCTCCCGTCACGAAATTTTGATTTAAAAGGGAGATTCAGCAATTATTCCTCAACCATTTATTCATCGCATGGACCGCTCTTGCCCGGTGACTGATTTCATTTTTAATCTCCTGTGGCAGGGCAGCGAAAGAATTATCAAATCCTTCGGGAATAAACAGCGGGTCGTACCCAAACCCGCCAGTCCCTTCTTTTTGCAAAGCAATCCTGCCCTTGATTTCGCCCGTAAATTCATGCGCTTTACCGTCTACTATCAACGAAATAACAGTGATAAAGCGCGCAGACCGGTCTGTAACACCTTCAAGTTCTTTCAGTAGTTTGTTGTTGTTGGCTTCTGCATTTCTTTCTCCCCCGGCATAGTGCGCCGTATCAACACCCGGACGATTATCCAGCGCAAAGACTTCCAGTCCGCTGTCGTCGGCAAAACAATTTCTGCGGGTAGCCTTGTAAAGTGTTTCTGCTTTTTGAAGTGCATTTCCGGGAATCGTGCCGCTTGTTTCAGGAAGTTCCGTTGTAAAACCTATTTCGTTTAGTGAAACGATATCGATGTTATCACTCACGACCGCTCGGATTTCTTCGAGTTTATGTGCGTTATTGGAGGCGAATATCAGGTCCATATCAGAGCAGGCATTTAACTTTGATTTCAAAGGTCGGTTATGTGGCTATATGTTGTGTTAAGTGTTGATTTTTAAGTGTTGAGTGTGGATTATTTTAAATTGGGATAGCCTGGCATTTGATTGAATGTGCTCACCATTTATTCGTCGTCCGGCGCCGATCTCTCCGATACTCTCGCAAATCGTAAATCGTAAATCGTGCATCTGCGATAATTACTGCTATTTTTGCCGCTCAAACACGCTTAGTTGAAAACAG
>Ga0105049_10001676_pt1 | contig 26105 bp, 20 predicted proteins | sample MAT06_FD_78087 | JGI IMG/M metagenome (GOLD analysis project Ga0105049, IMG submission 78087) | Freshwater microbial communities from Lake Fryxell liftoff mats and glacier meltwater in Antarctica - MAT-06 | ecosystem: Environmental > Aquatic > Freshwater > Ice > Liftoff microbial mat | place... | reverse complement strand
TACAATGTCTATTTGCTCACGAAGGACGAGAAATACCGCCGAGGCTCCGATCGGTTTCGCGACCTTACCATGAGTTGGCGCAATCCGGAGGGATGGTTTCAGGAGTACGAAGGCGCCGATCAGGGCTACCATTCCTGCACGATCGCCTTCTTCGCCAAGCTCTGGCAGAAGTCCGGCGACGAGTCGCTCTTCAAGCCCCTCGTCGAGGCCGCCGAATTCGCCCACTGGTTCATGCACCCCGACGGCTCCTATGCCGGCGAGTATGGCAGCAGGAACACCTATCATTTCTATCCGCATGGTTTCGAGGTGTTGGCGCCGTTCTCCCGCCACGCGGCGGAGATTGCCGACTCGTTCCTTCACCGCGCGGCGCCGATGCGGAAGCGCTACTTCAACGACGACGACCGCATGGCCGCGCACTATGTCTATGACTGGATGCACGCGTGGCGCGACCACTGGGACGGGGACCGGCCCGGGCCCGTGGAGTTGCCCAACGGCGTCGAGACGCGCTGGTTCCCCAACGCCAAGGTCTTCGTCATCCGCACGCCCGCCTACCATGCCGTGGTGAACGCCTCGAAAGGGGGCGCATGGAAGGCTGTTTCGCGCGATGGCGCATTTGCGGGCGACACCGGCCTGATCGGCGAGATGGACGATAAGACCGTGGTGGTGACCCACTTGGTCGCGAAGAACAAAGTGAAGGTGGACCAGGACGCCCGCGAGCTCGACATCGCCGGGGTATTTCAGCGCCGCAAGCAGCTCCTGCCCACTCCCTTCAAGCAGGTGCTCTTTCGCCTGTTCCTTCTGACTGCTGGGCGGTTCAACGCCAACTTCGTGCGGTCTGCCTTGCAGAAAGTTCTGATCGTCCAGAAGCATCCACTGAAGACGAAATTCCGTCGCCGCTTCAAGTTTCACGCCGGCTGGCTGGAGGCGGAGGACCACGTGACGCTCGCCAAGGGAGAGAGGATGCGTCGCCTCTCCGCCGGGACCGACGCGACCAGCATCTACGTGGCGAATTCCAACACCTTCCAGGAGAGCGTCCTTCTGCCGTGGACGCACTTTACCCCCGACGAAATCCGCGAACTGAATCGAAAGCGCACCGTCACAAAGAAGCGCCTGCTCCGGCCATCCAAATCTTAGGGGTTGCCATCCCCCCGGGGGGGCCTCGAATTTCCCCCGTCGCCCGGAGCCGGGCCGCGCCATCCCGCCGGGTCGGAGTTCCAACCCACTTGAGCCAGCCCAAAGTCAACCGCAGCAAGAGCCGGGAAACCGCGCTCCATATCTTGTTCTGCCAGCAGTTCAGCGAGAACGACTTCCTGGGTTCCGTCGCTGCCGTCGAGGCGACCCAGACCCTGGAGACGCTGCAGGAGACGATGGCCGCGATCCGCCAGCTTACGGACGCCAGCGTGGCCGCCATGCGGTCGCTCGTTCAAGCGCGAGAGTCCCTCGCCGAGGCCGTCAAGCCCCCCGACCAGCGCGGCAAGTGGAAGAAGGGGACCGAGGGCACCGTGAACACGCGCCTTCACCTCGACGATGCACGAAGCGAGGCCATCGCTGCGGCCAAGGGACTGGTGCAGACCCTTGAGGGAGCGTCCGGCCTCTTCGATGACAAGGGCTATGCCGTCCGATTGCTCCGCACATTTGACCGCTCGCGGGAGAAGGTGATCTCCGTGCTCGAGCGCTCGCTCGAGGGATGGTCCGTGCGTCGCCTCACGGCGGAGGATGGATCGGTCCTCAAGCTCGGCATTACCGAACTGCTCTTCTTCGACGACGTGCCGCCGCGCGTCGCCATCAACGAATACATCGAATTGTCCAAGCGCTATGGCGACAACGATTCGCCCAAGCTTGTGAACGGCGTTCTCGACCGCGTACTGAGGGACAATCCCCGCGGCGAAGAGAAGGACTGATCCGCCATCGTGATGCGCCGAGCGCCGGGTAAGCAATCGATGCCGCCCTCGCGCATCCTCCTCGGCGCAGCGCTCTCCGTGCTGCTCCTTTCAGCGTGCGTTTCGACCGGCGCGAAGGGAAAAGCGGAAGACACCCCGCTCTCCACCGGCACCGCCCCCATCGAAAGCGAGCTGACCGCGCCCGGCGCCCAGCGCCGCATCGTGCCGTGGGATTCGGTGGTGCTGGAATCGGAGGTGCGATACGGCCTGACCCCGCGCGAGAACGCCACAGTTCCCAGTGGATATACGCCGGGCCTGCTTGCGGCGGAGTCCCGCCTGGAGGCGCGCCGCCGCGCCATCGAGGACCTCGCCAACCGACTCGGTCGGCTTCCCGCGTCCGAGCCTCCGCCGGGCGAAAGCGTCCGCCCCACGGTGGCCGACCTCGCCGCGCGCCGCCCCGCGCTTGCCGCTGCAATTCGGCAACTGTTGACCGGCGGGTGGACGGAGGAAGCGCAGCGTCCCGAGGGCTCCGACGAGGTGCTGATCCGGCTTACCCTTCCCATCAAGGAACTTGCCGGCGTCGTGCTCGATCAGGGCGGGGGCTTCTCTCCCACGGACACCGTGGCGGAGGAGCTGAGCGCGCGCGCACGTGCGCAGAATGCAGCGATGGAGGCTGCGCGGCGCCAGCTCCTGCAAAAGCTGCTGGAAACACGGGCGAGCGGGAAACTCACGGTTAAGGAGTGGGCTATCTTCTCGCCGGTTCAGGCGCAATGGCTCAATCTATACGTCCGCAGTGCCAAGGTGCTCCGAAGCGAGGCGCGCCCCATTGCGAGCGGGGGAGAGGAGTGGCTGGTTGAACTCGAAATTGACGCGCAGCCCCTTCGCGAGCAGGTGGCAAAGGACGAGAGCGACATTCGCAAGCTGATGGAAGCTTCGGCCGCGGCCAGGAAATGACGCCAATTATTCTTGCCTCCGCGTCGCCGCGCCGCCGCGAACTGCTGATCGCGATGGGTATCCCCCACGACGTCGCGCCGAGCACGGTGGACGAGTCTCTCATCGCCGCCGATCACCCGCGGACGTTTGCGCTGCGCGCCGCGTATGCGAAGGCGATGGACGTGGCGCGCGCCAGCGAGGAGGGCCGATGGGTCCTCGCCGCGGATACCGTGGTAACGATGAACCTCATCCTCTATGGCAAGCCCGTGGATCGCGACCACGCGCGCCAGATCCTCCGAGTGCTTTCGGGCCAGCGTCACGACGTCATTACCGCCGTCGCCCTGACTTGCGCCGGTTCGCCCACCGCCTACCTGCGCGCCGAAACCACGCGCGTCACCTTTCGCGAGTTGACCGAAGCAGAAATCGACACATACGTTGCCACGGGCGAGCCGATGGACAAGGCGGGCGCCTATGGCATCCAAGGCGCGGGCGGCGAACTCGTCTCCGCCATCGAGGGCGACTACTACAACGTGGTTGGCTTGCCTTGCCGCGTGGTGGCGGAGTTGCTTGAGGAGGCGGCACTCGATCTGAAGACGACGCTGCCACCCCCGCCTGAGCGCTGGCGATAACCTATCGCGACGCGGCGCCGCCCGGTGCCTCGCCGGATTTAGCCGGTCCCGCTTCCGACGCTTCTCTCATATCCGCGGCTTCGCTTCCGCGACTGACCCGCCGCATGACTTCCAGATACTCCGCCGCAAAACGGTCGCGCGACTGGCGCGCCATCACGAAGGCCGCGCCGTTGTTGCCGAGTGCCTCCGCCAGTTCTCGGTTTCCCGCAAGGCGCTGCGCCACCAGAGCCAGCTCTGCATCGTCCTCCGGCGGAAAACAGAGCCCCGCGTTGGCCGTCGCCAGCAATTCCGCCGCGTCTCCGCGCACGCCCAATAGCACCGGGCGCGCAACGCCCATCGCTTCGAAGAGCTTCGATGGCATCACGGTCTCGAACAATTCCTCGCGGCGCAGATGCACCAGGCATGCATCGGATTCCGCGAGCAGGATGGGGATCTGTTCCTTCGGGAGGAGGCCAAGAAACAGGACGCGATCAAGCCCCAGCCGCGCTGCCTCCCGCTCCAGATGGGCGCGTTCGGCCCCGTCGCCCGCCAGCACAAAGACGATGTCGCGCCGCGCCGCAAGGCGATGCGCCGCGCGCAGGACAACTTCCAGCCCGTGCGCCATGCCGAGGGTTCCCGCATACGTCACCACGAACTCATCCGCGATGCCATGCTTCGCGAGGAGTACCCGTCGGCGAGCGCCTTCCGGAGGGTGGAACAAATCGAAGTCGATGCCATTCGGTATCACCGCAATCCGGGCGGCTTCGATAGCCCCGGACTCCAGGAGCTTTCCCCTGTAACCATCGCCCACTGTCACCACCAGCCGCGCGCGTCTATACATCCAGCGCGCCATGCCTTGCAGGATGCGATAGGCCGTGCTTCGCCGACCAGCCCCCACCGCGACGATGGACTCGGGCCAGATGTCGCGGATCTCCAGAATGAACGGCTCCTTGCGGAACAGCGATCCCACGGCCCCCGCCATGCCGCAAAAGAACTGCGGCGATGTTGCCACCATCACGTCGTGCCTCCTCAGCAACAGGAGCGCCACCTGTGCCGACGCGAAGTAGGAAAGGTAGTTCAGCATCCGCCGATAGCGGCCCTTGTTGGCGGCGACGAAGCTCCACACGCGGATTGTGCGTATTCCATCCACGTTCTCCTCGCGCCAGAACGCCGTGGAGTAGCCCGCATAGGGCCAGCCATGGGGGGCGCTGGGGATGTTGGTGATCACGGTCACCTCGTGCCCGGCGCGGGTCCAGCGACGCGCGTGCTCGTAGAGACGCGACGCGGGTGCATTCACCTCGGGATGGAAATAGTGGGAGAGAAACAGGATACGCAGCCGAAGCGGATCGCGCGCTCGCTCCATGCGCTCGCCAAACCGAGCCAGCAGCAGCAGGCCAAACGCATAGAGCGCCAGCAGGCTTCCGCCGCCGGCAAAGGCGATCAGAAGCGACTCCGTCGCATAGACGACATTGACCAGCACGCCCACCTGCAACACCACGATCCAGATCGCAAAAACGACCCACCGTTCCGTGAAGCCGGCCTCCAGCATCAACGACCGCAGGTGCCCCGTTCCATCGAACTGCTTCCCAGTGCTCAGGCGCACGAGTCCCGTATAGACACGGTCGAACATCGGCACCGCCACCGCCATGAGCGTGATAAGGAACATGCCGAGCGTGAAGCCCCACGTGCGTGAGGAGATCGTGGTGGAGGCGAGCAGAATCGCCAGCATGAACTGGCCCGCAATGCCCAGGCGAAGCCGGTCCTGCCACTGGTTCAAGAGCAGATGCCCCAGGCACGCTCCCGAGATCGCCATGAGGATCACCGGCGCGCCGCCGCTCGACCAGTTGAGGACGAGGCCGGTTAGCGTGAGTCCGATGATCAGCGTCACCCCCGTCGCGAGACCGCGAAGACGGTCGAAGATGTTGAGGCTCGTCATCAATCCCGCGTGGAAGAGCACCGTCACGAAGTAGTCGAGAAGCAGGCCGCCCAGTCCCTCCGGATCGCCTCCCACCGGTCCGATGCGAAACCGGAATCCGAGAAGGAACCAAGCGCTCGCGAGAACGAATCGGGCCGCGATGGTGATCTGCGTGGGCGGGCGGAGGAGTTGCTCGCCAATGCCCACCGCCGCCGCGAGGACCAGCGCCGCCGCAAGCGGCAGCAGCGAGATCGCTGGATCCAGCATTGGAATCATCGGCAGCAGACAGAGAAACGTGGCGAGGAGCGCGAGCCCACCCGCCAGAACCGCGCCTTCGGATTCCTCGCGATTCGGCGCAATCATGGCAACCGCCCGGCGCAGCGGCCAGAACATGATCGGCGGCAGCAGCGCCGCCAGCGCGAGGAAGAGGACGATGTCCTGGGTGGACGACATCATGGCTACGGCTCTCCGAAGGCGGCACCGGTCAGAGCGGCTGGATCCTGACAACCAGCGGGATCCCCGGGCGGAGCATCGTCGTCGCGCGGATCACGGGGCGCTCGCGGGCGATGCCGAACTGCTCGTATTGCCAGCCATTGATCACGTCAACCTCCAGCGATGGCAACCCGCATTCCACCTGAAGGCGCGCCAGATGCGGATGGTCGGATGCGCCGATCATGAAGGAGGCGGGCCCCTCGCGGGATACGATCATACCGCGATGGAGCGGAAGAAAGCATTCCACGCGGCGCGGCCTTGCTGGTTCCTTTCCGCGAATGGGTACCAGCGTATCGGTGATTGTATAGACACGCGAGGAGGCGTCGATTTCGATGACTCGCTCGTGAAGGACTCCCGCCGGAGCGTGCCCGTCGTGCAGGCCGCGGATGCGAAAAGACTCGGGGCCGAGGGGCGACGCATCGAGCTCCAAGGGATGCCCGCGACGCCCCATGCGAAAGCTCTTCCACGGCGACGCGCATTCGACGGAATCCACGCGCAAGACAGCATGCTCGCGCGCGGCGCGCAGCCGACGCCGCGACGGCCCCGCCACATAGATTCCCCCGCCGCCGTCGGAGATGAATCGCCGCCCCGAGAGGGTCAGCTCATAGCCCATCAGATCCGCGTGCATGTGAGCCCCAAGATGGTCGGGCCCAAGCGCCGCGCCGTCGAAAATGAGGAAGTCGCCATGCTCCAGATCGCGAAAGACCACATGACCATCCCGCGTGCCGAAGCGCAGCGTGCCTCCCCGCGAGTCGGGCTTCGGCGCGATCCGAACGTCCTCGCGCTCGAGGATCCGCGCGCCGGGATCGCGTGGGGCCAGAACCGAATCCCCCAACAGCGGCAAGCCCCCGTCGGGATGCAGCACAAAGACAAGCAGGGCGGCCATGCGGCCCACCGTGTCCTCCAGCTGACGCGTCAGATCGCTCCCGTCCCCCCGCCGCAGGATGAGCAGATCGCAGAGCCGCTCCAGCAACTCCGCATGATACATCGGCGAGAACTCGTGATGGAATCCGCCCGGCGAAATCTGTTCTTCGAGTTGCTTCGCGAGCAGGCGCTCGTGCCGTGTGCGCCGCTTGGCACCTGTTCCGACAAACGCATCCGCGATGTTGAGCGCGATCAAGTTCTCCAGCAGGTGATTCCCTCGATGTTCCCACTCGATATGCGTGGAGAGAAAACGCGCCTGCTTTGCAATCGACCCCAGCAGCTCGCGCCGCGAGTCCCTGTCCAGTACGCCACTCCGCTCCAGCGTGGCATAGGCCGCGATCCAGTTGGGGAGGCGCCGGGAAATCGTGTAGGAATGCCACGGCCCCAGGAATCCTGCCGGCCCGCCAAGGCGGTTGCGGTCGATCCAGCTCCGCATAGCCATCAGGGCAAGATCCTCGCGGCGAGCCCCCAGCAGGTCGAATATCCAATCGAAGTAGTGGAGATGGAAGAACCACAGGTGCGAATCGGCGCACTTTCCATCGACGGATATGTAATCCCAGCGCGGCGGGAATCCGAGCGGGATGCCCTGACTCAGGAACGTCAGGGATTCGGGCCGGGCGGCGTCCCATGCGCCCGGTGGACGCGTCAGCCGGGCGGCGGCGAGCGGGCCATAGCGCTCGATCAGCGCGGCGCTGGGCTGCCGAATTCGCGGCGGGCGGGAGCTGGGGCGCCGGGCGCGCACGACGCCTCGACGGATGCGCTCTGCCACTCGCCACAGCAGTTGATCGGGACGAGTGTATAGAATGCTGTACAGATAGTTCGCCGACGTCCGGCCGATCAGGCGCGCCAGGCTGGCAATCATCGTGCGACTCCCGGCTCCGCAATTCCGATGGGCGAATCCGCGTTCCGCGCAACAAGGGCTTCGACAATGCGGTGTGCCGCGGCTCCATCCCAGAGCGCGGGCCGAAACGGCTCGCGCCGCGCGGCGAGTGCCCGCGTCCACGCCGCGCGCAGTTCCGCGCCCCCGCCCGAAACCAGCTCGCTCGTGCCGCCATTCTCCCGCAGGGTTTCGGGGCGCTCCGTACTCGGGCGCAGCGTCAGGCACGGCGTCCCCAGCACGCACGCCTCCTCCTGAATGCCGCCGCTGTCCGTCAGTACCACGCGCGCGCGCAGTGTCAGCGCGAGGAGTTCCGTGTAGGTTAGCGGCTCCGTCAGTATGATGGACCGCGCCGAGGCGAGCTTCTCCCACAGGTTGAACTCAAGCAGCCGCGACCGCGTGCGCGGATGCACCGGCATCACGATCGGCAACTCGCGAGAGAGTGATTCCAGCGCCGTCGCCAATTCGCCAAGGCGAGCCAGCGCGTCCACATTGTGGGGCCGATGCAGCGTCGCCAGGGCGAAGTTTCGCGGCACCAGCGACGGCATCGTGGATGACGTGAGCAGCTTGGCCCCGCAGGCGGCCTCCGGTTCGATGCGCGCGGCGATGTCGCGGAAGCGCTCCAGCGAATCGATCATCACATTTCCCACGGCCACGATTCGGCGGCGTTCGGTCCCCTCTGCGAGGAGGTTGCTCGTCGCGGTCTCCCCCGTTGTCAGCAGCAGATCCGAAAGCCTGTCCGCCACGATTCGGTTGATCTCTTCCGGCATTGCCCAATCGTGGGAGCGCAGGCCCGCCTCCACGTGGGCGACCTTTAGCTGGAGTTTCTTCGCCGCAAGCGCCGCCGCCACCGTCGCGTTCACGTCGCCGACCACGATGGTCCAGTCGGGTCGCTCCGAATCCAGCACTCGTTCCAGCGCAACCATCGACCGACCCACCTGTTCCGCGTGGGTTCCGCTGCCGACGCCAAGGCTCCACGCGGGCTCCGGCAATCCGAACTCGGCGAAGAACTGCTCGCTCATGGCGCTGTCGTAATGCTGCCCCGTGTGCGCCAGCGAGTGCTCGATCCGCCGCGTGGGGTGCGCCGCGTTCCACGCGACGATCGCGTGATGAAGCGGCGCCGCCTTGATCAGGTTGGGGCGCGTCCCGACGACGATGATGATCTTCATGCGTCGAATGCCTTCCACCAGGTGGCCATGCGCTGCGCCTCACCCGTGCGGAGCGACTCAATCGCCGCGAGAGTGACGAGGGATACTTCCAACAGCTCCTCCAGCGGTATGGGCGCCTCTCCGCCGCGGGCGACGGCGCCGAGAAACGCGCGGACTTCAGCGCGGTGGCCCTTGTCTTGGGCACTGTTGGCACGTTCCACCTTGCCGCCGCGATGCACCGTGAGGCGGCGGAAGTTCTCAAGTTCCACCGCCGCACCGCCGCCAATCGCGAGAAGGCGTTCCTTCGCCAGCGTCTTCGGTCCGCCAGACCAATACTGAATGGTGCCGATGCTTCCGTTGCGGAATCCGAGCTGGATCGTGACGCGATCCTCGACCGGCTTGCCCGCGCCGTCGCGCGCGGAAATGGCGTACACCGAATCGCACGGCGCACCCGCAACCCATCGCAGCGTATCGGCGAAGTGGCAGGCTTCCCCGACCAGGCGCCCGCCGCCAGCCGCGATGTCGGCGGCCCAGTGTCCTTGCGGGAGCGTTCCCGCGTTCACCACATAGTCGAATGCCACGCCGCTCGCGCTGCCGAGCTTCTCCCGCATCGTGCGAATCGTTGGTGCGAAGCGTCGGTTGTAGCCAACGTGAAGCAAGCCCTTGGCCCCCGTGGCCGCATCGCGGACGGCGCGAAGCTCTGACAAAGTGAGCGCGAGCGGCTTTTCGACAAAGACATTCTTTCCTGCCGCCAGCGCCTCGCAGGTCAGCGCCGCGTGGTCCGCGTGGCGCGTCGCAATCACAACGGTGCCTACGCCGGGATGTCGCAGCACCTCGCCGGGATCCGTTGTCGCCGCCGCGTTGGACTGCCTCCCCGCAAGCGCCGCCGACACGCCGCGCCGCGAGGCGAGGATGACGACGCGGGCGCCCTCTTTTTTCAGCAGCGGCAGCAGAACCCGCCGCGCAAAACTTCCCGTGCCGATGACTCCGATCCCATCGTCGGGCTGCGAACCCGATCCACGATTGGCTTGCCGGATCGTGTGGCGCGGCGGAGCCTCTGATTCGTCGTACTCCAGCAGAATCCCCAACGATCCATCGTTCAGGCTCTCGGAGTAGGCGCGCTCCGCCTCCGCGATGGGAAGCCTTCGCGAAATCAGCGGCGCCAAATCCAGCGCGCCTGATTCCATCAATGCCAGAACCGCCTCGAAGTTGCGATGCTCCGTCCACCGCACGTGCCCGATGGGATAGTCGCGGCCGCGCTCCTCGTAGTCCTCGTCGTAGCGCCCGGGGCCGTAGGAGCACGAGACGGAGAAGACAAGCTCCTTGCGAAAGAACGGCGTGCGGTCGATCTCCAGCCCCGCGACACCCACCAGCACGATGCGACCGCGCGGGCGGCACATCGCGGCGGCTTGGCGGATGGGCTCCTGAGACGATGTCGCCGCGCAGATCAGCACCGCGTCCACGTTCTCCTCAGTTGCGGGATCGGCGGGTTCGGCGCCGAAGAGTCGGGCGAGTTCCAGTCGCTTCGCATCGGGATCGAAAGCAAGGACGCGGCACCCGTTGGCCCGCAGCAACTGCACCGCCAGCAGGCCGACCAGCCCCGTTCCGATGACGAAGACTCGCTCGCCGAGCGTGGGCGCAGCGAGACGGATTCCCTGCAGCGCGATGGCAGCGAGCGGCGTAAACGCGGCGGCATCGTCGGAAACGCCATCGGGAATCCGCGCGGCGAGCATCGGCCCAACAGCGGCGAACTCCGCATGGGGCGCGTTGGTGGCGACGCGGGTGCCTGTGGGAAATCGCCGCCGCAGCTCCTCGCCGCCCTGATCGATGACCACGCCCGCGCAGCAGTAGCCGAGTGGCATCGGCTCGTTCAGCTTCGCGAAGACGGCCTCCATCGTGGGCATGAGCCCGTCCGTGCGAATCTTGGCAAGGACTTCTCGGACCCGCTCCGGTTGCGAGCGCGCCTTGTGGAGGAGCCCGCCGCGCGAGAACTCGACGAGGGTACGTTCCGTCCCCGGCGACACAGCGCTACGACGCGCGCGGATGAGGAGACCGTGTTCCGGGCACTTCGGCGCCGGGACCTCCATGAGGAGCGTCCGCCCCGCTCGGAGGTCCTGGAGAACTTGCTTCATCGCGGGTTCAGGGGCCGCCCGGCAGAACGGGGGCGGGCTTGCCGTCGGGGCCGATCACGTCGTCGGGGTTGGGCACGGGACCCTTCGGCATGCCGTCGGCGCCGGTCTGCACGGGAACGACCTGGCGGCCCGCGGGCGTGCGTCCTGGCGTGGGCGGGGGCGCATCAAGGGGCGGATTTGGCGTGGGAGGAAACACGAGTTCCTTCGGCGGATCGAAGGGCTCCAGCACATCCATCATCACCGGCGTGTCATCGGGGCCGGGCGTGGCGACCAGTGTCGGGCGAGGGCGGGGCGGAGTTGGTTCGTCGCCGCGAGGCAGCGAGCGCGCCACCGGCGCCGGTACGTCCGCCACCGGCGGGCCAACCGGCGGCGGATCGCCGTGAAAGAGCGCCCGGGACAGCAGCGCGACGCCGACCGCAACAAGGACGATCACCGCCAGGATGCTGGCCACTCGGTTGCTCATCTGCGCTCCGTTTCCCGCCGGTTTCGCCCGCCTCGATTACTCCTCCGTCGTCGGCTCGCCGATGATGGGCTCGTCGTCCTCGTCCAGTGGGAGGCTGTTTCCTTCGCCGTCCACGGTCTTGTCCTCTTCTTCCGCCACGCGGGAGACGGCCATGATGTTGTCTTTCTTCGCGAGGTTGAAGAGCTTCACGCCCTGGGTATTGCGGCCAATCACGCGAAGGTCGGTCACCTTGAACCGGATCGTCTGGCCCGCCGCCGTGATCATGATCATCTCGTCGGTGTCGATCACCTCGTTGATGCCCACGATCTTGCCGGTCTTCTCCGTGATCTTCATGTTGATCACGCCTTTGCCACCGCGGCTGATCGTGCGATAGTCGTCGATGTCGGACCGCTTGCCCATGCCCGCCTCGGAGACTGTGAGGATCGTGCTGCCGGGGCGCAGGCTCTCCATGCCGATGACGTAGTCATCGGCGGACAGCGAGATGCCTCGGACGCCCTGGGTGAAGCGACCGGCGGCGCGGATGTCGCCCACCTTGAAGCGGATCGCCATTCCCATGCGCGTCGCAATCAGGAGGTCGCGGTTGTCCTCGCCGAGCTTAACGGTGACCAGCTCGTCGTCCTCGGCGATATTGATCGCCTTGATGCCCTTGCGCATCGGGTTGCTATACAGCTCGAGGGAGTTCTTCTGCACCTGACCCTTCTTGGTGCAGAACACCAGATAGAGGTCGGGATTGAACTCCGATACCGACACGACGGACTCCACCTTCTCGTCCTTGTCGAGCGCCTCCAGAAGGTTGACGATGGGGCGCCCCTTGCTGGCGCGGCCACCCTGGGGAAGTTCCCACACCTTTAGCCAGTAGGCCTTCCCCTTGTTGGTGAAGAACATGATGTAGTCGTGGGTGGTGCCCACGAAAAGATGCTCGACCCAATCCTCGTCCTTGGTCTCCGCGCCGATGGTGCCCTTTCCGCCGCGCTTCTGCTTGCGATACAGGCTGGTCTCCGTGCGCTTGATATAGCCCATGTGGCTAATCGTGACGACCATGCGCTCTTCCGCGATCAGGTCCTCCACGGTCATCTCGCCGGGATCGTTGATGATCTCGCTCTGGCGCGGAGAGGCGAACTTCTTCTTCGTATCGACGAGGTCCTTGCGGATCACCTCGTACTGGCGCTTCACGGAGCCGAGGATCTCCTCGTACTCCGTGATGCGCGCCCTCAGGTCGTTGGCCTCGTCTTCGAGCTTGTGAACCTCGAGCGCGGTCAACGTGCGCAGGCGCATCTCCAGGATCGCGTCGGTCTGGCGCTTGGAGAGGAGGAAGCGCTCCATCAGGCGCTCGCGGGCCGAGTCCGTGTCCTTGCTCTCGCGGATGATCTTCACCACCTCGTCGATGTTCGCGAGCGCGATCAGGAGCCCGTTGACGATGTGGAGGCGTTCCTGGGCCTTGTTGAGGTCGTAGCGCGTGCCGCGCATCAGCACCTCGCGGCGGTGCTGTATGTACAGGTGCAGGATGCGCATCAGCGAGAGGTAGCGCGGCTGGTTGTTCACGATGGCGAGAAGGATCACGCCAAAGTTCGTCTGCATCGCCGTGTGCTTGTACAGGTTGTTGATGATGACCTGCGACTCCTCGCCTCGGCGAAGCTCGATCACCATGCGCATGCCGTCGCGGTCCGACTCGTCGTTCACGTCGGTGATGCCGATCAGCTTCTTCTCGCGGACTTGGATCGCGATGTCCTCGACCAGGCGGGCCTTGTTCACCTGATAGGGAAGCTCCGTCACGATCACGGCTTCCTTGCCGTTCTTAAGCTGCTCCACGTGGCACCGCGCGCGCATCACCACGCGCCCGCGTCCAGTGGCATAGGCCGACTTGATGCCTTCCCGCCCGAGGATGTAGCCGCCCGTGGGGAAGTCCGGCCCCGGCAGCTTGACCATGACCTCTTCCATCGTGGCCTTGGGATTGTCGATCAACATCAACAGCGCGTCGATCACCTCGCCCATGTTGTGGGGCGGGATCTTGGTCGCCATACCCACGGCGATGCCTTCGGAGCCGTTGACCAGGAGGTTGGGAAACGCGGAGGGAAGAACCGACGGCTCCATCTCCTTGCCGTCATAGGTCGGCACCAGGTCCACGGTGTCCTTCTCGATGTCGAGCAGCAGCGCCTCGCCGGCGGCGGTCATGCGCGCCTCGGTGTAACGCATGGCGGCGGCGGGATCGTTGTCCACCGAGCCAAAGTTGCCCTGCCCGTCGATGAGCGGCACGCGCATGGACCACGTCTGGGCCATGCGAACGAGTGCGTCATAGATCGCGCTGTCGCCGTGGGGGTGGAAGTTGCCCATCACCTCGCCGACGATCTTGGCAGACTTGGAGGGCGACCGATTGGAGCGGAATCCGCGCGTGTAGCTGGCGTACAGGATGCGGCGGTGAACGGGCTTCAAGCCGTCCCGCACATCGGGAAGGGCTCGGCTCACGATTACCGACATCGAGTAGTCGAGGAAGGAGATGCGCATCTCCTCCTCGATGGCGATCGGACTTATGTTTTCGCGAAATTCATCCATCGGGCGGCGAGTCTCCGGAACGATTGGTGGAGGGAAGAATCGGGGGCGCAGAGCCCCCCATCAGTATAGCGGGAAAGTCTCTCCGGGCGGTGGGGGAGAGGCAAGCCGGTATTGCGGTTTTTCGATGAATCCCATGCCCGAATCGCGAGCAGTGGGATCAGGGAGAGCCAGCCCCCGCTGCGGCGCCGTCCGGCGGCCTGACCACCACCGCCGTCGGGTCCAGGAAGTACTTGTTGGCCACCCGCATGATGTCCCGGGATGTCACCGCGCGGATCGAGTCCAGGTAGCGGGCGTCGTATTCCACGCCGCGGCCGGTGATGTGCCACCAGGCAAGGTAGCCGGCCTGGTTCATGTTCCTCTCGTGGGAGCGGAGGTAGTCGCCGGCGATGTAGTTCTTGGCGCGTTCCAGTTCTTCTGGGAGCACCGCCGACTCGCGCAGGCGCTCGATCTCGTTCCAGAGGCCTTCCTCGGCGAGGGAAGCAAGCCGCCCCTCGAAATCCCGGTCGCCGCTCTCGCGCAGGCGCTCTGCCTGATCGGCGAAGCCAAGCTCCTCCAGCGCCGCCAGTCGGTCCTCGTGGCTCTTGCTTTCCGTCCGGCGCAGGGTGGCGTTCTCGGGCTTGGTGCCGATGTAGGCGGCAAGGTAGCCCTGATAGCGGTGGAACACGGGATAGGCGCCCACGGCGTAGGCGAGTCCGCGGCGGTCGCGGAGTTCGCTGAAAAGGCGCGAGCTCATGCCGGAGCCCAGAATCGTCGAGGCCACCTCGATGGCGGGCTCGTCGGGATCGCCCTCCCCGCACAGGCGCACGCCCAGCAGCACGAAAGCCTGCTCGGAGTTCTTGAGGATCTCGGTCCGGCTGGCCGATGGTGCGATGATCTTGTCGGCGGTAAAGCGGCGCTTTGGCGTGGGCGCCTCCTTTGGAAAATTGGCCTCCACGATGGCCCGCACTTCCTCGAACTCCGCATTGCAAACAACCGCCATGACCATGTTGCCGGGCAGGAACGACGCGCGGTGGCGCGTGGCGATCATGGCGCGGGGGAGCGCCTGGACTGTCTCCGCAAGCCCCTCCACGGGGCGGCCATAGGCGTGCTCGCCAAACAGCTCGCGGTTGAGGCGCCGCGACGCCACGACACTGTTCTGGTCCTGCCCCATGCGGATGCTGGCGAGGACCTTCTTGCGCTCGAGCTCCAGCTCCGAGTCGGGAAACGTCGCGTTCAGCAGCACGTCGGCGAAAATCTCCATTGCGGGGCCAAGGTCTTCGGTCAGGCACTGGATCGAGGCCTTGCAGAAATCCTGGCCCGCCGACGTGCCGAGCCCCGCGCCCAGAAGGGCGAGCTGCTCGGCGATTTCCTCGGCGCTGCGGCTCGTGGTCCCCTTCTGCATTGTGCGCATCATCAGGTTGGTCAGGCCCGCGTCGCGCGCGTCGTCCTCGCTGGCGCCAGTATGTATATACGTCGAAACTCCCGCGATGGCATTGGCGGCGGAGCGGCGATGGATCAGGGTCAGGCCATTGGAAAACGTGTGAATCGTCACGTCGTGGTTCCTCTCGGTTGTGGGGGGCGGCGGGGGGGCGGGTGCCTCGCCATAGTCGCGATAGGCGCGCGCGCACCCGGCGCCGCCCAGCGCCAGCGCCGCCATCAGCAGCGCGGCAAACAGTATTCTCATTTCGGCACGACGCGCTCCGGGCGGGCCGTCACCACAAAGGAGGCGCTTTCCTCCACCAGCCATTTGCGAAGGAAATCCTCCACCTCGCTCTCGCCGATGGAGCGGAGCAGGTCCTCGTATTCGGTCAGCAGCGACAGGTTGCCGAGCATCGCCAGCGAGTATCCCGCCGTGGAAGCGCGCCCCGCGTTGGACTCAAGGGAGAACAGGTGGGAGTTGAGCGCGAGGCGGCGGACGCGTTTCATCTCGTCGCCTTTCAGGCCACCCTCGCGCAGGCGGGAAAGCTCGTTGAAAATCTCCGTCCGCACCTCGTCTAGGCGCTCCGGCTCGCAAGTGCCATAGATCGTGATCGGCCCGGGATTGCGATTGGTGGGAAGGTAGGCGCCGATGCTGCTGACGATGCCCTTCTGCTCCTGCAGGGACTTCACGAGGCGGGAGCTTCGCCCGCCGCCAAGGACCGTCTGTGCAAGGTCCGCCAGCGCCATATCGCGCGCCGGCGCGCCCGCGGCGGGGCCGGGAAACGCGAGAAGGAAATAGGCCTCGTTCCATTCGCGCGGAAGCAGGCGGCTTGCGGGCGCGGCAAAATTCGTCCCCGGCGCCGCATCGCGCCACGGCGCGCGCGTCGTGTTCATTCGAGCGAATGCCAACTCCGCCCGCGCGCGAACTGCCTCGGGATCGACAGCGCCCACAACCGAGAGGTACATGTTATCCGCGGTGTAGAAGCGGCGATAGTGCTCCGCCAATGTGTCGCGCGAAATCGCCGCGACGGTTTCGCTGCTCCCCAGCACCGTGTGGCGATAGGGGCCCGAGCCATACAGCGCGGGCATCGCCTCGTCGAAGAGGAAGCCCATCGCGTTGTCGTTCTTCCGGCGGATTTCCTCCAGGATCACCTGGCGCTCGCTCTCCACCTCGGCGGTCGCGATGCTACTCCCGGTCATCACGTCGGCGAAGTCCTCGAGGATCGCCTCGAAGTGCTCGCTCGGCACCGTCACGTAGTAGTGCGTATAGTCATAGGACGTGGCGGCGTTGAGATAGCCTCCGGCGCCCTCCACGCGGCGATCGTACTCGCCCACGGGAAGGCGCTCGGTTCCCTTGAAGAGCATGTGCTCCAGGAAGTGGCTCGCGCCCGCGATCTCGCTGGGCTCGTCGCCGCTTCCCACGCGGACCCACATGTCCATCGTCACAAGGGGGATGGTGTTGTCCTGCTGAACGGCGAGCGTCAGGCCGTTGGAGAGCTTCATCGTACGCACCTGTTTCCACGGGAGAGTTGTCGCGGCCACCGGGCGGGGACCAATCCCGCATCCCGCGACCAGCATCGCCAGCAATGCGAGAAGGATGCCCGCGAGGTGGCCGGGCGATTCTTTCCCGCGATCATCCATCCACCGTTCGCTTTGCCAACTCGTCGATGAGCACGTCGGTCACTTCCTCCACGCTCAAGTCCTCGGTATCCACCACGATGTCGGCCTCCTCATAGAAGGCGGCGCGCTCCGAAAGCAGTCGGGCGACCTCCGCCTTGGGATCGGCGGCTTTTTGGAGCAGCGGGCGCGATGTGTCGTTCTTGATACGCTGATAGAGTTCGCGCGCGCTCGCTTTCAGATAGATGGTGTGACCAAGTACCGTGAAGACGTGTCGGTTCTGTGGGTCCAGCAGCGCGCCACCGCCCGTGGCAATCACCAGGTTCTTGGAGCCCGCAAGCCCGGCGATGACTTCGCCCTCCAGCTTGCGGAAGCCATCCTCGCCAGACTCTTCGAAGATCGCCGAAATGGATTTCCCGGCCCGCTTGACGATGAGCGCGTCGGTATCGACGAACTGGTAGCCGAGCATTTCCGCCAGGTTCTTGCCAACCGACGACTTTCCGGCCCCCATGGGGCCAAGGAGCGACACGCAGCGCTGGGACATCGATTTAGGGTCTCCTGTGGGGTCGCCCGCGATACCCTATCCCGCGGGAGAAAGGGCTCGCCGCATCGCCTCGCGGTCCGGCGCCACGCCAAACCAGAAGGCAAACGAGGCGGCACCCTGTTCCAGCAACATCGCCAACCCATCCGTGGTACGCAACCCCTTCGCGCGGGCCGCGGAGAGGAAGGGCGTTTCGAGTGGAACGTAAACCCCTTCCAGAACGTGGCACCCCGGCGGAAGGATGGCGGGGTCCAGCGGGATCTCGCGGTTGTCCTTCATGCCAAGGCTCGTCATCTGGAAAACTGCGTCCACGTCGGTCCAATTCAGACCCCCGGGCAGCGCACTGCCCAGCGTGCCATGATGCCACTCGGTTCCTGCCGACAGGCGCGAGTGACCAGCCAACTCCTCCACAACCGCGCGTGCCCGATCCGCGGTCCGGTTCAGCACCACCACGCGCGCGGCACCCGCCAGGGCGCATCCCGCCGCCACGCCGCGGCCCGCCCCGCCGGCGCCGATGATTACCGTCGTCTTCCCACGTATCGACGTGCCATCACGCTCCAGCGCAGCGACCGCGCCGATGCAGTCCGTGTTGTGACCCGTCAGGCTGCCGTCCTGCTCCACACGGATCGTGTTCACCGCGCCGATCAGGCGGGCCTCCTCGGTCAACTCGTCCATCAGCGCCGCGACCCCCTCCTTGTGGGGGATCGTCACGTTGCTGCCAACGAATCCCAGCGCCTTCAGCCCCGCCACCGCTTCCGCGAGGCGATCCGGCGGTACTGGCAACGGCACATAGACCGCGTCGATCCCCGCCGCGCTGAGAGCCGCGTTGTGCATCCCCGGCGACCGCGAATGCGACACCGGCCACCCCATCACCCCCACCAGCCGCGTGGTGCCCGAGACCAAATGCCGTGACTGTTCCCGATCACTCATCGCTGTCCCGCCCTTCCCCTGCATTTCCCTGCCGCTCCCTGCTACTCCCCGCCTCACGACATCCATTTCATCATCAACCAATGCACATCATTACGGAACAGCACCACCACCAGCGCTCCCAAGGCAATCCACGGACCAAAGGGGAGATGATGAACCGACTTGCCGCGCGGGATCATCTGGCCCAGCGCCGCCAGTTTGCGCACATCGCGATCCGCCTCCGTGACCCCGGGGGGCGGTTCATCGCGAGGTGGTAGGCTGCGTGGACCCTCCTGCAAGACAAAGCTCGGGGCGCTCTTCAAGCGGCCAACCAGCACGCCGATCCCGCCCGCGACTGCGCCGAAGACGCAGGCCAGGAAGAGCGTGACGAGGCTCCCCGTGATGCCCAGGCTCGCGCCGATCAGGGCGAACAGCTTCACGTCGCCCATTCCCATCGCATCCTTGCGGAAAATGAACTTTCCCCCGACGGCGATCCCATAGAGCAGCGCCGGACCAAACACCGCGCCGATCACAGAGTTCGCCAGCGGCTCCCACCATTGGAAGGTCGCCGGATCCAAGCCCAGCCGAACCGGCCCGTTCAGCAGCGCGAGGAACATCAGGAACCCGTCGCCGCCCTCCTCGTGCAGTCTGATCACAGGAAACGGACCATACAGCGAGAGCAGCGGCACGGCATCGAATACGCCGATCACCGCCGCTGCGACCAGCGCGGCCACGGTTCCGCCGATGGTGATGCCATCGGGGATTATCCATGTATCCAGATCGGTGAAGGTGCCGATGATCAAGAGGCTGGCAAAGACCATGAACCACACCGTCTCGATGCGGAACGGCTCGTCGGCCGTGGGATTGAAGGAGAGGAACGTCCACAGGAACAGCCCCCCGGTCAGCAATTCCACAATCATGTAACGCGGGCTGAACGACGCCCCGCAGTTGCGGCACCGGCCACGCAGGATCAAGTAGCTCAGGACGGGAATGTTGTCCAGCCACTCGATCATCGATCCACAGCGATAGCAGAAGCTTCGCTTCGGGTTGTTGATCGAAAGGCCAGCGGGAATGCGGTAAATGCAAACGTTGTAGAAGGACCCTAGAAACAATCCAAAGATCGCCGCGACGACAGCCCAGTAGGCGTGCATCCCGGGATTCCAGAGGGGGTTTTCGGGCGCTTCGGCGACTGCCGCGGCGGCTAGAAGGAAGGTCATCGGGCCTCCAAAGAGTGCGCGGAGAATCCGGCCCTTCCGCGGACGTGTGCAAGGAGTAAGCGGGCGGGCCGCCCGCTAGGCGGGTGACATGGAGGGGTACAGGCTCACCGGCAACGTGCCCGGCGCGATTCGGCGTCCCAGCAGGACCTCCGCTGCGGTCTCCTGCATCGCGGCGATGGTGGCATAGCCACAAAGGAACGCCGCCACGCCGGGAATCTGGAGCAGGTGATAGGGCGCTCCGAACCCCACATAGATCACCGGAGCGGGCCCTTCCGTCAGGCGATTAACCATTGCCACCTGATTGGCGGGGTGGATCGCGTACCAATCGTACCCAAGCACCACAATCTTGTCCGCCCCCGCCGTCGCGAGCGCGATTTGCTCCACATCGGCCTCGGTCGCCACCTGGGAAACCACATGCTTCGTGAGGCCCGGAATTGCCGCATCCAGTATCGCGTGGAACGGCGTCGCGGGGAAGCGATAGAATATCTTCTGACTCCCCAGCAGCGTCACCACGTGGATATTCTCTCCGGGTGAGAGGACCGCCCCTGCCCCCAGATCATTCTTCGCCCAAGTGATGGCTCGTCGGCAGACCTCGCGGACGATCTCCCGGTGCACGGGGCTGTTGAGGACATTGCGCCACGCATCGGGGGAAACGAAGCGGCGCTCCGGCAGTCCCGCGCGGCTCTTTGCAGTCAGCACCCGGCGCGTCGAGCGGTCGATGAGATCAGGCGATAGGCGCCCGCTTTCCACCGCGTCATGGATTCCCCGCGCGGCGGCGCCCAAGTCCTCCGTGCCGATGATGATATCGACGCCAGCCTCAACCGCACGGACGGCCCGCTCACTCAGATCGGGGACCGCCTGCGCCACGCCGGTCATCTCGATGGCGTCGCTTACGATAAGGCCATCGAAGCCAAGCTGCTCGCGCAGAATACTCGTGTTGAACGTACTGGAAAGGGTCGCGGGCCATGGGGTCTCGGGGTGGACGGCGGGAAACCAAAGGTGCGACGTCATCACCATGTCCACCTCGCTCTCTGCGATCAATTCGCGATAGGGGCGCAGGTGGACTTCTTCCAACTCCTCCATCGTGGCATCAATCGAGGGGAGCATGCTGTGGCTGTCGCCCGCCGAGGCGCCGTGCCCGGGATAGTGCTTGAAGGTGCAGAGGACTCCCTCCGCCCGGGCTCCGCGCACGAATGCCGCGGCGTTGCGCGCGACGCGATCCGGCGAATCGGAGCACGATCGCGTGGAGACGATGGGGTTGCGCGGTTCGGTGTTCACGTCCAGCACCGGACCGAACGTCACTTGCAGTCCCAGCGCCTGGGACTCGCGCGCGGTGATACGCCCTGCCGCCTCCATCAGCGACGGATCGTCCGCCGCGCCAAATGCCATCAGCATCGGCAGCATTGTCGCGTCGGCGATACGCGCGCCTACGCCAGCCTCGGAGTCGATGCCGAACCACAGCGGAATACGCGAAATCGCCTGCAGCCGGTTGACTTCCGCCACCACGGCGGCGGCGCTCTGGCCGTTGCCGATAAAGATAAACCCGCCAACGTGGTGCTCGCCGACTTGCCGTTCGGGGCTGGCATTCTGTGACGTCATCAGGAGCTGGCCGATCTTCTCCTCAAGCGTCATCCCCGCCAGGGTTGACTCCACCCACTCCTTATTCGGCTCGCGCAAGGGAGCACCCGGGTTAGGCGGCGTCGTGAAGCGGCTTTCGTCCACCACGGGGAGCGGGCTGTCCACATAGTCGGGCTCGCGCTTCAGGTTTACGACCGTCTTGTCGAACATCCAGTACTCTCCGGATCCTACGAAAAGAAATGACTTTTGCGACCGCGGGGATGGCGCGCCATCGAGCTTTTCAGGCTTGGGGGCTTGGCGCTCCGGGACAAGGACAACGGCGCCGGTTGTCCGTAATTCCTTGAGCCCGTGGGGCATGTGTGGCTACCAACACGCGCCCGCCACAGTCTGCGGGGCGTTTCAACGAGTGGAGGATTGCTTTCCCGCGTGTCCGATTCCAAGAACCAATCCGGCGTCGTTTCCCTGCTGGCCTTTGTGGCGCTGCTCGCAATGCTTGGCGCAATCTACGCCATCAAGCGGCCTGCGGCGGCGCCGCCCGTCGATCCGGGCGCTGCTACTCCCACTCCCCGGGTTACCGCATCCCCCGGTCGGTTTGCGCCGTGGTTTCCCATCACCGTGACGAGCCCCACCGAGACATGGTTCCCCGCGGAGGCCGGCGGGCGGCTGTTTGTGAAGGACGGCGATATCAAGATGGCGCTTCGGCTCGGCGTGCTGGAGCGGACCGCGTCGTCCGGCGAGGCCGATGTCGTCGCGTTGATCCACCGTGTTTCCGACCGCAACGGCTACATTTGGGACGCCGAATGCGTCCTTGGCAACGCCGCGATATGGCCGATGAATCCCGATGTCCCGGGGATTTACACCGCGAACTTGCCCGGCGAGTGGAAGGCGGCACTCGATGGCGATGCGGGCCTCCGCGGCCTGACCCAGGTGGACCGCGCCCGTGGAATCGTCGCCCCAATCGCGCTGGAGGACCGCATCCACCGTATTCCCCTGGACGAGAGCATCTGGGAGTATGACGTCGCCCTCCTCGGCAAGGATGGTTCCTACCCCCTCCTCCTCGTTCGCATTCGGGGACTCCAGGACGCCGAAGGTCAGTCGATCCCCGAGTTCGCCTTTGCCCAGACTTTCGATCAGTATTTCATGCGCCAGCGCATGATCTTCGACAAGCGCGCGGGGGCCCACCTGAGAGGGTTTTTCCCCTTCCCCATCGTTTTCGCCCGGATGGGAACGGGCGGGGATCTTCAGAAGGACGTGTACTTCGAGCCGCAGACCGCCCCCGCGGAATAGGAATGCGGTTGAGAGTCATCCCCAATCCTTGATGCGGAGTGACGTGCTCGGGTAATTCTTCCCCCATCCGGTTCTGGGAAAACCCATACGTGATTCGTGTTCGTGCCGTTGGTGCCGCGATCCTTAGCGAGACTTTGGCGGCCGCTTCGCTCCGTCCCGGGCCCAGCGTCGATCTGGCCCCCCGGGAGTCCAGGCCGTTTGGCCGGCGGTCGGCAATCTTGCAACCGACCTCAATCGGTTGCGGGAAACGGGGATCAGGTGGGCGCGTTTCGACCACTGCTGGATGGGTCGGCGATGAGCACGACCACGACAGCCGCGCCCCAGGGAATGGCCATTGAGCAATTCCCCGTCAGGGAGCATCCGGTCCTTGTGGAAATTGGGGCGCCGTCCGAGGCGAACTTCTTCCTCTACTGACGGCGGCGCCCGTGCATCGCTGCTACTTGGCGCGGTAAAATGCCACGAGCGTGCGCTCGAGGATTCCCAGCGCCTCGTCGATCACTTCACTCGTCACGTTCAGGTGCGGGCGAAACCGCATGCTATGATCGCCACAGAGGAGTACCATGAGGCCGTTCTGGTAGAGCGTCTCCACCAGCTTGCCGCGGGTTGACGGATTCGGAACGTCGAACGCGATCAGTAGCCCGCTCCCGCGCACGTTCGTGAACAGCCCGGTCCGCTCGGCCATGACGGTGAGCTTCTGGACGATCTCCGCGCCGCGAAGGCGTGCGTTCTCCATCAGGTTCTCGTCCTCGATGATCTCAAGGTAGCGCTTGCATCGCACCATGTCCGTCAGCGAGCCGCCCCATGTGGAGCTGATGCGCGAGGGCACCGCGAAGACGTTGTCCTTCTCGTCGAGCACGCGCTGCGACGCCACCAAGCCGCCGAGCTGGGCCTTCTTGGCGAACGCGAAAACGTCGGGCGCAACGCCAAGGCCCTGCCATGCCCACGGCTTGCCGGTCATGCCCATGCCCGTCTGCACCTCGTCGAAAAGGAGCAGCGTATCGTGCTCGTCGCAGGTGTCGCGGAGGAACTGGAGGAACTCGGGGCGGAAGTGGTTGTCGCCGCCCTCGCCCTGAATCGGCTCAATCAGGATTCCCGCGATGTCGTCGGCCTCGCGGGCCATGATCTCGCGAATCTGCTGCTTGGATGTTTCCTCCGCTGCCAGCGTCGCCTCAAGGTTCGCGCCCGTCATCGGGAACCGCATCTTGGGATTCAGCACGCGCGGCCAGTCGAACTTGGGGAAGAACTTGGTCTTGTTGGGATCGCTGGTGTTCGTAACCGTCAGGGTGTAGCCGCTGCGGCCGTGGAAGGCCTCCTTGAAGTGGAGGATCTTGCTGCCGCGCTCGCCCTTGCCCTTGCGGATGTTGCGGCGGACCTTCCAGTCGAAGGCCACCTTCATCACGTTCTCCACCGCGAGGGCGCCGCCCTCCACGAAGAAGTACTTCGGGAATCCCTCGGGGCCCACCACGCGGACGAAGGTTTCCAGAAAGTCCGCGTAGTACGGCGTCAAGACGTCCAGATTCGCGATCTTGATGCGCGAAACCATCAGCAAGTCCTTCTCGTAGGAAGGCTCGAAGAAGCCCGGGTGGTTGTACCCAAGCGGCAGCGAAGCGTAGTGCGACGCGAAGTCCACCACCGTGCGCTCCAAATTTCGGTCGAACATGTAAGCGCCGTGGCATTTCTCGAAGTCCAGAACCGGGGTGTCTGGATCGATGGGGGTAACCAGGGGCTTGACGAAATCGACGATTGTGTTGGGCGGCGCGATGCTCACGGCAGTTCTCCTGCGAAAATTCCTGAGGGAGCTACTCTCCCCACGGGGAGAAACAGCATGCCCAGCGACCAATCCGCCTGTCAAGGACACGGTCCCCGTCGGTCGGGCCCACCGGGTCACAATAGACCCGTGTACAGTCCCCCATCGGGCTTGCACCATCCCCCTGCGCGCCCCACGGTTCCCGCTCAGTGCGGCCCAACAGGGCCGACGCCACGAGGAGCCCGGGAACGTCGTGCAATTCGTAAAGCTACTTCGCTTATTGGTGGCAGTCGGCTTTTTGGCCGGATGCTCCAGTATTCCTTCCAAAGAATCCACCCAGCCTAACTCCGGCAATCAGGGCGAGGCCAAGGCAGAGACTGCCGCGCCGACCCTCACTCTCGACGAGCTCCGTCCCCTCGTTGAGATTCTCAACTACGAATTCGCCGCTGGCGATTCCCCGACGGTTTCGCTGGTCCTCCTGAACCGGAAGCCCGCGGATACACTCGCGCTGGAGATCGCCACCGAATTTCGCAAGGCCGATGGCTCCGTCGCCGACCGCACGACTTGGACGCGCGTGGCGCTGGCGCCATCGGGGCGGCATGGCTATGTGGCGGCGACAACCGACAAGACAGCGGCCAGCGCCGTGCTGCTTGTGAGGAAGGCCGCGCGTTGACCTATTTCCTCCAGAAAGTCCCCATCGCGTTCCTGACGCTAATTCTTGTGGCATCGATGTGTTTCGCACTGACCAAGCTGGCGGGGGAGGAGGCGGCCTTCGGCGAGAAGAACCCATCCCCCGAGGTGCGCGCCGCGATCATGGCCAAGTGGGGAATGGACCGGCCGCTGCACGAGCAGTACTTCATGCACATGAAAAAGCTTCTGGTGCTGGACTCGATGGAGTCTCGCAAGAGCAAGCAGAAGACCTTGCGCGATGTCCTGCGCGAGCAGCTTCCCGCGTCGCTGCGGCTGGGGGCGCGGGCGATCATCCTGGCGCTCTGCCTGGGCGTGCCGATCGGCGCGATGTGCGCCGTCTATCACAACCGCCTTCCCGACAACGCGGGAACGCTCCTGGCGCTGATGGGCGTGTCGGTACCCAGCTTCATCTTTGCCAGTATCCTGATGTATGTACTCTGCTCCAACTGGAACCTGCCCGGCGGTATCAGTTGGACGTCGATGCCGGCGATCGGGTGGGACCGGCCCACTACGTCGTTCACATTCTCGGGCCACGAGTTCGTGCTCCTGGCGGATATGCCGTCAGGCGAGAAGGGATTTCCGCGCCTTGCGATGGAGGAAATCCTACGCTTCCGCCTGTGGATACCGGCGATGGCGCTGGGGGCGTTTCCCTTTGCGGCGATTCTGCGCCTGACGCGCGCGTCGATGCTGGACGCGCTGAACCAGGACTACGTGCGGACGGCTCGCGCCAAGGGCGTCTCCGCCTGGAAGGTCGTCGCGCGCCATGCGTTGCGAAATGCGCTCACTCCCGTCGTCACGTTCATGGGTCCGGTAACGGCGGGCGTGCTCACGGGTTCGCTCGTGGTGGAGAAAATCTTCGCAATCCCCGGGCTCGGCAAGTTCTTCGTGGACTCGGTCAACAACCGCGACATGCCGCTGATCATGGGCCTCACGGTGTTCTATTCCGCGATACTGATAGGGATGAACCTCTTGGTGGACGCGGTGTATCCCATCCTGAATCCAAGGCTGCGCAGGTAGCCTGCGCTCAGGAGGGGGCTGCCTTGCGCTTCTTCGCCACCCTCCACTCTCCCAATGAGCGCTTTCCACTTTCATTCTGCCACTTCGCCTCGCGCTTGTCCCAATAGAACTCCTTCACCAGGACGCGGATAATGCAGGCCGCGGGCACCGCCAGGATCATTCCGATCAGGCCGAAGTTCGCCCCG
>Ga0105049_10001674_pt1 | contig 26107 bp, 32 predicted proteins | sample MAT06_FD_78087 | JGI IMG/M metagenome (GOLD analysis project Ga0105049, IMG submission 78087) | Freshwater microbial communities from Lake Fryxell liftoff mats and glacier meltwater in Antarctica - MAT-06 | ecosystem: Environmental > Aquatic > Freshwater > Ice > Liftoff microbial mat | place... | reverse complement strand
CCGGCGAGCGGTTCCATATCGACGTCGACCGTGACCTGGTAATGCGGGATCGTCTGCTTGGATTCCACGAGGCGTGTGGCGATGATGCGCCGCATATTGGAGAGCGGGACAAGTTGGCCGCTGAGCGTGGTGCCCGAAGGCGAGAGCGGTGCGGGCGTTCCGGCCTTTGCTTGTGAGCGCCCGGTGGCGGGCTTGGCTGCGCCGCTTCGGATAGCCTCTTCGACATCGGCCCGCACAATGCGCCCGGAAGGCCCGGACCCTTCGAGCGAGGCGAGTGGAACCCCAGATTCCGCAGCGATTTTGCGAGCGAGCGGGCTGGCAAAGATTCGGGGTTCCTGCCCATTCTGCCCGTTGGTCTGCGAGACCGGTGTTGCGACGGCGACGCCGGTACCGGACGACTGAGCGGGTTGAACCGAACCACCGGCGGCCTGGACGCGCAGCGCTACGGGCTTGGCGGCGGCCGAGGCGGTGGCAGCCGTGGCAACAGCGGCTGCCGCGGGGACGGGGACGGGTGCTGCACTGGCCTGGGCGGCTTCCGTGCTCTCGCCCTTGGCGGCGAGCACGAGGATGAGCGTGCCGACGGGAACCTGCTGACCTTCGGAAACGGCGATGCGAGCGACGACGCCATCATCGAAACTCTGGAGTTCCATCGTGGCTTTGTCGGTCTCGATGTCGCCGAGGACGTCGCCGGTCTTGACGGCCTGGCCGACCTTGACGTTCCATTTGACGATGGTGCCCTGCTGCATGGTGTCGGAAAGGCGGGGCATGGTCATGTTGATGGGCATAAATAGTTCCTTCAGACCACTCACTCGTATCGTTTCGCACCACCAAAGTAGGTCGTTGTCCGGCGGGCACAGTTAAGCCGGCTCACCGATGAGAATGGCCAGATCTCCAGCCCGTCCGCCTCACGGCTTTCTCCGCTTGGCGGTTCGCTTGCCATGTCCGTTACCGTTTGATTTGAGCGGCGACACCTCAGCGACCAACATGGGGTTCACCAGTTTCATGAACGACATGCCGCCTGGTGCCTCGAAAACGATGAAGGATGTGCCGCGGAGGACTTCCTTCCCAGATCCCACTCGCTGGGGCGGACCGAAGGACACCCAATCTCGGTGCGGGATGCGATACTTGGTGCCGTCGATGAGCCGAATGAGAGCGCCTTCGGCATGATCCTGAACGAACTTGCGGATTGCCTCGAGTTCCATCGCACGCTCCGTTAGACCGTCCCTGTTATCCGCCGCACCGCCGCCAGGATCCGGTCCTTGTTCGGGAGGTAGTCGAATTCGAGGTTCTTGGCGTATGGCGCGGGGACGTCGGCCGTGTTGACGCGAACGGGGGGATGGTCGAGCCAATCGAAGCATCGCTCGCAGACCTGCGTGACGACTTCACTTGCGACGCTGGCAAAGGGCCAACTCTGATCGACGACGACGATGCGGCCCGTCTTCTGCACACTCCGGATGATCGAATCGATGTCAAGCGGGCGGATCGTCCGCATGTCGAGGACGTCAACCGCGATGCCTTCCTTCAAGAGTTCGTCCGCGGCCTCGATGCAGAAATTCACGGGCCGGCCGAAGGAGACGAGCGTGCACGCATCACCTTCGCGGCAGAGGCGGGCCTGTCCGAAGGGGATGTAGTATTCCTCGGCGGGCACGTGGGCCTTGTCGCCAAGCATGCGTTCGGACTCAAGGAAGAAGACGGGGTCGAGCTCGCGCAGGGCGGTCTTGAGGAGGCCCTTCGCGTCGTACGGGTTGCTCGGGATCGCGATCTTCATACCCGGGACGTTGGCATACAGCCCTTCGACACACCATGAGTGCGTGCTGCCCAACTGGCCGCCCGCGCCGTCGTTGCCGCGGAAGACGATCGGACACCCCCACTGCCCACCGCTCATATACAGCATTTTGGGAACATTGTTGAGGATCTGGTCGGCGGCGACAAGGCTGAACGACCACGACATGAATTCAATAATCGGGCGGAGGCCGTACATCGCCGCGCCGACCGCTAAGCCCGCGAAACCATTCTCGGAAATGGGGGCATCGATGATGCGCTTGGGGCCGAACTCTTCGAGCATGCCCTGCGAGATCTTGTAGGCACCGTTGTACTGCGCCACTTCCTCACCCATGAGGAACATGCGCTGGTCGCGGCGCATTTCCTCGGACATCGCCTCGCGCAGAGCCTCCCGATATTGGATAACGCGGTCGCCCTCGCGCGGCGGAAGTTCGGCGGTGAAATCGGGAAGCGTGGTCGCAAAGGCGGTCATGGGGAGCGGCTCTTTCAAAGTGGCTGAATCAAACATCCTCGTCGCACAAACACGGTCCTACAGCAGCGGGTTCTTCGCTCCCTTGCGGTATTCTCCGCTCGGGCTCATGTTGGGCATGGGGTTCAGCAGCACATCGGTGTACAACTCCGATGCATCCGGCACCGGACTGTTCTCGGCGAACTCGATCGCGACCCGCACCGTTTCCTTGACCTCGGTCTGTATATCCATCATCGTCTGCTCGTTCAGGATCGGCCGTCCGTCCGGGCCCTTGCGCTCGTTCATCAGCACGCTCGCGTAGCGGTCGATCGAGTCTTTGCCCTTGAACTGTTCGACCTCTTCCTTGGTGCGGTATTTCTGAGGATCCGACATCGAGTGTCCGAGATACCGATAGGTCTTCAGATCGACGAACGCGGGCTTCTGATTTTCGCGGCACCAATCGACCAACGGTTTGAACTGATCGTAGAGGTTGATGACGTCGAAGCCGTCGATGATCTCGCCGCGGATGCCGTAGGCGTCGGACTTTTTGCGGAGGTCGTGGGCCATGGTGGTGCCGCGCTCGATTGCGGTGCCCATGCTGTACCCGTTGTTCTCGACAACCCAGATGCAGGGGATGTCCCAAAGACCGCCCAGGTTCATGGCTTCATGCAGGGCACCTTGGTTGAGTGCGCCGTCGCCCAAGTACGCAAGGGCCACCTTCTTCTTGGCCGGTCCGCCGTCGAGGGCCTTGCCCAAGACCTCCCACTCGTACCGTGCCGCGAACGCAAGCCCGAGGCCGACGGGCGTCTGAGCCCCCACGATGCCGTGACCGCCGAACATCCAGTTGGGCTTGTCGAACATGTGCATGCTGCCGCCCTTGCCCTTGGCGCAGCCGGTGGCCTTGCCGTACATCTCGGCCATGCAGGCACCAGCATCCATGCCGCGTGCGAGGGCGTGGCCATGGTCGCGGTACGCGGTGATGATCGGATCGTCGGGCTGAAGGCTGTTGATGGTACCGACGGCGGCGGCTTCCTGACCCGTGTAAAGGTGACAGAAGCCGCCGATCTTGGCCTGCTGATACGCCTGGCCGCAGCGGTTCTCAAACTCGCGGATGAGGAACATGTCGCGGAGCCACTTCAGAAGTGTCGCGGGCGCAACCGAGTCGCTGGCTCGGTCAGAAGCGCGAGCCGAGGTCGAGTTGGTTCGTGAGGGTTGATTCATGGAGGCAGCGGGAGCAGCAGACATGGGCTTTCCTTTGGGCCGCGCACCGGGTTTTGGGCGGCACTGGCAAACCGTGGCTCAACAATTTCAAGCGTAGGGAAGCGGGGCTGGGCTGACCACGCAGGCACGCGGCTGAAACCCGTTCCACAGACGAAAAAACGCCGTTCGGAAGGCTCCGAACGGCGTCATTCAATTCGCATCAACCATCGAATCAGTTTCCGGCGGCATCGGGAGCGGGTGCGGCGTTCTCGGGCTGAGCCTTACGGACCTTCGCGGCAAAGGCCGTCCGGCGGTCGGCCGTCCGACGACGCACGCTGCGACGACCGCTGATCTCGGGACCCTCGGTCTCGGAGTTTCCGACGAACTGGATCACACAGAGTTCGGAGGCGTCGCCGATGCGGCGCTGACCCAACTTGACGATCCGGGTGTAGCCACCGGCTCGGTCGGTGAACCGCGGCGCGATGCGGCTGAAGATGTGCTTGACCAGTTTCGGGGCCTTGCGGATCTCACCGTAACGGTTTCGTTCAACTTCGCTGCTCTCGGGCAGATCGAAGAAACCGCCGGTGTGCTCACGAGCGGTCTCGACCTTGGCCTTCTCGGCCTCGCTCGCATCGCGGGCGAGGAAGAGCCAGGAGAAACCGAGGCGATCGCCCCCCATCATGGCGATGACACGCCGACGAGCGGCGAGGTCGCCGCGCTTGGCGAGGGTGATGATCTTCTCGATCATGGGGCGAAGAGCCTTCGCCTTGGGGATCGTGGTGACAATCTGTCCGTGCTCAAACAGTCCGGCGGCCATGTTGCGCAGCATGGCTGCACGGTGAGCCGTCGTTCGTCCAAGCCTGTATCCACCTCTGCGGTGACGCATAACTCACACTCCGAGCAAACTTTCCGACACACCCACACCCGGCTGGGGTGGGTCGAGAGTATAGACCAAACACATGCTGAACCAAAGCGATTCGGTTCAATTTCAAAGAGCAGGACATCGACCCCGCCCGACAACTACTGCGGGATCTGGGGGGGGTTGGCCGAGACACCATCGGGAAGCGTCATGCCCAGATCAAGGTTGAGTTCAACGAGTTTCCGCTTGACTTCACGCAGGCTCGTGCGACCGAAGGACCGCAACTTGAGAAGTTCGCCCTCGGTTTGCGTGACCAACTGAGCAACGGTGTCGATGCGGGCCGATTCGAGGCAGTTGCTGGCCCGAACCGAGAGTTCGAGTTCGCTTATCGGCATGTTGAGTTTGCGGATCAGGTCTTCATCGACGCTCGCGGCGGCCGCCGCCTCGTCCGAGACGCGCTCCTGCCCGATCTCAAAGTATTGAACGAACGGATTGAGATGCTTGCGGAGGATCTTGGCGGCCTCGACGAGCGCCATGTCGGGCGTGACGGTGCCATTCGTCCAGATCTCGAGGGTCAGTTTGTCGTAGTTCGTCTTCTGACCGACGCGGGTTTCTTCAATCTTGTAGCGCACGCGCTGGACCGGGGAGTAGATCGAATCGACATAGATGCGACCAATCTCCTCTTCCTCGGCCTTTTCGATGTGCTCGGTGGCCGGCACGTAGCCGCGGGCCTTGGTGACTTTGAGTTCCATCTCGAAGTCGACCGGCTCGGTGAGGGTCGCGATCACGAGGTCTTTGTTGACGATCGTCACGGCGGTGTCAGCCTGGATCATGTCGGCGGTAACTTCGCCGGGCCCTCGGGCGGCGAGTTTCATTGTCTTGGGCTCATCGCCCTCCAACTTGACGATGAGGTTCTTCACGTTGAGGACGATGTCGGTGACATCTTCCATCACGCCGACCATGGACGAAAACTCGTGCTGAACGCCGGTGATCTTGATGCTCGACACCGCAGCGCCTTCGAGGCTGCTGAGGAGAACGCGGCGAAGGCTGTTGCCGACGGTGGTGCCGAAGCCATGCTCGAACGGCTCGACCGAGAAGCGGCCATAGACGTCGCTGCGGAACTTGGGGTCGGAAATGACCTTGGTGGGCAGCTCAAGGCCGCGCCAACGGAAACGGGTAGACATGAATCACAATCCTTACGGTTCGGAAGTTTGCAAACTCCGCGAAACGGTGCACCGGGCTTGGCGGTCAGACCGCTTCCCCCTTCCGAACCCTTCGGGGAAACGCGTACCTTCTTGTCCCGACTGCGACCGAAACGATTTTCTGTCAGAACGCGGCGTACCGACATTCCGTGACTTTCCGAATCAGACGCGGCGACGCTTACTCGGGCGGCATCCGTTGTGCGGAACCGGTGTGTGATCTTCGATGGCCGTCACGCGGAGGCCGGAGGACGTCAGACCGTTGACCGCAGACTCGCGACCGGCGCCCGAACCCTTGAGACGAATCTCAAGTTCCGACATGCCCATCTTGCGGACCTTGCCGCCTGCGGTCTCTCCGGCCCGGGTCGCGGCGAAGGGCGTGCTCTTGCGGGCTCCCTTAAAGCCGATCGTTCCGGCCGAATCCCACGCCAGCGTCTCGCCGTTCATGTCCGTGATCGTCACGAGCGTGTTGTTCTGCGTCGCCTTGATGTGTGCAATCCCGCGGATCACATTCTTACGAACTTTACCCTTCTTCGCCATTCAAAACTCCTCGGATCAACCGACCCGCAAGGGGTCGTACCCGGAAATGAGGCGTTGGAACGAAGGCACTCGGCATTCGGAACCAGGCACTCGGGGAAAATTGGGAACAGGCACTCGGAGTTCTGAGACACCGATTTACTTGGCCTTGACGCCCTTCTTGCCGGCGACCGTCTTCTTCTTGCCCTTGCGGGTGCGCGCGTTGGACTGGGTGCGCTGACCACGAACCGGGAGGTTCTTGCGGTGACGCTCGCCGCGATAACTGCGGATGTCCTTGAGACGCTGGATGTTCTGCTGGACTTGGCGACGCAGAGCACCCTCGACCAAGTAATTGCTGTCAATAATGGCGTTGATCTGGGCGAGTTTCGCCTCATCGACGTCGTTGGACCGCTGATCCGGATCGACGCCCGCTTCCGCCAGAATCTGGGCGGCAAACTTTGGACCGATGCCATGGATGTACTGGAGAGCGAAGAGGATCTTCTTCTTGTCCGGAACGTCAATACCCGCAATACGTGCCACTCGTGATGCTCCTGCCGCTAAAACCGGATGTGTCCGTGGAATTCAAGATCGCCGCTGACCGTCCGAAGTGCTCTTACGCCCGCTCCCAATCGGCGGCCGCCCGTACGGATCGAAAAATCGTTAACCTTGGACCTGTTTGTGCTTAGGATCGGACTTGCAGATAACCCGCACGCGGCCCTTGCGGCGAACGATCTGACATCCGTTACACACTCGCTTGACGCTTGCCTTGACTTTCACGCTGCACCTTCCTGTCGCCGGTCCACCCGGCGCTGCCGAACCCGAACTTTCCGAGTCGCTCGGCCACACGCCGGAACGACCAAACCCGCCACGAAAACCCGGGCCTTGACTATAGGCTCCGACCCTCGCCTGTTTCCCGATCTCTGGAAGCAGAATCCCCACAGACTTCAGTGCCGGAACGTGATCCGTGCCTTGGAAAGGTCGTACGGGCTGATCTCAACCGTGACGCGATCTCCGGGCAGGATTCGGATGTAGTTCATCCGCATTTTACCTGAAACGTACGCCAAGACCTCGGACTTCTGCTCGTTAGGCAGCCGGACCTTGAACATGGCGTTGGGCAGCGCTTCAAGCACCACCGCCTCGAACGTGAACTTGTCGTCCTGTTTGCTCATGCGAACCTTACATCCCGGCGTTTACGCCGGGCTCCATCTCGTTCTAGTGCCGAGACCGCTTAGAACCGCGGCCCCTTCAGTTTCGGACCCTTCGCGTCATCTCCGCTCAGGAAGCCCGAGTAGTTCCGCATCAGCAGGTTCGCTTCCACCCGCTGCAAGACATCCAGCGTCACCGAGACCACGATAAGCAAACCGGTGCCACCGAGGAACTGCGTGACCATGTAATCGATATTGAAGGCCCGGTTGATGACTGGCGGAAGCACCGCCAGCACCGCCAAGAAGCCCGCGCCCACGAACGTGATGCGCGACATCACGGTCTCGAGGTACTCGGCCGTTCGCGGGCCCGGTCGAAGGCCCGGCACAAACGACCCGTGCTCCTTCAACTGCTTGCTCATTTCCTCTGGATTGAATTGAACTGTGATCCAGAAGTAACTGAAGAAGTAGACCAGGATGATGTAGCCGATGACGTAGAAATAGTTCCCCGGCGTGAAGTTGTTCGAGAAGAACTGGACCATGCCGCTCACCCAGGTGCCGTTGAAGCGTCCCGCACTCACCATCTGTTGGAGTTGCGAGAAAATGACGCCCGGGAACATCATGAGTGAACTGGCGAAGATGATCGGCATCACGCCGCCGTGGTTGAGCCGGAGGGGAAGATAACTCTTCTGACCGCCGAAAACCTTGCGGCCCCGGGTGTGCTTGGCCTGCTGCACGGGGATTCGACGCTGGGCCACCGTCATGAGAACCGCCCCGCACACGACCGCGAAGAAACCGGCAGCCAACATGATGACGGACATCCACCCCAGTTTGCCGGGGCTGGCGGGGTCGAAGTTCTTGTAGACGATCGTGATCGCGCCCGGCATGCCGGTGAGGATGCCTGCCATGATGATCATCGAGACGCCGTTGCCGATGCCGTGACGATCGATCTGCTCACCCAACCACATCAGGAACACCGTTCCGGCCGTCAATGCGGCGATCGCCATCACCCACCAAACCGGGTTGTTGGCCCATTGCGGATACACCAAACCAAGACGATTGATGTACGTCAGCCAGCCGATGCCCTGCACAATGCACAGACCGATGGTCGCGTAGCGCGTCCATTCCATGATCTTCTGCCGGCCCGGGGCTCCCTCTTCCTGCAACCGCTTCAACTGCGGGAGAACCGTGGTGAGCAACTGAAAAATGATGCCCGCGGTGATGTAGGGCATGATGCCCAACCCGAAAATCGTGGAGTGCGAAAGCGCCCCCCCCGAGAACATCGCAACAAAGTCCGCGATGCGGCTGAAGGCATTGCCGCTGGTCCGCATCTGCAGAAACTGCTGCCGCAACTCTTCCTGGTTCACACCCGGCAGCGGAATCCAATGCCCTATGCGAAAGACCGCCAGCATTCCCAGCGTGAAGAGCACCTTGTTTCTGAGTTCCGGAACCTTGAAGACGTTGAGTAACGTCTGGAGCATGCTGTCTCTTCCTTAGCGAAACCCGAACCCCCGCACCGCACACGTCAGCCACCTAATAAAACAGGCCGCCCGCGAAAACGGTTTGGTCCCGATTTCACCCGCGGCCCGAAGGTTTCACCCGCATTCCCATCGGAACGACGGGGTCTTCCGCTCGCGACTCCATCGTAGCGCATCGCTCAACGCGGGACCGATGCCGCTACTCCGCCTTGGACGCTTCGGCCTTCGCTTGGTCCTGAGCCGCCAATGCCTTTGCGCCGCGCGACGTCGAGCCACGCTTCAGTTTCTTCGTGAGGTTCTTCGGTGCCTTGTCGTCGGAGTTGCGGTCGATGCCGCGGACCATGTCGCGACGCGTACCGGTTTCGTTGACCTTGCCGCCCGCATCTTCGATGATCTTGCGGGCCGAGGCCGACACGCGCGACGCCGTGATGTTGAACTTAGACTTGATGGCACCCAGTTTGCCCAAGTGGCCGAGAATCTTGAGGTCGCGGCTGTCGTCGCGGACGAGGCCCGCCTTGATCAGCGTCTCGCTGGAGATCTCGCCGCCCTTGGCGAACGACGGATGATTCGCGATATCGACGAGGTTGACCGTCCAGAAGTGCGTCCGGAAGGGGGCGTTGGTGAAGCCAAACTTCGCCAAGCGGCGGAAGTATGGCATCTGACCGCCTTCAAAGGCCTTCTTCTCAGCCGTACCGGAGCGGCTACCGGCACCCTTGGCGCCGCGGCCCGAGGTCTTGCCGTGACCGCTGCCTTCGCCGCGGCCAACCCGCTTGCGCTTCTTGCTTGCACCCGCGATAGCGGTAATGTCGTGAATCATCATGGTCCGTCACTCCGAAACCTGCCCTTGGCACAACCGCCCGGCGAGGTCAAATGCTGCGATTGAAACGAATTCAGTTCTTGGGTGCGCCCGCGTCGGCCGCGGGGGCTCCACTCTGACCGCCACCCGGGCCACCTTGGCCACCACCGCCCGAACCACCACCCGGACCGCCCCGCTGTCCGCCGCGGCCGCCACCACCGCCCCCGCCGCCACGATTTCCGCCGCGACCGCCCCGACCGCCCTTGCGGTTCTCTTCGCCCAGCGTGTTGACGGGGCCCTTCTTCTTCTCACCCTTCGGCGCGGAAGGCATGAAGCGCTTGCCACGCTCGATCTTGGCCTGGATCTCCGTCTGACCGAGCTCCAGACCACGATTGCCGGCAATGGCTTCGGGCTGACGCAACCGGGAAAGGCCATCGAACACGGCCTTCACGACGTTGCGCTTGTTGGTCGATCCGTAGCACTTGGTCAGGCAGTCGGTGACCCCGGCAAACTCAAGGATGGAGCGGACGGTACCGCCCGCGACCACGCCGGTGCCGGGCGCGGCTGGGATGAGGCGAACTTTGCTGGCTGCAAACTTACCCTCAACTTCGTGGGGGATCGTCGTGCCAGCCATAGGGACACCGGTAATGGCCTTGCGGGCGTACTTCTGGGCCTTCTCGACGGCCGAGGGCACTTCGTTGCTCTTGCCGTAGCCGAAGCCGACCTTGCCCCGCCGATCGCCCACGATCACGAGCGCTCCGAAACTGAAGCGACGACCACCCTTGACGGTGGCCGAGGTGCGGTCGACCGCCACGGTGGTGGACTCAATCTGGCTGGATTCGTCGAGGATCTCTCGCATATTCAATCTCTGGGTTCAGGCGATGCGTGATGGGTGGTTCGGGAGGCGTGTTTCTTGAACGGCTATCTTAGAAGGTGAGTCCGGCCTTGCGGGCCGCCTCGGCGAGCGCCTTGACGCGGCCGTGGAACTTGAACCCGCCGCGATCAAAGACCACAGACGTCACACCGGCGGCCTTCGCCTTGCTGGCCAAGGACTCGCCGACTTTGGCCGCCGCGGCGGCGTTGCCCGTCTTTTCGAGGCTCACACCCTTGTCAGCGGTGGAAGCGGAGACGATCGTGCGACCGTCGAGGTCGTTGATGATCTGGGCGTACATGTGGTTGAGGGACTTGTAGATCGAGAGGCGGGGACGCTCGCCCGTGCCGGAGATGCCGCGACGGATTCGGACGCGGCGGCGGGAGCGACGGACATCTTTGGCTGCGTTCTTGTTCATGATGCTCTGCCTTGGTGTTCTTAACCGGCCCAATGGCCGTCTTTTCTGCGGGGGAAACGGAACGAACGGGATCAGGCGCCGAACTGCTTGCCCTGCTTGCGCTTGATGGTTTCGGTGGTGTACTTGATACCTTTGCCGTTGTACGGCTCGGGCTTGCGCTTCTGACGCATGGCCGCTGCAAACTGACCGACCATCTGCTTGTCGGCACCAGCGATTTTGACGAACTGCTTCTCGACGGTAACGGTGAGGCCGGTGGGAACTTCCATCATAATGGGGTTCGCGAGCCCGACGACCAACTTGAGCGTCTTGCCCGAGAGGGTGGGAACCCAGCCCACGCCCACCACTTCCATCGTCTTTTCGTAACCCTTGGCCACGCCGTCGATCATGTTGCGCACCAAGGCCCGCGTCGTGCCCCAGTAGGCGTTCGCTTCCTTGTCATCGCGGCTGTTCCCCTCGGAAAGCCCGACGGAAATGCTCTTCTCAGACTCGGCCCAGGCGACCGTCACCTCGTTGCGGAAGGTGAACGTGAGCTTGCCTTTCGGCCCCTCGACATTGATGGTGCGATCCTTGATCGACACCTTGACGCCGGCGGGAACGGTGATAATTTTCTTGCCGATTCGAGACATCTAAAACCAACCTCCTGACGCGTCTACCGTGCTCTCGCGGACGAAACTCCGCGGCTTCCGCGTTGCTTTACCTCTGGGACCGATGAACCCACTGACCCCAACGTGCGACTGTAATTTGCCTTACTCGATCGTGCAGAGCAATTCGCCGCCCACTCGCTCGGTGCGGGCCTTGCGGTCGCTCAAAACACCTTTGCTGGTGGAAATGATCGCGATACCCAAGCCCTGAAGGGGCCGGGGGAGTTCTTCAACACCCTTGTAAACCCGGCAGCCGGGCTTGCTGTCGCGGTGCAGTTTGTGCACCACCGCTTCGCCGCCAGTGCCGTACTTCAGACGGACGCGGATGAGGCCGGCGCGGCCGTCTTCCACAAGGTCGAAGCCCTCGATGAAACCTTCATCGCGGAGAACGCCCGCGATACCGCGGCAGACTTTGCTGTTCGCGCAGTTCACCTGCTTGGATTTGTTCCGAACCGCGTTGCGGATCCGCGTGAGCATGTCCGCGATAGGATCGCCGATCGACATCTTCTATCCCCAATCCCCCCGCGATGCCTGCCCCTTGCAGGGCCATCTCGCGGGGTCAATTCCGACACTCGTCTGACACCTTCAGACCGTTACACTTTTTTGGCCGCGATCGGCCCCGAACAAACCTACCACTTCTCTTACCAAGATGCCTTGCGCATCCCCGGAATCTTTCCCTCGAGCGCCAGTTTCCGCAACATGATGCGGGAAATCCGGAACTTGCGGTACACCCCGCGGGCCCGTCCCGTCAGTTCGCAGCGACGCACGATGCGGCTGCTGAACTTGGGCTTGCGATTCGACTTTGCTACCTGGGCTTTGGTCGCCATTTGACTTTCTTCTCCGTATTCGAGGCGTCCTGGAACCCAAGACCCCTGCTTTACCTTACTTCGTCTCCGGCTTCTTGAACGGCATGCCCAACTGCTCGAGGACGAAGCGGCTTCGCTCCTTGTCGCTGTTGGAGAAAATGAAGTTGATGTTCATGCCGTGCGTGAACTGGGCCTCGGCCATGTTGATCTCGGGGAACACACCCTGCTCGGTGATGCCCATCGAGTAATTGCCTTGGCGATCGAACGCTTCCGTCGGCAGGCCGCGGAAGTCCTTGATGCGGGGCGTCGCGAGGTTGATGAGCCTGTCGAGGAAGTGCCACATCCGCTCGCGGCGGATGGTCACGACCGCCGAAGACTCGAAGCCTTCGCGCAATTTGAAGTTAGAGACCGACTTCTTGGCCTTCACAACCACCGGCTTCTGACCGGTGACGGTAACCAAGGTGTCGAGTACCGCCGCCTTGACGTGCGGCGGGATCTTCGTGCCTTCCAAGTGGCGGCCCATGTTGACGTTCAGGACAATCTTCTGGAGGCGTGGGTGCGCCATCGGGTTGGGCTCGGAGAACTTCTCGGCCACCTTGGCGCGGATCTGTTCATCGAACATCACGCGCAGGCGGGGCGGAACCTTGGGGCCCGCGGCCGCCTCGGCTTCTACACCCTCGGCCATCTTTGCTGGACCAGCCTTCTTAGAGCCCTGGGCCTGCCGCTTTGCGCCGTCCTTGCCGGGATGGGCTCCGCCGGGCTTGCCACCCTGCTTGCCGCCGGATTTATCTGCTTCCTTCGCCATGATCGCTGACTCGCTGTTCTCTTTGAGGGGCGTTTGGGACCCCTGTGGTAAAGTGTGCCCCGACGCTTACTTCGTCTTCGCCTTGGTTGTCTTTGCCTTGGGCTTGGCCGCTGCTTCGGCAGCCACGGGTGCGCCGTCGGAAGTTGCCCGAATGGTCCCCAAGACCTTAAGGTCTTTGCCGCTGTGGCGAGCCACGCGGACCTTGTCGCCGTTCTTCTCGGTCCGGAAGCCAACCCGCACGGCCTTCCCGTCTACAACGGGATTCACCTTGCTCATGTGCAGGGGAAGTTCCTTCGTGGTGATGCCGCCCTGAGGGTTCGTGCGGCTGGGCTTCATGTGGCGGGTGTGGACGTTGACGCCCCGGACCACCACTTGGTCGGTCTTCGTGATGATCCGGATAATCTCCCCGGTCATCCCTTTGAAGTCACCGCTATTCACCATCACCGTGTCACCCTTGCGAACGTGCCGTGGCATAAGCCTTTTCCTTCCCAATTCGCCGGGCGACCTTTCGAAGGCCCATCCCCGCGTGATTCACCGATTCTGAAATGTCCCGCGTTCCGATTTCGAACCGCTTCCCGATCAGACCACTTCCGACGCGAGGGAAACGATCTTCATGTAGTTCTTGTCGCGCAACTCGCGGGCGACTGGCCCGAAGATGCGTGTGCCTTTGGGGTTGCCGTCGTCCTGGATCAGGACGACAGCGTTGCTGTCGAACTTCACGTAACTGCCATCACTGCGACGGGTTGCCTTGGTCGTCCGAACAACGACGGCCTTGCTCTTGTCGCCGGGCTTGACGTCGGCGCCTGGCATGGCCCGCTTGATCGACACAAACACCCGATCACCCACGTCGGCCGTCCGCCGAGTGAACTTGCCGGAGCCTGTCGTACCGCCGTACACACGGATGACGTAGGCGATCTTCGCCCCCGAGTTATCCGCGACTTCGCAGCGTGTTTCTTGTTGAAGCATGACGAGACCTGCCTTCGTTCAAACCGCCGGACAGAACCCCTTGAAACAGGGCCCGGAGCCGGCTGAGGATCACTTCTTGGTTACCGCTTCCACCGCAGCCACTGTCTTCGCACTTGCGAGAGCCGCGGCGACATCCGCCCGCTTCTCGACCACCCGAACCAACTTCCAACTCTTGGACTTGCTGACCGGACGGCAAGGAGCCACCTCGACCACATCGCCCGTGTGAGATTCGCCGGCCTCGTCGTGCACCTGGAGCACCGTCCGCTGACGGACATACTTGCCGTACTTGGCATGCTTCGAGAAGTATCCGAGCACCACGGTGCGCGTCCGGGTCCGCTTGTCGGACTCGACAACGCCCACCTTGGTTCCCTTCGTGGCCTGGCTCGTCTCGGTCTTCGTGGTCTGAGGCATGGTTCTCGCTCGTTTTCAAAGGGTCTTCCGGGCCTCGCCCGAACGCCGACCCCGTCTGTAAAATCTGTCTTCCGACCCATCCTGCTAGAAACGACTTACTTGGCCCGAGCCGCTGCGCGGCCCGCCGCACGCCCGCTCACACGCTTGCGAACCGGGCCGCCCACACGGCCGCCCTTCTTCCCAGCGCCCGCGCGAGCGGGTGTTCGGGTGGTTGCCTTCTTCGCGGGCTTGGTCGGCACCACCTTCTCGGCAGCCTTCGGCCCCGCGGCCGAAGTCTCAGCCTTGATCTGCCGAGCCCGACGCTCGGTCAGAAGGCGGGCGATATCCCGCCGCGCACGCTTGAACTCGCCAACATCGTCCACCTTCTCGGTGACGGTCTGGCTGCGGAGATCAAACAACCGGTTGCGCCTGCTCGCAATCTCAGCCTTGATTTCCGCGTCCTTCAACTTCCGGGATTCTTCACCGGTCATAATTCGCTTCCTTCCACAAACAGTCCGTCACCTGATCGTCTCTCGAAGTGACGCGCGAGCCGCGTCGCCATCGAAAGGGAACACCCGCTTACACGCGGACCCGGCGGCCCACAAACCGGCACTTCATCGGCATCTTCATCGCCACACGCACGAACGCCAACTTCGCGGTCGCCTCGGGCACGCCCGCGATTTCCATCAGCATCGTCCCGGGCTTGATCCGAGCCGCCCAGTAATCCACCTCGGCCTTGCCCGTACCCATTCGGGTTTCGAGCGGCTTCTTGCTGATGGGCTTGTCCGGGAAGACGCGGATGAACAACTTTCCTTCACGCTTCAGGTAGTGCTGCGCGGCGATGCGACCCGCCTCGATCACATTGCCCGGAAGCCAGCCCGCATCAAGAGACTGAAGGCCGTAGTCGCCGTACGCAACGTAGTTACCCTTCGTCGCCTTGCGATCGCGGACACGCCGCATCTCTTTGCGGAACTTCACTCGTTTCGGCATCAACGCCATCGATCACACTCCAAACGCCGTGCGGCCCTTTGCCGCCCCGACGAAAAATACCTGTTCCAGCACGAAAACCGCCCCACTACCTGTCCCACTTGCCGCCCAACCCAAACCGACTCTTACTTGCGGCCACGTGCCCGGGCACGTCCACCTGCGGCGTTGCTCTCTTCTTCGGTCCGCTCGGTGGTGTACAGGCCCTTGTAGACCCACACCTTCACACCGATCGCACCGTACGTCGTGAACGCTTCCGCGAAGCCATACTCAACATGGGCCTGAAGCGTCGAGAGCGGCAAAGATCCGAGACGAATCGCAAGCGTTCGGCTCATTTCGGCCCCGCCCAAGCGGCCAGAGCACTGGATCTTCACACCCTTCGCACCCGCAGCCATGGCCGCATCGCACTTCATCTTGACGACCCGGCGGAAACTGGCCCGCTTGATCAGTTGCTCGCCAACGGCCTCGCCGATGAGCTGCGCGTCCAGGTCGGCGTTCTTGATCTCGATGATCGAGATGGCGACCTTGCGGCCGGTCATGTACTGGAGTTCTTCCGTCATCCGCTCGACTTCGGCGCCCTTGGGGCCGATCACGAGGCCGGGACGGGCCGTCTTGATGATGACCTTCAGTTCCTCACGCGTGCGCTCGATGTGGATGTCAGACACGGCAGCATTTGGGGGCCTGCGGTTCAGACGCTTGTCGAGCCACTTGCGGATCTTCTGATCTTCGACCAAGAGTTCACCGTACAAGGCCTTCGGGGCGTACCAGCGGCTGCGGTGCGCTTCCGTGATGCCGAGCCGAAAACCGAATGGCTGGGTTTTCTGTCCCATTTAGTTCTTCTCCTCGATGCCCACCGTAATGTGGCTAAAGCACTTGATGATCGGATGGGCGCGGCCGCGGTCCTTCGGCTGGAATCGCTTCAGACGCGGGCCGTCGTCGACGCGGCTCTCGGCGACCACCAGACGGGTCACGTCCGCATCGGCCAAAATGGCTTCTTCTCGAGCGGCCGTGAGGGCCTTCTTGATGTTAAGGGCGGCCCGCTTGGGCGTGAACGCGAGCAGGTTCATCGCCTCCTCAACCGTCTTGCCGCGGATGAGGTCGGCGACCAGCCGGGCCTTGCGGGGGCTGCCTCGGTGGTGATTCACTTCACTCGTGAAGCGGGAGAGGTCCTTGGGGGACACCCGCAGCAGTTCTGCGAGGCGGACGATCATCTTGCGGTTACACCGGGGATGATCGTTGTCGCGCATCCAGTTCGAAATCGCGGAGGCCGCTCGCTCGGCCGGGAATCCCGGCTCGGCCATGCCCTGGGCGAGTTGCTCGACGCTGAGGCCAGCGGCCCCGGCAAGCGACTTGAGTTTGGTTCCTCGGATTCTCACGGCATCTGCCCTTCTCTATCCCCGCCCCGGCATTCTGAAGCCGTTGACGGGTGCGTTTCTTGTGTCCTACCGATTCCCGACTGATTCATTCATCTATCGCTGATAACCGACCATCCCGATCAGCCCGCCTTCGCATCGCCCGCGGCCAAACCTTCCTTCTTGTTGGTGTGGCCCTTGAACGTGCGGGTGATGCTGAACTCGCCCAACTTGTGACCGACCATGTCCTCGGTCACAAAGACGTCAAGGAACGCGCGTCCGTTGTGCACCTTGAACGTGTGGCCGACGAACTCGGGCACGATCGTGCACCGACGGGCCCACGTCTTGATCGCCTCTTTGCGGCGATTCGTGTTCAGTTTGTCCACCTTGAGAAAGAGCTTCTCGTCGACAAACGGTCCCTTTTTGAGGCTGCGTCCCATGCTTGAATCTTCCTTGCCTGTTCCCGACGTTACCGATGTCTGCGTGCCTTGCGGTCTCTAAAACCCGTTTTGCCCGGTGGTTCCTGATGCCGTCGCCCCAGGTGTGCCGAATGCTTACTTCTTCTGGCCGTGACGCTTGCTCATGCGACGACGGATGATCAACTTGCTCGAGTACTGCTTGCGGTTACGGGTGTTGCCACCCTTGGCCAGCACGCCGGTGGGTCCGCATGGCGGGCGTCCGCCCTTGCTGCGTCCTGAACCACCGCCGAGGGGATGGGCATGGTGAGATTTCGCCATGCCGCGGGTGATCGGTCGGTGCCCCATGAGGCGCCACAGACCCGCCTTGCCCAGTTTCCGCAGACGATGGTCAGCGTTGCCAACCTGCCCGATGGTCGCCATCGAATCAAGCGGCACGCGTCGAGTTTCACCCGAGGGCAACATCAGCGTCGCGAACTCGTCTTCCTTGTTGGTCAACTTGGCGTACGAGCCGGCCGAACGGCACATCTGGCCGCCCCGACCCGGCACCAACTCGACACAGTGGACGTCGAGGCCCGTCGGGATGAACCGCAGCGACATCGCGTTACCGGTGTTCGGCTCCACAAACTGCTTGCGATGGCTCAGAACGGCATCGCCGTCCTTCATGCCAGCCGGAGACAGGATGTAGCGCTTCACACCGTCGGTGTACTGAACCAGCGCGATGTGGCAAGAACGATTGGGATCATACTCGATGCCGATGACCTTGCCCTCGATGCCGCAGCGATCTTTGCGCTTGAAGTCGATCTGGCGGTACATCTTCTTGACGCCGCCACCGATGCCGCGGCTCGTCACCTTGCCGCTGAAGTTGCGTCCGCCGCTCTTGGGGCGGGGCGTGAGCAGGCTCTTCTCGGGCTTGGTCTTCGTGACCTCCGTGTGCATGTTCACCGAAGCGTTTCGGCGACCCGCGGACGTCGGCTTGTAAATGCGGATGGGCATGATTCTTCTTCCTGCGAAGCCGGACCCGGATGCCCGGGGCCGCATGGTTGCGAGAGAAATCCGTTAGAACAACTCGATGACGTCCTGGGCGTGGAGGCGGATGATGGCCCGCTTGATCGTCGGGTCCTGAACTTCGCCGTACTTCAGTCGGCGGTGCTTGCCCTTGCGGATCTGCGTGTTGACGCCGGTCACGCGAACCTTGTAGATCGCCTCGATGGCGGCCTTGATCTCGGTCTTGGACGCACGCGGATCCACCACGAAGGTGTACCGCTTCTGCTCGTTCATCGCGTAAGTCGACTTCTCAGAGAGAAGCGGCTTCTTGATGATGTAGGTGTGGTCGACGTTCGCACTCACTTGGAGGCCTCCTCAATGTTGCGGCCCATCGGCGAGACCTTGGCGGCCTTGCCCGTCTGCGAACCGGGGCCTTTCAGCCACGCATCGAGTTCATTCTTGCCGATCACCACGAAGCGGTGGTTCAGCATCGTGAACGCGGTCATCTGATCGGGCGGCACCATCGTGATGCTGTCCACGTTCCGTCCCGAAAGCCTCGCGTTCAGCGAAGCATCGAGATCAGCCGGCAGCGCGATGAGTGCCGACTTATCGACCTTGATGGCTTCCAGGAACTGCTCGAAGGCCTTGGTCTTCGGCTCTTTGAAGGCGATCGAATCGATCACCCGAACTTCGTTGTCCAGGAGCTTGGCAAGCAACGCGTTGCGATTCGCCTTGCGACGCATCTTCTTGGGCATGTCCTGGCGGAAATCCTCGCGGGTCCGCTTCTTGGAATGCCCGTGGCCACCACCCTTGAACAGGTTGGCCTTGCGGTCGCCGTGCCGGGCGTTGCCCGTGCCCTTCTGGTTATAAATCTTCTTCGTCGAACCCTCCACCTGGTGGCGGTTCTTCGTCCGGGCAGAGCCCTGACGCGTATTGGCGTGGTACATCACATAGGCCTGCTTGAGCAGAGCCGCGTTGATGGTCCCGCCAAGGGACTGTTCGTCGATCGAAATTTTGGCGACCTCTTGGCCGCTCATGCTGTAGACGGGGACATCCATCGGTCTGAACCTCGTCGTAAACGCCTTCTCACGGATCTTCCCCGGGGCGCACGCCGCCAGAAGGGTCTAATCCGTCCTTGCCTATCCGTCTCGACCTCAGTCCCGGCGGTGCACCCAAGTAAACTTGGTTGCACTCCGGATTTCGCGTCCCGAACGGGCTCGCGAAGAGGAAGGATCGGAATCGACTCGGCATATCAGGACTTCGTGACCGACGGCACACCCGCCGGCACTCCATCCCAAGTTTGTCGTCCCCCGGCGGTTTCCTCGAGCCTGATGCTCGTAGGACCTTCCGGGCTTCGAGAACGGCCGTCGCGTGGCCCGCCCTCGCCTGTGCTCAACCAACACCAACACCAAACCGAACCGGCCAAACTTCACAAATCAGAAAGCCCCGGGAAAACTCCCCGAGGCCTTTAATCAGTCACTTCACTTTTTCGCCGCCGCCAAGACCTTCTTTGCTTTGCTCTTGTAGAGACGGACCGACGGACGAATCTCGAGAAGGCCCGTATTCGCGCCCGGAACCGGCCCCTTGACGAGCAGCAGATTCTTGTCGGCATCAATACGCACAATGTCAAGGCACCGCATCGTCACACGCTCTGCACCCATGTGGCCGGGCATCCGCTTGCCCTTCGCCAAACCACCGCCGAAGCCGCGGTTCGAGCAGAGGCCGCCGATGGAACCGGGAGCACGGTGCTTTCGTTCCGTACCGTGGGAGGCAAACATGCCCTTGAAGTGATAGCGCTTCATGACTCCCGCAAAGCCCTTGCCCTTGCTGGTGCCCGCAACGTCCACATACATCGTGCCCACAAACTTGTCGACGGTGAGCGTCTGGCCAAGCGAATACTCGCCCGCGCCCTTCGCATCGATCCGGAACTCGCGATGCATCCGCTTGGGGCCGCTGCCAGCCTTGGCATCGTGACCGATCATCGGAATCGTCGAGTTCCTGGCCTTCATGTCGCTGAAGCCGACCTGAACGGCGGAGTATCCATCGGTCTCGATGGTCCGAACCTGCGTCACCACACAGGGGCCACACTCGATCACCGTCACGGGAACGCTTACGCCAGCCGCGTCGTACACGCGGGTCATACCGATTTTCTTACCGAGCAATGCGAAACTCATATCGATCTACTTTCGTCTTTCGCGGAATCCGGACGACGGTTTATGACCCGCCGCCTGAGCGTCCGCCCCTATCAGGCCTTGATCCGCACAAACACACCAGCCGGAACGACCAACCGATTCAATGCCTCAACCGTGCGGGCGTTGGGCTCCAAAATATCAATGATTCGCTTGTGAGTCCGGATCTCGAACTGTTCGCGGCTCTTCTTGTCGATGAACGGAGACCGAAGAACGGTGTACCGCTCAACCCGGGTCGGAAGCGGCACCGGACCAGCGACCTTCGCGTTGGTCCGCTTCGCGTGCTCGACGATTTCCTTCGCCGACGCATCTAGGGCCAAGTGGTCGTACGCTTCCATCCGAATTCGAATCTTTCCACCCGTCATGCGTGTACCACCTTGAACGAATTCCGCCTTGAAGCGGCTTCGATTGGGTTCAAACCCCGACACCAGCCCAACACGTCTACAACGAAACCGCCCGTCACCTATTTCAGTGCAGGGAGGGAAGATTAGACGGTGCGCTCAATAAGTCAAACCGCTGGGCCTGAGATTCACGCTCCAAAGCCGCGGCAACTCGTCATTCCCCCACCGCTCGCCTTCTGTCCGATATCATCCACTACCACCACCTTTGGAGTTTCACCTGCATGAAGTTGCGCACCGCGGCTGCCTTGGTCTTGCTCACTTTGATTTCCGCCTCGAGCCCACTCGCGCCAGCCCAAACAGCCGCCAAAGACGCCGACACGGTCGGTGGAATCACCGTCGTCGAGTTTGCAGATCAGCCGATCACCGTGGAATCCATCGGCCTTTCGATGGAGGTCCCGGTGGGCGTTCGCACCTCCCAGACCACGATCGGGAGCCGCGCAACCACGCAAATTACTTCAAAAGACACGACGTGGCTCTTGAACATCCAGTCCCCCCGAACCTCGAACGTCCTCACCACGACTTCGGACGTCGTCGACGAGGTCGTTCTTCAACTGTTTCGAGCCGCGGGCGTCATCTACGACAAGGCCAAGGTCGATCTGAGCAACCCGGTCGGCTTCACCGGGAAGATTCTCGTACCCAAAGCGTCGATCAAACTCGCTTCCGGCCTTGAGGGCACGCGGATCTACATCGGCCTCCCGCCCACCGATGGCTTTCCGGCCGTAGTGCGGGGGTACACGGTCTTCAAAATCTCCGAGAGCCAGTTCGCGACCTTTGAAGTCGTGGTGATCGAGTCCGAATGGGCCGCGGCCAAAGTGGTGACCGAAGCGATGATCGCCACCAGCCAGTTCGCGGATGCGGGAACCGTCAACACCGATCGGCGTGCGGGCATCGTGGCCGGTTCGACACTATTTTCACAGATGAGCCCCGAGACGCTCGGTTCGGTCGTGGATGCACAGCCAGAACGGTGGGAGCGGCTCTACAAGCCGGGCGCGACAGGAGCGGCGATCGACGACACCGAGATCGCGTATCGACGGATCACCTCGAAGCGCGGCACCAAGGCCGATGTTGGCGGAACGGGCTCCGGTTCACGCACCAAGGGCTTCATCGTGCAGATCGACGCCCGGGCGATTTTCGAGAAACAGGTCGTGGACTCGCGCGGCATCTACTTCGTCTCGGAGGCACGCGATTCCGAATTGTGGAATGTCCATATCACCGTCCGAGACCTCAAGACACGGGCCAATTCACGGACGGTCTTCGAACTGGGTGCTCGCGACGGCGGCAGCATGTCGGTGCAGGTACAGGCGGACGGTGGCAAAGACAAACTCATCCGCCCCACCATCGCCGGAGAGGGGTACATCAGTCAGGTCGAATCGTGGCTGCTCCCACAGATTCTCGTCCAATCACAGATCCCCACGAACTACGCCTTTTACGCCTACCAATCTGACCCGGAAGCGATTTCGCTCCGCCAAGACGTCCTTGAACGCCTCCCGGGTGACTCCGGCCTCTGGCGACTGACGTCCACACTCGGCGACAAATCGCGTTCGCAGATCTCGACCTATGAAACTGATGGAACGCTGGTGAAGACGCAGATGCCGGATGGCTCCGTCTGGGAACCCACGACGGCCGACGGCCTCATGCGGTTGTGGCGTGATAAATCTCTGCCTACCGACTGATCCCCGCACCGATCAAAGAATCTCCACCAGCGCTGGGTCCACCGCAACCGGCGGGACGAAGTCGAAGCCCTTGGGCTTGACGACCGCCCGCATCTTGGCGAAGTCGAACGTGTCGAAGTTCACGAACGTTTCGGGAAGCGTCGAGTCCCACTTTTGCCGGAACGACTGGTACGCCTTTTGAACGACCTGCATACGCCTGGTGTGCTGCTCTTCCATCGAGCGCTGGTGCTTCTGTGCTTCAGCCTTCACATACCCCTGGCCCGAGTGCTTCAGCCATGCCCCTTTGGCGCATATGAGTTTGAACCCCGCACGCTGGGCCCGCAGCCCGTAGTCCGGGTCGCCGAAGTAGCCGAAATACTGGCGATCAAAGACGCCGATCTTCTCGATGACGGCCCGCTTGATGAGCACCGCATCACCAGAGAGCAAAGGGTCTTCTCCGTGCAGCAGCCCGAGTGAACGCGCCATGTATTCGGAAAACTCAAAGACGTCATCGACCGAGCGGTCGTTGTACGGCGGGAACATCTGGTGCTCGGGGTGGCTGTCCACAACTTCCGCGGTGCCCCGCACGATCCCGTACGCCGGGTCGAGCGCAGCGACGGCAAGGAGGGTGCGCATCCAAGCCGGCGTGACCGTCATGTCGTTGGAGATGAAGAAAACGTTGTCGCCCCGGGCCCGGCTGAGCAGATACGCGAAGATGCCGGTGTAGTGCTGCTGTTTCTTCAGCCTCGAGATGTGCGTGGGCAGGCCGGTGTCCTTGCGGAAGGCCCGGAAGAGGTCGGAGATCCCATACTCGGGGTCGGAATGGTCGTCGGCCAGGACAAACTCGGCGTGCCCCAGCAGCCCGAGCCGCTTGAGCGACAGCACGATCGACTCAAGGCAGTTTTTCGTGATGTCGGCCGAGGATCGGGCGGGAACGAGAAATGAAAGCATGGGGCGAAGCGTAGAGCGGGTGTGAACGTTCGGGCGAAGCGGTCGAATCGATCGCCGAACTGATCCATCGGGCGCATGAAAAAGGCACCCTCTCGGATGCCTTTGGTTCAATGTGCGATCAGATGATAGAGGCTTTGGCCTTACACGCCCGCGCCGGCGGGCTGCTGCGCGGGGGCCTGTTCGTCCCGCATCACAGCCTTGCGGCTCAACTTGATGCGGCCTTGGTCATCGACATTGATGACCTTCACCTTGATGACGTCGCCGATGCGAACGACATCCGCCACACTCTTGACGAAGCCGTCGGCGAGTTCCGAGATGTGGCACATGCCGTCCATTCCCGGGGCGAGTTCGACGAAAGCGCCGAAATCCTTCATGCTCACGACCTTGCCCGTGAACACCGTGCCGACCTTCACTTCCGAGCACATCGCCTCGATCTCGGCCTGAGCCCCGGAGATTGATTCGGCGTTGTTGCCCGCGAGTTGGACGGTGCCGTCGTCCTCGACGTCAATCGTGATGCCGTAGCGGTCCTGAAGGCCGCGGATCATCTTTCCGCCCGGGCCGATGAGTTTGCCGATCTTCTCCGGATCGATGCGGAGCGTCACGAGGCGAGGCGCCAGAGGGCTGGTCTCGCTGCGGGGAGCGGCGATGATGCCCTCCATGGTGTTGATGATGTCGAGCCGCCCGATGCGGGCCTGCTCGAAGATCTTCTCGATCTGGTTGATGTTGATGCCGCGGGTCTTGAGGTCCAACTGGATGCCGGTGATGCCGTCGCGCGTGCCGGAGACCTTGAAGTCCATGTCGCCGAAGAAGTCTTCCTCGCCGATGATGTCGGTAACGAAGAGTTCGTTCTGATCGTTGTCGTCCGCGAAGCGGCCGACACTGATGCCCGCGCACGTCGCACGGATGGGCACGCCCGCGTCCATCATCGCGAGGCAACCGCCGCACACGCTGGCCATGCTGGACGAGCCGTTGGATTCGGTGATGTCGCTGACCACCCGGATGGTGTACGGGAACACATCGGGGCTGGGCAAGATCGCCATCAGGCTGCGCTCCGCGAGCGCACCATGGCCGATCTCACGACGCCCGGGCGCTGCGATCCGCTTGGCCTCGCCCGTGGCGAAGGGCGGGAAGTTGTAGTGAAGCGTGAACTTCTTGCTGTACTCCGGCGTCAGGCCGTCCACGATCTGTTCGTCCTTGCCGGTGCCGAGCGTTACCGAGCAAAGGCTCTGGGTCTCGCCACGCTGGAAGAGGGCCGAGCCGTGCGTGCGGGCAAAGATGCCCACCGCCCCGGTAATCGGGCGGATCTGCGTTGCGGTGCGGCCGTCGGCCCGCGTCTTCTGCTGAACGATGAGCCGGCGCGTGACCTTCTCTTCGAGCCGCTTGAACGCCTCTTTGGCCATCGATCGATTCTTGACGCTGGTCGCGTACGTTTCGTACGTCCCGCTCGGGGTCAGTTTGAAGTGGGTATCAAGAACTTCCTTGCGGAGTTTGTCAACCGCCTCGTGCCGCGCGTGCTTGCCGTTGATCTTGCGGGCCTCGGTCATCGGTGCCTCGGCCACCGCACGGACCTTCTCCGTAATCTCGGCCGTGGGAAGGTGCAGTTCACCGATCACCTTCGGCTTGCCAGACTTGCCGACCAATTCACCGATGAGGGCGAGCACCTGATTGATGCCGTCAAGACCGAACGCCAACGCGCCCAGGACGTCCTTCTCCGGAATCTCCGCGGCACCGACCTCGATCATGTTGAGGCCGTCCTTATGACCGGCCAGCACCACATCGATATCGGAATAGTCCATCTGCGTCACGGTGGGATTGAGCACAAACTGCGGGCCGCTGTCGGTGTGCAACCGGGCCACGCGCACCGTCGCCGTCGGCCCCTCGAAGGGCACATCGCTGAGGGCGAGCGCTGCGCTCGCCGCAGTACCCGCCAGCACATCGCTGTCGTTCTCGCCGTCGTGGCTCATCACAAAGACTTGAATCTGAACTTCATCAAGGAAGCCGTCCGGGAAGAGCGGACGGATCGGGCGATCAATCGCCCGCATCGTCAGGATTTCCTTCTCGTTCGGTGGGCCTTCACGCTTGCGGAAGCCCCCGGGGAACTTGCCCGCCGCCGAGGTCTTTTCGCGGTAATCCACCGTCAGCGGAAAGAAGTCGATCCCCTCTCGCGGGGCCGATCGAACGACCGTCGCGAGCACCGTCGTGCCGCCGTAGGTCGCCATCACCGCCGCCGAGCAGAGTTTCGCCACCACGCCCGTTTCGAGCGTCAGTGTCCGTCCGCCGATCTCACGCTCAACCTTCACCAATTTTTCAAATACGTTGCCCATCATTCATTCCTTTCCGCTCCGCGGCTCTTTCGCCGCGACCGCCAAACCGTTCTGGTTGGGCCTGTTGATCAGAAATGAACAGCGGCACAGGGAAGGCCGCACGAACACACCGACCGCGCCCGAAGCCCCTCCCACACGTCTGGAGGACGACCCAGCGCCATTGCCCGTAAATTTGTGGCCGACTTGTCGAAGGTTCCGGTATTCGCCAAAGCCCCGGATGGCAGAAGACAAATCCCAGAAGTCTTCCGGCTCGAAGCCCAGAAACCGCTGAACTTTGTCCACTGCCGCCCGGCCGTAGCGACGGCCCGAACGAAAACGCCACGCCGACCCAACCAACCCAAAACGAAAACGGCCCGTGACATTTCCGTCACGGGCCGGCTCAATCTTCTACTTACGCAGACCCAACTTGGCGATCAGATTCTGGTATCGCTGCGGGCTGGTCCGCGCCAAGTACTTCAGCAGGCGGTTGCGCCGTCAGACCATCATCACCAAGCCGCGGCGAGAATGGAAGTCCTTGTCGTGCCCCTGCATATG
>Ga0105049_10001671_pt1 | contig 26133 bp, 28 predicted proteins | sample MAT06_FD_78087 | JGI IMG/M metagenome (GOLD analysis project Ga0105049, IMG submission 78087) | Freshwater microbial communities from Lake Fryxell liftoff mats and glacier meltwater in Antarctica - MAT-06 | ecosystem: Environmental > Aquatic > Freshwater > Ice > Liftoff microbial mat | place... | reverse complement strand
TCCAGGTCCGGTCCCACGACCATTCAGTGTCCCAGCGGTCGGTCGCCTGCCATATGCTGGTCACGCCCGGCTGCAGGTGCTGCATCAGCAACGCGTCATTGAGGTCGTCGATGCCAAGGCCGGGCTTGTCGGTGACGGTGATGAAGCCGTCCTTGACGATGGGTTTGGGCAGACCGATGGCGATATCGTCCCACCACGGCACATCGACCGAGTGATATTCCAGCGCCATGAAGTTTTCGGTGGCGACCGCCACATGGGCGGCGGCCATCGCGGCGATCGGGCTTTCGGCCATGTGGATCGCCATGGCGATGCCGTGGTCCTGCGCCGCATCGCCGATCTTCTTGGTTTCCAATATGCCGCCGGTGGTCAAGAGATCGGGATGGATGACCGAGATGCCCGATCTGAACAGCGGCTCGAACCCCTCTTTCAGATAGATATCCTCGCCCGTGCAGATCGGGACTGAGGTGGATTGCTGCAAGTGCCGGTACTGATCGGCATATTGCCACGGGATCACGTCTTCCAGCCAGGCGGGGGTGTATTTCTCGATCCGTCGCGCGAGGCGGATGCCGTCCTGCAGCGAGATGTGGCCGACGTGGTCGATGGCCAGCGGGATTTCCATGCCGATGACGTCACGGACTTCAGAAATGTATTGTTCCAGCAGGTCGAGCCCCTTTTCGCTGAAATGCAGCCCGGTGAAGGGATGCATTACGTTTTGCGCGTCATAGATCGCATTGCGGTGGCGGCGTTCGTCCGGCGTTCTGGGGTGCAGGTTGCCGGCATGGTGACGAAAGGGTTCCAACGCCCCGGCGGGGGCGACCACGGCGCCCGGGATATGGGCGATCTGCATCAGGCCAAGGTCCATTTTCAGGAAGGTAAAGCCAAGTTCCATGCGTGCCTTCAGGCGCTTGCCGGTCTCGGTGCCGCTGGGCTTTTCGGCGTCGGTGTCGCAATAGATGCGCACCTTGTCGCGGAATTTACCGCCGAGCATCTGATAGACCGGCACGCCGTAAGCCTTGCCTGCAAGATCCCAAAGGGCGATCTCGATGGCCGAGACACCGCCACCCTGCCTGCCATGGCCACCGAACTGCTTGATGCGGCGGAACAGCCGGTCGATATCGCAGGGGTTTTCGCCCAGCAGGCGGCTTTTGAGCATCAGCGCATAGGTGGCGCTGGCTCCGTCGCGCACTTCGCCGAGGCCGACGAGACCCTGATTGGTGAATATCTTCAGCAGCGCCGAGGTGAAGGGCGCGCCAACGATCTCGGCAACCCGGATGTCGGTGATGCGCAGGTCTGAGGGGCGGGAATGGGTTCTGGTGTGGGTCAGGACGTCTTTGGCAGCGGTCATGGGGTATTGCCCGATATTGTGGCCGGTCGGCGACCGGCAATTGGATTTATCGCAGCGCCATCTGCGTCGCGCCGTCGAACAGGTGCAGGCGGTTCTGATCGAATGCCAGCCAGACATTGGTGTCGGTGCGGATCGGGATGCCGGGGTCCAGGCTGACGATGACAATGGCACCATCGACATGAACCTGCACAAAGGTCACGTCGCCGGTCGGTTCCACGGTATAGACCCGGCCCGGCACCAGACCGGGGGCGGCGGCATCGTGCATCCTGATCGTGCTGTGCCGCGCGCCGAGGATCACCTGTTCACTGGTGGCGCCCTGCGCCTTGCGGGCATTTGCGGGCGACAGGGGCAGGGTCCAGTCGCTGCCCGCCAGGGCCACCGCGTCGCCGCTGGTCACGGTGCGCAGGGGGACAAGGCTCATCGCCGGGCTGCCGACGAAGCTGGCGACAAAGGTGTTCACCGGATGATCGAACACATTCTTCGGGCTGTCATATTGTTGCAGCGATCCGCCGTTCATCACTGCCATCTTGTCGGCCATCGTCACGGCCTCCAACTGGTCATGCGTCACATAGATCACCGTGGCGTTCAGGTCCTGATGAAAGCGCTTAAGCTCGGTGCGCATCTGGACGCGCAGCTTGGCGTCGAGGTTCGACAACGGCTCGTCCATCAGAAAGGCCCGCGGGTCGCGCACCAAAGCGCGGCCCAGCGCGACCCGTTGCTGCTGGCCGCCCGACAGTTCGCGCGGCTTGCGCTCCAGCAAATGGGTGATGTCCAGCACGCGGGCCGCCTCGGTCACCTTTTTCGCAATTTCGGCCCTGGCAAGTTTGCGCATCTGCAACGGAAAGGCGAGGTTCTTGAACACCGTCTTGTTGGGATAAAGCGCGTAATTCTGGAACACCATGGCGATGTCGCGGTCTTTGGGGTCAAGGTCGTTGACCAGCCGGTCGCCGATCCGGATATCGCCGCCCGACATCGGGATCAGCCCGGCAATCAGGTTCAGCGTGGTGGTCTTGCCGCAACCCGACGGGCCGACCAGCGCCACGAACTCGCCATCCCCGACGGTAAAGGACACGTCGTTGACGGCCTGAACCGTACCATAGGTCTTGACGACATTCTGCAACACAACCTTGGCCATCAGACCTCCATCCCTGACATCGTCACGCCTTCACCGCGCCTTCGGTCAGCGCCTTGACGAAATATTGCTGCAGCACCAGAAACAGCACCACGACCGGCACCGACATCAGGAACGTCGCGGCCATCAGGCCCGGCCAGTCGGTCGAGAACTCGGCAAAGTATTTTTGAATGCCGACCGGCAGGGTCAGGCGCTCCTTTTTGTTCAGGAAGGTGATGGCATAGACATATTCGTTCCACGCCCCGATGAAGGAAAAGATCGCGGTGGCGATGATGCCGGGGGTCGAGAGCGGCAGCACGATCAGCACAAAGGCCTGAAACCGCGTCGCACCGTCGATCCGCGCCGCATGTTCCAACTGGATCGGGATATTGTCGTAAAACCCCTTGAGCAGCCAGATCGACAGCGGCAGGCCAAAGGTCAGATAGGTCAGGATCAACGAGCCGTGCGAGCCGACCAGCCCCATCCAGCGCATCAGGATGAACAGCGGCATCAGAAAGACAACCGCCGGGAACATGTTGCGCAGCAGCACGGCAAAGAACAGGAAGGTGCGCCCGGGAAAGCGGAACCGCGAAAACGCGTAAGCCGCCGGTACCGCCACGCCGACCCCCAGAATGGTGGTGGCGACCGAGATATAAAGGCTGTTCCAGAAGTAGCGCAGAAAGTCCGCCCCCGCCGGGTTTGCCGGGTTCAAGAGCTTGGTGTAATTCTCCAGCGTCGGTTCCTGCGGCCACCATTGCGGCGGATACTGCATGGCCGCGAACTGGGTCTTGATCGAGGTCAGCACCATCCAGACCATCGGCACGACGGTGAACAGCAACAAAAGCGTCAGAAAGACCCGGCCCGCCCAGCGCCAGCCGTCAAAGCCCTTGCGAGTGATGCGGTCGCTCATCCCGCCCTGCCTTCGTCGCCGCGCGTCAGCGCTTTGACATAGAAATAGCCCAAGGCCATCATCACCACGAACAGGATCACCGAATAGGCCGAGGCGAGGCCCCAGTTCTGCCGCCCAAAGGCGATCTGGTAGATATGGGTGATCCAGATGTCGGATGCCCCGGCAGGCCCGCCGCCCGTCATGATCCACGGCACGACGAACGAATTGAAATTCGCCACCATCAGCAACAGGATGGTGACCATCGAGACGCCCTTCAGATGCGGCATGGTGATGTGCCAGAACCTTTGCCAGGCGTTCGCGCCATCAACCTGCGCCGCCCGCAGCAACTGTTCCGGCACGGTTTGCAGCCCGGCCATCAGCATGATCATGGCAAAGGAAAACTCGCGCCAGATGTTCACCACGATCAGCGACGGCAGCACGGTGTAAAGGTTATCCAGAAAGTTGATCGGCTTGTCGGTGAAGCCCAGTTGCACCGACAGCGCACCGAACACCCCGAAATCCGAATGATACAGCCATTTCCAGACATAGGATGCGGCCACCGCACTGACCACATAGGGGATCAGCAGCAGTGCCCGCATCACACCACGCCCGGCAAACTCGCGGTGGAGCGCCAGTGCGGCCCCGAGCCCGATCAGGAAGGCAAAGCAGGTCGAGGCCAGCGTCCAGATCATCGTGTTCCAGGTGACGGCCCAGAAGGCGGGCGCGCTGAGGATGGTGGCGTAATTCTTCAGCCCGACAAAGCTGCGGTCGCGCAGTTGCAGGCTGGCGGGGGTTTTGTAAAAGCTCATGTCGATGGTGAACCAGATCGGGTAGGCAATGACCACCAGCATCACGATCAGCGCCGGCAGGACATACAGATAGTCGGCGCGCTGATTGACGATCTGGCGCACCACACCCGGCGACTTTCGCGGCGGCGCAAGGGTGGCCGGTCCGATGGATCGGGTCATGGTCGGAATGCCTTTGTGCAGCTTTGCCGATGAACCGGCGGCAAGAGGCCGCCGGTTCATCGATGGTCTGGTCCGGGCAAACCCCGGGCGGCGATCAAAGACCGCTAAGCAGGGCTTCCACCTTCTTGGCGGCATCCTCGGCAGCCTCGTCGACCGTCATCTTGCCGGTCAGCGCGTTCTGCAGCATGTCGGGGATGATGATGTTCATGATCTCGGGCGCTTCCGGGATCACCGGGAAGGGAATGCCGTTCGGCAGCATAGAGGTCGTGACATCAAGGAACTTGATCGTATCAAGACGTTCCTTCATCCACTCGGTCTGAAAGCCTTTCAGGTTGCCGGGGTTGGATCCGACCCAGGCCAGCTTGGTCGACCATTCCGGGCTGGTCCACATGCAGATCAGCGCCCTGGCGGCCATGTCGTCCTGCCCGCCATCGACATATTCGCCTTTCACCAGATGGATGTTCGACCCGCCGAACACCACGGCGCGGCGATCAGGCCCTGACGGCATCAGGCCATAGCGCATGTTGGCCACCACTTCATCCGCCACCGCCTTGTCCGCCCCGGTCGCCTTGCTGGCCAGATCGACCATCTTGGCATATTCCGACGGGTGGGCGATCATCATCGCCAGTTGCCCGGCAATGAACGGCGCCTGGTTTTCGCCTTGGGTGTTGGTCAGCGCCGAAACCGGAACCGACTGGTCACGGACATACATGTCATACGACGCCTGCAACGCCGCTTTGGAACCGGGGCTGTTCAGGCCGATGGTCTTGTAGGTCGGCGCAGCGGCGTTTTCGTCCAGCGCCGAGCCGCCATAGGCCCAAAGCTGCGGCATGAAGCGGAAGGGCGTGTTGCCGGCATTCTGCTTGGCAACCATGCCATAGCCCGCGATACCCAGTTTGTCGTGGATCGTCTTGCTGGCGACCACCACATCATCCCAGGTGGCCGGGGCCGTTTCCGGGTCAAGCCCGGCATCGGCAAAGATCTTGGCGTTGTAGATGAAGGCCATGGTCTCGTTGTTGGTGGGGATGCCATAGGTGGCACCGCCATAGGTCACCGACTTCATCGCGCCGGGCCAGAAATCCGCGCTGGTATAGCCGACATCCTCGGGCTTCAGTTCTTGCAGATAGCCTTTCGCGCCAAACTCGACACCGCCAAGGATTTGCAGCCGCACGACCATCGGCCCGGCATTGCCCAGCAGGGCGACACGGAATTTGTCCAGCAGGTCGTTGTAGACGATGTTCTGCGCGTCAACCGCGATGTTGGGATAGGCCGCCTTGAAGGCCAGCCAGAACTCGGCATCGACCTTGCGCGAAATCTCGGGGTCGCTGTCGGCGGGGCCGGTGTACCAATAGGTCACCCGCCCGGCATGGTCGGTCGACACCACCTTGTTGCAATCGCCCACCGTGTCGAACTTGGCGGTGCCCGCGATGGCTTTCACATATGCGGGCGACCATTTCGACAGGTCGATCGCCTCTTGCGCAAGGACCGCAACCGGGGCCATGGCAAGAGCCGCGCTGACCGACAATGTCACTACTTTTGCGGCTATTTGCATGTTGGTCTTCTTTTTCATGCGTATTCCTCCCGTTGAAATTCGTGGAACGTGGTGCCGGGTCACTGATCGTGCGCGGCGTCGGTCTGGTTGCCTGTGCCCCCCCTGTGCCTCCCCTGTGTAGGACCGCCCCTCCCTCCCCCTCCAAGGTGAACGGTCGGATCACGCTGCGGTTGCGCGTAAACCGAATTTAGCGGCGCTGACCCATTTCATGTCAACAAGAATGTATGAACTCCCTGAAATCATCTTGGCGCACGGCCCGCCCGGGCGTATCGCTTGAGATCAGGCCGCCATGTCATCGACCGCATGCGCGGGGCGGGCCAGGATGAACTGACGCCATGGGGGGACAATGAAGATCACCGATATGAAATGCGCCGTCATCGGGCAGAACCCGGTGGTGCGCATCGTCACCGATCAGGGCATTTCGGGCTATGGCGCAGCGGAAAGCTACAAGCCCTATCTGAAACCCTTCATCCTGCAGTTCCGCGAGGCGCTGATCGGCGAAGACCCGACCGACGTGGAACGCTGCATGGTGAAAATCCGCAACCGCGGTGCCTTCAAACCCTATGGCGCGCCGATTTCCGTCATCGAACATGCGTTGTGGGACATTGCCGGCAAAGCGGCGGGCGTTCCGGTCTACAAGCTGTTGGGCGGCAAGGTCCGCGATCAGGTGCGGACCTACAATGGCGCGCACCGCCGGAAAATGACCGCCTTCACGCCGCAAGCCTATGCCGAAAACTGCCGCTGGATGATGGGCCTGCCCGAAGGCTTCGACATCATCAAGCAGGGCATCGGCTTTCATAGCCCGATGAAGGCGCTGCCGGGGTTCTACTATGGCAAGCCAGTGGAAAACCCGTTCCATGGCCATAATGACTCTGGCCCGCTGACCGAACGCAGTCTGGCGCTGATGGTCGATTGCGTGGCGGCGATGAAAGAGGTGCTGGGCGACAAGGTCGGTCTGGCGCTGGATTGCGGGCCGGGCTGGTTTCCGGCCGATGCCCTGCGATTTGCCCGCGCCATCGAGAAATACAACGTCATGTGGTGCGAGGACATGCTGACGGGCGACTATTCCACCCATTCCAACGCCCAGACCTACCGCGACCTGACCATGCAGACCACGACGCCGATCCACACCGGCGAGCAGATCTACCTGCGCAACAACTTCCGCGACCTGATTGAAACGCGGGCCGTCAACATCGTCGGCCCCGATCCGGCCGATGTCGGCGGTATTGCCGAACTGAAATGGATTGCCGAATATGCCCATCTCCATGGCATCCTGATGGCACCGCACGGTACCGGCAACGGTGTGCTAGGTCTGGCCGCGCTGATCCAGGTCTGTGCCACGCTGCCGCCCAACTATATCGCCTTTGAGTATCCGACCGGGACCGACCCGTGGTGGTATGACATCGTCGAGGGTTTGCCGCAGCAGATCGTGAAAGACAGCATGATCGACGTGATAGACCGCCCCGGCATGGGCGTCGACCTGATCCCCGAGGCGGCGAAGCGCTATCTGGCACCCGGGGATGCCGCCTTTTTCGACTGATCGATCGTTGCAGAAAGGTCCCCCCGGGGAACCAGGGCGATGCGGACGCAGAAGCTTTTCTGGAAATTGCTTCGGGAAATTGCGACTGTCGGCCATGACACCGGGGGTTCGCGGGGCCGAACGAGTGCTCAAGACCGCAGGTTCTCTGCCTGTTCCGGCGTGATGCAGGGTTCGGGCAGCGCAAGCTTCGCCAGACGGCGCAAGCCTGACGATCAGGTGACCGGGATCACGCTCCCGCTTCTGACGCAACCGTGAACTGCTGCCAGTACGGTTGTAGCCAAGACCGGGGTCGAATCGGGATACGATTTTTCCCTGACTGGTAAGGAGAAAGCCATGACCCGAATGACAGCCAGAGACTTTGCCCCGGAACTGCTGGAGCTTTACGACTTTTACGCCCATGGCATGATCACCAAACGCCAGTTTCTGGACCGTGCCGGAAAATTCACCGTGGGCGGGCTGACGGCTGCCGCCCTCTTGTCGGTCATGAGCCCGAACTATGCCATTGCCGAACAGGTCAGTTTCACCGACCCCGAAATCATTGCCGACTATGTGATGTATCCCAGCCCGAACGGCCATGGCGAGGTGCGCGGTTACCTGGTGCGCCCGGCTGCGGTGACCGGAAAAGTTCCGGCTGTCGTCGTGGTGCACGAAAACCGCGGCCTGAACCCCTATATCGAGGATGTGGCGCGGCGGGTGGCCAAGGCGGGTTTCATCTGCCTCGCGCCGGACGGATTGACCAGCGTGGGCGGCTATCCTGGAAATGACGACAAGGGCAAGGAATTGCAGTCGACCGTCGATCCGACCAAGCTGATGAATGATTTTTTTGCCGCTGTCGAATGGCTGATGGCGCATGAGGCCACGACGGGCCGCGTTGCGATCACCGGGTTTTGTTATGGCGGCGGGGTCGCCAACGCGGCGGCGGTGGCCTATCCGGAACTGGCAGGTGCTGTGCCGTTCTATGGCAGGCAACCGGCTGCGCCCGATGTGATCAAGATCAAGGCGCCGCTGCTTATCCATTATGGCGGGCTCGATGAACGGGTGAACGCCGGTTGGCCCGAGTTCGAGGCCGCGTTGAAGGCTGCCGGGACTTCGTATGAAGCGTTTATCTATGATGGCGCCAACCACGGATTTCACAACGACAGCACGCCGCGTTTCGACAAGGCGGCGGCGGATCTGGCTTGGGAGCGGACGGTCGCGTTTTTCAAGACCAACCTGGCCTGAGCCGCCAGACGCATCCTCGGGTCGGGCGCACTCCCCTTAGGTACGCCCGACCCTGTCCGCAGCCGACCTCGAAGTTGAGCCGATCAAGCCGCCGGGCCCTTTCGTTGGCCCTTTGCGCCTCCGGCGCTTTGGCCGGAAGGATGGTAAAGCAAAATGGGACCCTTGGACGGAGATGCTCGTTGCCGGCAGCGATCAGTCCAATCACCAAAACCGTTGAGGGTAACGGTCAAGTGCTGGGCCGGGATGGCAACGGAACATTCAATGGTATTGTCCCACGCGTTGAGTGTCGCGTTTCACGATGTGCTCATTTGGTTTTCGCGGATCGCCATGATCTGCACCAGGCCGTCGCGCTTGCGGTCTTTGGGGATCAGCACGATGCCCCGCGCGATGCGGCCCGCAACATCGCGTTCGGTCAGGGGCTTGCCCGCGACGAAGAACCGCCCCGATGACAGCGGATGCTGCGCCATCACGCATTCGACAAATTCGGTGCGGCTTGCGCCCATCAGACCGTAAAGCCCGACGATTTCACCTGCCCGGACCGACAGCGAGACATGGTCCACGCTGAAACCACCCCCGGCGCGGGGCAGGCAGATATCTTCGGCGCGAAACACTTCGTCGCCAAATCGCGGCGGTTCGGTGCGCGGAAACTCCTTGGATCCGCCCCCGATCATCACCTGCACGATCAAGGGAATATCAACCCCCGCCATCGGCCGCGCCCCGGTAACCGCGCCATCGCGCAACACGGTAATATCGTCGCCGATGCGGATCAGTTCTTCCAGCCGGTTGCTGATGTAAACGATCCCCACGCCCTGCGCCTTGAGGTCGGCGATGACGCGAAACAGCACCTCGACCTCGGCGGCGGACAGCGAACTGGTCGGCTCGTCAGGAATCAGGACGCGGGCATCCTGCGCCAGCGCCTTGGCGATTTCCACGATCTGCTGCTGGCCGACGCGCAGATGGTGCAGCGGTGTATCGGGGTCGATGTGCTGCTTCAGCCTCTGCATCAGGGCGCGGGTGGCGTCGTTCTGCGCGGCGCAGTCGATATCCACCCCGGCGCGGGTCGGTTCGTGGGCGATGCAGATGTTTTCGGCCACGGTCATGTCGGGAAACAGGTTCACTTCCTGAAACACGATGGCGATGCCCTGCCCCACCGCCTCGGATTTGGTGCGAAAGCGGCCCTCACGCCCGACCATCTCGATCCGGCCCTCGGCCAGGGTTTCAACCCCGGCGATGACCTTCATCAGGGTAGATTTGCCAGCCCCGTTTTCACCCACCGGCACATTGACCGCCCCCATGTGCAGGCTGTTCAACGAATACGGGGCTGTCAGGCGCGGGCATGGCCACTGCCGCCCACCGCGCGCCGGCAAGGGCGAAATGATGCCGGGCAAAGTGATGAGGGGCCCGCGCGTTCTGGCGATAGATCAGGTGACCACCAGAACCAAGGCGGTGATGGTGGACGGCGCAGGCCAGGTGATCGCCCGCGCGTCTGCCCCGCTGACCACCGGATATCCGCACCCCGGCCGGGCCGAACAATCGGCGGGCGCAATCTGGGCCTCGGTTAAGGTGGTGATAGCCGATATCATGGCGCAGGCAGGGTTGCCCGATGCCACTGCGATCGCCAACCAGCGCGAAACGATGGTGATCTGGGATGCAGAAACCGGTCTGCCGCTGTGCCCCGCGCGGATCTGGCAATGCCGCCGCACCGACCCCCTTTACGCCGCGCTGATCGCGGAGGGGCATAATCCGGCGGCGGTGGCGGCAACCGGGCTGGACATCAACCCGCTGTTTCCGGCATCAACGCTGGCCTGGGTGCTGCGCGAAGTGCCGGCGGCACAGGCGGCGCTGGCGCTGGGTCGCGTGCGGGCGGGAACCGTCGACTGCTGGCTTTTGTGGAATCTGACCGGGGGGGGCGGTCTTTGCTTGCGACCATTCCAACGCCTCGCGCACGCAACTGTTCGACACCTGGTGGCATCATGGCAAACCCCATGCCTTCCCGCGCGGCGAGCAGGATCAGCGTCTCGTTTCCGCTTTGCATCACGGGCAATAGCCGGATGTCGACCGCATCGGACACTTTGCCAAAACGGATACGCCCGTCGCTGGTCACCGGCGAATAGGCAAGAAATGGCGCACCGGCCAAATCGGCCACCAGGGTCGGACGCCCGATCCTGTTCAAAAGCGCGGGTGCTGCCACCAGATGAAACCGCACCGCCCCAAGCTTGCGCGCGACCAGACCCTCGTCCAGCGTCGTCGTCACCCGCAAGGCCTGATCGAACCCCTCCTCGGCCAGATTGACCATCCGTCCGCCCAGATCAAGATCAAGCGCAACTTCGGATTTTCTGCATGACAGGCCGCGATCAGGCAGGCGAAATTGGGGTTGGCCATCCGGACCGGCAGACTGTTCCTGAGGATACCATGCGGGGCCAGCGCGGTCTGGGCGACCTGTGCCTCGGTCTCATCGAACCCTTCCAGCAGCGGGCGCACAGCGGCAAGGCATCGCGTTCCGGCCTCGGTCAGGCCGACATTGCGGCTGTTGCGGTTCAAAAGCCGCGCCCCCACCCGGGCCCCGACTTGCTGGACATGCCTGCCGTTCAGGCGGGCGACATGCCCAGCCGGTCTGCCACGGCGGCAAAACTCCGGTGCTCTGCAACGGCCGCAAACACCCGCAAGCTGAGAAGTATATCCGTGATCATTCGCTCCCAAGAAAGATAGCATCATTTTTTTGCGCTGATGGTGCCGGAAAGAGGAAGAGCCAAGTTGGGCCAAGGAAATCAATCCCGTCGGGTCGGATTTGCCGCACAACGAATGGAGAAACGAACATAACTCTGGCAAGCAGCCTCACCACAGGGGCCGGGGCGAAATGGAACACCGGGCTTTGGGTGGCACAGGTGGCGCTTGCGGCACTTTATGGCATGGCAGCCTATATGAAGCTTCTCATGCCGCCGGAGGCCCTTGTGCAGATGGGCCTCGTCCGGGTTGAGGGCGCGCCGCTCTGGCGGGTTCGCGGTATCGGTCTGGCAGAACTGGCTGGCTTGATCGGCCTGATCCTGCCCGCCGCAACCCGCATCAGGCCAGAGCCGACAACGCTCGCGGCACTTGGCCTCCTGATCATTCAGGTGTTGGCCATCGGGTTTCATCTGATCCGGGGAGAGGCCTCCGTGCTGGACTTCAACGCACTCAACCTGACGCTTTGTGTGTTCGCCCTCTGGGGCCGCAGCCGCAAATCGCCGGTATTGGCGCGTGCCTGATCTGAAACACCCTATCGCCCTGGAGCAATCCCGGGGCGAAAACCCAATTATGACGCAATGCCGACCGATGCATTGAAACGCGCTCGATGGGCAGGCAAAAGTGGGCAGGCCGAACGGCTGGGCTTGGGGGATCATCGAATTTCAGGTGACCGGCTTTGATCGGCCGTTGCCTTCCGGATGGCCGCCTTGGGTCTGCGCAACCATGGTCCGACAGGCAAAGGCATCGCCCCCGGCACCCGGGCGCAAACAATTCATGTTCTGCATCCCGGTGCGACCGTGCCTGACAAACCCCGGCATCTGGGGATGTACCATATGGCTTTGGGTGTACCTGATCAGGTATCACGCGAGGCTCTGACCTGAAGGTCGCAATGACCGGATCGTCGGGATTCATCGGCACGAACTTGTTGCAATACTTGGGCAAAATCGAGCCTGAGACCGAAATGGTGCTGCTGGACATCGCGCCGCCCCAGACCCGGATTCCCGGCAATGCCAAGTTCGTGTTTGCCGATATCCGAAATCTGCAATCGCTGTTGGAACCTCTCAGGGGATGCGACGAGATCTATCATCTGCCCGTGGTGCTGGGTACCAGCGAGCTGATCCCTGTGACCGGTCTTGCCTGTGAAGTGAATGTCGTGGGGGCATGCAATGTGATGGACGCTGTGCGTCAGGTGGCCGCCCCCGGGGCCCGGGTGTACAACGTGGCCAAGCCTCATTTTGAAGGAGTTGCCGAGAACGCATACACCTTGACCAATCATGCCGGGGAGCCGGTGGGGCAGAAGTATCAGCGCAAGTTCGGTAGGGAGGTCGCCAATGTCCGCTGGCTCGATGCTGTGGGCCCATATCAGCACCTGTATCCCGTCCGCAAATTCCTGCCTGTGACGGTGCTGCTGGCCATGGTGGTGACCGGCATCCTGACATGGAACAATATCGCCGCTCTGGGCGGCGTGCATTTCGCCATCAATGTGGCCCTCTTCTTTCTGGTGCTGGGCCACGCAGCCGCCGCCATCTGCAATCAACTGCTACGCAAAGACAGAACGCTGCGCCGGATGATCCCGGCAATAAGAAAACGCCCATCCGAAGGGGTGGCTGGCGAAACAGGTGCAGGCAACGGGCCGGCCAAGGGTGGCCCCGGGCTGGGTTCGTGTTCGGCAGCGCGGTGACGTTTTCCGCAAGCCCTGATGTGACCCTCTGCAACACCTTGGTCACCATGACGACAGACACGCCCGTATGGACCGCAACCGAATGCAGGCGGAGGCGCAGGTCGGCACCCGCCCAAGGTCTTGCCAACTGGTCCTTGCGCCTCAACCGCTGGAGTAGTCCGAGGCTCAATCGTTTACAGCAAGGTATCAAACGTTCAATCATCTGAAATGTCGTCAGGAAGCTTCGGGGAGGAAATTCATGCCGGAAAATGGGCACGGGTTGCGCATTGCGCTTGTCGGCTTGGGCTTCGGTGCCGAATTCGCCGCGATCTACCGCGATCGTCCGGATGTGGACTGGGTCGCGCTGTGCGACCCCAACCCCGAAAAGCTTGCAGCCGCCTGCGAACGCTTCGGGGTCACGCGGCGGTTCGCAAGCCTGAATGGCGTACTTGCCTCAAGCGAGATCGACGCGGTTCACCTCGTAACCCCGATCCCGCTGCACTCAGCCCAGTCGGTCGCCGTTCTGAACTCCGGGAAGCTGTCGCCCTCGCAATTCGCGCGGTTGACCAAGATGAACCGGGCGAACACCTCATCATGCCCCCCCCCCGCACCCTCCAGTTTTACTGGCGAATATGGTCCCTGGGAATGTGCGCATCGCCGTCGGGAAACCAGAAGGTGACGATGTCTTGGGGTGTGGGGTATGTCATTGCACGAAACCTCGGCTGCCCTGACCCCGGCTGCCCCATTCCAACCAGCTGCGTTCCGCCGGTGTCAGCAAGGCAACGATCCGGGTGTCGTAGGCCAACAGATCGTCGGCCGCAAGCCGGCCTTCCCATCTGTTCGACGAGGCGCTGTCGAAGAACCCGGCATCGGCCTTCCAGTACCCTGGACCGGCCCCGGGGGTGAAGCGGGCGGCATTGGATTTCATGCTGGCAAAAGTTGCGGCCTCCACGATGGTCGTCATCACCTCGGGCGGAGGAGGGATTGCGACATGGGCCGCAATCCGCGCCAACGCGTCAGACAAATCGCGCAGCATATCGGCATAGTGCAGGCGGACAAGGTTCTCGCGCGCTTGCGCGCATGGGTGCTGCGGCAATGCTCGACAAGGGCCGGCAGGCCTTGATGATCGCCTTCGAGATCCAGAAACACGCGAAAGCTCTCGGACGGATCCTCGGGATGCGGCGCCTGCCCGACATCGCGCGCCATGTTGGCACTGTGCTTGCGATGCGAGAAATGCAGGCCGATCGGGTGGCGATAGAGGTGATGCAGCGCACTTTGGACCAGCAAGGGATGCCGTCGAAAGGCGAGTGCGTCTTGACCAGGCGGCGATGGGTCTGTGCCTCCAACCGAGCCATGGCCTCGGCCAGCGGGCGGGTGTTGATGTCGATCCGGGGCGATTTCATCGAGGTCTGAGCGTCCACCTGCGGATCGCCCGCGATCAGTATGGCAAGGATGCCTTGCGTCCAGATGGTGCCCGATTTCGGCGGGGTGGAGGTGACGATATCGCCGTCACGCGGGACTGAGGCGGCCAGGCGGGTGCTGTCGGTGACGGCATCGGTTTAGGTGCGGATCGGGCCCTCGAAGGGGGTCGGCATTGGGGGATCCCTTTCTGAGTTTTGCGCAGGGGTCGCGCCATGCGGGGAAGCGACCTGTCCGCTCAACGGGGTCTCAGCGGGGAGCGGTCGGGTTCGGCAAAGATATCGAGCACGACCGTTCCCGCCTTGAGCGCCACGCCATGCAGGACACCTGCGGGGATGTCGGAGCTTTCGCCGGGGACATAGCGGCGGGTCCCCCGTCAATGGTCGGTGCGACCTCGCCCGCGACCACCGTGCCCCATTGCGGCCCGTGGGAATGCGGCGGCAGGGTGAAATCCTGACAGAAGCGGAAGAACACCGCCAGCCCGGCCTCGGACCGGATCGCATGGCTGGTGACCGATGTTTCGGGGAAGGGCAGGTCAGGTGCTGGCATTGCGTCGAAAAAGGCGGGGAAAGTCGTGTCGGACCCTGTGTTCGGGGCGACTGAGGGCTGCGGCTGCGATCGGTCAAGCGACCAGTCCAAGCTGGCGCGCGATACTGGAGCTATCGTAGTAGTCGCGGCCTTCGACAGCCATCGGGATTTGCGGTGTCTGACATGCTTCTCTCTCCCTTCTTTGTGCCTAGGTAAACGCGACGTCGGCAGGTGACGAAAATCAGTGCGAAGCTTTCAGGGTGCAGCCACAAGGCAGCGGAACCGCGCGCCGATGCGAAAGCTGCCGTCGGGCTGGCGGAATGGGGCAAGGGCAGCGCGGTGGGCATCGACAAAGGCATCTGCCCCCGAATGCTCGATGGCCCGGATGGCAACGCCGGATGACCCAAGCCCGCGCAGGGCGGTGGCCTCGTTGCCGCAGAACCAGTGTGTGCTCACGTCGAACACTGAACCCAGGCAAAGCGCAGGGCTGACGATCGGGGACCACGGCCGGGATGGTCCTGACCCCGCCTGTCGCGTCACGCGCCACCCGTTCGGCGATCAGCATCTTGGCCACGGCGCCCCATCTCGCCGGGTCGATAGACCGCCGCGCCTCGGCTTTCATCAGCGATGGCATCTGCGCGACCACGGCGCGCACACGACGGCCTACGGTGGCGGTGCGGGCCGCCAGCCCACCGCTGAACGAGGTGCCCCAAAGCCCTACCCGCGTCGGATCGACCCGCGGCTGGCGACAGGCCCGTGTGATGGCATTGCGATGATCCTCGACCATCTCATGGGGAAAAAGCTGCCCGTGCGGGGTGCCCTGGCTGGCCCCGAAATGCGCGAAGTCGAACACCACGACGGCAAATCCCGCCGCGCAGAACCGCTTGGCACAGGTGGCCAGCCCTTGTTCCTTGACGGCGCTGACCCCGTTCGTCATGACAATGACCAGTGCCGGCCCATCGGCCTTGTCCGGGAGATAGAGCCGGCCCGCGCAGCGCATTGCGTCGGACGGCAAGTCGATGTTGCGTTGCATCAGCCTACTTGCCGGGCATAGTCGGCGGCATCAAACCAGCCGCGTGAGACGGCGACCTTGCCGGTCGCGTTCAGATCCCATTCCTCCCACCCTGTGATGCGCAGCGGGTTGCGCGTGACCGCATGATGGCCGATGAAGGTCCACAGACAGGCGAGGTGACTGCCCGCGACATGCAATCCGTCACAGGTGAGGTTCAGGTCGGGCACGTCGGCAAGGAAGCCTGCGGTCATCGCCGCCACGCCCGCGCGCCCCTCCCGTGGCGTGCCCCGATTGATGACGATGCCCCCGTTTTCGGGATGGAACGAGGCCACAGCCTCGGACGAGTCCCTGTTCCAGGCGGCGGTGCAAGCAGCGGCAATGCTTTCAAGGTCTTTTCTCCTGCGCGTATCCTTTGCGTCAGATTTGAAAGCCTCTCTGCGCCCCGGTCGCCGTGGCTGCGCGGAACACGCAGGCGGGTAAAGGGGGACCGGCCGGTCAAAAGGCCCGCGCGTTTTTCGTCGATGCGGGCGCGCTGTCGCCGTGCCAGTTTTCGGGACGGCAAGCGCACCATGCGGCCAAGAACTCTGCCGCCACCCCGGTTGCCTTCAGCCATGTGGCGGTTTGTAGGCTCCGGTGACCTTGCCCGCCATGGTCATCGCGGCCATCGCTTCGGACGCCGTCATCAGCTTGATGGTCGAGGATGCTGACACCGTGCCGGCAGATGCAACCGCAGCCGCACCTGCCATCATGAACCTGTCATCCGGCCCTTCGATCAGGCAGATGACATCGTGCTGGCCGAAGGCGAAGAACAGATGGTGCAGTTTGCCGCCAAGCGCCTCGATCAGCTTGCGCGCAGCCGCCTCGCGGTCCGACGGGCTGGCGACCATCGCCTTGATCGCTTCTTTCGAGTAGGTCAGTTGATACAGGTAAAAGGCCATCTGCCGTTCCTCTCTTGTTTGATGATGGCAAAGGTCCGTGCGTCGCTCCGCCAGTGTCAAGCATGCCTGTCCTGAAGACCCGCGTCTACCGGCACGGCTAAAAAGATCCAAAGTCGGGGCCGGAACACGCGGGCCCGGACCTGTCGAACAAGGGTCGGGCTTGAGGGACTTGCGTGCTTCAAGGGGTGAAGGCAAGCTTTTCCAGCCGATCTTCGATTTCTGTCCGTATCATGGGCCTGCCGTCACAGAACACAGAGGACGATGCATCTTGCCGGATGCACAGACCTTTGCGGATATTGCAGCCGTCGTCAGAACCTATGTCGAAGGCATGTGCCTGAATGATCCGGCAAACCTTTGCGAGGCCATGCATGAGAAATCATGCATCATCGGGCAGAGCGAAGGGGGCTTGGAATGGGGCACGAGAGAGGCGTTCATCGGTGTGGTGGACAAGGCCACAGAGGCACCGGACCCGTCGCCTTGGCATGCGATCAACGCCATGTCGGTTGTCGGTGATGCGGCCGTCGTTCAGGCGGAGAACATCTTTCTTGGCCAGCACTACGACGATACGCTGACGCTTCCGTTCCATCAAAACCGCTGGGTGATCGTGTCAAAGGCCTTTGTCCTGAGACCGGCGGGGTAATCCACGTCAATTCTGAACTTCGGGTCTTGCAGGGTAGGATCGCGATGCCCCAAACCCCATTCTGCTGCGGGGCGGTTCAGATGACAAAAGGATCGTGTCGCAGGGCGTGGTGAAGGTTCTTGATGAGGTGGCAGCGGCCGAAGATGACCTATCGTTCCACCTGTCCGGGCAAGCCGCCGGGCTGAACCACGAGCAGACCGCCCCAGACCTCGTTCGCCGCCTGATCTGCGAGGCCGCCGGGATCTTCGGAAAATTGTCGGGCCCCGGAATATCAGGGCACTGGAAAGCTGAACTCGATGCTTCGACTTCGGTTCGGCCCGGGATGGTGGCGCATCCCGGATCAGTCGGTAAATCCGGCCTGCAGCAGCGCTGACCGCATACTGGTCCGGAAATCGGAATCCTGGAAAGGCAGAAACTGCATGTAAAGGCCGATCGTCGCATCAGGCCGCGATCTGCGCAGGACGCCTGCCCAATGTCTTGCATCGTCGCTGCGCCCGCTCAACGTGCACAGCGCTATTGCCCCAAACAGGCCGGACAGATGGGTGTCGGCAATGCGTGCGCCACGAACAGCCCAGTCCGCCCCCGATGCGAAATCCCCTTCCAACCCATAAGACAGAGCCTTCATAAAGAACATCGGGGCAATCAAGGGATCAAGCGGGCTCAGGCTAAACGCAAGATCTATGCCTTGGCGCGTTTCTTTCGCCCGGCTGCAAAGGACCTGGAGGAAGGCGCGCGAATAATGGCCCTTGGCGTAATTCGGGCTGAGGTTCAGCGACCTGTCCAACCAGAACAGGCCGTCGTCCGGCGTTCCGGTCAGAACATGCAAGCGGCCCATGGCGGCATTGGCATAGGGGCAAAGCGGATCAAGCTCGACACTGCGTTCGGCAGCGTGACGGGTGGCGGCAAGGGCGGCGGCACGGTCCGGATCATACCCCATCATACAGGTCTGGAAAGAGTTGAACGACCGCGCGGCAAAGGCAGTCGCAAACCCCGGATCAAGGTCCGTCGCGCGGCTGAGCAGCCCGGCCGCAATCGCATTGTCCCGCGGGTTGAAGCGATACATGTGGCTGAGCCCAAGATGGTAGGATTGCCAGGCGTCCAGTTGATCGACCGGTCTGGTCCGGGCCAAAGCCGCCTCGGCCTGCGGGATCTGCAAATCCAGCGCCGCGATGACGGCCATCACGATTTCATGCCTGATGGCGTGAACATCGGCAACCTGCCGTGCGAATTGCTCGGACCAGATCAGCCCGCCGGTGCGCGTGTCCACCAGATCGACGGTGGCCGACAGCCGACCGCCAAACATCTCCAGATGCCCGGACAGGCAATAGCTGGCCCCCAGTACCCGGTGCAGTGCCGCCAGATCAACCTCCGGATTGCGAAACCGGAAGGTGCTTTCCCGCGCGATCACCCGCAGCCAGCGTAACCGCGCCAGCGAAGAAATGATCTCGGCGGGAATGGCATCCCCAAGGGTGGCAAAGCCGTCCGGCATCCCAAGCCCTCCGAAGGGAAGCACGGCAATGGTCGGTCGCTCCCCGACCTGATCGGCGGGTTCAGCCTGGGCCATCGGTTCGTCCGCGACACAGGACGCCGCTTCAATCCGGACAGGGGCCACAAAGCGGTGCCCAAGGCCGCGAACGGTGCGGATGAACCGCTGCGCGTCGCCATCATCGCCCAACGCCTTGCGCACCATCCGCAAGACCGTGGCCACAGCGGCATCGGAAATGAACCGGCCATCCCAGACGACGGCAATCATTTCTTCCTTGCTGACCACACGGTCGGTGTTGGTGACCAAGAGGCACAACAGCCGGTAGGCCTTGGGTTCCAGCGGCACGATACCCGCCGCAGTCCGAAGCTCGGCGCGGTCCATATCAAGAACAAACGGTTCGAACTTCAGGCGCATGCCCAAAACTACCAAATCCGCAAGATATCCTCAACAAATCCTTGGGCTCCCCTCAAGCAGCGCCTGTCGCGGCAGAATAATGGTGGGGCATGCCGGGCGTCGGGCCGTGGCACCGAATATCAAAGAGGAGCAAGCAATGATGGCACACTCATATTTCCGTCCGGAAGCTTCAGCGACCTGCCTGAGCCATGAAGCAGGCGCAAAGGTGCGGGCCTGGATCAGCCGCTTGCTGGGTTTTTTCCGGGCCGGGGTAGCAAAGGTGGACAGGGCGCACGCCCTGCGCTGCGAACTGGCGAGCCTTCCGGAGAACACGCTGCGCGATACCGGTATTACCCCAGAGGATGCGTCAGGCATCGCTGGCTGGCAGCCCGCCTTGCCATTCTTCATGCAGAACAGCTTTGGCCGACACTGACTAGCAGCCAATTGACGGCACCGGACCTGCGATGGTTCAATCTTCGCTACCTTGCAGAGGCTTTGCCCCGATCATTGTTCCCCGTCGAGATCCTCACCACGTTGGCCGAAGAGCAGGGCGCATTGCCGGTAAGGGCCCGGTTTTGCACGAACCTCGGATCTGCCATGGCCCTCACCTCATCCGCATTGTTTTCCAGACTGACCATCTGCTGGCTGTTGACTGCCGAAATCCCCAGACCGGTCAAGCCCATGGTTTACACCCTTCTTGGCGCGTGTTGTTCTCGAAGGACCGCAACAGCGCCGGTGCAGGTCCATTCAAAGGCGGCAACCCTTGGCAGGGAGTTCTGGAACCCGGTGATCGCCAGAATCGCGCGGCGCAGCGACCGAACCGATGAAAAGGCTCAGAGCGGGCGGCCCAAACGGAGTTCAGCTTGCCTCCACCGGTTTCGAGCGCATCCGCGCGACCGTCTCGCGTTCGGCGCGGCGGCAGGCGACAGGCGGCAAGCCAAGGGAAACAAGCGAAATGTCTTCCCAGACTCGGGTGCCGATCTCGCGCAGTGCCAGTGGCAATGCGCCGGCGCGATGGGGAGAGAAAAGCATGTTGGGTACCGACCGGATGGGATGGCCTCCGGGCAACGGCTCGGTCGGGAAAACATCGGTTGCAACGCGGATGCGACCAGAGCGGGCGGCCTCGGTCAGGGCCGCAAAGTCGGCTGCGGCGGCACGGGACATCAAAAGCAGCATCGCCCCCGGCTGCATCATGCCAAGCGCACGGGCGTCGATCATCCCGGCGTTGTCGGTCGTGATCGTGGCCATGACGAAAACGAAGCGGTTTTTGGCCATCAGTTCATCGAACCCCACCGGCTCCACCCCAAGGCGGCGAAGGTGGCCAGTGGGCAGCCATGGGTCGTAAACCTGCACCCGTGCGCCAAATGGCTGCAAAAGGCGGTGGAGCGCCCGTCCGAGATCACCGAACCCGATGATGCCGATGGTGGAGCCTGCCAGAAGCTCGGACTCACGGTTGCCGTCGAAGAACCACCTTTCCTCTCCGCGCAGAAAAGCCGCATGTTCGCCGTGAATGTTCCGCGCAAGGCTCAGTGCCATGCCCAAGGCCATCTCGGCGACCGGGGCGGCAAAGACCGCGCCAGGCGCAAGCACATGAATGCCGCGGCGAAAGCATTCCTCATAGTCGATGTTGGGCAGGAAATTGGTTTCCACGTTGAAGATCGCGCGCAGCTTGGGCGCAAGCGCCAGCCGGTCCGCACCCATCGCCTGCTGCGAGATCAAAATCCCGGTTTCCGGCAGGTGGCGGGCGTAGAAGCCGTCGCGATCCTCGCCCTGCCACTCGATCACCTCATGGGCGGCACGGAGATTGGCGAGATCCTCGGGTGAGAAGATCTCAACTGTCGCACGGGGTTCGGGGTCATATAGAACACGCATTGTCAGACCCTCAAATGGTCGGTGTGGCGGGGCACGGTCCGGGCCATCCCGGCGTTGCGGCGGATGGTGAAAGCAGCCTGATCCGGTTGGATCGCGGCGACCGGCTCGACCGACGGCCGGTCAATCGCACCGATGCCATAAAGCATCGCGTCCCCGCCACTGGCGTCGGCGCGCCGGGTCCGGGAAAGGTCGGGCGTCGTGCGCCGGGGCTTTTGGCCGGGGGACACCTGCTCATCGCTGACGATCCATGGCGCGCGGCAGTGCTGCGCCGTCCGCCACCGGTCACGGCAAAGCCGTGCAGCAGCCCGGTGCGGGCCTCGAAACCAAACTCGATCCCCCGCGCCGGTCCCTTCATCAGATCGTGATATGTTCGCCGGTGATCACATCCTCGATATCCTGGATCGTCGAGGTTTTCGGGCTGAGATCGTCTGCGACCACGGTGCCGCGACGCATGACCACCATGCGGTCCACGACCTGAAAGACGTGGTGGATGTTGTGGGCGATGAAAATGCAGGAATGGCCGAGATCCCGGACCTCACGGACAAAGCGCAGCACGCCTTGGGTTTCCGCGACGCCAAGGTTGTTGGTGGGTTCATCAAGGATGATCAGATCGCTGTCAAAGTACATTGCGCGCGCGATCGCCACTGCCTGACGCTCGCCGCCCGAAAGCGAGCCGATGGGCGTCGTCGGCGGGATGTTCTTGGAAATCCCGACCCGTTTGAGCAGGTCGCGGGCCACATCGTTCATCCGGGTCTGGTCCAGCCTGCCAAGCAGGCGGGGGCCGGCACAAAGTTCGCGGCCAAGGAACAGGTTGCGGGCAATCGAAAGCTGCGGGACGAGAGCCGAGTCCTGATAGATCGTCTCGATGCCGGAATCGATGGCATCGTTGGTCGAGCGCAGGACGGCCTTGCGCCCCTTGATGAAGATCTCTCCCGAACTGTAGGGAACCGCGCCCGACAGCACCTTGATAAGTGTCGATTTGCCCGCGCCATTGTCACCCAGAAGGCCGACGATTTCGCCCTTGTGGATCGTCAGGTTGACGTCACGCAACGCGTGTACGCGCCCATAAAACTTTTCGATGCGTCGCATCTCGACCAGAGGTGTGTCGTCCGCCATCGTCAGGTCCCCGCATTGTGCCGGCGCTCCAGCGCGGCGTGGAGTGCCATCATGCCAAGAATGATCGCGCCAATGAAGATGTTGTAGGCAAGCCCGGGCACCCCGATCAGCACGATGCCGTTGCGCATCAGTCGCAAGATAAGGACGCCGAGCACGGTTCCGATAATGGAGCCTCTGCCACCGGTAAGAACGGTGCCGCCGATCACCACCATGGCGATCACTTCCAGTTCATATCCCGAGCCGGAGTTCGGATTGGCCGCCGAAACGCGGATCGACGAGATGATGCCGGCAAAGGCCGCCATCGCTGCAGACAACATGAAAAGGACGACCTTGACCCGTTGTGTCGGCACACCACGGTTGCGGGCGGCGGCGGGGTTGCCGCCTGTCGCCTGGATCCAGTTGCCAAAGCGGGTGCGGGTCAGGATGTAGTGGAAGGCAAAGGCCAGCAGGATGAACCAGATCAGGCTCATGTAGACGCGCAACGAACCGACGTAGAAATCGCCGACCAGAACCTCTGCCAGCCACTGCTGGCCGGCATCCCACGTGCGTTGCGGAAAGCCCGAGGTCAGCCACAGCGCGCTGCCGCGGACGACCAGCAACATGCCCAGCGTCACAAGGAACGACGGAATGCCCAGCCGGGTGACGAACATGCCCGAGACAAATCCGATCAGCAGCGCGATCAGCAGCGCAACGATGAAGGCGACGGGCAGTGACAGCAGCCCGGCGTTGAACAGCGCCCACATCACCACCGGGGAAAAGCCGAACAACGAGCCGACCGAAAGATCAAACTCGCCTGCCGTCATCAACAGCGTCATCGCCAGGGCGATAAGACCAAGCTCTACCGTGAAGGTCAGCGCATTGCCGATGTTGGTGATCGACAGGAATGCCGGGTTGATCGAGGTAAAGACCACCAACATCACGACCAACAGGACGAGCGGCGCAAACTCGGGCTGGGCGATCATCAGTCTCACGAGGCCGGGTTCCGGAGGATGGGCCTCGGGTGCCGTTGTGTCGTCGGTCATCGTTGCACCTGCCTTCAGGGTGTGAAAGCCGCCTGCGGTGTCCCGCAGGCGGAATGTTTCAGGAACTGTCCCAGCCGGAACAGCCGGCGGTTCAGTTGCCGCCCATGATCTTTTGATAGATCGCCGCAGTGTCCTTTTCGTAGAGCGCGCCAGTGATGATGTTGAAGCCGATCGGGATGGAGTCGGTTTCCATCAGCAGCAGCGACAGGCACATGTAGGATGTTGCCTGCGGATCTTGCCACATGGCGGCGGCAACGTATCCTTCTATCACCTCTTGCGTGGTGTCGAGCGAGTTGCCCCAGCCAACGACCGGGATTTCGCCGGGTTTGACGCCAGCCTGATCCCACACCCGTTTGACCGAGCCGGTTACCATGTCGCCAAGGCCGATCATCGCGCTGATCCTGTCGCGGTTGGCGGTGACGTAGTCGGTCATGCGGTTGATGACTTCTGCCTGATCAAGCGTCGCGTCGGTCACTTCCCAGGTGATATTGAGCGGCGTGAAGACCTCGGCGATGCCTTTTTCCTCTTCCACACCATAGGAGGCGCCGGGCACCTCGACCGGCATCCAGACAAAGTCGCCCTCCTTGACCAGGCCCTTGTCGACCAGATACTGCGCCCAGGACCGGCCGACATGCAGCAGATCGCCGCCGACATACGCGTTCCAGTTTGGCGCCGCATCGGGCGTGTTGAAGTTGACGATCGGAATTCCGGCGTCGCGGGCTTCCTTTACCACATCAACCATCGAGCCCGGGTCGGGGCTTGTCGAGCAGATACCGTCGGCACCGGCGGCGATGGCGGCGCGGACCGCCTCTTGCTGGCTTGGCACGTCACCCGAATGGAACGAGGTGTTGACCGTGTTGCCGGTCTGGTTCGCCCAGGCCTCGGCACCCTGAAGGAAGTAGGTCCATACGGGGTCCGCAGGTCCGCCGTGGGAAACCCAGTAAAAGGTTTTCGTGTCCTGCGCACCGGCAAAACCTGCGCTCAGCGCCAGAACGGCGGTTGCTGTCAGGAAAGTTCGTCTCAGCATTGTCTGTTTCCTCCTCTGTAGTTCTCCGGGCGGGATGCCCGGTCTTGCGTAATCATTCGGCGGCCCGGCGCCGCTCCAGCCCCTCCAGGAAACCTTCGAGTTCGGCTGACGGCATTTGAACAAGGTGTTTGTCCTCGGGATAGGTGCCGCCCTCGACATCGGCGATGAACTCGCGGAAGGCGTCGACCCTGACTGCCTGCAGCCGGGCATATTCAGCCGCGAAATCGCGATAGACTTTCGAATGTCGCGGGATATGTCCGTCAGTGTAGCCCAGAATGTCGTTGGCAAACAGGTATTGTGCGTCGCAACCCGCCCCGGCACCCATCGACCACAGCAAGATATCGACGCGCTTCGAGATCTCGGACGCGACGATGGCCGGGACAACTTCGATCTCGACCGCGATGGCCCCGGCCGCCTCGTAGGCCTTGACTTCGTCATAAAGCTTCAGCGCCGCCCCGGCAGTCCTGCCGACCGCGCGAAAGCCCCCGGTCCAGGTCGCGCGCGCCGGAACCAGCCCCACGTGACCCACGACGGGAAGATGCTCGCGGGCGAGGAATTCGACAGTTTGAAAGGACCCCGAGCAGTAAACGGCATCCGCCCCCCGGTTGATCGCGTTCGCTGACCAGCGCAGATAGTCCTCGGCCGTTCCGGCCTCCAGATGGGTCATGCCCGTCATGGTGAAGATCGACGGTGCCAACTTGCGGTAGCGCGGGTCAAGCGCGATCTCGGACGGAACCGAGGCAATGTCGATGCCAGCCGCCTCGGCTGCCGCCGCTTCGTCAAACGAGAAGTAACGCAACATCGTCAGTTGGTGCCGCCCTTTCCAGCCGCGCAGATCGGCGACGGTCGGCAGGCGGCGCGGCGTGCCGGGAGTTGGGTTGGCTGCCGTCATGTAACCTCCACCATGACCTGTCCGCCCTCGACTCTGGCCGGATAGATCGCCAGTCGGTTGCAGGCCGGCGCCCGTTTCGCCTCACCGGTGCGGTAGTCGAACTGGCCGTTATGCTTGGGGCATTCGATCAGGTAGTCAAGCACAAGCCCACCCGCGAGATGCACTTGCTCGTGGCTGCAAAGGCCATCAGTGCAGAAAAAGGCACCCTCCGGGCTGCGATAGATCGCAAAGGTTCTGCCGTCGTGATCCCAGCGCATCACGTCCTCCTTGTCGATTTCATCCACATTGCAGGCTTTGATCCAGGGCACTTCACTTGCTTTCACTGTCGTCTTGGCTGATCAGGCATGGGTGCGTTCAGGAACCGCTTCGTGCAACTCCAAACGATAGGGCTGCGCCCCCGGCGGCAGTTCGCGCTTGAGGTAATACCCTTTCTCGTGGCGCTGACGCAGGACCGCCTGCCAGACCTCACGGTAGGCGTGCCAGATTGAGGGGTTGGGTTCCGGCAGGTCATGCCTGATGGCCGCGTGCAACTGTGGCAGCGCGTGGTATGGCACCATCGGAAACATGTGGTGTTCCACGTGATAGTTCATGTTCCAGTAAAGCCATCGCGTCACCGCGTTCATGTATACCGTCCGGCTGTTCAGCCGATGGTCCAGCACGTCTTCGGCAAGACCGCCGTGCTGCAACAGGCCCGTCATCACCATATGCCAGCAGCCGTAGACCCGCGGCCCGCCGATCAGCAGGAAAGGAATCGCGGCCATCCAGCCCATGCCGGTCG
>Ga0105049_10001667_pt1 | contig 26155 bp, 25 predicted proteins | sample MAT06_FD_78087 | JGI IMG/M metagenome (GOLD analysis project Ga0105049, IMG submission 78087) | Freshwater microbial communities from Lake Fryxell liftoff mats and glacier meltwater in Antarctica - MAT-06 | ecosystem: Environmental > Aquatic > Freshwater > Ice > Liftoff microbial mat | place... | reverse complement strand
GGCGGCTGAAATGGCAATGGAAGACTTTCAAGCCGTAGAACAGCCGGAAGCCGCCGGAACCATCGGAGCGGAAATAGCTGGTTCTCCCCTCGAAGTCGTACAGGCCTTTTCGGAGTGTACGTGGAATTCAAGGCCTCTCCGAGGAAAAAGATCATGATGAAAATGGAGCGCGGGGAACTGCAGAAATTCATGCGGACTATTGCGCACCCCTGACGCGCCGATTCTTGAGCCATGGCTCATTGAATTCTTGCGGGAACTTGGACGGCTGATTCCCTTTTGGCAACGAGGAGGTTTTGATGAAACGATCAAGGATCAATGAGATCATGGAAGCTGCGGATGAAATGATTCGCCGTTTCGGCTTTACGTTGCCACCCTTTGCCTATTGGTCGCCGGGCGAATTCAAGGTGCGCACCGATGCCGGGCGGATCGTATCCAGCCGGATGGGCTGGGATATCACCGATTATGGGCAAGGGAACTATGATCAGATGGGGCTGTTTCTGTTTACCCTGCGAAATGGTTCATTGACTGATCTGCGGCGCGGAGGTGGAATGTGTTACGCAGAGAAGCTATTGATTTTACGACAGGATCAGCTTACGCCGATGCACACTCATGTCATCAAGGCCGAGGACATCATCAACCGTGCTGGTGCAACTTTGATAGTAGAATTGTATGGCTCGGACGCCAAGGGCAACTTCGCGGTGAACGAGGGCGGAGTTGTGTTCTGCGACGGGATTGAACGAATTTATCGGCCGGGCACAAAGCTGCGACTGGCACCGGGCGAAAGCGTCACGCTGATGCCCGGCGACTGGCATGCAATTTATAGCGAGGGTGGCGATGTGCTTGCCGGCGAGGTTTCAACGGTGAACGATGATATCACCGACAACATCTTCCGCGAGCCGATCGGGCGTTTTGCCAAGATTGAAGAAGATGCCGCGCCGAGGCATCTGCTGGTCTCGGACTATGAAGATTGGCTGAAGTAGAAGTTCAGATCGGGCCCTGTCAGAAGAAGACGGCTTGAGCAGAGGACGGAATGCCCCGAGTAGCTCTTCTTTGGGGCCCCCCGATAAAAAGCGCCTGATCTGACGGCAATTTAGATATTGGTCCAATTTGAAATGGAGGCTGGTTGTCACGGCGCAGATGGGTTTCTTCGATCTTTCAGATCCCTCCGCGAGCCTGGATGCGAAAAAGGATCCGCTTCTGGAGATCAACTCTGTCGTGCCATGGGAAGAGTTCGGGCTTTGCCGAAGCAGGTCTGGCGCAAGCCGGATGAAGCGCGGAAATCCCGCGCGGGGCGCAAGCCGATGGACGCGGTTGGGATGTTCAAGACGCTGGTTCTGAGCGCGCTTTGGAACCTGTCGGCTGACCGGATCCATTATCAGGTGCGTGACCGGCTGTCGCTGATGCGGTTTCCTGGGCTAGGTCTCGGGGACCGGGTGCCCGATGCCAGGACGCTCTGGCTCTATCGCGAAGCTCTGGGTGCCAAGCGGGCAAGGAGGAGGTGCTGTTTCGCCAGTTCGACGGTCATCTGGCCCGGCGGGGCCATATTGCGCTGGGCGGGCAGATCCTCGATGGGTCCATCGTGCCGGTGCCGCGCAACCACAACACGCGCGACAAGAACGCGGCCATCAAGAAGGGCGAGATGCCCGACGATTGGGCCGACAAGCCAGCGAAACGGGAGCAGAAAGATCTGGACGCACGTTGTGCGGGCTGCTGTGGCATCGGCAATGCTCCTCGTGGGTTTGCCCAAGCCTGTTGGATCAATCCGAAAGCAGCAGGTTTTTCAGACGTTCCTCAAGCGCATCCCATCTCCACCATCCGCAGTCTGCTCAGCAAAACAGCACCAGCGAGCCTTCTTCCCAGGCGATCACCGTCTTGTCGCCGCGTTCCAGCACCTTGCGGCCCACCAGATTGCGCATGGAAATGGTCACGGGCTTTTCGACATCGGCCAGTTTCACGTCGTAATAGGTCATGTCGCCGAAATATTGCACCTCTTCGACGGTGCCGTTGACGGTATGACCACGCGCCGCATCACCGTCAAACAGGATCGTCACGGTTTCGGGGCGGAACCCGACCGAGGCCTCGCCCGCCTTGACCCCAGCAGGGCATTGTTCCAGCGGGATCGCGGCGCGGCCAAGGCCGCTGATCTGCACTTCGGCCAGACCCCCCACCTCGCCCACCACCTTGGCGGGCAGGAAATTCATCACCCCGATGAATTCGGCCACCTTGCGACTGACCGGGCGGCGGTACAACTGCTGCGGGCTGGCAAGCTGGGCAATCTGCCCCTCGAACATCACCGCGATGCGGTCCGACATGATCAGGGCTTCTTCCTGATCGTGCGTCACCAGAATGAAGGTGATGCCGACCTGGCGCTGCAACCGCCGCAACTCGATCTGCATCTGTTCGCGCATCTTCTTGTCGAGCGCGCTCAGGGGTTCATCCAGCAGCAAAACCTGGGGCTTCAGGATCAGCGCGCGGGCCAGTGCCACCCGCTGCCTTTGACCGCCCGACAGGGCATGGGCGGCGCGGTCGCCATACCCGTCAAGCCCGACCATCGCCAAAGCTGCGCCGACCTGACGCGCCATGTCATCCTTGCTCAGCCGTTCGCGGCGCAGGCCGAAGCCGACATTTTGCGCCACAGTCAGATGGGGAAAGATCGCATAGGACTGAAACACCATGTTGGTCGGCCGCACGTTGGCGGGCACCCCGTCCATATCCTTGCCGTCGATCTTCAGCATTCCCGACGACAGATCCTCGAACCCCGCGATGGTGCGCAAAAGCGTGGTCTTGCCACAGCCCGATGGCCCCAGCAGCGAGAAGAACTCACCCTGCCGAATCTCGGTACTGATGCCGCGCAGCGCATGGTAGGTGCCGTAATATTTCTGCACATCCTTCAGTTCGATGATGGCTTTGGTGGTGGTGGCCGATGCGTTCACAGGAAGCCTCCGGTGTCTTTGCCGCCCTGACGCCTGACGCCACGCCTGCGGAAATATTCTGCGATTGCCAGAAGCAGGATGGAACTGAGCACCAGAAGCGTGCCCAGCGCCATGATGACCGGAACCTTGGCGGGGTAACGGAACTGCGAAAAGATATAGACCGGCAGGGTCGGGTTGGCGCCGGTCAGAAAGAACGAGGTGATGAATTCATCAAGGCTGATGGTAAAGGCGATCAGCAGCGACGATATCACCCCCGGCATCACCAGCGGCAACGTCACCAGCCGAAAGGTGGAAAACCTGGTTTCCCCCAGATCGATCGCCGCTTCTTCCAAAGATCGGTCCAGCGACAGGAAGGCCGAATTCAGGATGGCGATGGTAAAGGGAATGCAGACCAGCACATGGCCAAGGATCACCGTCCACATGGTCAGCGGTATCCCCAACTGCAACAGCACGACCAGCAGCGATATGGCCAGAATGATGTCGGGCAGCACCAAGGGCAGCATGATCAGCCCCATCGCCGCCCCCTTGCCGCGAAATTTGTAACGGGTCGAGGCGCGGGCGGCGAACACCCCCAGCGTGGTGGCGATGAGCGACGCGGCGACAGCGATGCGCAGGCTGTTCCAGAAAGCGTTGCGCAGTTCCGGGATCGTCGCCATTTCCTGAAACCATTTCAGCGAAAAGCCGGTCAGCGGAAAGGCGATGATCTTGCCTTCGTTGAAGGCAAAGAGCGGCAGCAGGAAGATCGGCGCGTAGAGAAACAGCAGGTAACCGATGGCATAGCCGCGCAACCACCCTGATTTCATCGCGAATTGCCCTTCAGATAGCGCCGGTTCAGCAACAGAAAGATGATCGACACCAGCGCCACGATGGCCATTGCCGATACCGCCATGGCCGCTCCCGCCGGCTTGTTGTCCAGATCCAGCATCCGGCTTTGAATGAGATTGGCCACCATCGGGATCTTGCCGCCACCCACCAGACTTGGTGTCACGTAGTCGCCCACCGTGGGAATGAACACGATCAGCACCGATGACACCACACCGACCATGCTCAAGGGCAGAGTGACCCGCAGGAAGCTGACGATATAGCCCTCGCCCAGATCCCGCGCGGCTTCCAGCAGCGACCGGTCGATCTTTTCCAGCGCCACGAAGATCGGCAGGATGGCAAAGGGCGCATAGGCGTGGGCCAGCGTCAGCACGATGGAAAAGGTGGAATAGTTGAAGAATGTCAGCGGATCGTCGATGATGCCCAGACTGAGAAGCCCGGAATTGATCACGCCGCCATAGCCCAGGATCACTTTCCAAAGGAACACCCGGATCAGGTAGCTGGTCCAGAACGGGATGGTGATCAGGAACAGCCACAGCGGCTTGCGCTCGGGCTTGACGTGGAATGACACGAAATAGGCGATGGGATAGGCCAGAACCACCGTTGCCAGCGTGACAAAGATCGAAATCGTCAGCGACCGCAGCATGATCTTGCGGAAAATCGGGTCAGACCAGGCACCGACATATTTATCGGGCTGATAAACCCGGGCCTCGCCGATGCCGTCAAAGCTGCCGCAGGAACCGACATAGTTGCAGAACGACAGCTTGTTGACGACTTCCAGATAACCATCGGTCATGAAACTGAAGGCAAAAATCGTGATCAGCGGCGCTGCCAGCAGCAGCAGCGCATAGATCGCGGTGGGGCTGATCAGCAGCCAACCCTGTGCAGCCTCCGACCGTTTCAGCCGGTCCAACAGCGTCTGCGTCGCCATCCGTCCCTGTCCCCGCTTGTTCCCAGCGTGTCCTGGCACAAGTTATGCACAAGGCCGCGGCTGTGGAAAGCTCAAAGAGTCCGCGCCCGCTGCCGCAACCGGGGGCGAGGGGCGAATGGCGGGATCAGATCGGGGCTTTTCCCTGATGCTTCAGGACAGGACGGCATCCACCGCAATCGCGCGCTTTTTCAGCTCGGTATAAAGGGCGGGCAGCACCCGGACCTGTTCCACCGCCACCCGCAGCGCATCGCCGATCAACTCTTCGGCGCTAGCCGAGGCGACCCGCCACACCATCCGCCGCTTCACCCCGTCGTCATATACGATTTCCATGCCGCGCGGGGTGGTGCGCAACCCCAGAAAGTCAGCGCCACCCTTGGCGCTGTGATAGGTCGATTGGCTTGCCATTTGCTGGTCTCGCTTTGTGCCTCAATCGGGCGAGGCTAAGCGACAAGTTGTAACAGGTCAATGAAGCCCGAATGACACCGGCCCGAATTGCAGGCAGTGAGTCGCCTTGGCAACAGCGGGGCCTGTGACCCTTGCGCAACCAAGGCTGCCGTTCACCAAATGCCGCCAGCCCCGCGCCACACCTCAATTGCCAGCATTCCCCGCCACTGCTAGCCTTGACCCCCGATTGGCGCGGGCCGCGCGCAGCGAAAATTGCAACGGGTGATGAATGGACCACCGGCCGGAGATTGACGGGCTTCGTACCATTGCGGTGATGCCGGTCATTCTGTCACATGCCAAGTTCGGTCTGGTGCCGGGCGGCTATCTGGGCGTCGATATCTTCTTTGTCATCAGCGGCTTTCTGATCTCGATAATGCTGCTGGAGGATCTGGAGACAGGGCGCTTTTCCCTGATCCGCTTTTACGAACGCCGGGCGCGGCGGATCCTGCCGGCTCTGGTTGTGATGATCGCGGTGACATCGCTGTTTGCCTGGGCCTGGCTGCTGCCTGCCGAGTTGAAGAAATACAGCGACAGCCTGATCGCGGTGGCGTTGTTCGGGTCAAACTTCCTGTTCTGGCAAACCGACAATTACTTTTCCCCGGTCGCCGATCTGGCCCCCATGCTCCACACATGGAGTCTGGCGGTCGAGGAGCAATACTATCTGTTGTTTCCGCTGGTGCTGCTGGGGCTGTGGCGGTTCGGGCGCCGCCATATCGTGCTGGCACTGGTTCTGGCGTCATTGGCCAGCCTGCTGCTCAGCCACTATGCATCGCGCCATCATGCGTCTGCCAATTTCTATCTGGCGCCGACCCGGGTGTGGGAATTGCTGGCGGGCGCGCTGGCCGGTTGGGTGATGCTGCACCGCCCGCCCGCAGCATCCGGTGGCGCGGCAGGGGTTGGTCTGGCGCTGATCCTGGCATCCATGGTGATGTTTGATGAAACCACCCCGATCCCGTCCCTGCTGGCGCTGGTGCCGGTCGGCGGCGCGGTGCTGGTGCTGGTCTTTGCCCGGGGCGGCACCTATGTGGCGCGCTGCCTGTCCCTGCGCCCGATGGTCTGGATCGGGCTTGTCAGCTATTCTGCCTATCTGTGGCACCAGCCGATCTTTGCGCTGGCGCGGATCAAACTGCTGGAAAGGCCATCTCCGATGATCATGACCACCCTTGTCGCCGTGTCGCTGCTGCTGGCCGCGCTGAGTTGGCGCTATGTCGAACAGCCGTTCCGCGGCAGCGCTGGACAGCGGCGGTTTTCGGCGCGGCGGATCTTTGCCCTGTCGGGCCTGTCGCTGTCACTGATGGTCGGGCTTGGGCTGGCAGGAACCCTGTCGGATGGGGCCGAGGGGCGGCTGAATCCCGCCGCCGAAGCGCGCCGCGCCGAGTTTGCAACAGCGTTTGAAGGGATGCAGGCCGCAATCCACTCCGGCACCTGCGCCTTTACCGAGCGCGGCCGTTATCAGCGCCTTGGGCCATTTCTGGAAAACTGGGATTGCAGGGGCAAGGGGGCCGAAGGTCACATCCCCACCGGCATCGCCATTTACGGTGACAGCCATGCCTCGGACATAGCGGCAGCGCTGTGGCTGAACGGTGCCGATGCGCTGCAACTGACCGGCGTCGGCTGTTCGCTGGCCCCGTCGTTGATGAGCCCGCCGTGCCGCCAGATCGCCGACCGGTTCCGCACCGAAATCGCTACGGCGGGCACGCAACGGGTCTGGCTCGCCAACCGCTTCAACGCCGCCGAACTCAGCACGGCGGTGCTGTCGGAAACCGCAGACTTCTGGTCGCTGCCAGGGGTTGCCGTCACCATCTTTTCGCCGATGCCCGAATTTCCCGCCGTTGAGCCCAAGATGATCCGTCAGGCGTGGAATGCAGCGGTGCCCGACCTGACGCCCGACCTCGGCTCCTACAACCGATACATGCAGGCCGACCTGCAACAGGTGCTGACCGAGGCGGGACTTGCGGTGATCGACAGCAAGACATTGTTCTGCGGCACCCGCCCCGCCTGCAGCCCGCTGGAGGGGGCGGAAATGCTGATGCTCGACGAAAGCCACATGGCCCCCGCCGGGGCCGCAGCCTTTGGCGCGGCATTGCTGGCGATCCGTCCCATTCAATGACACAGGCGCGCCACCGGGGCGCGCCTGTGCTTTCCGTGCAACGCCGATCAGCGCTTGGAGAACTGGAAGCTCCGGCGTGCTTTGCGGCGGCCATATTTCTTGCGTTCCACCACGCGGCTGTCGCGGGTCAGGAAGCCTGCGGCTTTCAGGGCACCGCGCAGGGCGGGTTCATAGAGCTGCAGCGCTTTTGAAATGCCGTGTTTCACCGCACCGGCCTGGCCCGACAGGCCACCACCGGCCACCGTCGCCATCACGTCGAACTGGTTGTCGACCCCGGCCACCGTGAAGGGCTGGCGCAGGATCATCTGCAGTACCGGGCGGGCAAAATAGGCCTTCATCTCTTTGCCATTGACCACGACCTTGCCGGAGCCCGGCTTGATCCAGACCCGGGCCACGGCATCCTTGCGTTTGCCGGTGGCATAGGCACGGCCCTGCGCGTCGCGCATGGGCAGGCGCGGGGCCTGTGCGACAACGACCGGGGCGGCGACAGCCACGGCCGATTTCAGCCCGTCAAGCGATTTGATCTCGTCCATGCTCATGCGCTCCGGGTGTTTTTCGGGTTCAGCGGCTTCACGTCCAGCACGTCGGGCTGCTGCGCCTCGTGCGGATGGGCACCACCGGCATAGATGCGCAGGTTGGTCATCTGCTGGCGGCTCAGCTTGCCGCCCGGCAGCATGCGCTGCACGGCTTTTTCCACCACACGCTCGGGATAGGCACCGTCAAGCACCTGTGCCGCGGTGCGGAACTTGATGCCGCCCGGATGGTTGGTGTGCCAGTAGTAGCGCTTGTCTTCGCGCTTGTTGCCGGTCATCTGCACCTTTTCGGCGTTGATGATGATGACATTGTCGCCCATATCCATGTGCGGCGTGAACGACGGCTTGTGCTTGCCACGCAGACGCATGGCGACGATCGAGGCAAGACGGCCCAGAACCACGCCTTCGGCGTCGATCAGGATCCATTTCTTGTCGATGTCCGCCGGAGTCGCGGTAAAGGTTTTCATCGGTTGCCCTATTTGCGGTCAGTCAGTGAGTGGCAAAAGGGTTGACCCTAAAGCCGGATGGGGCTTTCTAACCATCTACACGCCAAGGTCAAGTGCGGTAACTCACTTATTTTCATTAAAAATCATATACTTACGATTTAGGTATCATAATACCCCAAACTTGCAGCTTCTTATTGGCTTAAGTATCCCCGCAGGTCCGGGGCGCGCAGCCCCGGGTGTCCGCCGCGCAACCGCCCTTATCGAAGAACCGGTGGCTTTGCCGGATCGGTACCGGGTGGGACCGTGGCACCCGCCCCCGGCTCGACAACACCCATATCGAACCGCAGCGCCACCCGGCCCAGCACGTCCAGCATCGGATCCTCGGTCCCCAGGAACGCCACATCCAGTTCCCCGGCATCAAGGCCCGAAAACACCAGCGCCTCGCCGGTGGCCCGCGCCAGCGCCGCTTCGGCGCGCGGGTTGGCCCCGGAAAACGCCAGAATATGGCCGCGCCGCCCCCGTGATAGGTGACCTTCGCCAGATAGGCCGCGCGCGCCTGACCCGCCGCCCGCGCCAGTTTGTCGGCCAGCGCTTCCAGCAGCACCCCGGGCAGACCCTCCGGCGCTTCCACCGTTTCAGGCACCGCTTCCACCACATCCGGGGCACGGGTGAGCATGTCATCCAGCCACGTCACCGCCTCGGCCGGCATCAGGATGCTGGCGGAACTTTCCAGATTGATCGCGAGGCCAATGCCCTTGCCTGCCAGCAACCCCACCACTACCCGCCCCGCCAGATGGGCGCAGGGGGCGGCAGCACCGACAAAATCGGCCAGCCGCTCGTCACCATCAAACAGCAGCACATAGCGCCCGCCATCCAGATCGAACACCTGCGGCGTCAGGCTGGCGGTGCCGGCCTCCTTGTCCAAGAGCAGACACAGATCGGTATTGGCCAACTCGCCGTAGTAGCGCAGCCGCGCCACGTCATCTTCGGCGTCAGCCTGCATCGCGGCAAAGGCACGGTCGAGCGTGCTTGCGGTCATTTCACCTGCGGTCATCGCTGCCCCCTTGCGCCCGGTCACAGCCGGTAAATCTCCCCGAACTTCGCCTCCAGATAATCCAGCAAAGGCGCTTCGGTCGGCTCGAACCCGCATGCCCGTGCCACGGTGTCATGCGGGCGGTACAATCCGCCATGCCGTTGCAGGTTCGCCTGCAACCAGCCGGTCGCTGCCGAAGCATCGCCCTGTGCCAGCCCGTCGTCAATCCCCGGCGCAGCACCCCGCATCGCCTGTGACAGACAGCCGGCATAGACATTGCCCAGGGCATAGGTCGGAAAATAGCCGAACAGCCCCACCGGCCAATGGACATCCTGCAATATGCCATTCGAGGCGCGGTCCACTGCCACCCCGAAATCGGCGGCAAAGCGGTCGTTCCACGCCGCTTCCAGATCGCCAACCTGTAGATCGCCCGCCACCAGAGCCTGCTCCAGATCGAACCGCATCATGATATGCAGATTATACTGCACCTCATCGGCTTCGGTGCGGATATAGCCCGGCTGCACCCGGTTCAGCGTGGCATAAAACGCATCGGCATCCGGCACGCCAAAATCGCCAAACAGAACCTGCATCCGGCCAAACAGCCAGCCGGCAAAGGCGCGCGAGCGGCCAAGCTGGTTTTCATAGATCCGCGACTGGCTTTCATGCACCCCCATCGAAACGCCCTGCCCCAGCGGCGTCAGGGCATAGGCGGCATCAATCCCCTGTTCATAACAGGCGTGGCCGACCTCATGGATGGTCGAATAGATGCAGTTGAATGGATCACTCGCGCTTATCCTTGTGGTGATGCGGACATCGGCACCCGAACCGGAACTGAGCGGATGTACCGCCTGATCGATCCGGCCCCGGGTGAAATCATAGCCAAAGACCCCCGCCACTTCGGTTGACAGCACCAGTTGCGCCGCTGCCGGGAAAGAATGCGCCAAAGCGGCGGGCTGATGCGCCGAGGCCAGCGCGCGCGCGCGCAAGGCCACCAGCCTTGGCCGCATCCGGCCAAACAGCGCGCCGATGGCTGCGGCACTGGCCCCCGGTTCATAGCCATCCAGCAGCGCATCGTAAAGATCGCCGCCTGCTGCCACCGCTGCCGCCTCTTCCCGTTTCAGCGCCACCACCTGCGCCAGCACCGGCAAGAACCCGGCGACATCATCGGCGGCCCGCGCCTGCGCCCACTTGCCCTGCGCCACCGAGGTCAGCCGCGCCAGTTCCTCCGCCAGCCATGCGGGCACCTTTTGCTGGCGCTCAAAGCTGCGGCCTATATGCCAAAGCTGGGCTGCTCCCGCCTCATCAGCGGCCTCAGCCGCTGCCAGCCAGTCGCCGATGCGCCGATCAGTGCGGCGGGCATGCAGCACGCCCTCCAGCGCCGCCATCTCGTCGCCGCGCTGATCGGCAGCACCGCGCGGCATCATGGTTTCCTGATCCCAGCCCAACCGCCCGGCAATCTGTGCCAAAGCCTCGGTACCCTGCTGAAACGCCATCAACTGGTCAAACGCACTCATGCAGGTCTCCGGATCATTTCGGTTTGGGGATAGCGGCACTGAAACCGCGCCCGCAGGATCAGCACCCACAGCACGATGGCACCGATCTGATGGGTCAGCGCCAGATGCAACGGCGCACCATACAGCACGGTAAAGATGCCCAGCGCCATCTGCAGCACCAGCATCAGGGCCACGCCGTGGAATGCGGTGCGGGTGGCGCGGTTGACCGAACGCCGCGCGGCCAGCCACAAGGCCAGCCCGGCCAGCACCAGCAGATAGCCGCCCATCCGGTGGATGAACTGCACAAGGCCGGGGTTTTCCAGAAAGTTCCGCCAGACCGGTTCGATCACAAACGCCTCGGGCGGAAAGAACTGACCCGCCATCCATGGCCAGTCAGTAAAGCCGCGCCCGGCGTCAATGCCCGCCACCAGGGCCCCCAGCACAACCTGCACGAATGCCAGCGCCATCAGACCCGTGGTCCAGCGCCCCAGCCCCGCCTCAGCCGACCGCCGCGCCTTGATAAGCCCTGCCTCGGATTGCCCCAGCGCCAGCACATACCAGCCGATGAAGCCGAAAATCACGAAGGCCAGCCCCAGATGCACCGCCAGCCGGTAGGAGGCGACCGACACCAGAGTGCCCGAGAGCCCGCTGGACACCATCCACCAGCCGATGGCCCCCTGCAGCCCGCCCAATGCCCCGATCCATACCAGCCGCCCGGTCCAGCCCGGCGGAATGCGGCGCGCCAGCAGGAACCCGGCAAAACCGACAAACCACACCAGCCCGATCAGGCGGCCCAACTGGCGGTGGCCCCATTCCCACCAGTAAAGCACCTTGAAATCGGCCAGCACCATGCCCTTGTTGACCAGCTGGTACTGCGGGATCGCCTGATAGCGGGCAAATTCGCCATCCCATGCCGCCGCATCCATCGGCGGCAGCGCACCGCTCAGCGGCTTCCATTCGGTGATCGACAGCCCGGCATCGCTCAGCCGGGTCAGACCGCCAATGGCGATCATCAGCGCGACCAGCACGAACAGCCCCACCAGCCAGCCCCGGATCGCACCGCGCGCACCCCGGTTGCGGGCGTCGATCATGCCGCCAAGGGGCTGCACGCGGGGCTGATCCGCCGCCACCTCTACAAACAGACTGCGCTTGGCCATAGGATCCTCCGTCGCGGGCAACCTAGGCGGCGCTGCTGTCCGCTTCAAGCGTCGCCATCGCCGCGCCCCCGCGCCATTTGCCGCAACATGCCGTGAAAGGTCTGGACATCGGCGCGCGTCAGCACCAGTCGCGCCAGCATGTTGCGGATGTTTCGCTTCATCCCCGCCACCTTGGTCGGCGGAAAGAAGAACCCAGCCGCCTCCAGCTTTTCCTCAAAATGATCACCGAGTTTCTCGATCTCGATCGCTTCCGCGAAATCGGTGCCAGCCATCGCCATCACTTCGGGCAGAAGATCAGCCCCAAGCCGCCGCCATTCATAGGCACAAAGCAGCACACATTGCGCCAGGTTCAGCGACGGAAACTCCGGGTTCACCGGTACCGAGATGATGGCGGTGGCCCGGGCGATATCGGCATTTTCCAGCCCGGTGCGCTCCGGGCCGAACAGCACCGCCACCCGCTTGCCCTTGCCCTGCAAGGCGCGGGCATGGCTCATCGCGCGTTCCGGCGTCATCACAAGCTTGGTCAGATCGCGGTCGCGCGCGGTGGTGGCAAAGATCGTGTGGCAATCAGCCACGGCCTCGGCCGTGGTGGCATAAAGCCCGGCGTTATCCAGCAAACGCCCCGCGCCGCTGGCCATCGCCACTGCCCTGGGGTTGGGCCAGCCGTCGCGCGGTGCCACGACGCGCAGACGCTGCAACCCGAAATTCCACATCGCCCGCGCCGCTGCCCCGATGTTTTCCCCCATCTGGGGGGCGACCAGCACAAAGGCGGGCTCTGGGGCTTGGGTCACAGGCTCGGTCATCACGGGCGTCCATCAAGCCGCTTTGGCGGCGCTGGCGCGGGTGATACGCTGGTGCCACGGGTTAGGCAATAAAGGCGGATCATGACGCGCGACGTGGGGTTGGAAGCTTTGGTGGCGGCGGATCTCGCCGCGCTGACCGGGCTGGAACAGAAAAAGATGTTTGGCGGCATTTGCTGGATGTGGCGCGGCAATCTGCTGTGCGGGGCCGATCACAGCGGCATTCTGCTGCGCCTTGGCAAGGGCCGCGATGACTGGGCGCTGGACGAAGGTGTGGCAGAGCCGATGGTGATGGGCGGCAGACGGATGGAGGGCTGGGTGCGGCTGCCCGCCTCTCATGCCCAAAAGGCACCGCTGCGCCACCGCCTGCTGGCCGCGGCACAGGATTTTGCGGCGACCCTGCCTGCAAAGTAGCCAAAGCACACAATCGCGGCTATAGCGGCGCGACCCTTTGCAGGAACCGCACCCGATGGCTGATCCCGACCGCCCGCAGCTCTACCTTGTCACCCCTCCGGCCTTTGACCCCGAACCCTTTGCCGACCGCCTGTCGGCCGTGCTCGACAGCGCCGCAGTGGCCTGCATCCGCCTGTCACTGGCAACCCGGGATGAGGATGCGGTGGCGCGCGCCGCTGATAGGCTGCGCATGATCGCGCATGGCCGCGATGTGGCGCTGGTGGTGGAAAATCATTGGGTGCTGGTGCAACGGCTCGGGCTGGATGGCGTGCATCTGACCGACGGCGCACATTCGGTGCGCAAGATCCGCAGGGAACTGGGGGCCGATGCCATCGTTGGTGCCTATTGCGGTGCATCGCGCCATGACGGGATGTCGGCAGGCGAAGCCGGGGCCGACTATGTGTCGTTTGGTCCGGTATCGCCAACCGCCCTTGGCACCGCCACGCCCGCCCCGCGCGACCTGTTCGAGTGGTGGTCCGACATGATCGAACTGCCGGTGGTCGCCGAAGGCGGGCTGACGGCAGAGCGGGTGGCCGATCTGGCCCCGGTCACCGACTTTTTCGCCATTGGCGAGGAAATCTGGCGGGAAGAGGATGCAAAGGCGGCATTCGCCGCCCTGATCGCGCCGCTGAGTTAGCGCTGCCCGGTTTACCTGCCCGCCTGCACCCCGTGAGGCTGCGCGGCCAGTTCCTCCTTGCCCTGCCGCACCACGGCTTCGCAGGCCAGCGCCAGCGCCTTGCGGTCGCCAAACCCGGCGCTGTCAATCGCCGGATGGATCATCACCGCCACCTGCCCCCGCCGCCCCTCCGCCAGCACAGCCAGCGCATGGGGGACAAAGTCCATATCGGCCCACCAGCCATAAAACCGGTGGTCTCGGCCTGGGGGTGCCCGATACTGGACCGATACCGGCTGCACCGGGGAACCGGCCTCCTGAACCGCCGCGAACAGCGTCGGCTTGAATGGCAGCACCCGCAAGCCGTCGGTGCTGGTGCCTTCGGCAAACAGCACCAGCCGCTGCCTTGACGCCAGCCGGTCGCGGATCAGCCCCTGCTGGGCCTGCGCCTTGCGCGGGTCGCGGGCAATGAACAGCGTGCCGGCGGCACGCGCCAACAGGCCGATCCCGGCCCAGCCCGCCACTTCGGCCTTTGACACAAAGGTCAGGCACCCCAGCGCGTTCAGCGCAAAGATATCCAGCCAGGATGCATGGTTGGCCACCACAACCGCGGCACGCGGGTCCAGCGCGCCCTGCCGCACCAGCTTGACCCCGATCAGCCCCAGCACCGCGCGGCTGACCAGCCGGGGCACATGCGGCGACAGCAGGCGGCGGGAACCGGCGATCTGCTCGGCAAGCCGCAAAGGCACCAGAACCAGAAGCCCGGTGCCAAGAAGCAGCGCCAATGGCACCGCCCGCAGCACCACCCGAACCCACCCGGCCAGCCTGATGACAGGCAGGGGCGGCGGGATTGCCGACCGCCAGGTCGGCCTCACCTAAGCGGCCCCATGTTTGCGCACATAAAAAGCGCGGTGTTTGGCCGACATCCTGGCGGTATCCATCATCACGCAGACATCGGTGGTGTTGAACCCGTGGTCCACATAGGCCCCTTCGCCAACGAACCCGCCCAGTCGCAGATAGGCCTTGATCAGCGCCGGCGTTGCCGCCATCGCGGTAACCCGGTCGATCCGGTCGTGCGCCAGCAGGTTCATCGGCTGGAAATGGTCCGCTACGGCACGGACCCGCAACGACTCGGGGGCCAGATGGTGGTGATGCAGATAGGCCAGCGGCATCTGCAGGGCCGCCAGGTCGGTGCCATGAAACGAGGCGACCCCGAACATCACCTCGATATCGCGCTCCAGCACATACTCGGCCAGACCGTTCCACAGGTGAAACATCGCGGTGCCGCCCCGCAATCCCGATTTCACACAAGACCGCCCCAGTTCCAGCAGCCGCCGCCCCGATGCCTTGAGCCGAGCCAGATCATATTCGCTTTCGGAATAGAACCGCCCGGCAGCGGCAGCGCGTTCGCCCGTCATCAGACGGTAAACCCCCACTACATGCCGCTCGGTCGCAGGATCAATGGTAGGGTCAATCAGGATCAGGTGGTCGAAAAAGGGATCGAATTCATCCTGTTCCAGCTTCCCGTCATGGTCGACCAGCGGCCCGTCCGCGCCCATTTCCTCGACAAAGACCTCATAGCGCAGCCGTTGCGCCGAGCGCAGGTCGCCGGGGCTTGCCGCCAGACGCAGGTCGAAGTGCTGTGCCTCTGATATCATTGCAGCAGCGCCATGGCATGGCGGCGGCTGGGGTCATGGTCAGTCATCGCTGTCATCGGCCGTTTGCCCCTTCGCGCGGCTTTTAGGGCGGCGACGGCGGCAATGCAATCGCCATGGGGCGAAACAGGCCCGCAACGCCCGCTGATCTGGCAGCGTTTGACACACCCCCTGGTTGTGCTAAGACGTCCAAATCAGCCTGCGGAAAAGAAATTCCGCCGTCAGCGGTCAAACACCGCTGTCAGAACCACCCGGGAACCGTCGATGACAACCTTGCCCCTATTCTCAAAATTCACCGTGATGCGGCCCGCCACGCTGGATTGCACCTGCCCCAGTCCCCAGTCCGGCTCGGCCGGATGGCGCACCAGCATCCCGGGCTCCAGCATGTCATTCAACCCTGCCATCCTGCCGCGCCCCCTGTTGCGCCCCCAGTCGCGCACCCGGTCTGGCACCCGAAGCGGGGCCCTGTGATGGATATGGACCTTGACCTGCCCGCGCTGCTGGGTTCGCGGATCTGCCATGACCTGATCAGCCCGCTCGGGGCGATTGCCAATGGTGTCGAACTGTTGCTGATGAGCGGTGCCGCCGCAAGCCCCGAAGTGGCGCTGATCGCCGAAAGCGTGGCCAATGCCAATGCCCGCATCCGGTTCTTTCGCGTGGCCTACGGCATGGCCAGCGCCGAACAGCGGATGGGGCGGCCCGAGATTCTGTCGATCCTGACCGATGTCACCACCGGATCGCGGCTCGGCTTTGACTGGGCAGTGCCCGGCGATGTGCCCCGGATCGAGGTGAAGCTGGCCTTTCTGGCGATGCAGTGCTGCGAAACCGCACTGCCTTATGGCGGCAAGATCACCTTTTCCCGTGACGGCACCCGCTGGCGGATCAAGGCTGCGGCCAGCAAGCTCAAGATCGACGGCAACCTGTGGTCATCGCTGCGGCAAATGTCGGCGCCGGCCGACCTGTCGTCGGCGCAACTGCAATTCGGCCTTTTCGTGCAACTGCTGCACCAGCAACAGCGCCGCCTGACGCTGGACATGTCGGCGACCGACATCGTGATCGGGTTCTGAAACCCCGGTCCGGCAGGCAAAACGTCTGAAGTGCTTCGACCCCATTTTCGGTTCAAAAAAAACCCCGGCGTTCAAGCGCCGTCAATCATTGTGCGATGGGTGTCGGCGGTTGAACTGCAGCGCAAGGGGATCGAGGATCACGCAGATATCTGAAAAGAAAAGGGAAAGTTTGGATTTGGGCACTTGAGCGTTGCTGCACTATGACCGGCAGGCGGCTGCGCCCTGGGTATTGATTTTGTGAGATGCGCGTTGGGTTGCGAAAGCTGCCGACCCCTGCAAGTTCCGGTCAAGGCGGCTGTTTGGCCTTGCCTTTGGCGTGAATGATCGCTGCCGGGTTTTTGGCAATCTGGACCGCGAAAGCACCCGGGACGCCCCGCTGAAAACTGCCCTTCCCATGGGCCATGGCGCAGAGCCGCGGCAGGTCAATTTCACCATTTCCGGGTCAGCCAGGTGAAGTTCACCACGATTGCGTTCAAACCCGTGCGGGATGGCTTGCACAACCCGCGGGACAACTGCCGGACGCGAGACCCGAAGTCACCGGACAATCGCCCGCTGGTCATTCGTCAGTTTCTTTCCGTCACCGACGAGAGGCTTCGACACAGTCTCAAAGTCGCGCGTCTTGGGACCGCTTGCGAAGCAATCCTTTGGCAAACCGGTTTTTTTGATCGTGTCCCTGGACCTGTCGCGGTTTGGTGCGGCTTCTTTGACAGCCTGCTGTGCAGCATAGGAGGCGAACTGTGGGACAAACACGGACGGATGAATTTCGCAAGGATGCGGTGCGGATCGCGCTGAGTTCGAAGGATCAGGATTTGATCCGGGGGATCGAATTCCCTGAGGACGGGTTGACGCGCCAGCAGATTGCCTGTGATCCGGGCGTTGGGATGTCGAGGCTAAACAAGGGGATCACGGCGCATCGGCACATGGATGCGGTGTCGGCCGAGGATCGGAAGCTTGCGCAAGAATGAACGGCTTCGGCGTGAGAACCCCATTCTCAAGGATTTGAGCCGGACAAGCCAACAATCCGGGTTTGAGCAACAGGGCAACTCTAAAAACTGCCCTGGCCTTGTCGCTGCGATACGATGGCGGTGTGAACCGGCAGTGGGGATGCACCGATGGCACAGATGGGTTTCTTCGATCTTTCAGACCGTTAGCCCTCCGTGTTCTTCGATCCGAAGTCGTCGGAAAGCCTGGTGCCCTACTTTTCGCGGGGCTGGCGCGATTATGCGATCCAGCGCGCTTGCGCGGCGCGGCGTGATCAGCGCGAAGGCGGCTGCCTTGCTATGGTTTGTAAAGCTCCGCCGCATCGCCAAGATAGCCGTCCCAGGCAAACCAATAGACGACATGCCCCGCCACACGCGGCAGGCTGCGGCCATCGGGGGCGACCAGCGCCTCTTCGCCCATCGTCCAGATCGCATCGTCACCGCTGACCAGCGCGCCGTTGCGGCGCGCAAACTCCAACCCGCCGCGTTCATAGGCCCGCGCAGACCGGGTGTCGGCATCCCCGATGACCACCACCGCCACATCGCCCACCGCATCGTTGATCACCGGCCGCCGCGCAAACGCCGCGATCGGCCAGGCTTTTGCCGCGCCGAACTGCTGGATGCCGAAGACGTAATCCTTTTGGCGCTGCCGTCCCTGATCCGCGACGGCGGGGAACATCAGGTCGGGCGAGGCAAAATATTCGCCATAGACCACGCCCGAGCCGTAGTTGCGCCGATACCCCGTCTCCAGACTCAGGATCGTCGTCGCCGGATTGGCGTTGCGCCAGTCTTCCCACGATGCAATCACCACCGGGCGCTGCGTCAATTCGATCCCGCTGCCCGCCAGCCGCCCCACCACGGGCTTGCCGGTGAACTGGTTCCACAGCGAATGTGTCGCGCGGTCGAACATCAGCTTGTTGGACCGATACAGAAACCCCGACGACCCGAACACCAAAGGCTGCGCCCGCCCCGCAACCTTGGTGTCATACAAGATCCCCGCGCCGCACAGCGTGCAGTAGGCCAGCGCCACCGGAACATCCCCGATCACATCGTTGAACATCTCGTGCCAGCCCATGATCCGCAGCGGATAGGCCCGCACATCGCCGTTGATTGACACGCCAAACACCAGATCATCGCTGCGCATGTAGTCCGCATCACCCGCTGCGATCATCGCGGGCTTGTCCAGCGACGGGATGCCATCCTTTACCACCCCGCCCCAGGCAATCTCCTCGATCCGGATGCCCATCCTGTCGCGCCGCATGTCGTCCGGTTTGAAGAATACCTCGAAATCCGGATCGATCTGCAAATGCAGATCGCGCATGAAATCGGCATAGCTGGGGTCGGGAATGACCTGCGGATGCGCCTCTTGCCAAAGCATCCAGTCAAACCATCCAGCGGGGCGATCCGTCTTGGTCAAAGTTCGCAGCGCAGCCTGTATTTGCGCATCCCGGCCTTGGTTGAACCGCAGCGCAAGGATCAACCCTGCGATCAGGTCCGTCCGCTTCCCGGCGACAATGGCTGCTATCGCCGCATCAGCTTCACGTTGCGTTCCGCCCACGACGTCCCGTTGCAACTGAAGCGCCGCATTGCCTTGCGCCTGCAACATGCCCGGCATCATTGCCGATGCCACCATCATTGCGCCAAGGCGCCGCCGCGTCACCATGTCTGCCCCCATGAAAACCTATGAACAGAATGCACCAGGCAGGACTTTCCCGCTCATCAAACCCCGGTGAAGGACGCGTGATCGGATTTTCGCGACCCATAACATTTGATCAAAGGCTGTCGCAGACGCAACAAAGTGGATGGCCGATGACACCTGTTTTGCTCAAAAAGCGCCGCCGTTCGCGCGGGGCAAGGGCGCGGTACTGTCGGTCTCAGGCGAGATGGTCGGTATGCACCTGCAATGCGCGTTCAGGACCGCAGCCCTTCACCAGTCGCGATCGCGCGCCGCCCTTGCGCAGAGCAAGAAGCCGTAACAAAAAGGTCCCGATGCACGAACAGACACAAAACAGCGCCATTCCAGGACCGACCCTTGATGTATTCTGCCCGCCGGGCCCTGCCCGTTCTGATAGCACTGTGCATGCCCTTTGCTGGCCTTGCCGAGGTCAGGGGCGCACCTGACGTGCTGGTTATCGGCGACTCGCAGTTGACCTTCGGTGCGGGCGCGGCCTTTGTCGATGCGTTGGGTGCAATGGCGGGCACCTGCGGGCTGAAACCTGGCAGCACCGCCGGCGTTATTGGCGTGCGGTCCTCTGCACTGACCTCATGGACTGGGCACACCCGAAAGGCCAAGAGCGTGATCTGTGACGTCGACCCTCAATGGAAGGTTAACGCGGGCGTCTATGGCACGCTTTCGCAAGGCAAAAACCCCTATGTGCAAATCGGGCGCGGCGAACAGTTTCAGCTATGCTCGCCCGACCGGTCGCCGCTGCAGGCGCTTTTCCACAAAGGTTATTACACGCCAGAACTGCTGATCTTGTTCATGATGGGCAATGCCTCCGAGCGCTGGGCTGCCAGCCCGTCGGCAGCAATGGCGGATGTCCGTGCCCTGATGACCGACCTGCCGCCGAAAATGCCGTGTGTGTTCATGACCTCGGCTCCGCCCTACGGCGCAAAAGTGGTTGGGCTACGCCAACGGGCACAAGACAATATCGCCCGCGCCTTTGCCGCAGCCAACAGCCGCTGCAGCTTTGTCCCTGGCTTTACACCTGCTACCATCGCAGAAAATCAGGGCAATTCGCAGAACTTCCGGCGTAAGCCATCCGGCAAGGTCAAAGACCCGTTTCATCCGACCGAAGCTGCTGCGCGCCGCTTTCTGGCTATAAGCAAGGACGCATTATGCACCGCGATCTCAACGCAGCTTATCGGCGACTGACCGCCCTGTTCACGACCGCGCGATGGCGATGACATGTTCGTAACGCTCACAACGCCGGTACCGACGGGAAATGCATGCAGCAACGAAAGGATCACCCCAATGTTTCGTATGACCATACTCGCCCTCGCCCTCTCGACCGTGACGATCAGTGCCGCCTTTGCCGGCGAGCAATTTGTCGACAAGACCGGCTTTGCCGTGTCAGGCTATGACGTGGTGTCGTATTTCGGTCTTGATCAATCCAAGGTCGGCACGCCCCAAACCGCGCCTGCGCCCGGCCAGTCCGGCATAACAGCGAACTACAACGGTGCCACCTTTGCCTTTTCCACCCCCGAAAACCGCGCCCGCTTTGTCGCTGATCCCGCCGCGTTTGCACCGCAATACGATGGCCACTGTGCTTACGGCGTGGCGCAAGGGGGCAAAGTGCCGGGAAATCCGACGCTTTGGCGCATCGTGGATGGCAAGCTTTACCTCAACATCACCAGGAACGTGGTAGGCTTTTGGGAGGCCGACATTCCGGGCAACCTGAAGACCTCCGAAAAGAACTGGGGCGGTCTTGAGCCGCAAGATGCCTCGGATGCAAAGATCCCGAACTTCATGTCCAAGGCCCCGGTTCAGAACTGATACCCCAAGACCGGACCGGGCAACCCAGCCCGGTCCCCAGACAGGACAAGACGTGACCGAACCGACCCAAACCGCCCTCGCGGGCCTGCGTGTGCTTGACCTTTCGCGTCTACTTGCCGGGCCGACCGCGACCCAGTTGCTGGCCGATCTGGGGGCCGAGGTCATCAAGATCGAACGCCCCGGCAGTGGCGACGACACCCGGGGCTGGGGGCCGCCGTTCGTGCAGGATGCCGCTGGCCGCGATACCCGCGAAAGCGCCTATTACCTGTCGGCCAATCGCGGCAAACACTCGGTCGCGGTGAACATCGCGGACCCGCAAGGTCAGGCGCTGATCCGGGCGCTTGCGCTACAATCGGACATTCTGGTCGAGAATTTCAAGGTCGGCGATCTGGCGCGGTACGGTCTGGATTATCCGACGCTTTCGGCGCTGAACCCCCGGCTGATCTATTGCTCGATCAGCGGCTTCGGGCAAACCGGGCCGAATGCCCACCGCGCGGGCTATGACTTTCTGGCGCAGGGCGAGGGCGGGCTGATGTCGCTGACCGGGATGGCCGATGGCCCGCCCCTCAAGGCGGGGGTCGGGATCATCGACGTAGTCTGCGGGCTTTATGCGACGACCGGCATTCTGGCGGCGGTGCAGGCGCGGCACGCGACCGGGCGGGGACAGCAGATCGACATCGGCTTGCTGGATGCGCAGATCGCGGTGCTGATCAATCAGGGTGTCGGCTATCTGACCGATGGCGTCGTGCCGCCGCGGCGCGGCAACGATCACCCGACCATCGTGCCCTATGGCAGCTTTCCTGCCGCCGATGGCACGATCATTCTTGCGGTCGGCAATGACGCGCAATTTGCAAGGCTGGTGGCCGAGGCGGGGCAACCGGGTCTTGCCACCGATCCGCGCTTTGCCACCAACAAGTCCCGCGTGCAGAACCGCGACACCCTGATCCCGCTGCTGGAGGCGCTGACAGTTCTGCGTCCAGCCGCCGAGTGGCTGGCGGCGATGGAGCGTCTGGGCGTGCCCGCCGGGCCGATCAACGATCTGGCGCAGGTCTTTGCCAGCCCGCAGGTGGCCGCGCGCGGGATGGTGGTGAGGTTGCCGCATCCTGTGGCGGCGAAAGGTGCGGTTTCGCTGATCGGCAATCCCTTGAAACTGAGCGATACGCCGGTGACCTATGCCAAGGCACCGCCGACGCTGGGTCAGGATACCCGTGCGGTGCTGGCCCGTGTCTTGAACCTGACGGACGAAACCATTGATACCCTGACCGCACAGGGCACGATCGGAGACAGCAGATGACCACAGGCGCAGACATCATCGGGCAGGCGCTGGCACAGGCCGGGGCGACCCATGCCTTTGGCATTCCGGGGGGCGAGGTTCTGGCGTTGATGCAGGGGCTTGACGCGGCGGGCCTGCGGTTCGTGCTGGTCAAGCATGAAAACAGCGGTGGCTTCATGGCCGAAGGTCTGTGGCACATGACGGGCGCGCTGCCGGTTCTGGTGGCGACGCTTGGCCCCGGTGTGGCCAATGCGGTGAATGTCGTGGCCAATGCGATGCAGGACCGGGTGCCGCTGATCTTTCTGACCGGCTGTGTGGATGCGGCAGAGGCAGAGACCTATACCCATCAGGTGTTTGATCATCAGGCAATGCTGCGCCCGGTGGTCAAGGGCAGCTTTCGCCTTGTACCGGGCGCTGTGGGCGCGGGTATGGCAAAGGTAATTGCCTTGGCGACCAGCGGCCAGCCGGGGCCGGTGCATGTCGATGTGCCCATCGGGGTGGCTGAAGGTTTGGCGCATGAGCAAGTCTGTCCCGCCATCCCCTCGACCCGCCCCGGTTTGCCCGAAAGCAGTTCCCTAAAGGAGGCTCTGACCGCCCTTCAGGCCGCGCGCCGTCCCATCGCGATTGCCGGGGTGGACGCGGTGAACGAAGGCGCGGGTCCGGTCATCGCGCAGTTCTGCCGCGACCATGGCATCCCGCTGATCACCACCTACAAGGGCAAGGGCCTGATGGACGAGGCCGATCCGCTGTCCCTTGGGGCCGCTGGCCTGTCACCGCGCGCTGACCGGGTTCTGATGCCGTTGATGGCCGAGGCCGATTGCATCCTGCTGCTGGGCTATGACCCGATCGAGATGCGGATCGGCTGGCGCAATCCGTGGCGCGGAGATCAGACGGTGATCGAGGTTGCCCCCGTCATCCGCCACCACGGAATGCACCACGCCACTCATCCGCTGACCGCAATCTTGGCCGAAACGCTGGCCGCCCTGTCGCACCCGCCCCCGGCCCGCTGGCCGCAGGGGCAGCCGGGGAGAGCCCGCGCCACCCTTCGCGATGCGTTTCAGGGCCCCGACCTCTGGGGCCCCCACGCGGTGTTCCGCACCCTGCGCGAAGTGATGCCCCACGACACGATCATCACCGCCGACAGTGGTGCACACCGGATTCTGGTCAGCCAGATGTGGGATTGCCCCGGTCCCCGGCAGATGCTGCAATCCTCGGGCCTGTGCACGATGGCCTGTGCCGTGCCCCTTGCCGCCGGTGCCAAGTTGGGCCGCCCCGATGCGCCCGTTCTGGCCTTTGTCGGCGATGCCGGGCTTGAGATGGGGGCGGGCGAGTTGGCCACCCTGACCGCCCAAGCCCTGCCCGTCGTGATCTGCGTGCTGGTCGATGACAGCCTGACGCTGATCGAGATGAAACAGCGCGCCAGCGGTCGGCCCAATCTGGGCGTCGATTTCGGGGGATCGCACAGCACCGATTTCCCTGCGCTTGCCCGCGCTTTCGGCGGCTACGGCGTGGCGGTCCGCGACGCGGCGGCCCTTGAAACCGAGGCCCTCGCCGCGCTGGTGCGCCCGCAGTTCACCATGATTGCCGCACAGATCGGGCCGCGCGCGTATGATGGTGCGTTTTGAACCTGCGCGCTCCGGACCCCCGCCCACTCACACCTGCGTGACAGGGGGTGACTGGGGGTGACATGATCCGCCGCGGGCCGTAACGAACCCGTACGCAGCGGCGAAACGTATTGCAACAGGGGTATGTTCGCCCCGGCCCCGAATTCGAAAGAATGACCCATGCGCACCGAGCAGACCCTTGCGGACGATCTCAGCGGCATTGCGACCAGCCTTTCGCCCGCCGCGATGCAGGATTGGAACCGCACGATCCACGGCATCCTGTCGCATGCTGCCAGCACCGGGCCAGACCTCAACCGCGTTCTGGCAGCCGCCCCCGATTTCGCGCTGGGTCAGGCGATCAGGGGTGTGTCGTGCCTCTTGCTGGGCCGGGCCGAAATGATCTCGGTCGCGCGTGATGCTTACGCCGCCGCCCTGACCGCCGCCCCCGCCACGATGCGCGAAATTGCCTTTGTCCACGCCCTTGGTGATTGGCTGGAGGGCCGCCCGACCCGTGCCGCAGCGCGCATTGAAGCCGTGCTGACGCTGAACCCCCGCGACGCGCTGGCCATGAAGCTGGTGCAGGCGATCCACTTTGTCATGGGTCGCCCGCAAGCGATGCGCGCCTCGGTCGAGGCGGTGATGGACGCATGGGATGACCATCCCGCGCGCGGATTTCTCTTGGGCTGTCATGCTTTCACGCTGGAGGAAACCGGCGAGTATGCGCGGGCCGAAGCTCAGGGGCGCGCGGGCGTGGAGTTGGCACCCGATGATGCCTGGGGTCTGCATGCGGTGGCACATGTGTATGACATGACCGCCCGCGCGTCAGAGGGTCTGGAATGGCTGACCGGGCGAGAGGAAGCCTGGGCGCACTGCAACAACTTCCGCTTTCATGTCTGGTGGCACCGCGCGCTGATGCACCTTGACCTTGGCCAATACGACGCAGCACTGGCGCATTACGATGCCGACATCCGCGCCGAGCGGACCGATGATTACCGCGATATCGCCAATGCGGCCTCGCTTCTGGCGCGGCTGGAGCTGGAGGGGGTCGATGTCGGTCCCCGCTGGGACGAGCTGGCCGATCTGTCGCAGACCCGCGCCACGGACGGCTGCCTTGCCTTTGCCGATCTGCATTACATGCTGGCGCTGTGCGGTGGCGCGCGGGATCAGGCGGCGACGGATCTTATCGCCCGGATGCAAAGCACCAAAGCCTCGCAGCACGAGGCGAACCGCGTGATTGCCCACCCCGGCCTGCACATCGCCCAGGGGCTACAGGCCTTCACCGCCGGCGCCTATTCCACCGCCTTTGTCCATCTGCGCGCGGGCGCCCAGGATGCCCAGGCCGTCGGCGGCAGCCATGCCCAACGCGACATATTTGACCGCATGACCATCGAGGCGGCCCTGCGCGGCGGTTACATGGACGCGGCCGAGTCTCTGGTCCTTGACCGTCTGGCCCGGCGCGGCGGGCATGCCGACGGCTATGCCAGCGCGCGCCTGTCGCTGATCGAACGCGTCCGCGCAAAGGCAAAGGCGGTCTGACACGATGCCCGGCCCCCGCATCCGCGACCCGCGGCTGGATTTCTTTCGCGGGATCGGCATGTTCATCATCCTGATCGCCCATATCACAAACAATCCGTGGACCCTGTGGATCCCGGCACGGTTCGGCTTTTCCGACGCAACCGAGATGTTCGTGTTCTGCTCGGGCATGGCGTCGGCCATCGCGTTTGGCGGGGTGTTTTCGCGGGCCGGATGGGCGATGGGCGCGCTGCGCATCGCCCACCGGGTCTGGCAGGTCTATTGGGTTCATCTGGGCGTGTTCTTCATCACCCTTTCCCTGATGGTCGGCCTGAACGCCAGCGGGGCCTTCCCGCGCGACGAGGTGGAGGCGCTGAACCTTCAGCCGTTTCTGACCAATGCCGGGCCAAACCTGATCGGCCTGCTGACGCTGACCTATGTACCGAATTACTTCGATATTCTGCCGATGTACCTGGTGATCCTGGCGCTTGTCCCGGTGATTATGGCCTTCGCGGCAGTGGACGTCCGGCTGGCGATCCTCGCGTCATTGGTCTTGTGGATGGCGGCCACGGCGGGGTTGAACCTGCCCGCCGAAGTGTGGTTTGCCAAGCCTTCGGCACGCGAATGGTACTTCAACCCTTTCGCCTGGCAGTTGGTGTTCTTTGCGGGGTTCGCGCTGACGGCGGGCTGGCTGCCCGCGCCGCCGGTCAGCCGGGTTCTGGTGGCGCTGGCGCTGCTGGTGGTGATCGTCTCGATCCCGTTTGCCTGGTACAAGATCATCAACGCCTCTGAATTCGTGC
>Ga0105049_10001666_pt1 | contig 26159 bp, 21 predicted proteins | sample MAT06_FD_78087 | JGI IMG/M metagenome (GOLD analysis project Ga0105049, IMG submission 78087) | Freshwater microbial communities from Lake Fryxell liftoff mats and glacier meltwater in Antarctica - MAT-06 | ecosystem: Environmental > Aquatic > Freshwater > Ice > Liftoff microbial mat | place... | reverse complement strand
TCACGGCCACGACAGGTCGAGCTGGTCGGGCGGTGCTCGAGCGGGTGCGAGCGGCGGGATCGCGGAGGCGATGCCGAGGTGGGCGAGGATCGGGGCGGTGACCTCGGGATGGGACAGCAAGGCTCGGCCGTGACGAACGGCGCCGCGAAGATGATCGCGCAGGTGTCGGCCGGCGAGGCGGCGAAGTCCGCCGCCGTGAGCTGCCAGCCGGCCTCCATCCACAGCGCAGTCGCGCGCTCGGGCCGCTCCCACTTGAGGGCATGGAGGACGAGCTCGCGCTGCCGCTTGGTGAGGCGGGCGCCCTCGAGCCGGGTCTTCAGCTCGGCGAGCGAGATCAAGAACCGAGACCCGGCGGCGCTCGGCGCGGGTGCGCCCTTCGGCGGTGCCTTCTTCGGGACGGCTTTCATCACGACTGACTTCTTCATGACGGATTTCTTCATGTCGACATCCTCAGACGGACCAGCGCCTGCGCGCGGCGCTCGCCGACCAGCGTCGCCGCGCTCGCCCGCCCGGCCTCGAGGCCGTCGCGAAGCGCGGCCGTGTCGGCGTCGACGAGCATCTTGAGGAACACCTCGAGCGAGCAGCCAAGAGAATCGTATTTGGCCGGATCCTCGTACAGGAGGCCCACGCCATCGCCCCCCACGACGACGAACGGCGAGCCGCGGCGAGATCGATCTTCACCGCGCCGACCTGCCCATGAAGCACAGTGTGTCTGGTCGCCGAGCCAAGGTCACGAGCGGGCTCAGCGAACCGCGGAGATGACCCTGCGGAGCGTGCCGATCTGGCGCTGCCGCTGCGTGTGCGGTGCACGGGGGTCGTACTCGGTGAGGCTGAGCGAGCGCCCGAGCACGTCCTCGATCGCGAACACCGCCCACACACGGACGTAGGCGAGTGGGTCGTCGAGCAGCGCGATCAGCTCCGGCAACGCGGCCTTGCCGAGCGGTGATCGCGCATAGGCCGCGGCGGCGAGCAGCCGGATCGCGGGCGCCGTGCTCACCAGCCAGGTCTCGCCGACCGACTCGCGATAGTCCCAGGCGCGCGGATCACGCCGCACGCTGTACCGCGATCGGAGCTCGGCGATCGTCCACTCGATCGGGCGATCGAGGTGACACAGGTTGCAGGCGTTCGGCGCCGCGGCGGCGAGCATCCGCCGATCCGTCGGCGAGCCGATGCGATGGGTGCGGACGTGGCGATCGATGCCCATCACGACCTTCGGCATGTGGCAGTCGAGGCAACCGACCTTCCTGTGCCCCGTGTGCTCCGGTGTCGCGCGCTCGGCATGACAGCGCGTGCACGCGTTGATCGATCGCTCGTCGAGCCGGCCGTCCTCATCGCGACCGGAGTCGCGGGTGGCAGGGCCGTGCGGATCGTGGCAATCGACACACCGGGCGGTGCACGCGGAGGTCGCGAGATCGAGCGCCTCGCTCGAGTTGCGTGACGACGAGCCATCGGGAAACCGCGGCGACGGCCCCGAGTGACACTGCGCGCAGACCCGATTGACGATCGCCGGATCGGCGCGCTCCTGGGTGAACGTGGTCGGCTTTGGAGCGCCCTCGCGTGCGATCGCACCGATCGGCACGAGATGGATCGCCGCACCGGCCGCATGCGCGCGGCCACCGAGATGACAGCTCTCGCAGCTGATCCCGATGGAGATCTGCTCCTCGACGTTGAGCCGATCATCGGGCGGCGCCGCGACCTCGAAGAACTGTTCGAGCCCGTGGCCAACGCCGCGCACCGAGCGCGCGACCCGCTGTGCGAACGGATACGTGCTGTGACACCACGGGCACCGCGCGGCCCACGGATCCGTGACCTCGGCGTATGCGTCGAACGCACTCTCCTCGAGCCACGGATCGAAGTACGGCTGCGGATACCAGCCGTCGCGTCGCGGCCACCATGCGAATGGCAGGCGCACCTCCTCGCGGTCGGCGATGCCGACGTATTCCTGTAAGCCCCGCGTCCCGATCGTCCGCGTCACGCGATAGCGCACGCTGCGATCGCCCTTCGCGAGCGTCATCACCTGACCGTCGAACGTCATCGTGCCGCCCGCGTAGGAGACTGTCGCCGGCTTGCCGATCACCGCCGTGCTCATCGACGCTGGGCCGCCGCTTCGCGGCGACGAGGTCCCGACCTGCTGATTCATCGTCGCGTGGAGGCTCTGCGACCAGCGCGCGTGCTGATCGGCGTGGCACTCGCCGCAGGCGGCCGGGCCGATGTAGTCGGCGTTGAAGATCGTGCTGGCTGCGGTGATCTGCCCGCGACCAGGTTTCGGCGCGGGCTGCTCGCGGGATGGATCCGCGCTCGAGCCGCACGCCGCGATCAGGACCAGGAGATGCCGCACAGCGTTTCGGACAGCTTCCACAACCGGCGAGCCTCGTCGGCATCGCGCACGCCGCGTCGGCTCCTTGACCTTGCACTTCACGAAGTACTCGCCGGTCACGCCTGCCACCTCGGGGGAGCTCGCGTACGCCACGGCCAGGGTCAGAACAATCGGCCTTGTGCGCCGCTGCCGCCCGTCGGCGCCTTGCTCGGCGCGGTCAGCCCCATGTGCTGGTACCCCGCGGCGGTGGCGACGCGACCGCGTGGAGTGCGCGCGATGAAGCCGACCTGGAGCAGGAACGGCTCGACGACTTCTTCGAGCGTGCCGCGCTCCTCGGACAGCGACGCGGCGACCGCCTCGATGCCGACTGGACCGCCGTCGAACCGCTCGCAGATCACGGACAGGTAGCCGCGATCGAGCGAATCGAGCCCGGCGTGATCGACCGCGAGGCGATCGAGCGAGGACGACGCGATCTTGCCGTCGATCGAGCCATCCTGCTCGACGGTGGCGAAGTCGCGGACGCGCCGCAGCAGCCGGTTGGCGATCCGCGGTGTGCCGCGGGCGCGCTTCGCGATCTCGTGTGCACCGGCGGCGTCGATCGGCACGCCGATCAGCTGCGCCGAGCGCTTCACGATCGAGACCATGTCCTCGAGCTCGTAGTAGCGGAGCTGCCAGTGGAAGCCGAAGCGATCGAGCAGCGGCGCCGACAGCAGCCCCATCCGCGTGGTGGCGCCGAGCAGCGTGAACCGCGGCAGCTGCATGGTGACCGCCTTCGCATGCGGGCCGTCGCCGATGAACAGATCGAACTTGAAGTCCTCCATCGCGGGATAGAGGTTTTCCTCGACGATCGGGCTGAGCCGATGGATCTCGTCGATGAACAGCGCATCGCCCTCGCCGAGTGAGGTCAGCAGCGACGCCAGCATGCCCTTGTGATCGATCGCCGGACCGCTCGAGACCAGCAGGTTGACGCCGAGCTCGTTCGCGATCACGTGCGCGAGCGTGGTCTTGCCCAGCCCGGGAGGGCCCGCGAACAGGAAGTGATCGAGCGTCCAGCCGTTGGTCTTGGCCGCCTGCACCGAGACCCGCAGGTTCTCGATCAGATCGGACTGGCCGATGTACTCGGAGAACGACTTCGGGCGCAGCGTGGCCTGCCACGCCTTCTCGGTGGGTTTCTCGACCGGCGCGACCTCGCGCTCCGGCTCGGGCCCCTCGTCGATGTGCTTCTTGCGCGCCATCAGCGAGGCATGCTCCGCAGCGCTTGGCGAAGCAGGATCTCGATCGTTGGCGGCGGGTCACCGTCGACGACCAGATCTTTGACCGCACCCTCCGCCTCGAGCTGCTTCCAGCCCATGTTGATCAGCGCCGCCACGACCTCCTCGAGCATCGGGTGACGACCGACCGACGAGCGCTTGGCGCCGGCGGGCAGCGCGACCGAGCGCGGCGTGCCGTCCGCGCTCCACGACAGCAGCAGCAGCTCGCACTTCTCGTGGAGCTCGACGACCAGCAGCTCGGCCGTCTTCTTGCCGATGCCCTTGATGCGGGTCAGCCCGGGCACATCTTGCCGGGAGATCAACGCGGCGATGTCACGCGGGCCGGCGCCCGACAGGATCGCGATCGCGGTGCTGGGGCCGACGTTCTTGACCGTGATCAACAGATCGAACAGCGAGCGCTCCGCGTGATCCGCGAACCCATACAGCGCGATCGCCGTCTCGCGCATCTGGGTGTAGACCCGCAGCGTGACCGGCTGGCCGTGCGCCGGCAACGCCGCCATCGTGTAGGCCGAACAGGTGACCTCGTACCCGACGCCGCGGCAATCGACGACGACCTGGTCGCCATCGCGGTGGAGGGTGCCTTCGAGCCGGGCGATCACGGGGAGCGACCCTACCCCACCGGTCCGACAAGGCGCGACTTCGGACATATCGAGGAGTTGCGTCCCGTGAGGGCTGCCACGTCGATTTCCCAGCAGAGACGCGCATATAATTCACCTCGCGATGAGCCGGGCCTTCGTCATGTGGACTGCCGTTTCGATCACGGCCTGTAGCTACACCCCGCCTGACCCCGGGCCAACGCCCGATGGTCCGGACTTGCCGACCGTGTCCTTCCTGGATCCGACGTCGCTCGTCGACGAGAAGGTCGTGCTGCTCAAGATCCCGATCGTGCTGTCCGAGCCGAGCACGTCGGCCGTCGACTTCAAGGTCACCGGCACCGCGGTCCAGAACACCGACTTCGCGTTCGTCAATGGCTCGACCGCCGGGACGCTGACGTTCGCGGGTGACACGCAGGACATCGAGCTGATGTTCTCGATGGACAACCTCGAGGAGCCCGACGAGACGATCGAGATCACGCTCGAGAACCCGCAGGGCGCGAACCTCGGCGCGCAGATCACGCACGTGGTCACGATCAGCGCGGACATCCTGCCGCGCGTGAAGTTCAGCAGCCCCGCGACCAACCGCGACGAGGACCAGGCCGGCGCGAAGCTCGATCTCGAGCTCGACGTCGCGCCCGTGGAGCCGGTGTCGATCGACATCGTGCTCGGCGGTGGTGCGACCGCAGTCACCGACTACGGGTTGATCGGGCAGACGGTGACGTTCGCCATCGGCCAGCAGACCGCGCAGCTCGATTTCGCGGTGGTGCCCGACACGCGCGACGAGCTCGACGAGATCGTCGCGATCGACCTCGCGACGCCGATCGGCGTCGTGATCGACAGCTCCGCATCGCACACCGAGCACACGATCAAGGACGACGACGCGTCGCCTTCGGTGTCGTTCATGGCGGCGGCGAATTCGCTGAGCGAGGGGATCGCGCTCGCGGATCAGATCGTGAGGCTGTCGGCGGCCTCGAACCTGGTCGTCACCGTGCAGTACGCGGTGACCGGTGGTAGCGCGGCGGCGAACGACGTCACCCTCGGCGGCAACGGGACGCTGACGTTCCAGCCGGGCGTCACCGAGCAGACGCTGCCGATCGCGATCGTGGCCGACAACCGCGACGAGCTCGACACCGAGACCGTGCAGATCACGCTGTCGAACCCGAGCAACGCCACGGTCGGCACCCCCGGGGTTCACACGCTGACGATCGTCGACGATGATGCCGCGCCGACGGTCGCATTTGCCGTCGCCAGCAGCGCGGTCACCGAGGGTGATCCGGCCTTCAACGTCACGGTCGATCTGGTGGGCGAGACCGATCTGACCGTCACCGTCAACTTCGCGCGCAACCCCGCGAGCACCGCCGCCCTCACCACGGACTTCACGATCAATCCCGCGACGCAGCTGACGTTCGCACCCGGCGTCACCGCGCAGAACATCACGGTCACCATCGTCGACGACACCGTCGGCGAGCTCGAAGAGCTCTTGATCCTCGACCTCACCGGGTTCACCAATGCGACGGCCGGTGCGACGACCACCCACTCGATGAAGTTCAACGACGACGACTGCCTCGGCACCGGTAACTTTCGGGTCTGCCTCGCCACACCCCCGACGGGTGACGTCACGCTCTCGGGGGCGTTCAACACCGACTCGAGCCCGGCGTGTGCGGCGCAGCAGCCGATCGGCTGGACGACAACGTTTGGCCAACCGGCCGCGTGCTTCGTTGCCGCGGACGATCTCGCGATCGACGCTGGTGGTCTCCAGGTCACCGGCGGTCGGCCGCTCGTCCTGGTCGGCGGTACGTCGGTGACGATCGTCGGCGTGCTCGACGCGTCGGCAAACAGCATCACCAACGGCCCTGGCGGTCCGTCGAGCCTGTGCAACGTCCCCGCGGCGATCGCCGCGAGCTCGGCCGATGGTGGCGGCGGCGGCGCCGGCGCGAGCTTCATGAGCCAGGGCGGCGATGGCGGCAACGGCAACAACAACACCGTCGCAGGCAGCGATGCGCCGGTGATCGACGCGGCGGACCCGACGATCTTGCGCGGTGGCTGTCGCGGCGCCGGTGGCGGCACCGGTCCGGGCGCTGCGGGCACCGGTGGTGGTGCGGGTGGTGCGGTCTATCTCGTCGCACCGACGATCACGATCGGCGGCACGATCGACGTCTCCGGTAGTGGTGGGCGCGGCGGTGCATCGGATGCGGGCGGCGCTGGTGGCGCGGGCGCTGGCGGCACGATCTTCCTCGATGCGACCACGCTCGACCTCAGCGGCACGTTGATGTCGAACGGCGGTGGTGCCGGCCAGGGTGCCGACAACAACACCACCGGTCAGAACGGCGGCGATCCGGCGAGCCCCAACGTCGCCGCGCTGGGTGGCAACGTCGGCGGCGCGGGTGGGCGCGGCGGCAACGGCTTCGTGACCGGCACGGCCGCGCAGGCAGGCACCAACGGCGGCAGTGGTCAGGGTGCGGGTGGCGGCGGTGGTGGCGGCGGCTTCATCGCCTCGTCGCAGTCACTCGCGAACGGCACGGTCTCGGCCGGCAAGATCGTCGATTAACGGCGCGCCATCACCATCGCGCTGACCATCCGCGCGGGGGTGGTCCGGACGGTGCGGCCGTGCGTGATCGCGACGGCGAGGGCATCGGTGGCGTCGGCCTTGGGTAGCGAACCGAGCCCGACCAGCGCCTGGACCATGCGGGCGACCTGCAGCTTGTCGGCGCGGCCCGAGCCGGAGACCGCCTTCTTCACGCTCGCCGGCGGATACGATGCGACGCTGAGCCCCGCGAGCCCGACCACCGCGAGCACCATGCCGCGCGCCTGCGCCAGCGCGAGCGCCGAGCGCACGTTCTGGTGGCTGAACACGTCCTCGACCGCGACCACCTGCGGATCGAGCTCGGCGATCACCTCGCGGAGGCCCCGCGCGATCTCGCCGAGTCGGACCTCCATCGCGTCGTCGACCCGCCTCGCGGTGAGCACGCCGCACTCGACGTAGCGGAGCTCGCCGCCCTCCTCGTCGATCGCCCCGTAGCCGCACACGCGGCTGCCGGGATCGAGCCCGAGGATGCGCATGGACCGACCGTATCCCAGCTGACGATCCCCGCGCGAGATTCTTCGATCCGCGGGATCGCACGCCTCCCGTGCGGGGATGGGACAGCCCGCACTGGTGCCGTGAGGCGCTCGGCCGACTTCGGACGGCATCTCTCCTGCTATTCGGTCATGCGCCTCTCGATCGTCCTGCTGGGTTGTCTCGTGTGCTCGTGCTCGGGCGAGCCCAGCGGCCCCACCGAGCCCCTTCGCGCGGGCGCGATCGAACCCGCGACCGGATCCGTCGCAGGCGGCACGCGAGTGACCGTCACCGGCAGCGGGTTCCGCGAGGGTGTCGAGGTCGAGGTCGGGCCATCGCCTTGCACGAACCTCGTGATCGAATCGGGCTCGCGCCTGTCGTGCACCACCGGCTCGAGCGACTTCGTCGAGGATCTCGTCGACGTGGCGATCCGTGACGGCGACGAGCGCTCGATGCTGTCGTACGCGTACGCATACGTCTGCCCGTGGACGACCTCCTCGGGACGTCGCAGCTGTGGCGCTGCACCGCCGGATCCGGTCGCGGTGCAGCCGGTCAGCGCGTGGGTGATCGACGAGGCGATGGCGATGGCACTCGAGACCGACGGCACCGGCAGCGAGCGCGTGGTCTCGGCGCCGGTTCCGGCGACCGACATGCGCGGCTCGCAACTCAAGATCTGGCTGCGCGTCTCGGGGATCGATCACGTCTCCGCGCTCGACCTCTCGCTCGGCAATCGCGGCCTGACCAGCGCGTTCAAGCTCCGGCTCGACTCGGGCCAGGGCCAGCAGTGGATGACCGAGGGCGACCTCGTCGGGTTCACGGTGTCGTGGTCGCCCGAGCACCTGACGACGGTCGGCACACCGGATCGCGCCGCGATCGAGGAGATCGCCTTTCGCGTCGTCGATGATGCGAGCGGCTCCGTGCGCGTCGCGATCGGTGGCGTCGCCCTGGTGCCCGAGCCGATCGGGCAGTATCCCGAGGGTCTGCTGTCGTTCACGTTCGACGACAACTGGTCGGTGATGGCGAACGCCGCGGGCGACTCGCTCGCGCGCTTCGGGTTCCCGGCGACCGCCTACGTGATCATCGACTACATCGACAAGCAGGACCGTGCGACCCACAACGAGCTCCACGATCTCCAGCTCGCCGGCTGGGATATCGCGGTGCACGCGTTCACCGGCGCACACCACGACGCCCGCTTCCCGACGCTACCTGCGCAGGTCGTCGAGGACGATCTGGTCGACGCGCGCGAGTGGCTGATGCGCTACGGCTTCAAGGGCCACCATCACTGCGCGTATCCCGGCGGTGACTTCAGCTACGGCGGATCGAGCATCCTGCCGATCGTCGGCCGCTACTTCACCAGTTGCCGCACGATCTACCAGCGCCAGCGCGAGGCGATGCCGCCGTCGGATCCACTGAAGCTGCGCGTCCTCTACGTCACCGCATCGACGTCGCTCACCGCGGCCAAGCTCGCGGTCGATCGCGCACGCGCGAACCACGAGTGGATCATCCTGGTGTTCCATCAGTTCACCAGCGGCGCACCGTCACTGAGCACAGAGTGGGCGATGAGTGATCTCGATCAGCTCGTCGACTACGTCGCGGCCAGCGGGATCGAGGTATCGACCGTGGCCAACGCGCTGGCTCGTTGACGGGCGACCTGCGCGATCGGCGTGCCGCGCAACCGCGCCGCCTTCTCGATCAGGCCGACCAGCTCGACGCGATCCAGGCGAATCGCCGGCTTGCGGGCTAGCTCCGTTGACCGAAGATCGCGGTACCGATTCGCACGTGCGTCGCGCCGCACGCGATCGCGATCGCGAAGTCGTCCGACATGCCCATCGACAGCGCCGGCAGCGGATGACCGAGCTCGTCCTGGATCCGATCACGCAGTGCGCGCAGCTCCTCGAACGCCGGGCGTGACGCTTCGGGGTCGGCTGCCGGCGGAGGCACCGTCATCAGGCCGTCGAGCCGTACGCCATCGACCTTCACGATCGCGCGCGCGGCCTCGAGTGCGGTCGCGGTGGCGACGCCGGTCTTCGAGGCTTCCCCCGACAGCGCGAGCAGGATCGGCTGGACGGCCGTCTGATCCGGACGCCGCTTCGCGAGCTCCATCGCCAGCTCGACGGTATCGACCGCGTGGATCAAGGCGACCTGTCCCGCGATGAGCTTCGCCTTGTTGCGCTGCAGCTTGCCAATGTAGTGCCAGCGGACCTCGGGGAGGTCGACCCGCTTCGCGACCAGCTCCTGCGCGTAGTTCTCGCCGAAGTTGGTCGCCCCGGCGGCGAGCGCCTCGCGGACCGCGGACGCCGGATGCTTCTTGCTGACCGCGACGATCGTGACATCCGACGCTGCACGCCCTGCTCGCTCGCACGCCTGCTCGACACGCGTGCGGATCGCCGCCCAGTTCTCCGCGATGCTCACACCGGGATTCCTGCCACGAACCGCGGCAGTGGACCACCGACCTCGCGCAGCATCGCGACCACTTCGGCGACCGGCAGGCCGATCACGTTGGTGACCGAGCCGGAGATCGAGCGCACCAGCGACGCGGCGATGCCCTGCAGCGCATACGCCCCGGCCTTCCCGCGCCATTCGTTCGACGCGACGTAGTCGTCGATCGTCGCGGCATCGAGCTCGACCATCGTGACGTCGGTCGACACGATCTGTGCGCGCGTCACCGAGCCACGCGACATCACGAACGAGGTCAGCACCTGATGCGTGCGGCCCGACAGCATCCGCAGCATGTGCGCCGCTTCCTCGGGCGACTCGGCCTTCGCCAGGATCGCGCCGTCGATCGTCACCGTGGTGTCGGCGGCGAGCACCCAGCGGTCGCGACGCGCGACGGCCGCGGCCTTCGACGCCGAGATCCGCGAGACATACGCATCGGGGGCTTCTCCCGGCAGCGCCGTCTCGTCGACGTCGGCAGGCACGACCTCGAGCATCAGCCCGATCCGCTCGAGCAGATCACGCCGGCGCGGTGAGGCCGACGCCAGCACCAACAACTCGGGCATGTCTCAGCGAACGAGCGACTTGACCGCGGTCGTCTCGAAGTTGAGCTCGACCGAGATGCCGTCGACGAAGCGGAACTTGTCGCCGGTCATCGCCTGGGTGCACTGCAGGTCACCGACGTCCTCGAACTCGGTGCCGTCGCCGTCGATGCAGCGATCGACGACCTTGATGTCATCGTCGGGGTTCGAGTCGCAGTACGACTCGAGGCCGTCCTGATCGACGTCGATGTCAGGCGTGCGGCAGCCCGGATACTTCTCCTGGATCGCCTTCGACGACTTCGGCAGCGCGAGCAGCGGGCCGAGGAGGTTCGCGAACGTCGCATCGAGCAGCGAGTTGTCCTTGGTCAGACCGATCTGCTCGACCTCGAGGCCACGGATGGTGTCCGAGGTCTTCGAATCGATGACGCCACCGAGGCGTCCGTTCTTGAGGACGATCGCGCCGTTCTCCTCGACCACGTCGGCCTGGATGGTCGCGCCGCTGATGCGGAGGTCGAGGCTGATGCCGTCGGTGACCGGGATGTTGACGCTGAAGATCGACGGGCCCGCGTCGAGGACGAGCCGACCGCCCTGCGTGGTGATCGTGCCGTCGATGAAGGTGATCGCCGGCGCGTTGCCGACGAACGACAGTGGGTCGAGCTGGATGTCCGCGAGGGTCGCGGAATCGAACGGACTGCACGCCGGCTCCATGCCGGCGCGCTCGGTGCGATCGGCGACGCCGTCGCAATCGTTGTCGAGCCCGTCGCCGCAGATCTCGACACCACCCAGCTTGCTCATCGCCCCGATGCCAACGCGATCGTCGCAGTCGCCGGCGGCCACGGTCTGACCGTCGCCATCAGCATCCGCGACGTTCGTGGTGTTCGCGACGTCCTGGGCATTCTCGTCCGCGAGGCCGTCGCAATCGTCGTCGACGCCGTTGTCTTCGATCTCGGTCACGCCCGGCTTGATCGCGGCCTCGTTATCGTTGCAATCACCGTCCTCGACGAACGCGTCATCGCCATCATCGTCGTTGTCGACGACGTAGTCGCCGAGATAGATCGCGAACTTGACGCACGTGTCTTCGGCGGCCGCGGGCAGGTCGAAGAACTCGAACGGGATGATGATCGAGTAGTTCTTCAGCGAGTCTTCGATCGCGCCCTTCGCGATCGACGCGACGGCGGCGAGCTTGTTGTCGGGCTCGCCATCCTTGTCGAGGTCGAAGCCATCGGCGGCCGAGCCGATCTCGAGCTTGTTGATCACCTGCGGCTGCGTGCCTGCGAGTGCCGAGACGGGCTCGCCTTCGCACTCCGGCTTCGGCGGGAACAGATCGCCACCGGTGCTATTGCCATCGCTGCCACAGGCAGCGCTGACGAGCAGCGTGAACAGAGCAGTGCCCTTCATGATCCTCATCGCGCGCACTGAACCACGATGCCAGCGGCCCGGTCAACGGTCCTGTTACAGTGCGGGCATTGCGGTTCATCCTCTGGCTCGTGCTGACGATCACGTTCGTGACGGCGATCGCGACCGCACATGTCGGCCCCTCCAAGGACGACAACAACCGCTACCTCAAGCTGACCCCGCAGCGCGATCGCGTCCGGCTCGCCTATACCGTGTTCTTCGGCGAGGTTCCGGGCGCCCGGATGCGGCCGGCGATCGACACTGACCGCGACGGGGTGATCTCCGAGCGCGAAGCCCAGGCGTTCGGGGACAAGCTCGCCGACGAGGTCGCGGCGTCGCTCGACCTCAACCTCGACAACACGCAGCACGAGGTGGTCTGGGACCAGATCGTGGTCGGCATGGGGTCGCCGCAGGTCCGCGGTGGCGCGTTCTCGGTGGATCTTGTCGCACTGCTTTGTGTCGGACCCGGCACCACCCACGAGCTGCTGCTGCGCGACCGCTTCAAGCTGCTCAGCCCCGGCGAGACCGAGGTCAAGATCGAGGACACCCACGGCATCACCAACCGGATCGTCAAGCTCGGCTCGACCACCGACCACGTGATCAAGTTCGTCGGCCCCGGCGGACCACTCGCCGATGACGGCGTCCACCTGACGTTCGACGTCACCGATCAAGCGGCGGCCGCGAGCTCCGCGTGTGCTGCGGTCGTACGCAAGGACCCGACGCGCGTGCCGGCGACGCTGGTGATCTGCGTGGCCGCGCTGATCGCATTCGCGCTCGCGGCGATCGTCACGTGGCTGCGCCGCCGTCGCTAGGGCGTTCACGCACGAGCGACCCGGCACACCGTGCGTGGCACGCCGAATGCTCGTTCTTCCGGCATGCGCAACCTCCTCCTGTGCTCGCTCCTTGTTGCAGCCGCGCCCGCCGCAGCGGGCCCGGACTTCACCACGCCCAGCCCGCGAGGCACGGACCTCACCGCCTCGCAGGGCACGAGCAAGGTGCTGCCGGACGACGACGTGATCTTCGCATATGACTCCTCGGTGCTCACCGAGGCGGGCAAGACCCAGCTCGCTGCGGCCGCGCGCCACCTCGTGAAGCGCAAGGATCTGTTTGTCGTGGTCGAGGGCTACACCGACCACAGCGGCGCGGCGGCGTACAACGTCGACCTCGCGACGCGCCGTGCGGCCGCTGCGAAGACCTTCCTGGTCAACCGTGGCGTGCGCTCGTACCGCATCGTGACGGCGGTGTTTGGCGAGGCGATCGCCGATCCCGCGGGCAACGAGCTCGACCGCCGCGTCGTGGTCTACGCGACCAGGAGCAGCACGCGCGATCTCGCGGACCACCTGCTGAACACGCGCAAGGCCGTGTCGGCGACCTGGACCTCGAACGCGGTCCTGCACATTGACGTCCGCTCCGAACGCGCCGAACGGTTTTCCCGCCGTTGATTCAGTCTCGACGTCGCAAAACCCGCTGGAATCGGGGCTATGATTGGCTCCGTTTCCCGCGTTCTCGCATGAAGAAGTTCCCTGATTTCGTCGCTCCCACCAAGGTCGCGTACCTCGGCGATCGCGGTGCCACGCTGCACCTCCGCAAGTGCATCCTGCAGTCGGTCGACGACCCGACCCGGGAGTGGACGTTCGACAAGGAAGAGATCCGCGTCGGGTCGATGGACGACAACGACGTCGTGATCAGCGACGACACGGTGTCGCGGTACCACTGCCGGATCGTCCAGGAAGATACCGGGTACGCGGTCGTCGACCAGCGCTCGACGAACGGCACGTTCGTCAACAAGGTCCGGGTTCGCGAGGCGTTCCTCAAGCCGGGCTCGATCGTCTCGGTCGGCCAGTCGCAGATGCGCTTCAACGCGCGCGAAGAAGAGGTCCAGATCGTTCCGTCGCGCAACTCGCAGTGCGGCGGGCTGATCGGCGGCAACGCGCGGATGCGCGAGATCTACTCGATCATCGAGAAGATCGCGCCGACCGCCACCACCGTCGTGATCGACGGCGAGACCGGCACGGGTAAAGAGGTCGTCGCCCAGGCGATCCATGCGCTCTCGCCACGCGTCAAGAACGAGCTCGTCGTGTTCGATTGCGGGGCGGTGCCGCCGAACCTGATCGAGAGCGAGCTGTTCGGTCACGAGAAAGGCTCGTTCACCGGCGCGATGATGACGCGCCTCGGGCTGTTCGAGCAGGCGGACGGCGGCACGCTGTTTCTCGACGAGCTCGGCGAGCTGCCGATCGATCTCCAGCCCAAGCTGTTGCGTGCGCTCGAACAGCGCGAGGTTCGCCGCGTCGGCTCCACCAAGGCAGCCAAGGTCGACGTCCGCATCATCGCGGCGACCAACCGCAACCTCGAGGACGAGGTCCGCGCCGGCCGGTTCCGTCAGGATCTGTTCTATCGCCTCTCGGTCGTCCGGCTGCACCTGCCCTCGTTGAACCAGCGCGCCGACGACATCCCGTTGCTGGTCGAGCACTTCCTCCAGAACGGCAGCTACAACAAGGCGCCGAACGGCGGCCAGCGCGTCCACGCGATCGCGAGCGACGCGATGACCTCGCTGCAGGGCTATCCGTGGCCGGGCAACGTGCGCGAGCTGGTCAACGTGATCGAGCGCGCGGTGTCGTTCTGCTCGTCGGGGATCCTCGAGCTGTCGGACCTTCCCGATTACGTGCGCAACGCCAAGGCCTCGCAGTCGCCGATCCGGCAGGCCACGGCCACCGGCGCGGTGCGTCGCGCGCCCACGCACGGCAGTGGCTCGACGGGAGCCAACCCCGTGGTGCCGATGAACCCGAACGCGCCCACGCCCTCGCCTCCTGACGAGCTGATGGCCGAGGGCGTGACGTTCAAGGATGCCAAGGAGCGCTGGGTCGCCGCGTTCGAGCGCGACTACATCCTCCAGCTGCTCCGCCGGAACAACGGCAATATCTCGCACGCCGCCCGCGCGGCCGACATCGATCGCAAGTACTTCCGAAAGCTGATGAAGAAGTACGACATCGAGGCCGCCGGTGTCGACGAGCCCGACGAAGCCGCCGCCGAGTGAGCCGGCCGTCGTCGACGACGACGTCGACCGTGCTCCGGCGATCTTCACGCTGCCTCCGGGTGCCGATCCGACGGTCGACTGGGGCCTGACCTCGCATCTCGACGGCAACGGTCAGCCACGGATCATCGAACGCCATCTGCTCGTGCCAGGCGAGCTCGCCGGGCTGCGCCTCGATCACTTCGTGAAGACGCAGATCGGCCGGCTGTCGCGCAACAAGATCCAGGGGATCATCGAGACCCAGCTGCGGCGGATCGACGGCAAGGTCCCGAAGGCGTCGACCAGCGTCGCCGCCGGCGAGCACTACGTGATCCGTCGCCCCGCGCCGCAGGAGCCACCGTGCCCTCGCACGTTCACGATCGTGCATGAAGACGCGCGTGTCCGCGTGATCGACAAGCCGGCGCTGCTCCCGGTGCACGCGTCGGCGAAGTTCTACTTCAACACGCTCACGCGCGTGCTCTCCGAGCGCTATCCCGACGAGCCCGAGCAGCAGATCGTGCATCGCCTCGATCGCGAGACCTCGGGCTGTCTCGTGATCGCGCGCGACAAGGCAGCCGCGGCGGCGCTCAAGCAAGCGTGGGAGCACAAGACCCACGTCGACAAGCAGTACCTCGCGGTCGTCAACGGTACGCCACCGTGGACGATGGAGCTGCTGCTCGACTCGCCGCTGCGGCTGTCACAGCCCGGTGACCCGACGCGCCTGCCACACATCCGCATGCTTCCCGATCCGGCGGGCCTCGCCGCGCTGACCAAGGTCCGCGTCGAGCGTGCACCGCAAGGATGCCCGTACTCGCTCGTGCGCTGCCAGCTGATCACCGGGCGACAGCACCAGATCCGCGCGCACCTCGCACATGCTGGGTTCCCGATCGTCGGCGACAAGCTGTACGCGCATGGCGACGACGCGTTCATCGAGTACTGCGACGCGGGGCTGACACCCGAGCTCGCGCGACTGTTCGTGTTACCGCGTCACGCGCTGCACGCGGCGCGGGTGACGTTCCCGCATCCCGACCGAGGAATCATCACCGCGGAGGCACCGCTGCCACCGGATCTCGCGGCGCTGCTCGCGTAGGATGGCGCCGTGAAGTTTCTGACCGCGGGTGGACAACAAAACATCAAGGGGGCGATCGAGTCGATCGAGTCGGGGTCCGCGGTCGAGGTCGTCGTCGCGGTGAGGACACGGCTCGCGCGGTGGCCAAGTGCGCACGTCGCGATCGGGCTCCTCGCCGCGATCGGGATGCTCGCGTTCACGTTGTACAGCGACGAGCTGGAGTTCGACTACTGGCAGATCATCATCTTGCCGGTGCTGGTCGGCATGGTGTTCGGTCTCGCCGTCGAGCTCGTGCCCGGCGTGCAACGCGTGCTGACCGCCGCCGGGGTGCGCGAACGATCGCTGCGCGATGCCTCGCGTGCCGTGTTCTACGACCTTGGCGTGCACAAGACGAGCGGTCGCACCGGCGTACTGGTGTTCGTCGCCGTGCGCGACCGGCGCGTCGCGATCGTCGGTGACGTCGCGGTGGTCGACGCCCTCGGCGAGCGCGTGCTCGCCAGCCACGCCGCCATGCTCGCCGCCGAGATCCCACGCGGACTGACGGCGGTCGCCGCGAAGCTCGCCACGCTGGCGCCGGTGTTCGGCAAACCGTTCCCGAAACGAGCGGACGACGTCGACGAGCTCGCCAATGCGGTGCACGCCGTCGGTCGCAAGCCGCGCCAGGCGGTGGTCCGATGATCGGCTGGATCCGGACGGCCGCGCTCGCCGTGATCGCCGTCCTCGCACTCGCCGAGGTCGTCGATGCGCGCCCTGGTGGTGGGCATTCTTCGTCAGGCGGCGGCCGTTCGAGCTCCAGCTCTCGATCGTCGAGTGGCGGCGGCTATCGCAGCGGTGGTGGTGGCGGTGGCAGCATCGGCGGGGCCGGCGCTGCCAGCCTCCTGGTCGTCATCGTGATCATCGTGATCATCGCCGCGGCCGCGTCGGCGGCGAAGAAGGCGAGCACAGACTGGAGCAGCGGCGCGATCAGCTACACGGAGCCGCCGCGGCCGCCGCCGGATCTGTCTCCCCTGCAGGTGCGCGACCCCGATCTTTCGCAGGCGGTCCTCGAGGACTTCGTGTTCCAGCTGTTCTCGACCGCACATCGCGGGCGCGACAACGCCGATGCGCTCGCGGCGCTCGCGCCGTACCTGAGCGACGACGCGATCGCCCACCTCGCGGTCCGAGGGAAGGCTCCCTCGCAGATCGTGATCGGCACCCTCAGCATCCTCGACTTCCAGCCGGCGACCCAGGCAGATGCCAACGACCGGATCCGCGTGCGCGTCGAGGCCACCCTCCACTCCGCGTCGCCGACGTACGTCGTCGAGATCTGGTCGCTGGTGCGCGCGGCGACGGCGACGTCGAAGCCGCCGTCGACCACGTACAGCTGGCCATGCCCGAACTGCGGCGCGCCGTGGCAAGGCAAAGGCGATCGGATCTGTCAGCACTGCGGCGAGACCATGCAGACCGGCAAGTTCGACTGGACGGTCGCCGGGATCCAGGTGATGTCGCAGAAGCCCGCGCTCGCGAGCCTGACCGGCACCGTCGAGGAATACGGCAACGATCTTCCGACGGTGTTCCGCGCCGATGCCGCCCTGAAGATGCAGGCGGTCACCGCCGACGATCCGCAGGTCACGTTCGAGGCAGTGCGCGCACGCGTCGCGCTTGTTTATGCCCGGCTCAACGAAGGTTGGAACGCATCGAACCTCGCACCGGTGCGAGGGCTGACCACGACGCCGCTACGCGATTATCTGCAGTACTGGCTCGACGAGTACCGCCGGCAGGGCCTGCAGAACCGGCTCGACAACGCGAAGATCGAGTACATCGAGCTCTCGAAGATCATCCGCGATCGCCACTTCGACGCGATCACGATGCGCGTCCGCGCCGGTGGCAACGACTTCACCGTGAACCAGAGCGGCAAGGTGGTCGGCGGTTCGCAGACCTTCTTCCGCCGCTACACCGAGTACTGGACGTTCCTGCGCTCGTCGTCGCGACGCGGTCCGGTCAACAACACGCCGAGCTGTCCGAGCTGCGGCGCGGCGCTCTCGATCAGCGACGCCGGTCAGTGTACTTTTTGCGATGCGATGGTCGAGAACGGCAGCTTCGACTGGATCCTGTCGAAGATCGAGCAGGACGACACGTACACCGGTTAGTCCGCGAGCGGCCGCACGCGCACGAGCGTGACCTGGTCGCCGGACGCCACCGGGTAGCTGCGTCGATGCGCCGCACACCCGCGAGGCGGCATCACCCGGGGGTGCATCCCCGACGGCGAGCGCGCCGAACCCGAGTCTCCCGCAGCCGCACGTGGCGAGGCGGCAGAACCGGAACATCGCCCTCATCACACCGCCATGGTAGATGTTCGGCGTGGCCAAGGATCGCGCGCGGCCGTTCTCGCGCAAGCACCGGAAGTACTGGATCCCGGTGACCGGCGGCATGATCCTGATCGGCATCATCAACGTCACGCTCGGCTACTGCTCCTACTCGAAGCCGTCGGAGATCCACGAGCGGATCGACGTCACGCCCCGCGAGGATCCGGCCCGCAAGATGGCCCGCGAGGCGGCGAAGCGCGCCCTCGAGAAGCGCGCCCTCGAGAAGCGCGCCGCTGCCGATGCCGGCGTCGACGCGTCAGTCCCAGGACAGCTGGAACGGTAGCCGCGCCTGCGCGCGCGAGTCGTCGACCAGCACCGACGCGGGAATCCCGCGCACCAGCTCGCGCAGGATCGGGATCTCGAACGGCGACATCTGGGTCTGCGCGTTCGCGCCAATGAAGCGGCCGAGCGGGCCGAACAGGCTCGACGGTAGGTTCGGCAGCTCGACGAGCTGTACCTTGGCGTGGGGCGCGAGCTTCATCAGCCGCTTCGCCTCGTCGATCACGTCGCCGAGCCCGCCGTACTTGTTGATCAGCTTGATCGGCATCGCCTGCTCGCCGGTGTAAACGTGGCCGCGACCGACGGCGTCGACCTCGGCCTTCTTCATCCCGCGCCCCTCGGCGACCGCACCGAGGAAGCGACCGTACATGTAGCGCAGGCTGTCTTGAAGATGCTTGCGCTCCTCGGCGGTGTACGACCGGAACATGCTCTCGGCATCGGCGCGCTTGCCTCGCTTGTTGGTATTCGTCGTCACGCCGAGCTTCGCGAGCAGGCCGGAGATATCGAACTTGCCGTAGAAGATGCCGATCGAGCCGGTGATCGTCATCGGCTCCGCATAGATCACATCACAACCGGCCGCGATGAAGTACCCGCCCGACGCGGCGAGGTCGCTCATCGAGCACAGGATCGGCTTCACCCCACGGGTGGCGAACACCTCGCGTGCGACGAGCTCGCTCGCGAGCGCACTGCCGCCAGGAGAATCGATCCGCAGGATGATCGCCCCGATGTTGGGGTTCGCTCGCGCCGCGGCGATCGCGCCGATCAAGGTCTCGCCGCCGGCCATCTTGCCGAGGAACGGCACGGTCTTGGACGGTCCGTCGGTGATGTCGCCCTCGACGTAGATCACGGCGATCTGCGGGCGGGTCCAGCGGTCCGGACGCTCGGGCCTGGCTCCCGCGACCGGCAGGATGCGCCCGATCTCCGCCGTCACCAGCTGGCTGATCTTGTCGGGCGGCGCGACCGCGTCGACGAGCTTCTTGTTCGCCGTCAGATCACCGGCGGTGAACGGGCCCTGATCGATCAGCGCCTTGAGCTCGTCCTTGGTCAGCTTGCGGCCGTTCGCGACCTGCGTCAGCCACTGATCCCACAGCGAATCGAACAGCTCGGTCGTCATCTTCGCGGCGGTCGGCGTCGGAGAAACCTCGGTGAACTGCTCGGGCGCGCTCTTGTACTCGGCGATCTTCTCGAACTGCGGGGAGACGCCGATCTGATCGAACACGCCCTTGAAATAGATCGTGGTGCCCGCCATGCCGACGACCCGCAGCCCACCCGCCGGGTCGACGTAGATCTTGTCGGCAGCGCTGGCGACGAAGTAGTCGCGGCCAGTACCCGACACCATGTACGCGAAGACTTTCTTTCCGGCCTTCTTGAGCAGCAAGATCTCGCCGCGCAATTCCTGAAGGGTTGCCCAGCCGGCGGCGACGCCGTCGAACGTGATGACGACGGCCTTCGCGGTCGGGTCGCGCTGGATCGCGCGCATCCGCCCCACCAGGCTGGTGAGCTCGCGCATCCCGATCGATCCATCGAGCTCGATCCGCTCGATGTGATCGTCGCTGCCGATCACCGACGCCGGGCCGAGCCCCGACGAGCGCAGCACCAGCTGACCGCCGAGCAAGTGGCGAGCCTTGGTGTCGTCGCGCAGGCCGGTCGCGAGCGTGGTTATGCCGAAGGCGCCGAACGACACCTCGAGGCCGAGCGTCGCGCGGAGATCGCGACCGTTGCGTTCCTCGAGGCCGGTGGGCGAATCGATCAACGCGTGCAGCTCGCGGGTCTCGACGTTCGCGTGCACGAAGAAGCCGCGCGTCAGCTTCGCCGAGATCCGGCCCCAGCCATCGAGGTCGAGGCGGGTCTCGCCGAGCCGACCACCGAGCGCGATCTCGAGCTGATCCGTCGACAGCGGCCGGATCATGGTCTCGAGCTCGTAGCGGCGCTGCACCGGGGTGTTCGCGATCGACGAGGTCGCGACATCGCGGATCACCGCGCCCCACGCGAACCGATCGCCGGCGCGCGCCGACATGCCGAGGTCGAAGGTATCGACGCCGCGCAGCGCGCCTTCGGAGTGAAAGCGGTGCCACGACACGCCGAACCCGGCGGTCTTGCCAAGCGCGGTGCCGAAGCCGAGCGTGAACCGGAACGGCTCGCCCGGATCCGGGGTGAGGTTCGCGCGCGAAGGGCGCAGCCACTCGAGCCCGATGCCGAGCCCGAACCGCGGCAACAGCCCGCCACCGCCCGACAGTGCGAAGTACGTCCCGAAGCCCTGACCGGAGCTGGTCGCGACGTCGGCATCTTCGAGGCCGAGCACGAGCGCGAGCTCGCCACCGCGCACCAGCGGCAGGCCGCCCGGATTGGTCGCCACCACGCGACCATCGAACTCGCCCGCGAGCGGCGCGGCCGGCAGCGCGAGCCCACCCGTGGGCTCCTCGGCGTACCGGCGATCGACGTTCTGAGCGGCGGCAGTCCCGATGACAAGACAGAGCGAACCCGCGACAACAACGAGGCGCATTGGGCACCGACCGTAGCAGAGGCCCTGGTCAGCCGCTCAGAACCGGCGCGCCCACGACACGCTCGCACCCGCGCCGTTCGACCAGCTGCTTGCTGCAGTCGTCGACCTGTGGCGACGGCACCTGCGATCCGCTCGAGGATTGCAAGCTGTGCCCCGGTGACTGCGGCGTCTGCACGTCGTCGAATTGCGGCGACTTCCACTGCGCAGGCAGCGAGACCATCGGGACCTGTCCGAGCGACTGTCCGAACTGACCGCCGGCTGGGCATTTCGGTGATACTGGACTGGTGTCGCCGCCGACCTTGCTGGAGCAGCATCCGCTGCTGGTCAACCTCGAGCCCGATCAACTCGGTCACCTCGCGCGCGCTGGAGAGGTCGAGAGCTACAACCCGGGCGAGACGATCGTCGTCGAGGGGAGCCTCGGTGATGCGCTGTTCTTGATCTTGTCGGGTCAGGTCGCGGTCCATCGCGGACCGCAGACGTTCGCGACGTTGTCAGGCGGCGAGTATTTCGGCGAGATGTCGCTCGTCGAGCCCGCCCCGCGATCGGCCAGCGTGACGGCGATGAGCGCGTCGTTCCTGTTCCGCTTGCCGCACGACGCGTTGCGCGGCCTGATCAGCGACGATGCGAGCGCTGCCTCGATCCTGCTCGTCCAGATCGTGAAGACGCTGTCGGAGCGGCTGCGCAGGGCAAACCAGATGCTCTCGAGTGTCGACCTGCTCGCAGACTGGCTCGCCGGCTCGATGGTCTGAGCCGCGCGCGCCGCGAGCGCCGCTCAGAGCCCGTCGTTGGCGTTGGCCGCCTTGAGGCCCTTGTTGCAGTTCTGGATCTTCTTCGCGAGGTCAGCCTTGAGCTTCGCGTTCGGCGTGCTGATGCGAAGGTTGATGTAGATGTCCTTCGCGCGCTGGTACAGGCCCTTGCCGTACATCGCGTCGCCGTACAGGGTCTTCGCGCGAAACTGCCACGCGCCCTGCGTGTTCGTGATCGCCTTCTTGGAGAGGTCTTCGGCGCGCTGGTTATCGTTGGTGCGAAACGCGACCCACGCTTGCTGGAACTGCGCGATCCCCCCGTAGCCCTTGAGGCCCTCGAGCTTCTCGTACATGACGCGCGCGCCTTCCCAATTGTTGGTGCGTTCGAACACCGCACCCTGCTTGAGAAGCGCCTGCGGATCCTTCTCGTTGACGCCGACCGCAACGCGCACCGGCGGCTTCGGGCGCTGGACCGGCGGCTTCACCGGGTTCTGCTGCTTGTCGTGGGGAGTGAGCTTGAGGCCCGGGGTCTCCGCGTTGCTGCCTGGCGTTGGCGTGTCGTTGGTCATCGCACCCGAGCCGTTGTCGGGCTTGATCGCCGGCGTCTCGGGCTTGCCCGAGCCTCCGATCTCGTCGACCTGGGGGACCGTGGCCTCGAGCTTGCCGACCGGCGCGCGATCCTTGCGCTCGCCGAGTGCGACGTAGAGCAACGCGCCGACGCCACCAAACAAGATCGTCGCGAGGAGCAGCCAGCCGAGGATGCTGAGCGCGCTGCGTGTCGCGGGAATCGCGAGCGAGGGCTGCGATCCCATCGGATCGATGCTGACGGGTCCCGAAGAGATCCGCGCAGATGCCGACGCCGCGATCCGCAAACTATCGAGCGAGCTCGCCGCGCTCGCGGGTACAGGCTCGCTCGCCATCCGCGCAAGCCGCGGCATGTTCGATTGCCCGGTCGCCATCGTCGGGCCGGACCAGCTGGCCCCCATCGGCGACAGGAGATCGCCTGGCAGCGCCGACACCCCGCTATGGGTGACGGCCCGCATCCCGGCCTGGGTGGACGGGCGCACGATGCCCTCGTCGGTGACGCGCATCGCGAGGCCCGGGTTGAGTATCGCGACGACGTTGGCGTCCGTGGTCATGCCGAGGATCTGCGCGACGGCGACGCCGCGGCCCGACAGACACTTGTTGAGCTCGTACTCGAGCTTCTCCATCGTCTGCGGACGGTCATCGGGACTACGCGCCATCGCGGCCATCACGAGATCGGAGACCTGCGGCGCGAGATCCTTGCGAACGTTGACTGGTGCGGGCGGATCCTGCGTCGCCTTCTTGGTCAGGATCTCCATGAAGTTGTCGCCGGAGTACGGCGGGGTACCCGTCGTCATCTCGTACATGATCGCGCCGAGCGCGTAGACATCGCAGCGGGCGTCGGCGGTGCGACCGGCGGCCTGCTCGGGAGACATGTACTCGGGGGTGCCCATCGCCATGCCGGGGCTGGTCAACCGGCGCTCGCGTGCGGCCTCGGCCTCGGTGGTCTTCGCGATACCAAAGTCGAGCACCTTGACGACGTCGGCGGCGCCATCGCGCGTGATCAGGAAGACGTTCTCGGGCTTGAGGTCACGGTGGACGATGCCCTGCGCGTGCGCGGCGGCGAGGGCGCGACAGATCTGACCAGCGATCTTCAGCGCGCGCGCGACATCGAGAGGACCCTCGCGATCGATCACGCTGCCGAGCTCGACGCCCTCGAGGTACTCCATCACGAAGTACACGCTGCCCTCGGCGGTGGTGCCGGAGTCGGTGACGTCGACGATGTTCGGGTGACCGATCTTCGACGCGGCGCGTGCCTCGCGACGGAACCGCTCGACCAGGTCGGGCATCCGCGAGTACGACGGATGCAAGACCTTGAGCGCGACCCGCTTGCCGATCTCGACGTGCTCGGCGAGATAGACCTTGCCCATGCCGCCCTCGCCGATCAGCTCCATCACGCGATAGCGACCGTCGACGACGATGCCGGTGAGATCGGGCTCCGCCTCGGGGTCGTGTTGCGGCGCGAGCGCCGCTGCCGCGCCGCCATTGATCAGGGCTCCGGCGATCGGCGACCGTGACCGCCGATCGGCACTGGCGCGGCGATCCTCGCCGTCGGTGCCGCGGTCGGCTGCGCGGCGACCGACCGACCCGGGCTTGCGCACCGGCGGGTCACTGCCCGGCACCTCCGAATGGATCATCGCCGCGTCGTCGAGCTCGGTGTCGCTGGGACCTCGGGTGGCGCCGCTCTCGATCCACCGCCGCAGCTCGTCGGTGGGAGGCAGCGTCAGCGCACGTGTGCGAACACGAGAGATCAGCTCCGTGCGCTCGCCGCGCTCGCGAACGATGTCCTCGGAGAATAGCTCCAGGAGGAACGACGACATCCGCGTGCCGTCTGTCGTGGGCGCGTTGATGGCGAGCCATGACTGCAGCGCCATCCGCATCTGATCGCAGTCCGTGTAGCGATCCTTGCGCTCGGCGGCGAGGGCGCGCAGACAGATCTCGTCGAGCTCGACCGGCACACGTGGTGCGCGCTTGCTCGGCCGCATCACTTCCGGGTTCTTCGCGCGTGCGAGCAGATCCTGCGGCTGATCTTTGCCCGGCGGGAACAGCTGGCGGCCGGTGAGCAACTCCCACAGCACGATCGCTGCGGCGTACATATCCGAGCGGCCGTCGAGCTTCTCGCCACGCGCCTGCTCGGGCGACATGTACGCGACCTTGCCGTAGATGATGCCGGGGGCGGTCTTCTCGAGCTTGAGCGTCGACGACGCGAGCCCGAAATCGGTCAGCTTGACCTCGCCGGTATACGAGACCAGGACGTTCGGCGGCGAGATATCGCGGTGAACGAGGTTGAGCTCGGGATAGGTGTGCGCGTACGAGAGGCCGCGGCACAGCTCCTTGATGATGAAGACGGCGATGTCGATCGGGAACGCGATCTGCTTCTTCGCGCAGCGGTTCCACACCGCGCGGAGGTCGCGGCCCTCGACGAAGTCCATCGCAAGGAACATCTCGCCGCCGACCACGCCGGCGTCGAACACTGGAATCAGATTTCCATGCGAGAGCTTGACGACGACCTTCGCCTCGTCACGAAAGCGCGCCACGTACTCGGCATCCGCGAGATGCGGAAGCACGGTCTTGATGACCATCAGGCGTTCGAGCCCACGATCACCGCTGACCGCGAGATAAAGGGCGCCCATGCCGCCCTGAGCCAGGGGTCCCAGCAAGTGATACTTGCCGAATTTCCTGGGGTAATGGTCCAGGTCGCCATCGAGTGACGGCACGCAAAGCGAACGTACCATGGCGGTTCGAGCGCCACCAAATCAGGAAGCCTGTGGATTGAAGGCTCGGCGCCACACCCGTAGGATGGGGATCCTTCGCACACCACGCGCGGGCTAGAAATGTGTAGCGAAGTGAGGGGTACACCGACATGGCCGGGGAGCTGGTCCTAGTAATCGATGACAGTCCGACCATCACGAAGGTGGTGCAGCTCGTGCTCACGAAGGCCGGCTATCAGGTGCAGACCGCACCCGATGGCGAGGCTGGACTCGAGGCGATCCGGGCGCAGCGTCCGAATCTGATCCTCCTGGACTTCGTGATGCCGCGGATGAACGGCTACCAGTTCTGCCGGGAGCTGGTCGCCGATCCGAAGCTACGCGATATCCCCGTGGTGCTGATGAGCGCCAAGGGAGATCAGGTCGGCGAACGGTTCGTCAAGGTGATGGGCATCGTCGACTACATCACCAAGCCGTTCTCGCCCGAGGCGATCACGGCAGTGGTGCAGCACACGATCACGAAGTACGGAGCCGGCAACGACGACGACATTCCGGGCCTGGTCACCGGCGAAGATCTCGCGGCCACCGACGATGCGGATCGCTCGCATGCGAAGTCGAGAGCGATCTCCGACCTGCGCGCGCAGATCACGGACACCGTGAGCGCCCGCGTCGCGGCGTTGTTCGCCCTCGCGCAAAGCGCGTCGGAGGCCGATACCGAGGGCAAGATTCCGACCGATGCCTCGGCGATCGCGGAGGCCGCACGGAACGCGCTCGACGACGCCACCCTCGGCAAGATGCTGGCGTCGATCGACCTCGGGCTGTTCGCCGAGGGCACGCCGGGGCTGCGTGGCGATCTGCGCGTGGTGCCGCTCGCGGAGGTGCTGCAGCTGCTCGACGTTCAGGAGCAGTCGGGCGTGCTCACTGTCGAGCGCACCGGGGCGAAGGTTGAGATCTACTTCCGGCGCGGCCGCGTCGATCAGGCGATGGCCGAGGGCGTGCCCGAGGAGTTCCTGCTCGGTCGCTTCGTGACGGGCGCCGAGCTGATGGTGCGGGCTGACTTCGAGTCGTTCGTCGAATCGCGTGCGCATGGCAGGCTGATCGGCCAGCAGCTGGTCAAGCTCGGGCATCTCGCCGAGGCGGATCTCAAGGCGTGCCTGACGCGGCAGTCGAGCGAGCTGATCTACGAGATCCTGCGCTGGCGCCACGGCCGGTTCCGGTTCAGCGCGGGCCTCGAGCTACCGCCGGCGGCGATCGACGCCGCGCTCGCGCTCGATGTCGAGAGCGTGCTGATGGAGGGCTACCGTC
>Ga0105049_10001665_pt1 | contig 26173 bp, 21 predicted proteins | sample MAT06_FD_78087 | JGI IMG/M metagenome (GOLD analysis project Ga0105049, IMG submission 78087) | Freshwater microbial communities from Lake Fryxell liftoff mats and glacier meltwater in Antarctica - MAT-06 | ecosystem: Environmental > Aquatic > Freshwater > Ice > Liftoff microbial mat | place... | reverse complement strand
CCTTAAAGCCTTAAAGCCCTAAAGCCTGAAAGCCTTGAAACCAAAAACTTTCTACAGCTACAGGTTTTATCTGCACGTGTTTGTCATCGGTCGGCGTCCATCGGCGATTCCAAAAGCAATTGCTACTGCCGCAACTTATATCCTGATTTTAACAGGTGAAGTGTGAACGCCGAGAGGCATAAAAATGCCAAACTGGTGACACCAAAGCTCATCCATACCGACACGTCAGACTTGCCAAAAAAGCCGTAACGAAAACCATCGATCATGTAAAAAAATGGATTAATGTGAGATAGGGTTTGCCAAAATGGCGGTAATGAATGTATCGAATAAAAAACGCCGGATAAAAATGTCAGCGGCATGATGATGAAGTTTTGAAAGGCGGCCATTTGATCAAATTTATCCGCCCAAAGCCCGGCAATCATGCCGAGTGCGCCTAGCAGTGCACTGCAAAGCACGGCAAAAATGACGATCCACAACGCGCTGTAAACCGGAATATCCGCCATCAAAATACCGACAATAAAAACGCCTAAGCCCACCATCAAGGCGCGCACCATCGCTGCTAATACATAAGCGTAGTAAAAATTCCAGTGCGACAACGGCGGCAGCAAAATAAACAAAATATTGCCGGTAATTTTTGATTGGATGATGGACGATGATGTGTTAGCAAATGCGTTTTGCAGCATCGACATCATCGCTAAACCAGGAATTAAAAATTGTTCATATGTGACGCCGGGGAAGGCGGCGCTGCTAGACGACATGACGTGCGCGAATATCAATAGATACAATATCGCCGTTAGCACTGGTGCCGCAACGGTCTGGAAGCCGACCTTCCAAAACCGCAGCACTTCTTTGAGGAGCAAGGTGCGAAAGCCAATCATGCCATTCATTTATGCATTACTTTCAAAAAAACTTCTTCCAGATCAGGCTCGGTCACTTCCATTTTGGTAATCGGGATTTGCCGCTCGCGTAATTGCGCGAGCGTCCTCTCGACATCGGCGTATTCATGAATAGCGAAGTGATGCCAAGTATTTTCACCCGCACCCTCTTCTTTAATGCGTTGCGCGACCAGGTCAATTGGTAGTGCCGCAGCGAGCCTCACCTTTAAAACGCGCTCTGAAAAGGCATTAAGCAAATGTTCGGTTGTATCCATCGCAATAATTTTGCCCGCCTTCATCATGGCGATGCGCGTACAAAGTTGCTGTGCTTCTTCAAGATAATGCGTTGTGAGCAAAATCGTGTGCCCCTTGGCATTGAGGGATCGTACAAATGCCCACAACGTTTGGCGCAACTCAACGTCGACGCCGGCGGTGGGCTCATCAAGCACGATCACCGGCGGGCGATGCACCAACGCTTGCGCCACCAGCACGCGTCGCTTCATACCGCCGGATAATTGACGCATATTCTTATCCGCTTTATCAGTGAGCGATAAATTCGTCAATAGCTCATCTATCCAGCTATCTAACTTTTTATCGCGATCAAAGCCAAAATAGCCTGCTTGAAATTGCAGCGTTTCGCGGACAGAGAAAAATGGGTCGAACACAATTTCCTGCGGCACGATCCCGATTGCGCGCCTTGCTTGGCGGTAATCGGTTACAACATCATGGCCCATCACCCGAAGGCTTCCACTATCGGCGCGGGTTAACCCGGCAAGAGTCGAAATTAGTGTGGTTTTACCCGCACCATTCGGTCCCAGTAAAGCAAAAAATTCGCCTTCTTCGATGGTGAGTGACACTCCATCTAAGGCCTGTAGATTTTGATAACGCTTATTGACAGCGTTGATGTCGATGGCATGCATTTTTAGGGGATTTTGCGTCAGACGGTAATTGTTAAGTGCAGAGCAAATTGTTTACTGGAAAATAAAAACGCCCTCAATTGAGGGCGCGTTTAACCGGGATTTTCCATTACGGTTTGAGACGATAACGAGGCTATTTTTGCGCGTATTATCTGTTGACTGACGACCGAATAGTTAGCTATTCAAGACGAAGAAACAGGAAAGACGCTAAAAATGGTCCGTTAACTCTCAAACAGTTGCGAAGGGACGCCTAAGGGAAAATTTCGGTTTAGTGAACAAAACGATTCCTACGATGCTACTGGCGCACTTAACTGAGTCGGACAGTGTATCAGGTCAGCTACGCCATAAAGCTCAGCAAGCGCGGCTAAATTTGCAGGCAAATGCACGTACCGCAATGATTTGCCCATGTTCGTTGCCTCCCTGCGCCAATGTAAAAGTAGCGCCACCCCGGATGAGTCAATCTCATTAACATTCTTAAAGTCGATGGTCAGACAATCCGGGAGAGCAGACTGGGTGGAGTAAGCATCGGTCTCCGCCAATCGCAGCGGCATCGCCGCTAAATTAAGCGCACCATCCAGCACCAACACTTCCCCGGTAACAGTGGAGGCGAAGTTTGGGGCTGGGTTTACTTTCGATGATGGCGACATGTTTTGCTGACGTTGTGATTGCGCTGCGATTACTTTTTAGCCGCGTTTTTTGCATTACGATCCGCGAGTGACTTTACCAAGCCGTCTATGCCGCCATTCTTAATTTCAGTGGCAAATGATGAGCGATAGTTGGTGACGAGTGACACGCCGTCGATTAGCACGTCAAAAATTTTCCAACCATCTTTGCCCTTTTCCATCGAATAATCCAATGGGACGCCAGTACCGCCGCTTTGGCTGACAACTGTTTTAACCACGACTTCAGTTTCCGTGGCGGCAAATTTCAGCGGACGAACATCAATGGTTTGATTGCGAAATTGCGAAAGCGATGATGCATAAGTGCGGACAAGTAAACGACGAAATTCATTGGTGAGCCCGGTCTTTTGCGCGTCCGTGGCTTCACGCCAGGCGCGACCCACCGCCAATTGTGTCATGCGTGAAAAATTAAAATACGGCAGAATTTTATCATTCGCCATTTTTTCAACTTTAGTGACATCACCTGCAGCCAACTCTTTATCAGCTTTTAAAAGCGCCAATACTTCGGCGGTATTTTTACGAATGATCTCATCCGGTGCGACATCTTGGGCGGAGGCGAATGGCACGCTCAGCACGAGAAAAGTGGACATAAATGCAGCAAATAATTTTTTCAACATGAGTTTTTCCTAGTTAGACAAATTGCAGGAGCTTACATAACGCGTGTATTCGGTGCGGGTTTACAGTAAATGCGGGGCTATTTTTTGGCGGCCGGTGTCTCTGGCGTGCTGTCGCCGCTTCCTTCTGCTGCTTTGCTAAACAGAAATTGCCCAATTAAACGTTCCAGCACCACAGCGGATTGTGTGAGCGTAATGCGGTCACCTTGGATCAGCGTTTTTTCGTCACCGCCAGCCTCTAAGCCAATATAGACTTCCCCTAACAAACCGGATGTCAAAATAGAGGCGCTGGTATCTTTCGGAAACGCGTAGCGCTTGTCCATCGCCAACGTGACGGCGGCTTGAAATTTATCGCCGTCAAAACGAATATTAGTTACCCGACCAACCAACACGCCCGCGCTTTTAACGGGTGCTTTCAGTTTAAGCCCGCCGATATTTTCAAAGCGCGCCTCTACGGTGAAGGTTTCGCCATTACGTTCTGCGCCGAGATTGCCGACGCGAAAGGCTAAAAATAGCAGCGCCACAAATCCCATCAGCATAAAAATACCGACCCAAATATCAATTGTTTTTCGTTCCATAGTATTCCTCAGGTGCCTTGAATCATAAATGCCGTTAACACTAAATCAACAGCTAATATTGTTAGTGCAGAACTGACTACCGTTCGGGTAGTGGCACGCGATACACCCTCGGCTGTTGGTGTGGCGTCGTAGCCTTCAAAGGTGGCGATGATGGCAACCGCAAACCCGAACGCGATTGATTTAATAATGCCACTCAAAATGTCGTTGTTAAAATCCACCGCCGCCTGCATATTTGACCAAAATACCCCAGGGTCAGTGCCGACAAAAAGTACCGCTACAATGTAGCCGCCGAAGATGCCCATTGCGGAGAACATGGCCGCAAGCAGCGGGAGCGCCACCACAGCCGCCCAAAACCGCGGTGCCACCACACGGGCGACAGGGTCAATGGCCATCATGTCCATTGCTTTTAATTGCTCAGTCGCTTTCATCAGGCCGATTTCAGCCGTAATTGCGGAGCCCGCACGGCTAGCAAACAATAAACCCGTAACCACTGGGCCTAATTCGCGCACAAGTGACAAGGCAACTAGCACGCCCATAGTTTCTTCGGCGCCGTATTTTTGCAGCGTTTCGTAGCCCTGCAAGCCCAGCACCATGCCGACAAACAAGCCGGACACCATAATGATAACCAGTGACATCACGCCTGAAAAATAAATCTCACGAATCGTTAAGCTAATGCGTCGAAAGCTCATCCCCGAAGACGCCAAGATCATCCAGAAAAAACGTGCCATCGCGCCCGCGCGCCAGATAGCTTCCACACCACGTGTGCCGAGATTTTCAATAGTGCGAACGGCGCGAATCATGAATGTACTTTCACATCTAAGCCTAAATCTTTGGCATAACCTGCCGCCGGATAATGAAATGGCACTGGGCCATCCAACTCAGCATGGACAAATTGCTTAATAAATGGCTCGGTAGAGGCGCGAATTTCATCTGGTGTGCCGTGACCGACAATGCGACCGTCAGAGACAAAATAAAGGTAATCCACAATTTGTAGCGATTCAACAACGTCGTGTGTTACCACAATTGAGGTGGCACCTAACGCGTCGTTAAGCTTACGAATGGTCTTGCCCACAACCGCCAACGAGATTGGGTCGAGCCCCGCAAATGGCTCATCGTACATGATGATCTCAGGGTCAAGCGCTACCGCGCGCGCGAGCGCGACACGACGTGCCATCCCGCCAGATAATTCTGCCGGTAACAAATTAGCAGTACCGCGCAAGCCCACCGCGTTTAATTTCATCAGCACCAGATCGCGAATCATGTCCTCCGGCAAGTCAGTGTGTTCACGCAACTGAAAGGCAATGTTGTCAAACACGGTCATGTCAGTAAAAAGTGCGCCAAATTGAAACAACATGCCCATTTTGCGACGTGTAGCGTAGAGCTCATCGCGATTGAGTGTAGCAACATCTTGCCCGTTGACTAATACGCGCCCTTTTGAGGCTAACAATTGCCCGCCAATGAGTCGTAATAAAGTAGTTTTGCCGCAACCTGAGCCGCCCATAATGGCAACTAATTTACCTTTGGGCACTTTCAGCGAAATGCCTTGAAGGATAGAGCGTTTGCCGTAGGCGAAATCGACGTTGTCGATATCGACAACGTTCTTAACAGCGGCAGGCGTTGCAGAAAGGGAAGTATTCACAGGGGAAATGAGGCTTGGTGAATTGCGTCTAGCAATCCAAACCATTGTTTTTAATGACGAATTAGTAAGTTATTTTACACGCTTAGCCGTGACGGCTTGCAACAAAATGTTTTAACTGTGGCACATATCATGAACGATACGACTGTTGAAAACAGATGTTGTTGTGAGCAGCACAGTCATAAATCGTTCAGTGGTCTGGCTATAATCAATTCCATGTCAAGAAACGAACTAGCACTCAGGCCAACGCTGTTGATTGTCGATGATGACGCGCTCATTCGCGAGAGTTTGTCCTTTGTATTGGGTGACAGGTTTGACATTCGCGTAGCCGAGTCGCGTATCGCGGCGATGGAAATATTGAGAAATAATGACTTCGAACCGCTGTTAGCCTTAATCGACCTTGGCTTGCCGCCACTGCCGGATCAACCTACTGAGGGCTTTAAGTTAGTAGGCGATTTACTGGCGTTCTCGCCAACAATTCGCATTTTGGTGTTGTCCGGGCAAAATGAAGAATCGAACGCACGTCGCGCACGCGCACTTGGCGCTGCCGACTTGGTGCCAAAGCCTTGTCCGCCCGAGCGTTTAAGACAGCTACTGGAAAATCAGCTCGAAGGCGTTGCCGATGCTTCGTCTGAAATCAGCGATGGCTTGATCGGCGAAAGCCCCGCTATGCGTAAGCTCAAAGGCCAGATTGACCTTTATGCCTCCTCCATGTTTCCGGCGCTCATTGAGGGACAGTCAGGCAGCGGAAAAGAGCGGGTGGCCGAAGCGCTTCATCAACTTAGCCCACGTGCAAAGCTGCCGTTTTTGGCGCTCAATTGCGCGGCCATCTCGCCAAATTTGGTGGAGGCCACGTTATTTGGTCATGCCAAGGGCGCATTTACGGGGGCGGTCGCGGCGAAGGCAGGCTACTTTGAAGACGCCGGTGAAGGCACGTTATTCTTAGATGAAATCGGCGAATTGCCGCTGGATTTGCAACCCAAACTATTACGCGTTTTAGAAAATGGCGAATTTCAGCGTGTTGGTGAAACCACATCACGCCAAGCACACGCACGCATCGTCGCGGCGACAAATCGCGATTTACGCGCCGAAGTCAAAGCCGGACGTTTTCGCGCAGATTTGTATCATCGGTTATCAGTATTTTCTATTGCTGTGCCGCCCCTACAAGATGCGGGCGAGGATAAATTACGCTTGATGACGCATTTTAGTCAGCGCTACGCAAAACACCATGCAACTCAAACATTTACCCTCAATGAGGGCGCTAGAAAAGCGTGGCTTGATTATCACTTTCCCGGCAATGTGCGTGAGCTTAAAAATATCGTCATACGGCTGCTCGCCAAACACGCGGGCTACAGCGTAAGTGCGGGCGAGTTAATGGAGGAGTTTGAACTCATTGCACCTCGTGAAGCATCCGGCACTACTGTGTTTGACCCACGCACTGACATCACCAATAGCGCACTGTTTAGACTTGACAGCAAATTAGCCGAGGTCGAGTTGAACTATATTGACGCTGCCATTGATATTGCAAATGGCAATATGTCGCAAGCCGCACGGATACTCGGCATTTCACGCTCCACGCTGTATAGCCGACTCGACGTGCTGCGCCCACAAAGCGTGAAAAATTTGCCCCCCGATAGCAAATAGTTGTCCACCACAACGGCGGGGGTCACAAATCGCGAATGCTAAACTAGTCGGCCGATGCAAATAACAGATGGGGGACTCTAGAAACCGTAGCGAGCGGGAGAAATTTGTTTTTAGGGGCGGAGTCGTACCCACGTTCGGCGACGAGTTTGGCAAACGCGGGAGAGGCGGCGTTAGTCCGCGCAGTAGGCTTATAGAAGTTCCCAATACATAAAGTTGTTTATTCACGACGTACTGCAAACAGTATTGCCCTGAAATGCCCACCAATAAACGACTTTTATAACCAAAACTATTACCTAATCCCAACAATGACAATGTACCTCGAGCATTTCGGTTTAACCGAAGCCCCGTTTAAAATCACGCCGCACACGGAGTTTTTTTTCTCAGGGGCTAATCGCGGTGAAACCTTAGAAGCGCTGCTTTATTCAATTACCAGCGGCGAAGGTATTGTTAAGGTCACTGGCGAAGTGGGTTCTGGCAAAACGATGCTTTGCCGCGTGCTGAAGGAGCGTTTGCCGCCGACAGTGGAAACCATTTATTTGGCCGTGCCTTCGCTCTCACGCGACGAAATGCTCGCGACCATCGCGGGCGATCTTGATATTGAAACGAAAGGTTTATCCACCACCAAACTCATCCGCGCACTGCAAGAAAAGCTCATCAATATTCATGCCGAAGGTCGGCAGGTAGTCGCCCTTATTGATGAAGCCCACGCGATGCCGTTGGAAACCTTAGAAGAAATAAGACTCCTATCGAATCTCGAAACCAGTCATTTCAAACTCTTGCAAATTGTGTTGTTTGGACAGCCTGAGTTAGATGAACATTTGTCGCTTCAAAATATGCGGCAGCTGCGTGAGCGCATCACACATAGCTTTAATTTGCTACCGCTACCGCCGCGTGATATCAGAGACTATGTTGATTTTCGCCTACGCGCGGCCGGCTACAAAGGCCCTGAGCTTTTCACGCCAAACGCACTTAAACTTGTTGCCGAGGCCTCCGAGGGCTTAACGCGGCGCATCAATATTTATTGCGATAAAACACTACTCGCCGCCTACGCCGCAGATACCCATACGGTAACACCCGATTTAGTGCGTTCCGCGATTGCCGACACGCTAATCGTTGCCCCTGAATCACAGAAAAAACGTAGCGAACTATGGCTATCAGTGGCGGCAAGTTTGGTCGCCGGTGTTGTGATTGGATTTTTAGCCGGACGCGCCACCGCACCGATGACATCAACAACGCCGCCAGCCGCCGTTGCACTGATTGCGCCAGCATCACAGTTAGCGCCCGCTCCTGTCTTAGCGCCTATTTTCACTCAACCGGCGGTGATTGTAGAGACGCCAGTCGCACCTCAAGTTGAACCCATCAAACCAACCGGCACTGCAGTTGATGAAAAAATAGTGGTGAAACTTGATGCAAAAACCGATGTTCAGCCTGAAGCTACGACGCCGAATCAAGACTGGCTTGCCACGCGCGCGGCGGCAGATTTAGCCCGAATTCAAAAATTAGCCAATAACCGTTTTGCAATTCAGTTGATGACCGCGGATGAACGCGAGCGTGGCGCCATTGAAACCTACCTGCGTAGTGTCAGCCTTGAGTTAAACCCAGATCGCGTGATGTTGTATCGTTCCGGCACTAGCGATAACCCTAAAATTAGCGTTATCTACGGCAACTACGCAGAGCGCAGTGAAGCATCGGCTGAGTTATCCGGCTTACCCGCCAAAGTCACGCAGTTCCGACCTTATGTGCGCTCATTCCAAGCCGTGCGCGATGACCTACGTCTTCCGTAGTGTGTTTGGCTTAATACACACCGTTCACAAACTTAAACTTTTTATTCGCTTTATTAGCCAAGCCATTGCTTTTATTAGCAATTCCGCTTATAAATAGTCCTCGCGACAGATAATAATAAAATTAGAACTACTTAGCGTTGAAACCATAGCGAGACTACCTTTGCGCTTTTATCTGCACCCCCCTGTGTTCATTGCCTCATCGTCGGCTCGGTCGGCAGTGGTGCTGATATGTCTGCTGTTACAAGTCGGCTGCGGCACCATGCCAGTTGCGCGTATCGATAACCACATTCGCCCGCAGCCTTCGCTAGCTAGCGCCACCCAAACCGCCGCATCGGCTAGCGCTTCAATCCCGCAAACCGTTCGCCAGGTTCCCATCCCGCCGCCGCCAAAGGCGGCGATTGAAGAAAAGCGTTATTCGGTGACCGTTATCGATGTGCCCGCGCGCGAAATCTTGCTCGCTATGAGCCGCGATACCGGCATCAATATAGACATTCATTCGGGCATCGAAGGCCGCGTGACTTTAAACGCGATTGACCAAACGATAAAACAAATTTTGACGCGCATTTCGCGGCAAATCGACATGCGCTGGGAGCTAGACGGTCCGAATATTGCGGTATTGCCTGATTCACCCTATTTGAAGCTGTATAAGGTCGATTACGTCAATATGAACCGTGATTCGTCTGGTACGTTTGGCGTACAGACGCAGGTGGTGGGTCCGAGCGGCACGACTGGTGCCGCCGCGGGCGGCGCGCAAAATTCATCGCTCCTTAAAATTGACAACACCACCAAAAATCGCTTTTGGGAAAGCTTGGAAAAAAACGTGAAGGACATGCTGCGCGAAACTGATAAGCAGCTACCCGAGGGAAGCTCTGAAACGTTCGTACGCGGCCAGACACAAGGGGCGAACACGGGTACTACTCGCACCCAAACGGGTGCGGCCAATCGCACAACCGGTGCCAGAACGGGCGCCACTGCGGTGGCAGGCCCCAATGAGAGTCAAAATCAAAACGAGCAATTTGCCCAAACACTGACCTTTCGCGAAGCCGCTTCGGTAATTGTGAATGCCGAAACCGGCACCATTTCAGTACGCGCTACCTCACGCCAACACGAAAAAGTTGGGCAATTTATTGAGCAAGTTGCGGGTGTCGCAAAACGCCAAGTGCTCATTGAAGCCACTGTAGTTGAAGTGGTGCTCAATGACAATTACCAGTCCGGCGTGGATTGGTCAGCGCTGGGACTGGACGGTTTGGGTTACTCAATTCGACAGTCTTTTACTGGCGCTAACCTCGCCAGCAACTTCTTTTCGGTGCAGTACAACAATCCATATGCAGCGGCGGGCGGCAGTATTTCAAGTACCGTAAAACTGCTGAACTCATTTGGCACCACCAAGGTATTGTCAAGTCCCCGTACCACTACACTGAATAATCAGCCGGCAGTGCTCAAGGTCGTTGAGAATCAAATTTACTTCACCGTAAAAGCCGAAGTCACTGTTGGCGCTACTACAACGAGCGGCGCATCAATTCCAATTATTTCCTATACCTCTACGCCAAACGTCGTACCGGAAGGTTTTGTAATGAGCGTAACACCGCAGATAGGTGAAAACGACATCGTCACGTTGAATATTCGCCCAAGTATTACCCGTATCACTAGTTTTTTACGCGACCCCAATCCAGATCTGGCGCGAGCAGGGGTGGTCAATAACGTACCCATTATTCAAACCCGTGAATTTGAAACCGTGCTGCGGGTGCCGTCAGGACAGACAACGATTTTGGGTGGACTAATGCAAGATAGCTTTACCACTGCCCGTGATGGCTTGCCGATATTGTCGCGTATCCCAATCCTAGGCGACGCGGTGAGTTACCGTAACGATACGGGTAAAAAATCGGAGCTTGTCGTCTTCATTCGCGCCATTGTCATAAAAGACGCGAGCGTTGAAACAGATTTCAGCGAGTACCGCCGCTATCTGCCCGATAGCCGTTTTTTCAAAGAGGCCGAGCCGGTTATTTCGATCTCAAACCCGGTGATGCCAAACCCGGTTCAGCCGAGGCCATAGTCGATAACGATGAGTCTGCTCCTAGATGCGCTGAAACGAGCGGAAGAGGCCAAGCGCGCCAAAGCTGAAATCACGACGAGTGCGCCCGCACCTGCACCTGCAGACATGCGCGAAACGAGCGCAAACAATGCCCCAAACACCCCGCCAGTCAACGAGCTTGCGCCATCAGCAAGCGCTACCGCAAAACCTGCCGACTATTCGGCCTTATCACTAAGCGCGCTAGAAAGCGATGAACCATCCGCGCGCGCCTCCGCCACATCGTCATCGCTAGTTGCATCACCTACGGCACTATCTACAGCACCACCGGTAGCGTCCTCTGCAACAGAACGCACCACCACATCCATAAAGCCGTTAGCGCTTTCATATGACGATAGCTTAGGGTCTGTGAGAGCGGCACCACTTGCAGGAACGAACGCAATTTCGGCCGAGGAAATCGCATTAGCCGAGTTATTGCAAATTGATCTCGATAACAATGCAAGTTATCGAAGCGCACCCAACACATCTCCCGCGACAGCGGCATATCGCGCCGCACGCAGTCAAACGAGTGCGACTGCTGCTGCTGCTAGAACAACCACGGTAGGCAAGACCGATGGGGCCACCGTTGCAGATGCGAACGGCATTGAGCCCGTCACCACACATATCGAACAAGCGCAGCGCGATGCCGTAAAAAATGCGTTTAGTGTCAAAAAATCAACACGTAAAAATAGCCGCGTCAAATGGGTAATCCCCGTTGTTGCCGGTTTAGTGTTTTTTGTCGGAGCCGGCAGTTGGTATGTTTGGCAAGAAGTAAATCAAGCTGCGCAACCTAGACTTGCCAGCGTTCCAAATCCGACGGCAGCACAAACATCGCCAACTCCGCTGGCAGCCGCACAATCTCCAACATTTGCGCCGAATACAGGCGTTGCTAACACAGCGTCCGACCCCGCCAAAGCAGCAACAGCGGCAACTAGTGTCGATGTTGCTGCTGATGCCGCCGATGCTGCCGATGCTGCAAAAGCAGAGCTTGATGCGCTCCCACCGTTACTACCACCGCCCGCGATTGCAGTGGCGACGCCATTGCTGCCGAAGAATAAGGCCGCCACCGTAACGTTCACCCCGCGCGAGGCGCTGGCCAAAAAAATTGAAGACTTACCTGTATCGCCACCTAATAGCGTGAACAGTGTTAGATTACGTCCCGCTAAACTTGAAGCAAGTGTTGGTCTAAATCCCACCATTGCCGCCGCCTATGCGGCGTTAAATCGCGGTGATTATGCAGCTGCAAAACAAACTTACGCGTTAGCCATTGCCCAGCAACCGGCTAATCTTGATGCAAATTTAGGCTTTGCGACCGCTGCCGCTCGCTCTGGTGAAACCGAGATGGCGCTACGTTACTATCGCCGCGTACTAGACCTTGACCCGCGCAATGCGACAGCCGCCGCCGCGCTGCTAACGCTAGATAATAGAAATGCAGGCAGTCAATCCAGTGGACAAACGTCCGTTGAATCAACGCTCAGACTTCTCATTGAGAAAGAGCCTACGGTGGCGGCAAGCCACTTCGCGCTCGGCAATTTATTTGCGGGTGAACGCCGCTGGCACGAAGCACAACAAGCGTTCTTTGAAGCCGCCCGATTGACGCCATTAAATCCTGATTATTTATATAACCTTGCAGTGAGTTTAGATAATTTAGGCCAAAGTAAACAGGCAGAAGATTTTTATCTTCGCGCGTTGGCAGCGCAAGCAAATAGTCAAACACAGTTCGACCGCGCCGCCGTTGAAAAACGATTGTCCGCTATTGCTGCCAACAACGCGGCAAACAAAACTGCAAGCGCTGCGGCGATAAAATAACTAAGTCTTTCGTTAATCTATTCCTGAGCCCAACTGAATGAACCAAATGTCAACTCCCGCCGCGCAACTTCCGCTTGGGCAAACACTGCTCACGCGCGGCGTGATTTCACAGGATCAGTTAAACATTGCGCTAACTGAACAACGCAAAAATAAAGGCGCACTCGGCAAAACACTAGTCTTGTTAGGCTTTGTAACAGAAGCGACCATTCGCGACACGCTCTCTGAAAGCCTCGGCCAAGTCGCCGTCGATTTATCTAACACCGTCATTGACCACACCGCGCTCGCGATGGTGCCAAAAGATATTGCTAAGCGCTATCAAGTGTTGCCGGTTGATTACGATAAAAATACCCGCAAATTATTGTTGGCCGTCGCCGACCCAACTAACGTGGTCGCGCTCGATCAAATACGCGTGCTCATCCCCGATGATATTCGTATCGAACAGGTGTTAGCGCGTGAATCCGACATCTCCATTGCCATCGAGCAGCATTACGGTTTTGAGCTGTCCATTGACGGCATCTTAAACGAGATTGAAACAGGCGAAATTGATTATCAAAGTTTAGCGACCGACTTTGATGAATACAGCCAACCCGTAGTGCGTTTAGTAGATGCGTTATTAGCCGATGCGGTGAAACGTAGCGCGTCCGATATTCACTTCGAGCCTGAGCAGGGATTTTTACGCATTCGTTATCGAATTGACGGCGTGCTCCGGCAGATACGCTCGCTGCATAAAAACTATTGGTCGGCGATGGTGGTGCGCTTAAAAGTTATCTCTGGCATGAATATCGCCGAGACGCGTGCGCCACAAGACGGTCGAATTTCATTGACACTTTCGGGTCGTCAGATTGATTTTCGGGTGGCCGCACAGCCAACCACGCACGGAGAAAACCTAGTGCTGCGTATTTTAGATAGGCAAAAAGGCATTGTGGCGTTAGAAAATTTGAGCCTGCAAGAAAATGAATTAAAAATGCTGCGCCTGATGATGGCGCGCCCCGAAGGCATTATTTTGGTCACAGGCCCTACTGGCTCTGGCAAAACAACCACGCTCTATTCGATATTGAATCACGTTAATACTGAGGGTGTGAACATCATGACCTTGGAAGACCCGGTTGAGTATCCGATGGCAATGATTCGCCAAACCTCGGTAAATGAAGCCGCCAAGCTCGATTTTGCCAGCGGCATTCGCTCGATGATGCGACAAGACCCGGATGTGATTTTGGTCGGTGAGATACGTGACCAAGATACTGCAGAGATGGCGTTTCGCGCCGCGATGACGGGGCATCAAGTGTACTCAACCCTGCATACCAATTCGGCGATTGGCGCGATACCACGACTGCAAGATTTAGGCGTGCTGCCGGACATCATGTCGGGCAATATTATCGGCATCGTCGCGCAACGCTTGGTACGTCGCCTCTGTGTTGCCTGTAAAGAGCCCTATTCGCCCGAAGACGAAGGTACCAAGCGCATTTTGGGCAAAGAGGCAGATTGGCAAGGCACGATTTATCGGCATGTCGGCTGTGAAGCCTGTGATAACTCAGGCTACAAAGGCCGCCTAGCAATCATGGAATTGTTTAAGATGGATTCCGATATTGATGAGCTTATCGCGCGGCGCGCGACTGGCCGCGAAATAAAAGAAGCCGCGCGTCGGCGCGGTTTTCGCACGCTGGCCGAAGATGCGGTCTCGCGCGTATTGGCGGGTGAAACCGACATTGATGAAATATCGCGCATTGTCGATTTGACCGATCGTATTGAGTAACCCATGGCCTCATTTAGCTATCGCGCAGTTGATTTGGAAGGAGAAATGCAAGCCGGTAAAATTGATGCCGCGAATGCGATTGATCTAGAGCTACGCTTAAAGCGGATGGGGATGGATTTAATTAATTTTGAATCCGTCAAGAAATCAGCACTCACCGCCGCCCGCCGTATCGCGCGTAAAGAAATCATCACCTTTTGCTTTCATATGGATCAGCTCTTGCGTGCGGGCGTGCCAATCATTGACGCACTAACCGATCTGCGCGATACCGTCGAAAACCCGGCGTTTCGCCAGATTGTCGGAAGCATCTTAGAAGATATCGAGGGCGGCCTGCGCTTATCGGAAGCGATGGCAAATCATCCGCAGGCCTTTGACACGGTGTTTATTGCGCTTATACGCACGGGCGAGCAGACCGGGCAATTGCCGGAGGTGCTAACGCAGCTCACTGAAAACCTCAAATGGCAAGATGAGTTAGCTTCACAAGTTAAGAAAGCGATGACCTATCCTATCTTTGCGGGCATCGTAATTTTGGGCGTGGTATTTGCGCTGATGATATTTTTAGTACCACAGCTTGCCATCACCATGAAAGCGCTCACGCCTAATCCACCAAAGGCCACACTGGCGCTAATTGCGGTGTCCGCGTTTATGCAAAAGTATTGGTATTTATGTTTAGGCATTCCTATCGTGAGCGCTGCGGGTTTATTTATCTTAGCCAAAACTAACGAATCCGTGCGCTACAAAATTGATGCACTCATGCTAAAGCTACCCATCATGGGACCCTTAACTGAAAAGATAATACTGGCGCGTTTTTCCACCTATTTTGCCTTGATGTACAAGTCTGGGCTCGGGGTTTTAGATTGCATACATATATCTGAAAAAATCGTCGGTAATCGGGTGCTGGAAGCCGGTTTGCAGCGCGTGGGCCGTGATATTAATGATGGTACTGCCATCACCCAGGCGTTTCAAAATGTGCGAATGTTTCCGCCGTTAGTGTTACGTATGCTCAAGGTGGGCGAATCTACAGGCGGGCTTGATACGGCGCTGCTCAATGTGAGTTATTTTTATAATCGCGAAGTCAAAGAAACCATGTCTAAGTTACAGGAATTAATTCAGCCGGTGCTAACCGTTGTGCTCGGCGGCATTATGATTGGCATCTTGGTAACCATCTTTTTGCCGATGTACGATGTGGTCGCGAAAACGCAAATCCGATAATTTTCTAATACACCGTGTCTAAACATTTTTTCTATTTGACCAACGACAAAATCATCGCCCTGATGATAAACGGCAATACGCTTATTGGTCGCGAAAGTTTTCAATCGAGCGCGGTGGAGTCCCCCGCGTTTGCTGAGTATTTGGACAAAAATAAACGTATACCGGCGAATATCATCACCGATTTAATTGAGGAAGATTTTCGGCTCGATACCATCCCGCATTTGCGCGGTAGCGATCAAGCTGCGGTGCTTGAGCGTAAGCTTGGGCAGCTATATCGCGCTTCACCGTTTCGCCATGCGATTGTGCAAGGCCGTGAGACCGAAGGCCGCCGTGATGACAACGTGTTTTTACACGCTATTACCAATGCTGACGTGGTGCGCCCACTCATGGCACAGCTCGATATACACGGCGTACCGCTCGAAGGCGTATCTTCATCTGCCGTGCTATCGAGCAAACTATTAAAAGACTTGGATATTTTTTTCCCCGACACCTTATTAGTCACCATCATCCCTGATTTTGGGTTGCGCCAAACGTACTTCAAAGATAAGCAGGTCAAATTCAGCCGACTCACGCCGATTACTTATGATGAGTCGCGATCAGTCGGCCAACTCATCGCTGCCGAGACTAGCCGCACTTGGCAGTACCTAGATAGCCTGCGTTACTTTGCGGAAGAAGAAGCGCTGGAAGTTTGTATGCTGGTGCATGAGCGCGACCGACTCATGTTGCAAGATGCAATCCGCACCTTCCCGATGTTGCGCTATCGTTTTCTTGACATCAATGAAGTCGCCACAAAACTTAAAATTGCACCCGCGCCAACGTCCTCTCACGCTGAAGAAATCTTATGTCACGTTTATTCACGTGGTCGCATTGAAAACCACTTCGCCGCGAAAGCAGATACACGCTACGCTACCTATCGGCGCACGCGCATCGGCTTATTTGCCGCGACAGTCGCCGTACTAATGACAGGCGTTGCGGCAGCAGGTTTTTATTTATTTAATGCCACGGCGGTAGGTAACCAGATCGACGCGCGCGCAAAGCAAGAGCGCACCGTACAGTTGGAATTTCAAGATGTGGTGCTATCAATGCGCGCGCAAAAAATGGCGACCGACACGGTGCGCGATACCAGCACATTTTTTAATTCGCAAATTCGCCCACTGCCCGCCACGCCAAGTGTGGTGCTGAAAGAAATCGCGCAGGTGATAAACGAATTTCCGTTGGTGCTGGTGAACCAAATTAGTTGGGGCGTCAGTAACGATAGCAACACGCCATTTGCGCTTGCTTCGAAAGACGCGGGGGCGGGAGCAGGCACTGGCAATTTTCCTGCCAGCTCAGTCACCAAAAACGCCTCTCTCGCCACAGCACCGGCGTCAGCAGCAACAGCGGTTGGCGCAACTGACATTACCATTGATCCCAATACTGGGCTTGCGGGTAATAAATTTCAAATCGTCATACTTGACCTTGCCATCAAACCGTTTGGCGGTGACATCCGACAAACCATCATCGAAATCGAACGCTTTGTAAAAAGACTAGATTCCACGCCGGGTTACAAGGCAAACATCGTCAAGATGCCCGTCGATATTGGGCCTAGCGCTGAACTTAAAGTCATTGATCGCGCTAATGTGAATGCCGTGACTGCGCCATTTACGGTAAAGCTTGTCAAGCAGGTGCCAGACACATGAGCATTGTGACCAAAGAAGGATTCAGCGCACTACGCTTTGCCTATTTAGTCTTTGCGGCGGGATTAGGCGTGGCCGTTTTTTTGGCTACGTTCAGCTATCTATATTGGATGGCAGAGAAAAAAAATAATGTGCAATCACAACGCACCTTGGGCGACGTCCAATCACGATTAGCCAACGCCAAACGCGAACGTGATGACCTACGTAACTCGGAGGACACCTACAAAGCGCTCACCACTCGTGGTGTGTTCGTTGCCGAAAAGCGGCTCGATTTGCTTGAGGCCATGGAAGCGTTGAAGCTACGTCACAATATTGTTACCCTCGAATATGAAATGTCCCCCCAACGCCCATTAAAACTCGCTAGCGGCACCACGCTGACCGCCATTGATGCGCTCGGTAGCCGAGTAAAGCTTAAGGCAAGCGCACTGCACGATGGCGACATGGTCTCGTTCCTAGCCGAATTCCCCAGAATGCAGCGTGGACTATTTCCCATTGATCGTTGCGTGTTAAAACGAGCGAACGACACCACCGCGACCGTAGCAGCAACCACACAAGCCCCACCAATCGCCAGCTTGCTTGGAGGATTAGGCGGTGACGCGAACGTTAACAATGATGATGGTGACGACAGCAGCAACGCAACACCCACCATCAAAAAAATTCCCCCGGGCATTGAAGCCGAATGCACCCTCGAATGGATAACTCTCTTCGATAAACGCGCACCGGAGGTCGCAACTGCCACCACCGCTACCGTTGCAACCGGTGTTGCGCGATGAAACGGCTAGCCCGAGTGATTGCTTGCCTCACCATCACAATGCAAGGCCTAAGTGGTCTAAGTGTTAAGGCACAAACGCCAGCGCAGCCAGCAGTACAGCCTTCAACCAACGCACCAAGCGCACCAGCAACAGAAGCGTACAAGCCCGACCCTATCGCCACCACCTCACAAGCGCTACAAGGCAAATTATTTTTCAACGACGCCGAACGCGCACGCACCGACAAAGCGCGTAAAGACTTGGCCGCCGGTAAAATCGTCGTCACTCGCGAGACCGCTAATGACGCCCCCGTACTCAGCGGCTTCATCAAACGCAGCGACGGTGTCACCACGTACTGGATTAACGGTGGCGGTGCGAATGACACGCGATTTGTGACGGGAACCGATAAAAAAGCATCAAACGATATTTCGGCAACATCCACAATGGTAGGGGGCGAGCCTAAGTTTGTGTTGAGGGGGACTACGGTGGGCGGCAAAGAGCCGATCAATCCCAAATCAAAAATAAAAGCTAAGGAAACTAAAACTAAAAAAGCAACTGCTAAAAAAAGCAAAGTTGCTCCAACGAAAGAGCGTAAAAAAAACAAGCGCATTGGAGAGCAAAAATGAGCTCGCACGTCAAAACACCTGCCAAACAAAATGGCTTTGTACTCATCTTGATTGTGCTGTCGATGCTGAGCATAGGTGCGGTTTTGTTGTTTGCATCCTATGGCGAAGCAATTAGCAAAAACAAAATTAACTCCGTAACAGTTGCTAGCAACGCAACGGCGGCTGAAACAAACAATGCGGCCAAACAAGCGTTGATCTCTTTTGTTCTCAATCAAACAGATGATGCTATAAGACCAGGCGCTTTACCGCTGCCGGATTCATTAGCGTTCAAAACTGTTTCCTCGCCTAGCGACGGCGTTTATGACGGCATGATGGACAACAAATGTTTAAGCAACAACACCAACGGTATTCCGGCTGAGCCACTAGCGTTATCAACAAACAAACGTTGTCTAGGCAAATTGCCTTGGAAGTCACTATCGATGAGCTTTACTGCTGAGGCGGACGATAAGTTAGGCCAAGTACCGTGGTTAGCAATCTCAGCTAATTTAGCGAGTACCTTTGTAGACCGAGTATCTAATGAAAACTTATTTTTTGACTATGACAACTGCTTGAAGGTACTGAATTCAAACACGACGCTGCTGACATCTCCTACCCTACCTCTGCCAGCGGCTTGTCCGCTCATAGCTGGGCCGCCGTACTCCGCCCTCGCAGCACTTCCTCATCAATGGCTGACCGTTAGAAATGCATCGGGACAAATACTGTCCGATAAAGTTGCTGCGGTACTTATTGTTCCCGGGATACCGATTACGACCGAGACTAGGGTGCAGGCACGAACCGCTCTAAACCCTGGAAACCCTTCTGACTATCTAGACGATATAAAGCTTCCATTAGGGTGCACAGTTTGCACAACCCACGATAATGCTGGCTTAACAAACCAATTTATTCAGCTTGAACCTGGCACTCGTTATCCTGATGATAGTCAAGACACCACAAAGCGTGGAACCGTAATACCATTCAACGATGTGCTCATTTACATTACCATTGAAGAATTGATGTATTACGCCGAGCAGCGCGTGTTGAAATCGATGAGAAAATCTTTAGTGGCGTTCAAAGCGGACACATCGAAATCAGGCGGTATGTACCCTTGGATGGCGCCGATCACAGGCATGTTTTCAGACGAACTTAGCTTAACGCCTGCTGCGGGTACTGTGGTTGGAGCGTTTCCCTTTTTTGTGCGCTCTAGTGCTACATTTGGAGCGCAACCATTTTATCGAACGGGGTTTTCTTGGAGTCTTAACAGTACAGCATCGTCAAATCCATGGCGTGCTGTTAACAGCCAATCAACATCAACACCGATCTGTTATCAAATTGGCACTGGACCTAATCGCTGGCTCCGTAATCCGCTGTCAAACACGTTGGCTGCAAGTACACCAGTCGGCGGACCATTCCGTGTAGGCACAGCATCACCAACGACCGGAAAATGTCATTGGAACGGCGCTAACAAAGTAAGTTGTGAAGTTAATGACGTGACATTCAACCGTACGATGACAGTTTATTCAACACAAACACGTTGTAATAACCAAACCAATTCATCGGGCAGCGCAAATTTTTTGATACAGCGCAAGCTCATCATTATGTCTGACTGTACTGCCGAGCCTAAGACTTATGCTCTAGCGTCGCCTAACGGCACGCATCGATGGTCATGGAGCTGTAGTGGATTTACTGATGCTGACAGCCTAACGGTTGAAGAGACCATTACAAATTCGAGTTACAACAGGTTGCCAAGAATTGCCCAACTTAGATCAATAGGCAGTAATGCTAATTTATCAGTGGCTGGCATGGACTATCGGCCTGAAATGCCAATGTGGTTCTATGAAAACCAATGGTATCTAAACGCGTTCAGCGCTCGCAGTCCTTCGTCAGCACCGATACCAATTACCAATACTTGTGGAGCGGCAACGTCACTAACTGTAGGCGGTGTAGATGGAAAGGATGCTGTTGTAATGTTAGCGGGGCGAAAACTTGCTTCACAGACACAGCCGTCTAACAGCGTTACAAATTACCTTGAAGGTCTAAACACGACTAGTGCAACAACTTGTCAATTTGAAAAAGGTCCGAACCAAGGCAGTAGTTCAGGTGCAGACCAATTAATAGTAGTCGCGCCATGAAGACAATCCACCATTTAGAGGGATTTAGCTTAGTAGAAATTGCCGTGGTCTTAGTCATCATCGCTATCTTGATAACAGCAGTTGGCATCCCTCTTGCCACGCAGGTTGAGCAGCAAAAAACACTAGAGACACAGAAGCGACTCGATTCGGTCACTGAAGCAATATATGGTTTTGCTATATCCAACGGACGGCTTCCATGTCCCGCAACATTAACCAGTGGTGGTGCAGAGAGTTTTTGCACAACGGACAACAGCGCGTGCGGCGCAGAAATTGCCGGCACTTATTCAGCAAATGGTCGATGCTTTAGCCACGCTGGCTTTGTTCCTGCAACGGCACTTGCGCTTGCGCCACTTGATGACCAACGTTTGCTGGTTGACGCTTGGGGTCAGGCTGCAAATCGTATTCGATATGCAGTTGCGCCAACAGCGGTTCAACCGACGCCCGTCATACCTAATGTCTGCGCTATACAACCATACACAAACGTGCTCACTCGTGTTGATGGCATGCGTGGCGTCGGCCTTACGTGCTTAGCGACAACTGCTGCTGCTGTCACCCCAGGTTTGCAGCCGATGATCACTATCTGTTCATCGACCCCAACTGGCTCGCTGGCTGCGCCAACTGGATGCCAAGCCAATTCATCGCTGGCAAACTCAGTACCATTCGTATTGATTTCTACGGGCAAAAACGCGCCAACCGGCGGTACAGACCCCGACGAGGCATTTAATCTGTCCACGGGTTCACGGACTTACTTCGTTTCCAGAACGCCAACGACAGCAACGGCAGCAGGAGGTGAATTTGATGACATTGTTGTTTGGAGCTCAATCAATACGCTGGTATCGCGCATGAATAGTGCGCAAAAATTGCCATGAACAGATGACAAGCAAGCTCACCTCATCACCCCCTTTAATTCAGAAATCAAATCCCGTGGTACGCGCGCTGCGCTGGACGCGCCTCATCCTGCACATCACGCATGGTTTGTTGATGACGACATTACTTTATCCGCGCATATCGCCGTCGCTGCGTGAGCGATTAACGGGAATGTGGTCGGTGAAGTTACTACGGATTTTGAATATTGTGTTGACGGTGCATGGAGCTAGGCCGACACCTGACGCGGCGAAGCTTTTCGTGGTGTCGAATCACGTATCGTGGCTGGATATATTTGTGATCAATGCGGCCGAGCCTTCACGCTTTGTGGCGAAGTCGGAAATTCGCAATTGGCCGATTGCCGGTCGGATAGCCGAAGCCGCGGGTACGATATTTGTGCATCGTAGCAAACGTAGCGACACCGCCCGCACCAATAATGAAATACAAACGGCGCTGGCGCAAGGCGATACGGTGGCGATTTTCCCCGAAGGTACAACGACTAGCGGTGATCGTTTGCTCAAATTTCATACGTCTTTATTTGAGCCTGCGGTGAGTAATGCGGCGACGGTTTCGCCGGCCGCGATACGCTATTACAACGAGGCGGGTGTGCCGAGTGACGCGCCCATTTTTATTGGTGAGACAACTTTTGGCGAGTCGATGACGGCCATTATTGCTGCGCGACGCTTAATTGCCAATATTACGTTTGCCCCAGCGATTTCGGCGGCAGGCGTCACACGCCGCGATGTGGCGGTGGCGTCAGAAAATGCCATTGCCGCCATACTCAATGTGCCCAAGCCGCATGCGCATCAACACTTTCATGTAGATGCCGTGCCGATGGCTTTGCAGACCAGTGCATGAAGCAACAGCTGGGTAGTGCGTAGGCAGCACATAGGCGACACATATGCAGTTGACAGGCAGTTCGTAGGAACACACCAGCGTTAATCTAGCCCTTTGTCTAGCCCGTGCACGTCGGCAACAGCAACTTCCTGCGACGGCATCTGAAAAATTTTGCGATCCTCAAGCCGGTATGCGGTTAGCGTGTGCCCCCAAACACAGCCGCTATCTAACCCGATAAATTTTTCGGATTGATATAACCCCAGCGCCGACCAGTGCCCCGCGATGATGCACCGTTTTACACGGCTCAAACGTCGCACACTGGGCACGTTAAACCATGGGGTTAATGTTGGTGGCAATTGGCTAAGTGCGCCTTTGAATTTAAGATCGTGTACGTTTGTTTTCGTTAGAGTTCGCATGCGCGTGAAGGTGTTCAACACAAAGCGCATTTTGTCGTGGCCGGTAAGAGTAGCGGCCCATTTATCAGGCTGGTTACCGTACATATGCTGCAAGACATCACGGTAGTTATCGCCTTTTAATTCGCGCTCAATTTCACGCGCGAGCTTTGCCGCCATCCGCCATGTCCATTGCGGCATCAGGCCTGCATGAACGAGCGCGTGGTCACCGTCGATGTGGAGTAGTTTTTGATGTCTTAGCCAGTTGAGTAAATGTGCACTATCCGGCGCGTTCAGTACGGGCACTAGTGTGTCGAGCCGATGTGGTGTGCTATGACCCTCAGCGACGGCGAGTAAATGCAGGTCATGATTGCCAAGGACAACAATCGCCTCGACCTTTGGGGAGGCGACAAAGCGTAAGCACTCGAGCGAACCATGACCACGGTTAACAATGTCGCCCACAAACCAAAGTGCGTCTTGTTTCGGACGATATTTCACATGACGCAACAACGCCTCAAGCGTAAGCCAACAGCCTTGTAAGTCGCCAATTGCGTAAGTGGACATGTGTGGTTAATTTAACTTTATTCGATTTTTAAATCAAAAGTGCATCGAATTTTTGTGATTTGCAGCTTGGGTAAGTCAACTTCTCATCAAAAGCATGTCATTCCGAACGCTGTTGTGAGGAATCTTATCCTTTTTGTGATGCGGTCATAACGGATAAGATTCCTCGTCACATGATGAAGCCATGCTCTGTCGGAATGACGGGTTTTTGGACTTGTCATTATTTACCTAATGATTTGCAAATAGGATTAAACCTAGAAACGGCAGTTGGACATTGGTTGATCGCAAACCACCAAGCCGGAATGGGTAATAAAAAAAGGCATAAAAAAAGGCAGATAGCCGCCCTTTTTTATTACGTTAAATCGCTGCTGGTTATTTATTTAACGCCACCATGTAATCAACCGCCGCTTTTACATCGGCATCAGAGAGTGCGCTATTGCCACCCTTGGCCGGCATGACGCCACCTTTGCCTTGAAAGCCAACAATAGCGTGTTTGTAAAGGGTTTCTTTGCCTTGGGCGATACGTGGCGACCATGCTGCCTTATCACCACTCTTAGGCGCACCGGCAATGCCAGCGGAGTGGCAGGCCGCGCAAGATGCTTTATATGTGCCTTCGCCACCGGCTAATTTTAAGCCGCCTGCGGACGCGGCACTCGGGATTACGGCGGCAACAACGACTGGTGCTACCGCAGCAGGTGTGGCTGCGGCTGTTGCTGCGGCACCTGCGCTCGTAAGCGCTGCTGGGGCACCAGCAACAGGGCCTTTACTTTCATCGACTACAAATTCAGCGACAGGCGCAATACGTAATGCAATAGCTTCTGGTGAATTCGCATTTTCATTACCCGCACCAAGCGGGCGTCCGCCAATCGCAAATTTGGCCAACAACACAATACCCATAATCATTACAAATGTGCCGACGGCAACTTTGATTGCAAGACCGATTGTCCCCGTGCTTGCGTCGTTTTCTGCTGCGCTGTGTTGATGCTCTGACATGTTTTTTTGCCTCGATGCAAAATTATTAAGTTAGCGCATTATAACGTTGTCAGGTTTTTGACTCAAACGAGAATCGAAAAACAGTCGGCACATGTCCTCGCTAACACGCTAAAATGCAAGTGTTATGTGCACACAGTTGCGCCCGTAGCTCAGATGGATAGAGTGCTACCCTCCGAAGGTAGAAGTCGCACGTTCGAATCGTGTCGGGCGCACCATCAAATCAAGCACTTAGCTGTTGTGCTCAACAGCTATTTAGTCACCGTGACCAATCCGTGACCAATCCGTGACTAGGGCTTTGCCTTAAGCGCCATGCATTCTTGAAATTGACGACTAGCCGCCGTGACTAAATTGGCTGCCTACTCGCCGACTTGGAGCTCGCAGCAAAGTGTTGGCCCGTCAGCCTAGGCGACGACTTAGCTGGGGTGGTTAATTGAGAGTTGCGGTGGCCCGAGCGCCCCGCAGTCGAACTAGAGTTAACGATTCATCTCGTTGCCGCTCAAACACGCGGACTACATTCTGAACGCCAGAAAGAAAAGCAAAAGGCCCGCGCCTAGAGTCAATATAACGACCTTGGCACAGAACAGAAATTTCAAGCCGCCTTCCGGCATTTCAGGTGGCGGCCCTTGCGGTTCACTTGGCCAGTCCTTCCCAGCGAGAACCGATTCCTGCTCTTGACGTTTGATTTCATCAAGACGTGCATTTGCCATAAAAAAGCCCACCACGTAGTAAATGAAATCTAGGATGAGTGCAAGGATGAAGAGCGCTGCTGCCCAGCGCAATTCAGAAGCGAGTTTGAACTGAGCGGCAGAGGTCGTCTCCCGGAATACCCATACAACAGCTATTCCTGCAAAGGCGATTTGTCGAATGTTGTCGTTCGCTTTTGCTGCAAATCCCTCGAACAACTCTTCCGCGTAACCTTTGTACTCTTTCCACTCAGACCGCCAAAGTGCCTTCTTTGATGCGTTACTCGTAGTTTCTTCTCCCAGATTCGATTCGTTGATGCGGGCTGGCGGGAAAGGCTGGTAGCTGTCGTCACAAACTTGGCCTCACTTCGCGGCCAAATTCTGTCGAGTCATCCATATATTTCGTGATCTTCGTGCATAGGTCATCTTCGCCGAACGCCTTTGCAGCGAATCCAAACGTAATAATGCCGCGGTAGAAGTAGTTCCAAAGGTCATACGGGTGATCGTTGTACAGCGGTGAATGTTTTAAGCCGCGAACATGGAACTGCGGCGGGGCTCCCCCGTACATTTCCATTGTGTGCGGAGATGCACCATGCACGTAGCCTTAAAACGTTTTCGAGACCGAGCGAATTGCGCGTTGAATGGTGTATGGATCCGCCGCCAACTTCTCAATTCGAGCGAGGTACGCGTGAATTTTGTCCCTGCTAATAGTTAGGCGCTTCTGCGAAGACTTCATCGCCTGTCCCGGAACGTCAAATTCTTCCCTGTAAAAAGCATCCGAGTACTGGTGATGCAGCAGCGTGTTTTTTGAGTGAAAATAGCTTCACTTTCTAGAAATCTTTCGCAATACATTTTGCAGCGGGGGCTAGCCTATTGCATTCATGCAATGGGACCCGAGGGCGGGTGATCGACCCTGTCTTTATTGCAACGGTCCCAATCGGGCGTTGATGGTGCCAACACCAATTACCTCCATTGCTTAGATCGTCGGAGCCAAACTCGTAGTTGCGGCCGGACCTGGTAGCGATGTCTCGTCCAGCGGGAACTCCAGCATTTCCGCGAATACTCTTTCTCGGTTTAGGCTGGCCGCTTGCGCCATCTTGCCCGCACACACCATCGG
>Ga0105049_10001661_pt1 | contig 26202 bp, 18 predicted proteins | sample MAT06_FD_78087 | JGI IMG/M metagenome (GOLD analysis project Ga0105049, IMG submission 78087) | Freshwater microbial communities from Lake Fryxell liftoff mats and glacier meltwater in Antarctica - MAT-06 | ecosystem: Environmental > Aquatic > Freshwater > Ice > Liftoff microbial mat | place... | reverse complement strand
ACCTGGATGGCATGCGCGCGCGCCTGGGCATCCATCGCCACACTGTCGCCAGCGGTCCACGTGCGGGGTTGTTCTCTACCGATGCCTTCACGCCCGAGAAGGAAGCCGCCTTCCGCCAAGTAGTGACGGATGTCGACCAGCGTTTCCAGGCGCTGGTGGGCGAGCGCCGCAAGATCGGCGTGGCCAAGATGGCCGAGCTGGCTGGCGGCCGGGTGTTTAGCGGTGACGAAGCAGTGGCCAACGGTCTGGCCGATCGCTTGGGCGACCTGCCGACCGCCGTGGCACGCGCCCGCGAACTGGCTGGCATCACCGAACCGCTGCCGCTCGAACGCCTGCCGGAACCCGGCGGCCTGGCGGCCAAACTTGGACTGGGTGGGGTCGGCAGTGGCGTCCTGCCGGCTCTGGTCGCAGGTCTGCCGGCCGACGTGCGGCTGTGGCTGACGACCGCGCAGCAGGGTCGGGTCCAGATCATGGCCTGGCACGCGGCATTCTCGGTCGACTGACCGCGACCGGAGTCCGAACGAATCCGTTAGGACCAGCTGCCGTTCAACAAACGTGAAGAGGTGAACGGACTGACGCTCCCAGGTGTGTCGAGGGAACCGACGACGGTGCCTGGGGAGTATGTTACACCGCCCGTGCGTCCCCGGGTGGTTGTGGGCGCGGGCTTCAAGCTGGTGGTTATGGTGCAACCCCCCTGGATGCCGCCCGAACCACGGCGGTAGTCCAGCGTTCGCCACGCAAGGAACCACGCCATGCTCAAATACCTGTCGCCGACGCTGTTGTCTTTGGTGCTCGCAAGCGCCGGTGTGGCTCCGCTGTGGTCCGCTACCGCCGACGAACGTGATCAACACGCCGTCGCCGTGGCTAAACTGATGACCAGCAAGATGCGTCTGCCGGCCGATCGCCAGCTCAAGGAATACAAGGAATCCGGCTATCCCGCGAGCGATCCCTATCTCGACAAGATCCTGCGCTTCACCTACCTGGACCAGTTCGGCGCCGACCTGCCAGAAGCCGACAAGGCCAAGAACGAGGCCGAACTCAAGGCCCTGCGCGCCGAGTTGGAGCCGACCCTCAAGAGCAACAAGCTGAGCGCGGTGTCGAAGCAGATCTTCTCCGGCGGCGGTGGCAGCTCCACCCGCATGGTCAACGAGATCGCCAAGATCATGCACCCGGATGGCGCACCGCCCATCGTGCCGATGGGAGCCGAAAAAATCCAGATCGTCACCCGTCTGCTCGACGCCCTCGGTAAACAGGCCGAAGAGGACTTCAAAGCCGCGGTCGACAAGGTGAAAGCCAACAAGGCCGCCGACGACAAGATCTGGGACCTGCCGGAAGGCGGCAAAGAACAGCTGGCAGCCATCAACGCTGGTGTCGAGATGCGCCTGGAAGCGCTGCGTCCGTTCACCGTGGCGATGCTCGCCCTGCGCGATGCCGCCAGCCGCGGCAAGGACTTCGGTCTCGATCCCGTGCCGGTCCAGGCGCAGATCAAAAAGATGTTCACCACCGAACGTCCGGAGTTGGAAAAGAAGACTTGGGGCGACGTCCTGGCCGCGTGGGATTTCGAGTGGGGCGAGTTCAACCCCTTCATCAGCATCAACTGCGGAACCCTGCTGGGCGACGCGCTCATCGCTGGCGCCAAGGGTGTGAAAGAGGAAGACGTCGAAGGCGTCCTGCAGAAAGTCGCTGACTTCAGCACCAAGGAATTCAAGGACGCCAACGTCCGCGCTGAAGCCTACCGCCTGAAGTTCCAGGCCTGGACCAGCCTGCTGCGTTATCGCCTGCTGCAGAACAACACCCGTTCGTTCAATCGCGGTTGGGCCGCTTGGCAAGATTTCCTGAACCGCGCCAAGACCGAAGAGTTCATGCGTCTGGGCCATTCGCCGAAAGTCGCTGACGATCTCGGCAAACTTTACATCATGGCGGCACGCATCGCGCAGGCGAAGGGCGACTCCGGTTCAGCGGGGGCGCTGCTCGCGGAATTGTCCGGCGCCAAGCCGGTCAACCGCATGGGCTTCTACGCCAAGGGCTGGCTGGTCTCGATGAACAAGATCGGTGTCGGTGATGCGGGCAACAATCCGTGGTCGCGCCCGCCGCTGGCGATGGATCCGGAAAAAGCACTGATCCTTGCGCGTGCCTTCATGGGCGAAGCGAACAGCACCGCCGATCCCTATCAGGCACGCCAGCACTACATCAATGCGGCCGTTGCCCTGCGTAACGGCGTGCTCGGCATCAATGCCGGCCTGCTGGATGAAAAAGGCTTCGTCGAATTCGCGCCGCAGGTTTACCAAGTCTACGGCTACGTACTCTTCAAGATGGAACTGCGTCATCACGCCGTGGTCGCAACTCAGGACGGCGCTCGGGTCCTGTCGATGAAACTCAAGTGGTACGCCGAGCAGAAGAAACCCAACCCGTGGCAGAAGACCAATGCCGAGGGCAAAGTGGTGTGGGATGTTTCGCGCATCACCCCGCTGCGCGTGGCCAACGACAGCATGATCTTCGCCAGCCAGCTTAAGGCGCGCGACCCCAATACCCAGTCGCTCTACAGCCAAGCCATCGACATGCTCAAGACCATCGATCCCGACGCGGTCAACGACAGCCTGCGCAAGCAGCAGATCGTCGCCATGCTGGGCGAGAACGATTTTGAAGGCGCCCTGCGTGAAGGCGATTCCTTCCTGAAGGAATACCCCGATCAATACCTGTGGGTCTTCACGCTCAAGAACTCCGCCGTGTCCCAGTGGCTCGACAAGCTGAGCAAGGACGGCGACAAAACCAAGATCACCACGCTGTCCGAGCAGTTGGCCAAGGACAATGCGGCAATGGCCAAGCGCATCAATGAGGAGCTGAACAAACCCGGCCTCGCCGATCTGCGCAAACGCGAACTGGAGCGCGCAAGCACCACCATCATGGTCAGCGAAATCGACAACCTGATCGCCAACAAGAAGTACGAAGAGGTGATCAAACGCGTCGACGCCGAGGCGATCCGCAACCTGCCGAGCGAAGACACCCTGGCCGCGAGCATGCTGCGCAAGCTCGCCAAGGCGACGTTCGAGTGGCACGAGTCGCGCAAAGAAACCTTGGCCAAAGATCCCGCCGCGCTGCTGGCAGCGCTCAAGACCTATGAAGCGGTCTACCAGAATCTCGACCGCGGCATCGGCAAACTACGCGGCAAGAGTGGCGTCGAAGGCGCCCTCGACGCGGCCGGTCAGATGCTCGCGATCGTCTTCACCCGCTCAGTCGGCATGATCGCCAAGCTGCAACAGGCGGGCAACGCCAGCCCGGAACTGCTGGCGATGGCTGACGTCGCCAACCGCGCCTTCTCCGACCTCTACGAACCGACCATCGACGACAAGACCCCGACCGCCAACGTGTTGTTCATCGCTCGCACCTTGTGGGAGGTCGATGAGAAGCAGCGCGCCGCCAAGCAGTTCGCGCGCTTCATCGCAATCACTGACAAAGACCCCGAGATCGCCGCCTTCCGCGCCGATCCCAAACCAATCGTCGAGAAGTTCAGTGCGGTGGTGAGCGCCCGTGGTGAGTTCCGCAAAGCGTGGGAAGAGATCGCCGATCTGTCGTGGGACAGCGCCGAGGACAAACAGGCTTACGAATCGCTCCCACGGGACCGTTGGCCCACGCGTCTGCGCAGCGATTACACCCAGGCGCTGATCAAGCTCGGCGAATTCCGCAAGCTGCTGGCGACCAACAAGGCCGTGGTCGCGCCCGACCAATTCAAGCAGATCGAAGGCGCGGTGAATGCCTTCAACAACGTCATCGTCGCGTTGGCTAATCAGAATCAGGCGATGAGCCGTCTGGCGACCTACTACCGTGAGAGCAACCAGTTCGGCAAGGCCCTGCCGCTGCTCGACATCTTGTACAAACAGGACCCGCTCAACCCCGACAATCAGATGGCCCTGGTGCTGGTGACCTACAACGCGGCGCTCAAGGGCAATCCGATGCCGCCGAAAGAAGAACTGGAAAAAGCGCGCGGGGTCGTGTCGATCATTCGCAACAGCTACAACAACACCACCAACAAGATCGGTTACTGGGAGGCCTACACCCTGGTGCTGGAGTTCTCCATCATGATGGGGGACAGCAAGCCGGTGAACGAAACGTTGTCGTTCCTACGCCGCAACCGCAGCGACATGTCGCGTGACCTGGTCGCGCCGCCACAATGGGGCGACGACAAACGTGCACGCCGGCCGATGAATGCCTTGTCGGCACAGTTGGCCAAACGCTTCCTTGGCCTCTACGAGAAACAGGGCGTCACCGAGAAGCCCGCCTTCAAGGTGGTCGAGGTCACCGTCAATGGCGAACCGATGGCAGTCTTCACCGATCCCGACGCGCCGGAGTTCACCACCAAGCCGATGACCACGCCCGATGATGACGAGGTCGTGGCGATCATCGCCGCCGACGGCAGCACCCCGCCGCCGGTGAAACCGGAGCCGCCGAAACCGGCGGAAGCGCGCGAGGATCCCGCTGATGCCAAGCCCAAGCCGGTCGCGCCTGCAGCAGAGGCGAAGCCTGCTGAGGCGAAACCCGCTGACGCCAAGCCGGCTGAGCCCAAGTGATCGCAGTGAAAATGACAATGAGGAACACCCCCATGAGCACTTTCGCCACCCGTTGCCGCATCGTCGCGCTGATGGCCGTCATCGTGGTCGCCCACGCGGTGACCATGGAGCCGGCCCCGGCCACCATCCTCACTGCCGAAAAACCGATCGACAACGCCTGGGTCGAGAGTGAAACCGTCGACGGGGTGGTGTTCTACCTCGGCGACTGGAAATCTCCCAACCGCGTGGCGGTGACGCGCAAGGCTGGCCAGTACAAGAAGGTGGTCTACGTCGGCAACAGCGACACCAGCTTCATGCGCGCCGAGGTGCTCTTCGCCAACGGCGACTTCGCCGCTGCGCCCGAGCACTACAAAAAAGCCACCACCACCGGCAAGTGGAACTGGGAGGTCGAACAGGCCTACCGCCGTGCCGCCGACAGCTTGGCGCGCACTGACAAAGGCGCTGAAGGGTTGGCGCTGCTCAAAGAATACCTCGGCCGTTATCCCAAGACTGTCCACATAGCAGAAGCGGTGTCGCTGCGCGCCGGTCTCGCCATGGCGGCCAAAGATTACGTCGCCGCGATGGCCGACTATCAGGAGATGACCAAACAGGGCGCCAAGTGGGGCGCGACCGCCGAACTCGATGGATACCTGGGCCAAAACGATGTACTGGTGGCGCAGAAGAAGTTCGCCGACGCCGTGGCACTGCTGACTCCCTACTGGGCCAAACTCAAGGCCGAGGACAATCCTGAAGCCTTCGGTCAAATCGCCCTGGCGATCGCCAGCGCCCTCGATGCTGATGGCAAGACCGTAGAGTGCATCGCGGCGCTGAAGAAGACCTACCTGGCTCCGATCGCCAACGAGGCGCAGGCGCGTGCCCGACTGCATCACGCCCAACTGCTGGCCAAGCCCAATGATACCGAGAACAACCTCGCCGCCTTCGATCAGGTCGCCATCGCGGTCCTGCTCGGTGGCGACGAAGCGACCAACGCGGCGGCAAGCAAACTCGCCCGTGAGCTGGTCCTGAACCGCATCGACAAGGACAAGAAAGTGTCCGACGAGGCGCGTAAGGAATACCGCTTGTACCTGTCGTCTCTGTGACCTCCTTCCTGTGGTCCTTTCCCACTGCCCAGTCCGTGCTCCCGGAGACGCCATGACCGTCCGCTTCCCTCTCGCCGCCCTCGTGGTGATCGCTGGCCTGTTGTCGGGCTGGTCGAGCGCATCGCTGCATGCCGCGGATGACCGCGACGTGATCCTACGCAAGAACGGCACGAGAATCGCCGCCTACATCGAAAGCGAGACCACTGCTGGAGTCTCATACCGCACGATCAAGCCCACCAGCGACACGCCCCCCAAACCCCAAATCCTCAAGTTGAGCGAGTTGAGCCTGATCACCTACGCCGGCATGGACGGTGGTGCGTGGGCAAAAGGCCAGAGCGAACGCGACGCTGGCAACTACGAAACCGCGGCCGAGTTCTTCAACCAGCTCGCCACCACCGGCACCCGTGAGTGGGAGAAGGTCTACGGCGCGATCGCTGAAGGCGAATGCTGGGAGCTGGCACGCAAGCACGGCGACGCGGCTAAGGCCTTTGGTGTGGTGGTGAAGGGCTTCGCTGGCAATCCCGCGACCAAGCCGCCGCTGCTCGCCCACCGCCTGTGGCTCGATGCCAAGTACCGCATGGGCATGTCGTATGCGCAGGCCAAAAGCCCGGAGGCCGACAAGATCGCACAAGAACTGGAGGAGATGGGCAAGAAGGAAGGCGTCAGCGCCGCCGAATCACGCGCCAACGCCATCCGTGCCGCCAAGTTCGCCGCTGATGGCAATGCCGTCAAATTCAACGAGTTCATGAAGAAGGCCACCTTGCGCATCTTCGACGAGCCCGAGGTGTGGTTCCACTTCAAGTTATTCTCGGCTGAATCCTACCGCCAGTCCTTCAAGAAGGGCAAGGAAGCCGCGCAGATCTACCGTGAGATCCTCAACGGCTTGGCAGACGATCCCGCCCGGCAGGCGCAGATCTCGCTCGGCCTCGGCCTGACCCTGATGGAGAACGACAGGGAAAGCGCCCTGATCGAACTGCTCAAACTCGACGTGCTGCCGTACGGCTCACCCGATCAGAAGTGCGAAGCGCGCTACAACGCCGGCCGCCTGCTGTGGGAAAGCGCCCAAGCGATCAAAGCCAACGCCGAAGCGATGAAGGACGAGAAGAAGGCCAACTTCGTCAAGGAGACCGAGCGCTCCGCCCGCCTGGTGGTGGCCGCCGCCGCCGACGGCCCGCCGAAGAATCCCAACGTCGATCTGGCCAAGGCCCTGCTGAGTTCCTTCGGCGTCGATCCCGACGCGCCGAAAGAAGAAAAGAAGGACGCGACCACGCCAGCGGCAAAGAAAGAAGAACCAAAGAAAGAGCCGGCGAAGAAATAAGGCCGCGCTTGCAGGGCCTTCACGACGCGCGCAGGAATCCTGTGCGCGTCGTCGTTTTCAGCGGCAGTGCTCCAGCATGATTACCGCTGGGGCACCTGTGCTTTCAGCATTGGTCCACACCAAGGCCGTGGCCGTGCGAGCATACCCGCGCTCGATGGCACGTATCGCCAGCACACAGGCCAACGCAGCGGACGCCGCGCCTGTGTCGCCAAAGCCGCCCACCGGATACCACGATTCACGTTGGCTGAGTACCATCCAGGGCGTCGTCTGTGCCAGCAAATGCCCCCAGGCCAGCGACCGTTCCTCCTCGCCATTAAGATCAACGTAGTGATCGGCAACGAGTCGCTGCGTGCCAGGCCGCACCTGTTCCAGGCAACGCCGCCCTGCTTGTCCGGCCAACATACCGGTCATCCCTGACGGGCCGACATCTGTCCGCGGTGCAAGATCGTGCGCGGCACCGGCGATCACCACCTGTCCAGGCCGAGGTTCACCAACGATCGGCTCCACCACCAGACAGACCGCTGCCTCACCGGGTTGCAATCCCACCGGATGTCCTGGGAGTTTGAGTCGTCCGCTGGCCACCAGCCATTCCAGCGAGGAACGATCACAGAGCGAGTCCACCGCCAGCACGATGCCCCGGGTGACTTCGCCGGCGGCACACAGCACCTGCACCCGCAAAATCCCGTCAGCGACGCCACTCGCTCCACGTGCCAGCAGCACGTGAGAGCGCGGTCGTTCCGGTAGACTTGCCAACAGTGGGTGCAGGAACCAGCGCAGGCAGTCTTCGTGCGGTGCTGGGTCCGGTGCGCCAAAGCGCTCCGCCGTGATGGCTGGCAGCACCACGATCAGCGCAGTATCACGCCAACAGGTCTCCCACGCCTGTCCCGCACGCGTCAGATTCATCCGCAGATCCGCCAACGCGAGGTCGGCCAAACGCAGCCACAGTCCGTGCAGCTCGAATCCTTCCGTCACTGGGCGCGCGGCATGGCAAGCAACCGGTGCCTCTTCGCCATCAGGCAGGTCAACGCTGAACGATTCGCGATAAGCGGCGCGAACGATCCCAGCGCGGAAGGCTGCCGCCGCGGTGATCGCCCCGCCAAGCGACGAGGCCAATCCATATCCGGTGAACGCCAAGGTCGTCACGCTCATTGGTCCCGGTACACGTGGTATCGTTCCTCATCGCGCCAGGCCGATGCTGGCACGGTAGCCGTGGTCGACCACGCCGCTGGCAGCAATTCCTGAGGCAACAGGCGATGCTCGATAACCAGATCCATCTCCAAACGATGCCGAGCGATGGTGACGAGGGCGGCGACCTCCAGATCGAGCCGTCCAAGCGCCAAGCGTTCATCAGGGTTGCCTGAACCGTTGCGCTGCGCCTGCCGCCGTTCATCAGCGTGGTGATCGAGGCGATCGCCGATCAGATCCCGCACGGTGTCGGTAGCACGCGCCGCCAGCGCCTCGGCCAGTGCGAACTCGGGCTCCCCGCCGCCTGACACGCCGCGCCAGAACGCCAGCAACCGTTTGACCTCCGGCAACGGATCCGTGGCACAGGCCAGCAGGTGCAGGATGCGCGCGAAGGCGAAATCCTCCTCGTATTCACAGCCCTGATTGAAGTCAGGTCGCAACCGTTGATGAATCAGGCTTGCCAGCGATGCATCACCAGCAACCACGGCATACAAGAATGGTTCCGCGTGCGCATGGGTGTGCCGTGGTGCTGGTGCCAGCGACAACCAGTCGGCATAGGCCTGCGCACCAAGCGCCAACCACGTCCGAAACGTCGGCTGATCACGACGCTGCAGCAGATAACACGCTCCGATGGTGGCATATCCGCGGCAAGCCTCCTGCATCACCATGGGATTCGCCGTGCGGTCGTCAAAAAATGCCAAGCCATCGAGCAAGTCGATGGCAGTGTTCTCAGCGACCTGGATGAGCGTGGTCATGGCGTCAGACGATCTCCAGTTCTTCGATCATCACGTTGCGATCCGTAAAGCCGCTGTCCTTGAAGGCGGTGGTGATCTTGCCATTGATGATGTACTCCCCTGGTTCCTCCTTGGGACGGAATATGGCCGGCTCCCAAGCGATCTTCGTGCTGTCCAACACGTACTTCTCGACCCGGAACAATCTTCCATCCTCCATAATGTTGAACTTGCTGCGTTTCTGATCCAAGCAGTCCAACGTCCCGATGGGATTGACGATGAAGTAGGCCTGGCTGGCCACGCGTCCCTTGTGATTGATGATCGTCAAGGGCAGGAACTCGATCTCTTCCTGTGGCTTCATGGCGGCTTTGATCAGGTTCTTCAACACTTCATGGACCACCAGGATCCGACTGGTGTTGGCCACCACGCCCCCGAGCTGGATTGCCGGCCACTCCGGGTTCATGCCGATGCGTGCGGTGGCGGGATACTTGTCACCGCAGCGTATTCCTTTCATGAACTGGTTGGGAAAGATCACTCCGTCAGCGCTGCGGATGGGGGTCTTTACGCCCGCAAGATGCTCATGCTCCTGCGGCAGAGTATCGATCACTTCGTATTCCATGCAGGTCACTTGTTCTTCTTGGTGGTGATCATGGCCAACGGCTTGCCTTCCCGCGACGAGCCCAATTGCAGGATCTGTGAGTAGCAGTGTTTCGAAACGTTTTCGAGGTCGGTCTTTAACGGAGTCAAATCAACCATCTTGCAGCGATCGGCGGCAAACGCCTCAATCGCTGGCAGTAACGCGTTTTGGAGCAAGGGACGGACCGAGTCGTCATATTGCTGATGCGATCTGAATTCTTTCTGCACGACCTTCTTCTCCGCCGGCAGGGGTTTCCTGGTGAGGTGCCGAGGAAGTCCGAGGATCCCCGCCGGAGCCGGTGTGTTCGGCAGCATGACCATGTTGACCTTGTGGTGGATGTTATATTTCCCCTTCAGCAACCGGAAGCGGATGGCCAGAGCACACTCCGTCGGAGCATCGGGGCAATGTTCCTGCGCCAGCTCATCGATCACGCGGTTGAACAACCCTTTGGGTATCATGTGGTGGCAATTGAAGAAGTAGGGCCACTGCGCGTTAGAGACGAAATTTTTGGCCATTCCACTGGTCACTCCATGGAGCGACCGTTTCGGGTTGAGTCGCTGCAACTCCACCTGTCTTACCGGAGAAGGTCCGTTCAAGTCCCAATCCCCCGCCTGGGGTAACGGCACTCCCATCAGGCATTCGCCTTGGGTTTTCTTATCGATGTAGACGCGTTTCTTCCAGTGTTCCGGAATCCCTTTCGTGTGCGCGTCGTTGTAGAGGTGCTGTCGTTGGTCGAGCGACACCTGATGCGCTTGCCAGCGGTAGGAGCAGGAATGGTCTTTGTTGTACTCGGGGATGAGCCTCCCGGGCGGCGCATGCGCGGTGAGGCAGGCGCCGGTGCCTGACCCGTCTTTCGTCCAGCTGTCGTCGTGCAGTTTGACCAGATCCGCCTCGACCAGGTGCATCGCATTCCCCTCTGCCATGATGTCCTCCTGGGTCGACGATGTGTGCTGGTGATGAAGTCCGATAAGCGGGCGGTACCATGCGCCAAGTCAATTGATCTTCAACCCGCCAGATTGCGAGTGTCTGGCGTCATGGCTCAGGTGTTTCAGCGTGGCGTAACTCCCGTCGATCCGCCCAGCAGCCCAAACAACGCCACCTGCGCCTTGAGCGCGGAACGGAAGTCGGCCAGGTGCAGCGATTCGTTCTCGGCGTGGGCACCACACAGCGGATCTTCGACTCCAGTGAGCAGCGCGGGAATACCGCCGAGTTTTTCGGTCATCTCGCCGACGAAGGGGATGCTGCCGCCGCAGCCGATGAACACCGGCTTGGTGCCGTAGCCGTGTTCGAGCGCGGTAAGCGCGGTGGCGAACAGTGGATGATCGGTCGGGCTGCCCCAGGCGCTGCTGGCGGATTGCCGGCGGATGATCAGGTCCATGCCGGCTGGCACCTGCGCACGCAGGTGCGCTTCAAGTGCGGCGGCACAGCGTTCGGCGTCCATGTCCGGCACGATGCGCAGACCGATGCGCGCCCATCCACTATCCATCACCACGTTGCCGGTTCGCCCACGCTCGCCGGCCTGGATGGCGCTCACCGTCAACGACGGCCAGCGCCACAGTTTGCGATGCACGTCGACCACGTCGCCAGCGGGAACACCGTGCAGCATGCCGGATTGCTCGGCGAACTTCGCCGCCGAATACGGCAGGCGGCGGTAGAGCGCCTCCTCTTGTGGCGACAATGGCCGCACGTGGTCGTAGATGCCTGGGATGCTGATGCGGCCCTGCGCGTCGCTGAGCGAGGTCACCAGGCGACAGAGCGCCTGCACCGCGTCCGGCACCGGACCGCCCCACATGCCTGAATGCAGCGGTGCTTTCAGGGCCTTCAGCTCGATCTCCAGCACGATGTTGCCACGCAGACTGGTGGTCAGCGACGGCAGGCCGGTGTCGAAATTGGCGGCGTCGGCGATCACCAGACAGTCGGCCTTCAGTTCGCTCAAATGCGCGTCGAGAAACTGCGAAAAATGCGCGCTGCCGATCTCCTCCTCACCTTCGAGCACCACCGTCAAGTTGACCGGCGGCTTGCCGGCACTGGCGTTCCACGCCGCCGCGGACGCGCAGTGGATGGCGATGCCGGCCTTGTCGTCGGCGGCACCGCGGGCGTAGAGCCGACCATTGCGTTCGGTCGGCTCGAACACCGGCGAGGTCCACAGGTGTTCGCGCAGCGGCGGTTGCACATCGTGGTGGGCGTAGAGCAGCACCGTCGGCTTCGTCGGGCCCGCACGATGATCCTTGGCGATAACGTATGGGAACACGCCGGGCAGACGCACGATGCGCGCTTCCGGATAGCCAGCGGCCAACAGCCAAGCAACGCTAGCCTCGGCACTGCGATCGAGCTGCGTGTGGTCGAAACCAGCGAAGCTACACGACGGGATGCGCACCAATGCTTTCAAGCGTTCGAGCGTGGCGGGGAAATCCGCCTCAGCGCGGGCGACGGCGGTGCGGGTGGCGGCATCGAGCGGCGGCAGAGTGGTTGACATATGTGGCACGGTAGGTCGACGTGGGAGCGACCCAAGCCAGGGATTGGCGCGCCCACCGCGGCAAGCACAACCGCATCCATGCACGACGTCATCGCGTTCCTCGCCCGTCCCGCACCCCAGGTCGCACCGCAGCTCTTGGGTTGGCGTCTCGCCATCGGCCCGCATATCGCCCGCATCACCGAGACGGAAGCGTACCACGGCGAAAACGACCGCGCCTGCCACGCCAGCAAGGGCCGCACGCCGCGCACGGATGGGCTCTACGCGCGACCGGGCACGCTTTACGTCTACCTCTGTTACGGCATGCACTGGATGCTCAACCTGGTGTGCGACCGCAGCGATGTCCCATCGGCGGTGCTGATCCGTTCGGTGGAGCTCCCAGGCGTCGATCCGCGTGCAAGCAATGGCCCAGGCAAGGTGGCCAAGTTGCTCGGCCTGCATCGCACCCACCACGGTCAACACCTTGATCATGGTGAACTCCACCTGCTGCCGCCGCTGATGCCGGTGAAACGCCGGCGTCGTGGCCCACGCGTCGGGGTGGCCTATGCCGGACCGGGCTGGTCCGACAAGCCGTGGCGCTGGTGGGAGGACGGTTTCCCGGTGGTGGCAAACCGTCTCGCACCCACGCGTCATTCCTGAGCCTTGACGCGACCCGGTATTTTTTCTGCGGTTGCACTGCTGCGATCCTGCGCCGACGCTGCCACACCACCCGAGCCCACCTATTCCTGACATGTCCACCATCCTCGTCACCGGCGGCGCCGGCTACATCGGTTCCCATACCTGCGTCGAACTGCTGAAGGCTGGTCACCACGTGGTGGTGGTCGACAGCCTGATCAACAGCAACGTCGAGGCGCTGCGGCGGGTCGAACGCTTGACCGGAAAACGACCGAATTTTCAACGCATCGACCTGCTCAACCGCGATGGACTGGCCGAGATCTTCGCCGAATACCGCCCCGCCGCAGTGATCCACTTCGCTGCACTGAAAGCGGTCGGCGAGTCGGTCAGCCAACCACTGCGCTACTACCACAACAACCTCACCGGTACGATTCACCTGCTGGAATGCATGAAGGCAGCGGGCTGCAAACGCCTGGTGTTCTCGTCCTCAGCGACGGTCTACGGCGATCCGGAACGTGTGCCGGTGACCGAAGACTGCCGCCTGATGGCGACCAATCCGTACGGGCAGACCAAACTGATGATGGAACAGATCTGCGCCGACCTGACGAAGGCTGAGCCCGGCTGGAAGATCGCCCTGCTGCGTTACTTCAATCCCATCGGCGCCCATGTGAGCGGCACCATCGGCGAGGATCCGCAAGGCATTCCCAACAACCTCATGCCGTACCTGCTCCAGGTCGCGGTGGGCAAACGCCCACACCTGACCGTGCATGGCAACGATTGGCCAACCGTCGATGGCACCGGTGTGCGCGATTACCTGCATGTGGTCGATCTGGCACTCGGGCATCTCGCCGCGCTGGACAAACTCGACACCTTGGACGGTGCGGTTCCGATCAACCTGGGCACCGGCCAGGGATATTCCGTGCTGCAAATGATCGCTGCGCTGGAACAGGCCTCGGGAAAAAAGATTCCCTACCAGATCGGCCCACGTCGCCCTGGGGACATTGCCACCTGCTACGCTGATCCAGCAAACGCCGAACGTCTGCTCGGCTGGAAGGCGACGCGCGATCTCGCCACCATGTGCGCTGATGGTTGGCGGTGGCAGCAGCAGAATCCGGATGGCTTCGGGCCGCGCTGAGCCGCGTTATTCGGTTATCTGCCTGACGTACTGAAGGCAGGTCAAACCGCAGAGGGCGCAGAGGGCGCAGAGAAGATAGCAGCGCTGGTGTTCGGACCTCGCGTGCAGGCGCTTGCGCTTCCCTCTGCGCTCTCTGCTTCCTCTCTGCTTCCTCTCTGCTTCCTCTCTGCTTCCTCTCTGCGGTGAATTGCCTTGGGGCCGTGGGCGTCGGTATCAGAAATCCTTGACGTTGGTCGGCTTCGCCCGGCACCACGGCGAACCAGGCGGTGCCATCCACGCTGCGCAGGCTCTCGCGCAGCACCGCGATCATCGCCGCCATGTCAACGCGCTGCGCCGCGACCTGATCGGCCAACGCCGGCAACTCGGCACCGGCGATGCCGATGGCGGAAACCGCCAAAGCATCCGCCTGAACCCAACGCTCCAGGAATGCCCGATCGAGCGCACGGAGCGTCCGGTCAGCGCTCACCAAAGTTTCCACTCCGAGGCATACCAACGCGCCAGCCAGCCCCATGCCCGCCACAGCAGGTTCGAGCGTTTCCCCATCAACGTGGTCAGGCGGGTGATCAGGTGACGCATCTCCACGTTGTTGGCGAAAATCGCCGGATGTGCTTTCACCAACCGCATCAGGTCGCTCGCGGTCTTCCACGATGACGCGCGCGGTTCCAGGTAACGCCGGGTGAGGCGCGCGAACTCCAGGACGGTGCGGAGGTACTCGTTCTCTATTTCGGCCGTGACCAAGTAACGGTCAGCCTCGACGGCATCGCCGGTGACACCTGCTTCCACCGCCAGCCATAGCGTATGGGTCTGCCAGCTCCGATCGCGAGGCAAAGCTTCGGCACGGTGATGGGCCTCCAACGCTTCGCTCCAACGATCTTCCGTTCGGCAGGCGTCCGCGACGTGGATCAGCATCCAGGCTTCCAAGTTGGAACGTTTCTGCCAACCGCTGATCCAGGCGACCAGGTCTCGATAGGCGCGCTTGTTGCACCGCGCGTAGCACACCGCACCCCAACATTCATCGTTCGCGTGCAGGAGCTTCTGGCTGCGTTCGACGTACGCTTGCAGGTGTTCGAGCGGGGCGTGTTCTCCCAACCAAGTGACGTACGAGAACGTCGCGCGCAGCCGTGGTCGCCCATCCGGCAAGGCGTCGATACGCTCCGCGCACAAACGGGGTGACTGAATCGGCACCCAACGTTGCGCCCAGTGGTAATAGGCCCGACGCCCAGCCAACGGCGAACTAATGCTGCGATCGAGCACCGGCACGAGCTGATCCTGTTGCGGCACGCCAGCCAATGCGGCGACCGCTCGGTCAACGGCGTCCGAGTCATGTTCCGTACTATCCAGCAGCTTCGCGAGGGCCTTGCCCGCCGCCGCCGCGTCGCCGTTGGCGGCATGCCATTCGACGGCGTGCGTGGTGGTCCAGTCGCCATCATCATTGCGTTGCAGATGACCAAGGACGATGCGTGCAGCCGCCAGCTCGTGATCCGCCAGATGCAGGTCGAACAACCGGTGACCGGCAAAGGCATACGACGGATCCAGTTCGACCGCGCGAATAAACGCGGCCTTCGTCCCGGCGCGATCATCTGCGGCAGAACGGGCATCGGCCAAGTATCCCCATGCCACCGCACGCCGGGGTTGCAGGCGGATGAGCTGTTCGCACGCCTGCACGGCCTCGGCGATCTGGCCAGTCTGTTGCGCGATCCCGGCGAGTTCACGCCAGTTGTCGCCATCTTCCGGCTCATCGGCCACCAGGGCACGCAAACGTACGAGCGCCGCCTCACCGCGACCATGCCGTGATTCGATCACCGCCGCCCGACGCCGGAGGAACGACGGCGGATGCCCCTGCCACACCGCGCCGGCGCAACCGGCCAGCGCCTCGTCGATACGCCCTGCCTCTGCCAGCAGATCGGCCTTGAGCGCACTGCCGGCAACCATGCGTGGATTGCGCTCCAGCGCGCGATCGAGAGCGGCGAGGCGTTCGGCACGCGCATCGTCGCCAACCAGGACCTTGGCCACACGGAACCACGCACGGGCTTCGTGGCCGCGTTCGTCGGTCTGTGCCCGTGCCAGCTTCATGGCGCGAACCTGGTCATGTTCGCTGAGCAGATCCCAGGCGCGATCAAGACCCGGATCGAGCGTCACCGCCCGTTCGAGCGTCACGACGGCGCGACCGACGTCCTGGGCGGCGACGTGTACGCGCGCGAGGGTCAGGTGATTGACGGCGTCCAGCGGGTCATGGTTGATGATGCGCTGCATGACCGCCAACCCCTGCGCGGTGTCGCCGATCTGCAGATGCAGTTCAGCCACGCGCCGCGCGGCGTACGACCACGACGGACTGATCTGCAAGGCCTGATCAAGCGCGGCGAGCTCCACCTCGCGCTGGCCCTGCGCACCGGCGACCTTGGATTGATCGAGCCAGCTGCGCGGCAGGAGCGGGAAACGCGCACACATCCCACTCGCGAGCCGATCGGCTTCCTCCAGCCGGTCGAGCGCCAGCAGGTGGATGATCAGCGACGACCACACTTGCCACAGATCCGGACGTGCCGTGTGTGCGCTCTGCAAGGTGTGCAGGACCGCTTCCGCCGGCAGCACGCCCTGTGCGTGGTAACGGAACGACTCTATGCCATCACCGAAAGTGACCTGACGCTCCAGTTCGGCCTGCACGTGGCGCAACTGCTGTTCGCGTGCTGCGACATCACCAACGGTTTCCATCAGCCGGTCGATGGCGTAGGTGTCGTCGGCGTCAAGACGCACCGCGGTGCACCAGGCTGCTTGCGCGGCGGCCAGATCGCCCTGAGCGAGCAACAGGTCGCCACGCAGATTTTCGTTCGAAGCGCAGATCCCGTCGACCTGCAAAGCCGCGTCCAAGCTTACCTGCGCCTCGTCCAGGCGGCCCTGGCGTTGCAGGCACCACGCCAGTTCGCGTTGCCCCCACGCATCACCGGGACGGACGCTGACCAAGTGCCGGATCGCCGGTTCCACCGCAGCCGGGCCGTCATCACGCAGCCACTGCACCAGCAAGACCTGGAGTTGACGATGGTGCGAAAAACGGGCGGCGGCGGCGCGCACCTGGGTGATGGCGGCCGCACGGCCGGCGGTCTCCTCGCGCAGGCGGGCGAGGCTGCGGTGTGCCTCCATGAACAATGGATCAAGGGTCAGCACCTCCTCCCACACGGTGATGGCCTGGGCACGATCACCGCGCTTGTCCGCCAGATCGGCGCTGGCGGCGAGAAAGTCGATGCGCCGCACGCGGCCCTCGGCCCGTTGCAGCAATCCAACTGCCAGATCGTAACGTCCGACCCGCGCCTGTTCGCGCGCCAGGAAGCGCAACAGGTAGCCGTCTTCGCCATGGCGGACGAGGGCTGCTTCGATCACCTGGAAACCTTCTTCCGTACGATCGAGTTGATCGAGCGCCCAGAAGAGCGTCCGCGTCGGATACGGCGAGCGCTTGGCCGCGCGTTCGGCGCGTTGCCGCAGGAAGGTGAGCGCTTCCTCAGTGCGATGCAGGTGACGGCAGGCGCGGAAGTAACTCTGCGCATGATCCTCGTCGGTGATCTCCAGGCTGGCGCACAAGCGGTAGATCGCCGTGGCGCTGGTGAAGTCGCGCCGTTCCCACTGGATGCCAGCGAGCATGTGCATGGCCGCTGCATCGCTGCCACGGCGACGCAGCGCGCGGCGCAGCAGATCCTCGGCACGCTGTTGGTGGCGTTGATCCCACCACAACTGGCTGGCCAGACGGATGGCGAAGATCGCCAAGCTGGATGGCTGGGCGACCGCTTCCTCTAAGCGCTGCTGACGTTCCGCGCGCGCCGCCTCGGGCAGATCGTCGAGGTGCATCAGGCGGATCGTCTGATGCTCAGGGAACTGCGCGTGCCACTTGGCTGAGGTCACGGCGGCGAGCGCGTGATCGCCATCGTAATATGCCAGATTGCGGCGGGCCATCAGCGTGAGACGGCTGTCAGGAGCCTGCGTTTCCAGCGCCGCGAGTGCGGCAGCCGCGGCCATGCGGTCATGACGGTCCAGGCCATGCCGCAACGCGTGCAGAAGATCGCGCTCCGCGACCTCCGGCAGCTCCAGGCCATCGAGCAACTGCGCCCGCGTACGCGGCACGAGCAGCATGCCGCGTGGCCCAAACGGCGCATAGTCCTTGAGGAAGTGCTCGGCGCGCGATTCACCATGGTAACGCGTGCCAGGGTCGCGGATGAGCAACGTCTGTCGCCGCGCGTCGTAACCAACCACCGCCTGCAAGTGCGCGCTGGTGGTCTCGACGGTGGTCAGCGTGAACGGGATGCCGCGATCGATCAGCGCGATCACCACCTCCCAAGTGACGGTGAATTCGCGGACGATGAAGCCGCTCGCTTCGGCCCAGCCACGTTCCTTGTGGTCTGGTGTGCCGTCGTAGCAGATCGCCTCCGCCACTGCGAGGTGATCGGCATCGACCTGCCAGAATCGCGCCAGCATCGCCAGGGTCGCCGGCGCGCAGGTCAGGTTATGCTGACGCACAAAGGGCACGTCGAGCAGTACCCGGCGCGCGTCCGCTGGCGCCTGTTCCTGCGCCTCCGCCACCTTGAGATGAAAGGGATGGCCGCTCGCACGACTCAGACGCAGGCCCTCCACCAGATCGCCGGATTCGTAGGCCAGATCGGCGCGCCGTGCGGCCAGCCATCGGCTGGTCTCGCGGTCGCGCAGCGGCGTCAGCTCGGCGTAGCGGTCGAACCAGGTGCGGGCCTCGTCAAAGCGGCGCAGCTCCAGCAGCACTGACGCGAGTTGTGCGGCGACCGCGGCGCTTTCGCTCTGCGCCATGGTCTCGCGCATCAGGGCGATGGCTTCGTCGTCCTGCTGGCGTTGGTACAGCAAGCGGGCTAGGCCCTGGACCGCTGGCCGGTACCACGGCAGCAACGTCAGTGAACGCCGTAATTCCTGCTCCGCCTCATCCAGGCGATCAGCGCCCTCCAAGACCTGCGCACGCGACACCGCCACCCAGTGGCCACGCTCACCCAGGGATTCAGCCAAGCGCAGGCGCTCCTCCGCCTGAGAGAAATCGTGCAGCGTGCCCAGGATGTCGGCAGCAGTGGTCAGCAGATCGACACGCTCCACCGCGGACTGCTCCGGATCATCAGCGATGCCGGACAACCATTCCCATGCCAGGAACGCACCCCGCCAGCCCCACAGGCAGCGGGCTCGCACCGAGCAGGCACCGAGCGATCTGGGAGCACGGCGGTGGGCGCGCAGATGCAGACGTTCGCCCAGGTTCGACGAACCGAGCTGGTTGGCCAGTCGCCCAGCCAGCACCCCACCGCGGGAACCACTCCATTCCGTCAGCGGCCCGCACTGCCGGATTCCCAGTGCCTGCGCCTGCAGGAAAAGGCCACGATCGTAGAGGCGCTGTATTTCAGCAAAGACATCAGGGTCCACGGCTGGCATCGCCTGGATGCTGCCGACCCGGGTCCGCCTGCCAAGAGCGTGGAATCGCTGCTGTCAGGCCTGCCGCGACCACAGCAATGGATTCAGTTCCGTCGCCACGGGTTCGCCAACCTGCGCCCCCGGCATCCAGGTCTCTTGGTCGCGTTGCTGATTGCGGTTCGCTGGTGTCGCCAGACGCGTGCCCTCGGCGAAATAGATCACCGTCATCACCGCGCGCATCTGCGACGAGCGGTTGGCACCGGCGCGATGGAAGGTCCACCCGGAATGGAAACTGACCTCGCCCAGATCGAAGACACCCTCATCCACCGGCAGATCGGCCAGGGTCAGACGGCGGGCGACCTCGCGTTCGCTGTCGTCGCTGATCTCCAGGCCGCGTCCGAAATCTGTTGCGTGGCTGCCAACGCTGAAGGCGAGTGGCCCCATGGACAGCGGTACCGCCTGCAGCGGCACCCACACGGTGATGGTATGGTCGGTCGCCAGCGGCCAGTACTGCTGGTCACAGTGCCACGGCGTGATTCCGCCAGCGGGTTCCTTGTAGAGTGCCTGGTCGTGGTAGAGCCGTACGCCGTCGACGCCCATCAGCTCGCCAGCGAGACGCGCCAGTTTGCGGCTAAAGGTGACGGCGCGCGCCGTGGGATCGTCGCGCCACAGGTTCATCACCTGGAGGAAGGCTTTTTCATAGGTGCTGCGGGAAGCCATCGGGCGTGCATCGCAACTGCGACGGGCGACCTCGGCGCTGATCGCCGCGCCACAGGTGCGGAGCGTCACCGCAGACAATACGTCCTTGAGCTTGATGAAGCCCTGCGTGCGGTAACGCGCCACTTGTTCCTGGGTCAGCGGGTGGTGGCTGTCGAGATCCACCCCCAGCGCGGCGGTGGGAACGGGAAGGGCATCGGCACCGGCAACCATGGCGATTCTCCAGGTGCTGATCCTGTCCGAATCGCCACGGACGTTCCACACCGGGATTGACCCGTGCCGGTAGGAATTTTCATGGCCGGGGATGGCTTTGAACACGCCGGTTCGCTGATGCTGTCGAGCATTCCCTTGTCGACACGAATCAGACGATGATAGTCCTGACATGGCCAGCGGCACAAACACCAGCACCAGCAGGATCGCCGTCCTCGTGGTGCTTATCCCCATTGTCATTGCTGCGTGGTTCGCCGCGCCGTGGGTACTGCCGATGTGGCGCTGGCAGAACCTCGATGTCGAGGCGATTGCCCGCGAACATCAAAGCAAGGGGTACACCAAGGATAAACTGGCCACGGAATTCGAGTGGATCGTCTATTACAATCCGCGCGGTGGTCGCAGTTCGGGCGATCCATGTCCCTACCAGATCTATCAGAGCACACCCGCCTGGAAGTCGATCTACCCTGACGAGGCTGACGAACACGAGCTCATGGTCCGAGCCACCGTGATCAGCGAACAAGATGGCGAACCGATCAGCAAGATGTGGGTCGGTGTCACCGGTGGAGAATCGTTCTTCACCGTCAAAGGTTGGCGACTTCCGCCCGGCAGTCTCGGAAAGCCAAATGGACGGCCGGTGCTGGTCTTCCAGGGATTTTCGCTGGCCAAGGTCGACATCAGCAAAGGCATCACCATGGCCTCGCAGGCCAAGATGTGGGAAAACGACGATCTCTGGGAAGAGCGCGACGACGGGTTTTCACCGCCAACACCCTGAGCCGTGAGTCGACGACCACCTACTTGTTGGTCGCGACCTCAAGCACCAAGTGCGGATTGGCCGATAATTCTGCCATCAGCCGTTCATCGGCGACGATGGTCAGCACCGCCTGATCATCGTCATATCGTTCTTCCTGCACCTGCGCGCGACTGCGCACGAATGCGTCGAGCGCGCCATCGGTCACCGGGAAACGCACAGTCACGGTCTTTGAACGCCGATCGATGTGCGCGCGGATGACTTCTTTGAGTTGATCGAGGCCGGTGCCATTGAGCGCACTGATCGCCACCGATTCCTTGTAGCGACGACGGAAGGCCAACAGGATGGTCTTGCTGTAGGCGATATCGACCTTGTTGAACACCATCACCACCGGGACCTCATCGGCCTTGATGGTCTTCAGCACCTCTTCCACCGCGTCGATCTGCTGTTCCATCACCGCGCTCGACGAGTCGATCACATGCAGCAGCAGGTCGGCTTCGCGCACTTCAGCGAGCGTGGCATGGAAGCTGGCGATCAGCGTCGGCGGCAATTTACGGATGAATCCGACGGTGTCCGACAACACCACGTTGTGGTGCCGATCAAGGAACAGCTGCGCCGTGCGCGTGTCGAGGGTGGCGAACAGGCGGTCCTGCGCGAGCACTTCGGCGTTGGTCAGCGCGTTCATCAGCGTGCTCTTGCCGGCGTTGGTGTAGCCCACCAGCGCGATGTTGAATGCTTCATGGCGCGTCTGGACCGCGCGGTCTTTGCGGGCCGCGATGTCCTTTAGACGACCGCGCAAATCCTGGATGCGCTTGCGCACCTGGCGACGGTCCATCTCGATCTGCTTCTCACCGGTGCCGGCCTTGAAGCCGGAACCCGAGCCGCTCGATCCACCGACGCTCTGACGATCAAGGTGGGTCCACATGCGCTTGAGGCGCGCCTTGTCGTACTCGGCCTGCGCCAGCTCGACCGCCATCATCGCTTGGTTGGTGCGCGCGTTGCGAGCGAAGATGTCGAGGATCAGCTCATCGTAATCGAGCACCGCGCATTCGATCGCCTCTTCTAGGTTGCGCTGCTGACGCGGTTGCAGCCGCACATCGAACACCACCTGCTGGGCACCACAGGTGAGCGCCAGTTCCTTCAGTTCGGCCACCTTGCCGGAACCGATGTAGGTCCCAGGCGCGGGTTTCTGCACGTGCTGCACCAAGGTTCCGACCACCGAACGTCCGGCGGTATCAAGCAGGCTGTGCATCTCCGCTTCACGCTCTTTCTCCATTTCCCGTTCGTCGGGATGGAGGGTAAGCATCAGCACCACGGGAATGGTCGGCTGTTGGGTCGGGACGGTCTTGGCAGTCATGCGATGGCTGATGCTCCGGGCGATGAATCTGGGAGGGAACGCAGCGACACAAGCATGGTCGGGCCTCAGCGCCGCACGGGCCTCAGCGCCGCACGGGCCTCAGCGCCGCACGGGCCACCAGGCCAGGACCACGCTCACCAGACGGATGACCACCCCGGCACATACCGCCGCCCAGGCCGGATCCATCGCTGAGGGATCCGCCAGATGCTGCGCATCGAGCCAGGGCATCGCCAACATCAGGCCCAATCCGGCAATCACGCCCGCCGTGCCATTGGCGGCGATATGGAACATCGGGAAACGGGTATCGTGGTTGGGTGCCAGCTCCTGCACCCGACCGATCCAAGCGATCGAGGCCATTCCACGGCCAAGTCCCATCAATCCCAGACACAGCAATGCCAGCCAAGCGAGGTTGCTTGGCGACAACAGCAAGACCAACGCGTCGCCAAGGAGCGAGACCACCAGCATCCAGCGCATCAACGACGCGCCACCGATACGCCGCAGCAGCACTCCAGCGATGACGATGCCGAGCAACATCAGCGGTAACTGCACATTGCCTTGGAGCAGCGCGAAACGTTTGCCGTCCATGCCCAGGTGTTGGAGCAGGCGCGGCACGTACGGCAGCAGGCAGGCGAAGGCGGCGGTATTGAGCGCTCCTATCACCACGAAGCGACGGAACTCGGGCACCGCGCGCATGGCCTCGCGCAGCGGCGGTCGGGGAAGATGATCATCGTGCCGCGGTGGCATCGCCGGGCCGAAGGCCAAGGCGAGCGTGCCGATCTGCACCAGCACCACCGACAGCACGATTAGGCCCATCAACCACGGTAGTTCACTGGTGCTGGCGCTGCCGTCGGCGGATGGCAACGGCCACGCCCAGGCCACCACTTGCAGCGCCAGGTTCACCGCGCCGAAAGCGAAAAGGTTCCGCCACATGTAGAAACGCCCGCGTTCCTCGCGCGGTACCACCGCAGCAGTGTACGTCATGAACGCCGCGACGCCGACGTTGCCGAACATCGCGGTAAGGAAGATCGCCACGAACACGCCCGCCAGCACGGCGCCGGTCCCTAATCCCAACCACCAAGCGAACAGCGGCCATAACACGGTGCCCAACCACATCGTTCGCGCGATGAAGGTATTCGCCACGCACACGCGCTTGGCGTCACCAGCGATCGGCCACAACGCCACCACCAGCACATGCAGAGCGATGCCCGCATAGTTGACCACCGGCAGCCACGCAAGGTCAGCGACCGAAGCACCCAGCAGCGTGAGGAACAACACCAGGTTGTAGCCGTCGAGCCACAGCGCACCGGTGAGGCTGCTCCATAGTTGCGCCGGCGCGACCTCGGTCAGCAACCAGCCCATGCCACGGCGACCGGCGACCAGGCGACGAGCGCCGAACGGTGCGACGATGCGGTCGATCAGCGCGGGCTGTCCGATGTCCGATGTCCGATGTCCGATGTCGGGGCCGGTCACAGGTGGATCATCAGCGTCAGGTGACTTCGGACATCGGACATCGGACATCGGACATCGGACGATCGGACGATCGCCGTTCACGCCCACGGTTCAGGGAAGACCGACGTCAACTTCTCCGCCGAACGTTTCACCGCCATGAACGGCTCGACCGTGTCGCGCCAGCGGAAGTAGTGCGCAGTCTGCTGATGCGCTTTGAACGCCGCCTCGTCGACATAGACCTCGTAGAGCCGGAAGTGTGTCGGCTGATCGTTGAGGCGCAGGACATCGAAGCGGCGATTACCGGGTTCCTGGATGGTGTTGCGGTGATTGTCTGCGCTTGCGCGGATGAACGCCTCGACGTGCTCTGACTTCACCTGGATGTCGACCCAAACCACAAACATGGCGCGTTCCTCCGAACGTGCGAATGGTCGGCTGACCAGTGGCGTCGGCAAGCGGGCTGATAACGCCGCCTGAAGGCATCCCGTCGCCAACGATGAAGCGCATGGCCCACGCCCAAGCAATGGCTTCTGACGTTTCTTGTCCTGGAGGATCCACCCGCAAGGATGCCGCGAACCACGGAAAGCCCCATGCGCATCATCTCCGGCCTCATCCGCATGATTACCGGTCTCGCGATCATGGCGATGGCGGTCTACGTCTACCTCGCCAATCAAACCCAGTTGGAAGGCCCCGATCCGGTGACGGTGGTGATCGTCGGCCAGGAGATCACTGCGACGCCGCAGCAGATCATCATCGGCCTGATCTTCGCCGGTGCGGTCGGCGGCCTGATCGAACTGCTCGGTATCTTCACCCTGGTGCGCAAACCCAAGCCGACCGTGGAACCACAGCCGCCGACCACCTGACTCCGGCCCATTATTCAGAGGTCGACTTCCAGGTCCGCATCACATCGATTTTTCGTATCTGCTCAGGGGCTTCGCCGGCTTCGCCCCCGCGGCCTTTCAGGCCTGCCCCCACGGGTTTGTTCGTGGCTCGGGTTCGTCGGCTTCGCCTGCTCATCCGTGGGCGGATGGGCTTCGCCCGCGCTGTATCGCAGCACAGCGGACAACAGGATCCGCCAACCGCCACTCGGGCGCCCGCCCCATCGCGAAGCGATGGAGCACCAAGCCTGAGCAGGTACGATTTTTCAACCTCATCGGCAGCGGGAAATGCTTCCGCGCGACAAGGATCAATAAATCAGAGCAAACCCATCACCCCAGGCAGCGACCGCTGGCAGGCTCCAGGCCTGCAAGTCATCGGCATTTCCAACGGCACCCACCATTTTTCCGCTGGCGTCGAACTCCTGCCAGTGGAGTGATCCGCCCATGTTCCAACCAGTGCCTTCGCTCCAGGCGAACAACACCCGGCCATCACGTTGGACGGCCAGCGCCGGATGTTTGCGGCCCTTGGCTTCGCCTGGGGCGGCGATCGCGCGACCTAGTTTGCCGTTGGTGGCGATTTCGCTCCACCATACCTGCGGTCCGGTCTGCCAGGCACTCAACCAACGTCCCTTGTCGAGCGGAACCAGCGCGGACGTGCTCATCGGACATTGGTTGACCGGCCACGGTTGCAGGCTGGTTCCGCGCCAGCGTTTCCGATCGCTGGTGGTCAGCAGCACAGCATCGCGCTGCGTATTGCCGGCGGCCGCGCGGTAGAGCACCGCAACGCGGCCATCGGCAGCAGCAGCAGCCAAGCCACAGCATGCACACGCGCCGACCGCTGCATCCTGCGCCAATAATTCGGGGCCGAAGGTGACTCCGTCATCGCTCGATGAGGTGATGAAGACCCCGCGCCCGGCCTCGTCCTTTGCACCCGCCATCGCATGCCACACGACATGCACCTGACCGGTGGTATCCGCCGCGATGCTGCCGCCACCGTCCAGGCCGCTGGCTTTGTTCACCAGATTGCGTTGCTCGGTGAACGCCGTGGCTCCAGCATCCAACCGGGCATACAGCATCGGCATGCTGCCGTCCGCCGGACGTGGCTGGGCCGCAGCGCTGCCGAGCCACGCCACGTGGACGCGACCCTCGCGACCGAGTGCCAGATGCGCGCCGCGCACCGTGCCCATGGCGATGGCGGCCTTGGGTTGCGAGTTCACCCGTAGCGGTGCAGACCACTCGCCCGCACCAGCAGCACGGCGGACATAGGAGACCTCGGAAGCCATCGGCTCACCACCCAGGTAGACCGCGTGCAGACCTCCCTGCGCGTCTGCGACCGCCTGTGGTTGCAACCCACCAGCCGGCAGTCGCAGGACGGTCACCTCACTCGCTGCGCTGAAGACGTTGGTAATGATCAGACAACACAGCATCAGCGTCCGCATAAGATCCTCCTGCCAAGTCCAAGACCTGTGCCGAGCATCATCAAGGCGCTCAAGGCGCCAACACCACAACCACCGCCGCCACCGCCAGCGGACGATCCGCCGCCGCCTGATCCACCGCCAGCGGTCGCAGCGGTGATGGCCACGGTCTGCGGCGATGACGTGCCGCCGCCTACCGCAGCTACGGATGGATTGACGACGCGCACCTGCGGAGTCCCGGCACTGGCCACATAGCTGGCCGGCACCGACACGGTGATCTCGGTACCGCCGGT
>Ga0105049_10001660_pt1 | contig 26202 bp, 24 predicted proteins | sample MAT06_FD_78087 | JGI IMG/M metagenome (GOLD analysis project Ga0105049, IMG submission 78087) | Freshwater microbial communities from Lake Fryxell liftoff mats and glacier meltwater in Antarctica - MAT-06 | ecosystem: Environmental > Aquatic > Freshwater > Ice > Liftoff microbial mat | place... | reverse complement strand
GTCTCCTTGGGCGCACTCTACGGTGCCCATTGGAATTGCCGAACATGCGCTACTTCCCGGTACAATTACCTCATCGCAATTGGCCGGAGCAGCGAACACGGTGCCTGTGGCAGGGTTAGGCCCATCTGAAAAAATCACATTACCTGAAGGACCAAAAAACTGGTACGTATGCTCATTCTCGTAATCGCCAGCGGTGTATACGATTTCGAAATTCTCTCCCGTGCAAATCTCAAAGTTAACAGTTGTACCAGAGCCTTCTACCTCATACGCGCCAATGAGGTTTCCATTCACATAGACTTCCAAAAAAGCTCCGTCCCAGCCGTCGCCATAACTATCCTGCATAGACAGTGTAAAGTCGCAGCACTGCGCCGATGCTAGAGTTGCTGAGCTCATTGCACACAGCAGCATAAGAATTCTTCCCCACATTTTCATGGGCCGGAAGATACAACTGAGAGTGCTTAAATATTGGCGGGCCTTTGACAACTCTGCAGGCCTTGTTCTGCTGAAATGGCCTCACTATTTCATTCCCTTTGCAGGGTCAAGAGGTGTAATCAATTCCCGAAAAGTTGAAATTCCACCTCAAAGAGAAAAGCTAGCTTCGTGAAAACATTCCACATGAAAACTACTTTATGCGTTCTAAGCTATTTGCTTGCATCGCTGGTCACATTATCTCAGGACGCCAGCGGATTGCTTGAAATAAATCAAATCAAATGTTCTGTTTCCTCGTCTGGCAATTTATTTATCACACCCGGACAGACCTCCGGCACGTTTGAAGTGCCTACAGGGCAAGGCGCACGGACCATCTATGCAGCACATCTCTGGATAGGTGGAATTTCTCCGGATCAACAACTCAAACTAGTTGCCGAACAGTATGGAGCCAACGGCAGTGCTTGGTTTCCAGGCCCATTGTCCACCGATGGTTCAGCTTCCATTTCTTCAGAAGTATCTGAAGCTTCCAATCATGTTTGGGTGTGCAATGCGGCTGATGTGAACGTTCACATCGCCTACTTTAATGCCCTTGCTAACGGAACGGTAGAATCTGAATTTCCGAATGGCTATTCGATTCCTTTGTGGTTTTTCGATTGGCCAGCTCATGGAAATTTGACGGAGAATCAAGATTTTTATCTCGCTCCTTACTTCGATTTAAATGCTGATGGATTGTACGATCCGACTCAAGGGGATCATCCTGTCTTTTGCGGCGACCAAGGTGTCTACTTTATCATCAACGACAAGGCTAATGCAAATACGGAATCGCTTGGCCAACCCATCGGACTGGAAGTGCATGGCATGTTGTATGGCTTTGAAACTACCGCAGACGATATGCTTCAAAACACGGTGTTTCTCGACTACAATATCATTAACCGTGGAACTCAAACGCTTACGAATACCTATGCTGGATTCTGGGCTGACTTTGATCTGGGTAATCCGACTGATGACTATGTGGGCACAGATGTACAGAGAGGCGCTATCTATACTTACAATTCAGATAGCTTCGATGAATTGAGTTCCGCAGGCCCCGGTTATGCCCAAAATCCTCCGATGCAAGGAATAGTCTTCCTATCAGGTCCTTTTGCGGATGAAGATGGAGAAGATAATGCCCTGCCTGACAACAGCTATTCAGCAATAACTTCATCATACGGGCCATTTGTAGAAGGATATGGAGATGGTATAATCGACAACGAACGATTGGGGTTAGGATATTCCATTTACTACAACAACTCCTCAAACTCAATCAATGGGAACCCCGTAAATCCCATTCACTACTACAACTTCATGCGCGGTATTTGGAAGAATGGTCAGCAACTCGCGTACGGCACGGATGGTGTTCAAGGTTCAGGCAACCAGAGTAACTATGTATATGTTGGTGATTCAGATCCGCTTCACTTGAGCTCAGGTCAATCAGAAGAGTTTTGGGATGAGGCAAGCGGGGGAAATGTCTCCGGCGACCGCAAGATGCTGGGATCATCCGGACCATTCACGCTCGAGCCGGGTGAAGAAAATCATTTCAACTTGGCGTTTGTGTTCGCAGATGGCGACATATTCACAACTAACCTAAATGATGCTTTTAAAAATCGCATGACTGAGGCAAAACTCTTTTACAACGACTATTTATCGAATTGTTTAGAAAATGCCTTTCCTGTAGGTATTGGTGAAATGGGGAAATCCACTTCGGTATCACTCTTTCCAAATCCTTCAAATGGACTGCTCAGAATTAGCGGTGTAAAGCCCGGCACACTCAACACGCTCACTATTTTAGATCACACTGGGAAAATAGCCATGACGCAGACCATTTCATTTGCGAATAATTCAATTGATGCCTCTCACTTAACTCCTGGAGTCTACACTGTCGTTTTCGATGAAGACAACAACCGTCACATCAAACGATTGGTGATTGTGCGATAGTCGTCTAAACCTTTTTCATGTCCTCAAACCGGCTGCACTTATGTGGCCCTTTTTTTAAAATTCGAAATCCATCTTCTCCTCTATCGGACTAATTCACAAGAAGTGACTGACGACATTTAAATCAAGGATAGATGCAAATAATATCATTGAATATGTAAAGCCTTTTTCAGACTAAGAGTGGTTATTTGGCAAGTGCGGAAACTGTTCCGCATCTGAGCCGCCAGAAGCGGTACTCATCAACTTACTCACATGAAAAAAATTACTCGCAACGCGCTAGTCGCTCTTCTTGCTCTGTCTTTCCTTCCAGCCTCAGTAAATGCTGGAGCCGTTTCTGACTCTACGTCAATGCCCGTATCCATTCCGTCCGAACAAGTGCAATCGGAGCAATTGCTGAATCGTTTGACCGAAATCAAGGACATGGATAAATCAGATCTAACCTTCTCCGAAAAACGTGAACTGCGCAGGGAAGTAAGGTCAGTCAAAGAACAACTCAGCCAAGTGAGCGGCGGTGTGTATGTGTCCGTTGGAGCACTCATCCTGATTGCACTTTTGCTCATCCTCCTTCTGTAACAGAAGTCAGAATTTACTCTTTACTTACTCTCAATTAATTATTTTAACATGGGAAATTTACTCTACGCAGTCGCCGCGGTGCTCATCATTATTTGGCTAATAGGCTATCTTGGTTACAACTCAGGCGGACTGATTCATATCCTTCTGGTAATTGCTTTAGTGGTCATTCTGCTACGCGTCATTCAAGGTCGGAAACCGATTTAACGCAAACCCTTGTCAATTCTCTCGTAGAGAAGAATCTGGGTGTAACCTAAAACCAGACCTATTCTGGACCGTGAGAATGACGAATCGATCGTTGAAAATAAGCCGTCCCAGCAACGGGGCGGCTTTTTCGAACCCAATAGAACCTCTCTCGATTTGCCCCATTATTCAACCATCAATACCAATCCCTTCAGGTATTCGCCTTCCGGATGGAATATGGAAATGGGATGATCTGCTGGCTGATGCAATTGATATAAAATGCGCACCTGTCTGCGGGCATCAATAGCTGCTGCCAGAACGGCGCCGCGGAATAGTTCCTTATCCACTGCTTGACTGCATGAAAACGTGAACAGAATTCCTCCGGGCTTGATGCGTTTCAGCGCAGCCTCATTAATCTTTCGATATCCTTGAACAGCCTTGTGACGGGCGCTAAGGTGCTTTGCAAAAGCCGGAGGATCAAGTACGATCAAATCATAGTCGGACTCAATTGTCTTCAAATACTCCACCGCATCGGCTTTTACGATCTGGTGGCGATCTTCTGCGTAGCCATTGAGACGCACATTTTCTTCCGTGAGTTCAAGTGCCTTTTGACTGCTATCCAAACTATGCACTAATTCGGCACCTCCAGCCAAGGCGTATATCGAAAAACCACCCGTGTAACAAAATGTATTCAGCACTTTTTTGCCTTTGCTCATTTCACCAAGTAACCAGCGATTCTCGCGCTGATCGATGAAAAATCCGGTCTTTTGTCCGGTATGCCAATCCACCCGGAAGCGATGTCCGTGCTCCTGACAAATTTCATCTCCCGCTTCGCCAAATAAATAACTATCCGCGGATCCTTCCTCTGAATTGCGCGAAAGCTTCAATTCACTTTTATCATAAACACGCCTTAATCGATCCGAATAGATTTCACGCAGAGCCTTTACAAATGTCTCGCGAAGACGATGCATGCCTATCGAATGAGCCTGAATGACCGCGGTGCTACCGTATATGTCGATGATCAGCCCTGGAAGTCCATCGCCCTCTGCATGGACCAACCTGTACATTTCATTGCCGGCAATATCAAGCACGCCCGAGCGCATTCTCGAATCATAGGCATCCTTGATTTTACTGATCCAAAATAGCTCATCCACTGTTTCCTCTCCAAAAGAGAACAAACGAACGGCAATGCTTCCTTCGGAATAGTGTCCGGTGCCCAACACTTGCCCGCTGTCGCTGCACACTCTCACTGCATCTCCATTTGCCGGAAAGGAAGACATGTTGCCAATAGCTCCGGAAAAAACCCACGGATGATAACGCCGGATCGATTGATCCTTACCGGGTTTTAGTGTGATTACAGTTTCGTTCATGCGGCGCAAAGCTAGGTTGGTTTTACACTTAAACGGCGGAGGATAAGCCCAGATGACATTGAAAATACGATGGCCCAATTTTAATCCAAACAAAAGAATACCCAATCATACAAGCCCATTTTCCAGAAGTTCGAAAACTTTTGTAGATTAACTGTACCTTCATCACTTACACCGCTACCATGCGATATCAGATAGTTATCCTATTCCTTCTGCTATTTCCTTGCGCGTTATCCGCTCAGGAAAAACCATTAGATGGCATTCGTGTGGTAGTGTTCGTTTCTCCGGTGTGTCCGATTTGTCAATATTATGCGCTTCCTCTGCGCGAGTTGCACGCGGAGTTTGCCTCTCTTGGGGCCACGTTTGAAGGGCTTGTACCAAACCGATTGTTTCCGACACTCGAAGATTCTAATTTCAAAGAAAAATATGAAATTCCCTTCGACGTCAGGCCAGATCTCGAAGGCTTGCAGTACCAAATTAATGCGACGATCACTCCAGAAGTATTTGTGATGGATAGCCTACAACACGTGATTTATTCAGGTAGAATAGACAATTCTTACGCTGCCCTAGGCAAAAAACGCCGACATGTGAACAGCCACGAGTTGCATGATGTGCTCACGCAGTTGAGTCGTGGTATCACACCTCCAGTGACCCATCAGCCCGCAGTGGGTTGTTTAATTCAACAGTAACGACAATGTTCTTTAAACGGAGTGTCAATCAATCATCTGGCATCCAAATCGCTCAAAAAAAATTGTATATTCGTTTCGTCTTAAAATCCATTCACTCTTAATGAGACTGATTTTACCCTTATTGCTGATTTCTTCTTCTGCCTTTTCGCAGATTACCTTCAGCGAGCACATAGCTCCAATTGTATTTGACCATTGCGTAGCCTGCCACCGCCCAGGTGAAATAGGTCCAATGCCCTTAACCAACTATTCTGAAATATCCTCCCAGGGAAGTATGCTGGAATACGTCACTAGCATTCGCTATATGCCGCCTTGGCGTCCCGACCATACTTACAGCACGTTTCGCGATGAAAATTGGCTGACTGATGACGAAATCGATATGATTTCTTCTTGGGTAAGTGGTGGAATGCCAGAAGGTGACCCGGAGCTGACACCAGCTCTGCCTGTATTTCCGGAAGGCTCGCAAATTGGCACTCCTGATCTGGTGCTCACCATGAGCGAAGCCTATCAGCACACTGGTTCAAATTCCGACCAATATCAAATTTTTGTACTGCCTACCGGACTCACTGAAAACAAAGACATCGAAGCGATTGAAGTGCGTCCGGACAACAAAGACATTTGTCACCACGCCATTCTTGGAGTGGATATCAGCGGCACCGCGCAGCAACTGGACGCCGAAGATCCTGAATACGGCTACACTCAATTCGGTGGATTTGGATTCGATCCTGAGGACGAGTTTTTCGCCGCATGGGTGCCAGGCGCTTCACCGATAGTGTATCCCCCTACTCTTGGAAAAGAGCTCCCTGCAAATTCTGACCTCCTTCTTCAAATACATTACGGGCCTTCAAGCATCGACCAAGAAGATCAGACCAGCATCAACATCTTCTTCTCGGAAGATCCTGTTCAACGCTACGTGCAGACACATGCCATCACCCCGTACGATTTGGAAAACATCTTCCTCATTCCACCCGGAGAAGTGACCACCTTCCACGGCACATTCACTGTTCCTTTTGGAGTGTCAGTGATTGGCGTAGCGCCCCACGCACACCTGCTTGGCAAAAGCTTTGAATTGTATGCCGTAAGTCCAGACCAACAAGAGGTGATCAATATGATTAAAATACCGGAGTGGAGTTTTAATTGGCAGGGCTTCTTTGCCTATCCCAATTTGCTTCACATTCCTGCGGGTTATACGATCCATTATATTGGAGAATACGACAACACCGTCGATAATCCGTTTAATCCTGTTGATCCTCCGCAGTGGTCATCATGGGGCGAAGGCACCGAAGATGAAATGTATCTCTGCTACATTCAATTTGTGTATTATCTGCCAGGCGATGAAGACATTTCTCTTTCCGCAGAAAACGCACAACATGTAATGGCCTATCCAAAAACACAGCTCTTCCCTTCGTATCCCAACCCAACCAATGACCGATTTACCATTGGGTTCAGTTTGGCCAAACCAGAACGTGTGAGTGTGGTTGTGTATGATGCACAAGGACGTGAGGTATCGCGTGCAATCAACCAAACGACCTATCCTTCTGGCCGACATCGTGCGAGTATCGATGTAAACACACTTTCTGCGGGAACTTACCTCTATCAGCTTATCACAGAGGATGAGGTGTTGAGTCAGCGGTTCGTGGTGACGGAGTAGGCAGCGGGAGTGGGCCACTGTTGGACGGTGAGGCTATCGGACTGTTAGAATACAGGACGGTTGCATAGTTCGCAATTGGCGTCTAATAGGTTTGCGGTCATTCTCAAAAATCATATCAGTGCGGAAACCACGCGACTTGAGTTAGATGCAAACGAGCACCCTGAACTCAATGAAGTGGACAAATCGCACCACCAACCAAATCAATTGGCTGCAGTGATCAGCCATCGGTTGCATCGCTTGAGAGCGGAGGGTGAAATTACTGAAGACCAAATGATTGACATCAATCCTGTACTTCTCTCCTTCAGACCTATTTGTGGCGCATGAGAACCCAGCAAGAATACCCCTACTCCCTGTTCGTAAAGTGTTTTTATCAAAAAATTCATCTTCTTCTATGTGATGTTACTTCCCTTTGGCTAGGTGTTCTCGCTCGGCTACTAGGTAGTTCCTATTGTCGTGTTTATCTTCTTCGAGCTAGCCCGTTTGGAGGTGATTGCCGAAGAAATTGAAGACCCATTTATTGGCGATATGAATGATTTGCCTTCGGATAAAAGTGCAGAGGGCATCAGGCGAAATGTGATAGAAATTCTCGCGGTCAGTTAGTCAAAAAAAAAAGCGAACCGAAGTTCGCCTTTTCATTGTGTATCAAAGAAGTCTTAGAGATTCTGATCGATAGGGCCGCCGATTGAAACCGCAGCGCCACCCACATAGTGATAATTTCCGAAGGCAAGTATTGGATAGAAAATAATTCCGAGAAGAACTAGACCCACGGTGAAGCCTGCTCCTTGTCCGAAGCTTGTGCTCAGACGGTGAGTATCCATAATAGAGATTACTAACAAGGCAATTCCACCAACAGCAGTAAGAGCCGCGCCTGCACCTGAACCAGACATAATCATAGCAAAACCAGCATAGTACAGCCCCATAATCCCGATGTAAACGAGAATCCACCAATTCGGGCGACGGATCACCTGAGTGTAGACATAGAGATTATAAATCGGAATGAAAATCGCCCAGCCTGGCTGACCAGCCTTTGTAAAAATCTTCCACATGGTAATGATGAGGAATACCATGATGGCGAGGGAAAAAATGAGCATACCTGCTCCCATTGCTAAAAGTCCAGAATTGTCCATAAGTGATGAAGGTTTAGTGTAGTTGCTTACTCGTAGGCTTTTCAGCAGTCGCCCCGATCAATTTTAAATAGAGCGTCGGCTACCCTATGCACAATATTGATTTATAGTGCAATGACGAATATCGACAGACCATACCAACTGAACGTAAATTGAGACTTCAAGTTATTCACAACGCGGGCTGACTTTCCCTCAAAAATAGAATAAAATCAGTGGCTGGAGGGGTGTTAAAAAGATCGCGATTATGCGTCACAATCTGCCCACGATGGTACTGTCCATACATCGACAAGTGCATGATTACGTGCTCTATTGAATCCGTAAAAACCGTTCCTTTGCTGTTGGAATAGCTGATTTTACTAGTCATTTCTTCCTTTTCAATCAACGCAATCCAGTGAGTACTGATACTCATCAATCAACAAAGGGTACTCATTCAAAGGAATAAAACTATCCCAAATTGTCAGGTCTTTTGAAAGACCGCTTACTCTTGAAAACCAAGTGGCATGCGCCGCCAACACATGATTGAACAACCTCTTTGTGGGTTCATTGAATCCATCAACTTCGTTGAGCGCATCAATCAACCTATGGTTGGCCCAGTGCTCGTGATTGATTAGTGATTTCAACGTATCCATCGCATTCTAGTTTAGGGCCACCTCTAGATGTATCATACTGTGAGCAGATGAGCAATCATCTTCTCGTTAGGCAAGGTGAGCTGTTCACCACTCGCCATGTTCTTCAAGGTTACTTCTCCCTTTGATCGCTCTTCTTCTCCTATCATTACCACAAACGGAATCCTTCTGTCATCCGCATATTTAAACTGCTTTTTCAACTTGGCTGCGTCCGGATAAACTTCCGCATGAATACCCGCGTTGCGCGCCTGACCAACCAATTGCAGCAAGGTCATCTCCTCCCCCTCACCAAACTGGACGAACAATACTTTCGTGCCGGACACTGGATGATCTGGAAACAAATTGAGTTCAAGCATCACATCATAAATGCGATCCGCTCCAAACGAAATGCCCACTCCGGACATACCGGGTAATCCAAAGATTCCGGTCAGATCATCATATCGTCCGCCACCACCGATGCTTCCCATTTGAACCTGATCGGCCTTCACTTCGAGAATGGCACCAGTGTAATAATTCAAGCCGCGGGCAAGTGTCACATCCAATTCCAATCGACCATTCTTCAAGCCCAACATATTGATTCGATCAAACACAAATTGTAATTCTTCAATCCCTTTCATGCCTGTTTCAGAATTGCGTAGCGACTCCCGCAAGGCATTCATTTTATCCGAATTCCTTTCCGGTAAATCAAAAAAGGACACAATTGTTTGCACCACATTCTCTGAAAATCCGCGCTCGAGCAATTCCTTTCGCACACCCTCCAAGCCCACTTTATCAAGCTTATCAATCGCAATTGTCATCTCCATCATGCGGTTACTGATCCCTGCAAGCTCTGCAAGTCCAGCCAGAATTTTTCGGTTGTTTATCTTGATCGAAAATGAGCCAAAGCCTAAGGCACTCAGCGCTTCATCGTAAATCTGAATGAGTTCAATCTCACTAAGCAAACTATCACTTCCAATCACATCGGCATCACACTGATAAAACTCGCGGTACCTGCCCTTCTGCGGACGATCCGCACGCCAAACCGGCTGGATTTGATAGCGTCGAAATGGAAAGGCAATGGTATGCTGATTCATTACTACAAACCGCGCGAAGGGCACGGTCAGATCATAACGAAGAGCGCGATCGCACAAGTGGGAAACAAGCCCTTTTGAATCTCGTGAATCAAGTAATTCCGCGTTCACGTCTTTCAGAAAATCGCCATTATTGAGAATCTTAAAAATCAACTGATCCCCTTCATCGCCGTATTTCCCCGTCAAGGTTTCAAGGTTCTCCATCGACGGGGTTTCTAAGGGAAGAAACCCATAGCGCTCAAACACACTGCGGATTGTGCTGAAAATATAATTCCGGCGAATCATCACCTCCGGACCAAAGTCGCGGGTGCCTTTCGGCAATCCTGGTTTACTCATAGCGTTGCCAAAGATAATCCCCGTCTACCTTTGCCATCAGTGGAAATCAGATTCAAACCAGCACAGACATTCTCTGGACATGCAGCGGCGGTATACGCCATCGCGTCTGGTCGATCTGCCTCTACTTTTTTCTCAGCTTCCGGTGATCGCTTCGTGACGGAATGGAATGTCGACACAGGGGAGCAGGAAGCCTTTGCGGTAAAACTCGAACAACCTGCTTTCTCTCTTTGCTACGTCAAAAGCGTTAATCTTCTTTTCGTGGGAAACTCAATCGGCGGTATTCACGTGATTGATCTCGCGGAAAAAAAAGAAATACGCTACCTCGTTCAGCATACCAATGGAATCTACGACATGGTTTTCGATGCACCACGCAACCAACTCATCGTGGCTGGCGGGGATGGCGTAATGTCTGTGTGGAGCTTACCCGATCTTCAACTTTTAGTGGCACTTCCGCTTATCACTGAAAAGCTCCGACAACTTACCTTTAATGCCGCGCAAACCTCACTGGCTATCGCAAGTGGGGATGGTGGAATTCGACTGCTGGACCCACTGTTTTTCAATGAAATTTCATTGACTACTCTTCATCCAGAAGGCGCCACAAGTGTCTCATTTCACCCCACTAAATCGGTTATCCTCTCCGGTGGAAAAGATGCCATGCTGCGCATCCATTCGCTGGAAAATCACGCTGAACTTTTCGCCATTCCCGCCCACAATTTTGCCATCTACAGCATCGCTTTTAATCCATCAGGAACGCTGTTCGCCACCGCAAGCCGCGACAAAACAATTAAAATTTGGAACGCCACTACACTCGATCTCATCGAGCGTCTCGACCATAAATCAGGCGGACATTCGCACTCGGTCAACAAACTTCTCTGGATGAATGAACACGTGTTCCTATCGTGCTCGGACGACCGAAAAATCATTCAATGGAGCCCGAACTAACTCACCGACCGGAACCTAACGTGTACAAATTACACTTACCTTCGCAGCAAGCCAATTAACCCCATGAAATACACCTTACTATCTCTCGCCGTGGTCGCCGGTCTTTTCTCCTGCGACATCAAAAAAGCGCCAGACCACACCTCTGAAGCCGATCTTCTTGGACATGGCGAAACGCGCGTTTTGCGTCATCCAGAATGGTCCAAAAATGCAACGATCTACGAAGTCAATGTGCGTCAACACACCCCCGAGGGAACGTTCAATGCATTGCGAAAGGATTTACCCAGACTGAAAGAAATGGGGATCGATATTCTTTGGCTCATGCCGATTCAACCCATCGGGGAGAAAAACCGGAAAGGTGGATTGGGAAGCTACTACAGCATAAAAGACTACAAAAAAGTAAACCCGGAGTATGGCACTCCGGAAGACTTCCGCGCTTTCATGGCGGAAGCACATAAATTGGAAATGAAGGTGATTCTCGACTGGGTAGCCAACCACTCTGCTTGGGATCACCCTTGGATCGAATCCAACCCTGAATGGTACACGAAGGACAGCACCGGACAAATCGTTCCTCCTGTACCCGACTGGTCTGATGTGGCTGACCTCAATTACGACAACCAAGAAATGCGCACAGCCATGATTGATGCGTTGAAGTATTGGGTTCGCGAGTTTGATATAGATGGCTACCGCTGCGATGTGGCCATGGAAGTTCCTACCGATTTTTGGAACGCAACGCGCGCTGCGCTCGATAGTATTAAGCCCGTTTTCATGCTTGCCGAATCAGAACAAAAGGACCATCATCTGCAAGCCTTTGACATGAGCTACTCCTGGGAATTTTTGCACACGATGAATGGAATTGCAAAAGGCGAAAAGAGCCTCAACGATATCGATGCGTACATAGCCAAGCAAGACACAGCATTTCCACGAAGCGCATACCGAATGTCGTTTACCACAAACCATGATGAAAACTCATGGAATGGAACCGGCAATGAGCGCTACGGAAAAGCCCGTCAAGTGTATGATGTGCTTGCATTCACTATCAATGGAATGCCGCTGATGTACAGTGGTATGGAAGGCGGTGAAGCCTATCCGGATGGCAAGCCACACCGCATGCGTTTTTTTGACAAAGACACGGTGCACTGGAACAATTTTGTGTACTCCGATTTCTACACTCGTTTGCTGAAAGCCCACAGAGACAATCCCGCTCTGTGGAATGGTGAAAATGGCGGAACGTTCAAGCGCATTCCAACGAGTCAGGGCGAAAAAATTTATGCCTTCTCTCGCACGAAAGATGACAACGAAGTGCTTGTGCTCCTCAACTTCAGCGATCAATCACTCAAGATTGACTTCACCGGAACGAAGCCTGTAGGCGAATACCTGAGTATTTTCAACAACCAGAGTCTTTCGCTTTTCACCCGCGGCGAAGTGCCGCTCCCTGCATACGGTTATCAGGTGATGGTCAAAAAATAATCCACCATTTCGGATGAACGGACTGCTGGCCGACAATCACGTAAGCACTGTATCACGTTACCTCCGAACGTCACTCAGTGAGGCGTTCGCAGAGCGCGAACGAGATAATCTGGTATCCGAATTATTCTCTCACTACCTCGGCTGGTCGCGCTCCGATATAATTCTTCGAAGCAATGAAACACTAGGAGAATCCGATCTGCTTCGCTTACACAAAGCCATGAAGCGGTTGCGTGAAGGAGAACCGCTGCAGTATATCACCGGAGTGGCATGGTTTCGAGGAAAATCATATTCGGTGAATTCGAATGTGCTCATTCCTCGTCCGGAGACGGAAGAACTCGTTGGACACGTGCTCACGGATACCACACACCAGACACACCATATTCTTGAAATCGGTACAGGTAGTGGATGCATCGCAATCTCGCTGGCATTAGAAAGCCCTCTATCATCGATTACCGCTCTTGATATTTCACAGGAAGCGCTCGAAGTGGCGCAGCAAAATGCTCTGGCATTATCTGCTCCTGTCGCGTTTATTCAACGGGATATTCTCCAAGAAACTATTACGGGAAATTGGGACATCATCGTGTCCAATCCGCCCTATATTCCGATGGAAGAAGCTTCCACGATGCACACAAATGTCAAGGACCATGAACCCCACCAAGCGCTGTTTGTGCCGGATCACAACCCACTTCTTTTTTACCATCGAATCGCAGAAATCCTTCTTCAACAAGACAATCCAAAAGCCATTGCATGGTGTGAAATTCATCCCCGATTTGCAGATTCACTCTCAGCTCTGTGCCATTCGCTCGGACTTACGTGCAGCCTGATAGAAGACTCACAACGCACCCTTCGCTTTATTCGCATCCAACGCCCTAAACTATGAAATCATACTCCACTGCCATTTTTGCAACTCTACTTTCTCTTTTGTGGATGGCATGCGCTGCTCCTGGGGAAAAGAAAAAATCTATTCCAGGAAATGCCATCACCGGATTGGCAAGTCCCCTAAAACTGCAAGTGACCACCACACCGATTGTGCTACGTGATTATTTCCCCGATCCATCGTTGATCTCTTCCATCACCTTGGACGGCCAACCCCTCTCCGCGGATGGCACAGGCGTGCTGCTTATCACTACTCCAATCGCCCGTCCAATAGGCAATCTGTCGGTGACCTACAGCGAATTGAACTATGACCTTCCCGTATTCAAAAGCGAGAAAGTGACCCATCGATTTTCTTACACCACCGACAACACTGTGACTGAAGTCGGAATTGCCGGAAGCATGAACGGCTGGAATCACAAATCATCGCTGCTGAAAAAAGAAGGCGACGCATGGGTCATCGATTTCGAATTAAACCCCGGTTTGTACCAATACCGCATCTGGGAAAACGGCAGAGAGAGTATGGACAAAAACAATCCTGAAGTGGCGGATAACGGCATGGGAGGTTTGAACAACACCTTTTTCGCTGGTGATGAAAAAGGCGAGGCGCCATTTATTATCGCCTCATCGTTCAAGTCAAACGACCTCACAATTCTCACCCACGGAGATATCAAAGAGGTGCTGGTGTATTTCGAAAACCACCTCATCCCTTCTCAGCGTGAAGGGGATAAAATCACAATTCAAATCCCATACGAATCGCTCGACCTCGAACGCTCTCACCTGCGTGTGTTTGCTCACGATGGCGCGCAGCGCAGCAATGATCTACTCATTCCACTTTCCAAAGGACAAGTCATTTCCTCGCCGGGTGAACTCACTCGCTCGGACCTCCAAGGCACGGTGATGTACTTCATGATGGTGGATCGATTCAACGATGGAAATCCTGAAAACAATCGTCCCACCAACGATCCTCACATTTTGCCGCAGGCCAACAACCTCGGAGGTGACCTCAAAGGCATTACTCAAAAAATCGAAGACGGCTATTTCGACCAACTTGGCATCAACACGCTTTGGATTTCTCCGATCTCCCGCAATGCGGAAGGTTCGTGGGGCCTCTGGGACAAAGGCGTGACCAGCACATTTTCAGCCTACCATGGATACTGGCCCATTGCATTGCGCTCCATCGACGATCGATTTGGAACACGTGCAGATTTCGAGGAATTGATTCGCACCGCACACGATCACGAGATCAATGTAATACTCGACTACGTGGCCCATCACGTGCATGAAAATCACCCTCTCTACAAACAGAAACCCGAATGGACTACACCTCTCTTTCTTCCCGATGGAACGATGAATACGGAGAAATGGGATGAGCATCGACTTACCACTTGGTTCGACACTTTCATGCCCACCTTCGATTTTTCTAAACCGGAAGTCGTAGATGCGATGTCGGACACCGCTCTGTTTTGGATTACCGAATACGACCTCGACGGATTTCGTCACGATGCCACCAAACATATTCCGGAAGATTTTTGGCGCGCACTAACTTACAAAACGAAAGAGGCCATTAGAAGCACGCCCGAACGCAAAGTGTTTCAGATTGGCGAAACATACGGCAATGCCGAATTAATCTCCTCCTACATCTCTAGCGGACAAATGGACGCGCAATTTGATTTCAATCTCTACGACGCTGCAGTGGATGCGTTTGCCAAAGGAGAAACGGATTTCACGAATCTGGAGCGCGTGCTAAATCAAAGTCTCCATTACTACGGTTACCATCATTTGATGGGAAATATCACCGGCAATCAGGATCGCGCAAGGTTTATCTCCTATGCCGATGGTTCTGTAAAATTTGAAGAAGATCCCAAACTTGCAGGATGGACGCGCACCATTGCCAACCAGAATGAAACGGGTTTTGATCGCAGCAAAATGCTCGTGGCTTTTCTCCTCACCGCTCCCGGTATTCCGTGCATTTACTACGGCGATGAAATCGGAATGCCTGGCGGAAATGACCCCGACAACCGTCGCATGATGGTGTTTGAAGACTGGAATGAGAGTCAGGCTTCTCTGCAGGAATACACCACCCGGCTGGCCAACTACCGCCGTTCCAGCCTGCCTTTAATGTATGGCGATCTGAAGGTTCTGAAAAACGATAGCGAAGGTCTGGTGTATGCTCGCCACTGGTTTGGCGAAACTGTCATTACGGCGTTTACCAAAAAATCGGACTCGACACTTTCGGTGGAATTACCCGCATGGATCGATGCATCGGAAATCCAGCAATCTGTTCTCGGTCATTCGATTTCGGTATCCAGACAAACACTCACTATCACCTTTAACAAGGGGGGTGTTGCGCTAATTGAAGGCACGTGATCAGAGTCGGCTTGACTCAATCTGCTCGCGGATTACCTTTGTGGCAAAATCTGAAGTATGCCTAAAGGAGTCTTTCAAGTCCCGCACCCTATCAATGAACCCGTAAAATCATACGCTCCTGGCAGCGCGGAGCGTGAACAACTCTCCAAAGTGTATCAGGAAATGTACGCTGCGGAACCTATCGATGTGCCGATGTACATCGGTGGCCGACAAGTGCGCACATCCGACAAGCATCCCCTTTCTCCTCCACACGAGCATCAGAAAATAATCGGATACATGAATCGCGGTCAGGCCCATCACGTGAGTGAGGCCATTGATGCCGCGATGGCCGCTCGTCAACGTTGGGCAGCGATGAGTTGGGAACATCGCGCAAGCATTTTCCTCAAAGCAGCCGATCTTCTCGCCGGTCCATTCCGCGCAAGAATGAACGCTGCTACCATGCTTGCTCAAAGTAAAAATGCCTATCAAGCCGAAATTGATGCCGCGTGTGAGTTGATCGATTTTTTCCGATTCAACGTGACATACATGACCCAGATTTACCGCGATCAACCAGGTTCCTTGCCCGGTATGTGGAATCGTCTGGAATACCGTCCGCTGGAAGGATTTGTATTTGCACTTTCGCCATTCAACTTTACCAGTATTGCAGCGAATCTCCCTGCTGCGCCAGCTATGATGGGCAATGTAGTGGTGTGGAAACCGGCAGATAGTCAGATCTACAGCGCACAGGTCATAATGGAATTGTTTCAAGCCGCAGGATTGCCCGACGGGGTAATCAACATGGTCACAGTAGACGGTCCAGTGGCCGGCGACGTGATCTTCAAACATCCGGATTTCACTGGGCTTCACTTCACTGGATCTACAGGTGTATTTCGTCATCTCTGGAAAGAAATCGGTCAGAATATCGCTACCTATAAAACCTATCCACGCATAGTAGGCGAAACAGGTGGGAAAGACTTCATCGTAGCCCATCCAAGTGCGAATGCATTAGAAGTAGCCACTGCTATTTCTCGCGGTGCCTTTGAATTTCAGGGTCAAAAGTGTTCGGCCGCAAGTCGCGCATACATTCCCCGCTCCATGTGGGCGAAGGTCAAAGAACGCGTAGTAAGCGATGTGGAATCTTTCCGCATGGGAAGTCCAGTCGATTTTCGCAACTTCATCAATGCGGTGATTGACCGCAAAGCCTTTGATAAAATAAAAAGCTACATCGATTTCGTACGCGCTCAGTCCGATGCAGAAATCATTGCCGGTGGCGTGTGCGACGATACCGAAGGGTATTTCATTCAGCCCACCGTGGTAGTGACTACCAATCCAAAATTTCGAACCATGTGCGAGGAAATTTTCGGACCAGTCATCACGATCTATGTCTACGAAGATGAACTCTGGGCCGATATGCTTCATTTGGTCAACACCACTAGCGACTATGCGCTCACGGGAGCTATTTTCTCGGGCGATCGCTACGCCATTGAACAGGCCACGCGACTGCTTGAAAATGCTGCAGGAAATTTTTACATCAACGACAAGCCCACGGGAGCAGTAGTTGGACAGCAACCGTTCGGCGGAGCCCGCGGGAGTGGAACCAACGACAAAGCAGGATCGTATCTCAATCTGATTCGCTGGGTTTCACCACGCACTATCAAGGAGACGTTTGTGCCGGCTGCGGATTATGGGTATCCGTTCTTGGGATAAATTAGAAAAAAACATCGGTAGCTAGGCTAAGTAGACGCATAGGTTCTGAACAGTTGTTTCATGCGGCTGCGGCGATTGAACTCTGTTGTAGAAAAGCATGACAACGTCCGAATTCTACGGGCAAGGAACCTTTTCCCGAATGCGGTGCGTTAGGCTTGGTCGAAATCAGGAGCTTTTTAAATTCGACCCAGAAAATGGTCTGTGTATCTTTGTTGAAACACCTCCCGAATCATGACTGCCACAGCAATAAAAAAGCGGATTATCAGCAAGTTAAATGAAGTGGATAACACCGAGTTACTGATGGCGGTCTACACTATTTTGGAGAGTACCAGCGGCGCTCGAGAGGATTTTAAGTTGAGCGCAGTTCAGAAAAAAGAACTCGACAAAAGAATTGAGCAGCACAAGTCAGGTCAAAGCATTTCCTATCCTTGGGAAGATGTAAAAAAGCGGATAAAAAAGGGGCATTAATACAATGAAGCACTTCCTCATTCTTTTTAAGGAGCCGACTGCCAATGACGTGATGAGCAGTTTCCAGTTTTTTGAAGAACAAAAGAGGGGATTGGGAGAGAAGTTCATCAAACATATTGATGCCACCTTAGCTTCCATCTCTAAAAATCCAACTTTATTTCCCGTTCGATTCAAAGAAATGCGTGAAGCTCGTGTGAGACGATTTCCATTTGTTATCCTCTATGAAATTGAGGAAAAACATGTCATTGTATATGCTGTTTTCCATACAACGCAAAGCCCTAAAAAGAAGACCACCCGCGTGCGATAGCTTCATGCAGTGCCTTGTTGTCCAAGATTGAACCTGCGCACCTCGCGCAACATGGAGAATCTCCTTGGATAGAACACAGAAAACACGGATTACACGGATTTACGCGATTTTCTCCCTGCACCTTTATGGTTCTTTATGTCTCTATGGTGAAAAAAAAGCCGCTACGCCGTTGAAACGGACGCGGAGGAAAAAGAGGTAACACGGAGTTATATGGAGGAATATTTCTCCCTGAGCCTTTATGGTTCTTTAGGTCAATAGGGTGAAAAACTCAGGAAATCGCCTTAGTTCAGACTAGGATCCTCCGGCATATTCGCCAGCATCTCTCCCTTCTTCCCTAGCCCTTTCATGATCACTTTCCAGAGGTCGCTCACTTCCGTATTCATCACCAAATCCTTTTCAATCGAGGTGATGAACCATGAGTTGGTTTTGATCTCTTCCTCCAGTTGCTCCGCCGACCAGCCACTATATCCCACAAAAAAGCGAACCTGATTCTTCTTGATCTCACCCGCCTCAAGCATTTTGCGAAGCGCCTCAAAATCACCACCCATAAATACGCCGGGGATAATCTCTAAGCTGTCTTCGATTTCTTTGCCCAAGGTGTGGATGTAGTATAGATTGCTGTTGCGCACAGGACCACCAATGCTGATCTTTCCTTGATGACGCGGCATATTTTCCATGATCTGATCCAACTCTACATCAATGTAGTTGTTGAGCACAAAGCCGAACGCCCCTTCCTTGTTGTGTTCACACAAGAAGATCACGGTGCGACGGAAGTACGGGTCGTTCAGAAAAGGCTCTGAAAGCAACACGTGTCCGCGCTCCGGACGAATGGTGATATCGGGTTTGAAATTCAGTTTCACGGTACAATCTTACCTTTAAAACGCTTCAGCCTGACCGAAGTTGCCTGTTTTTGCCTCATTTTTCGACCACAATGACGGAAATGTTTACACAGATAAAGGTTAACTCCCTACGCACTGGCTGGTTGATCGTGCTGAGTGCAATGCTTTTTCAGCCCCTTCACGCGCAGCATATTCCCTTCACTTCCAACCGATCACTCACTTGGGAAGAGTCCATCCAATTCTATACTACCCTCGATGCTTCAAGCGATATCGCTTCGCTGCAAGTGGCAGGCAAGACTGATATCGGGAAGCCTCTTCATCTGTTTGTGATCAACAAGGACGGAATATTTTCCCCCGAATTATTTGATCGAAACAAGACCATTCTCCTCATCAACAATTCGATTCACCCTGGAGAGCCCGATGGTGCAGATGCGTGTGCCATGCTCTGCAACGAAATTCTTACTCCAGGAAGTTCGCTCGCCGCGCTCCTCGACTCGCTGATCATCTGCATCATTCCTGTGTACAATGTCGATGGTGCGCTGCGCCGAAACAGCCACTCCCGCGCCAATCAAGATGGTCCGGAGGCTTACGGATTTCGAGGCAATGCACGCAACCTTGATCTCAACCGCGACTTCATCAAATGCGACAGTGAAAATGCGCGTTCGTTCAATCGGCTTTTTCGTCGCGTGAAGCCCCATGTTTTTGTAGATACTCACGTGAGCAATGGAGCCGACTATCCGTATGTCATGACACTCATCTCCACGCAATTCAAAAAACTCGGTGGTGTCTCGGGTGAATACCTTCATGGAAAAATGGAGCCAGCGCTTTTTGATTCCATGAGCAAAAAAGGATGGGAGATGACACCGTATGTGAATACGATGGGCCGCACTCCCGATAGCGGACTGGTAGAATTTCTTGAAACACCGCGCTTCTCTACAGGCTATGCGGCGCTTTTCAATACACTGAGTTTCGTGACCGAAACACACATGCTCAAACCCTTTCCGCAACGGGTGGAATCCACCTATCAATTCCTTCTGAGTTTGATGGAATACTGCGATGCGCGCAGCACAGAGATCATTCGCTTGCGCCAAATCGCCGATGCTAATTTGCGTAAGCAAGAGAATTTTGCCTTGAACTTTGAGCTCGATACAAATCGTCGGGAAACCTTTCGTTTCAGCGGATACCAAGCTCTGCATGAACCCGCGCTAGCTGGCAATGGGAAGCGACTGCGCTACGACCGCGACAGTTCGTGGCAGCGCGATGTTCCTTATTACCGCAATTTCGAAGGACGCGATGTAGTGAGTGCGCCCAATTTTTACCTCATCCCACAAGCATGGCGTGAAGTGATTGACCGACTTAAAAACAATCAAGTCCTTATGCGTCCGCTTGACAAGGACTCGCTCATTTATGTAGAAGTAACCTTTGTCGAAAACTACGAAACGGCCACACGCCCGTACGAAGGACATTTCAATCACAGTAAAATTACCATTCGCAGGGAGATGCGGGAGGTTCAATTTTACAAAGGAGATTGGATCATTCCTACCGATCAGGAAGCACGGCGTTATTTGGTTGAAACACTCGAGCCACAAGGAGAAGACAGTTTTTTTGCCTGGAATTTTTTTGATTCTGTGCTTCAGCAAAAAGAATGGTTCAGTGATTATGTGTTTGAAGATCGCGCTGCCGAATTGCTCGACGCTGATCCGGTGTTTCGCGGTGCATTCGAGGAAGCTGTGCAAACCGATCCTGCATTAAAGGACAACCATTGGCAGCAATTGTATTGGATTTATAAGCGCTCTCCCTACTATGAGGGAAGTGCTGGAATGCTTCCCGTGTTTCGCGGGCGGTGAGAATGTCCACCTTTTTTTTTAGACCAGAAGCTTTCTTTTATTTCGATTTTTTCGAGATTAAATCCATCGGTCTGAAATTTTAGTTAAGTTTGGATTTCCTAAACTAAATTACTATGGCTTCTCTCTCGCCCCTCGCCTTCTCTTCCTGATCACCTTGATCAGTAGCCCAGTTTTTAGTCAAACCACCGACTGGAAACTGAGCGGGAATGTGGTGACTACAGATTCCCGCCTGGGGACAAATACCAATCACTCGCTTATTATTGAAACCAACAACTATGAGCGAATGAGAATTACTAATTCGGGATATCTCGGAATAGGAATCAATTCACCGGCTTTTAAACTTGACGTATTGGGCTCCATGCGTTTCGACGGCACTATCAACTTACCTGAATTCGCTACCGACTCCGCATCAGAAGATGTGAGATTTCTTCGGGTGGACAACAGCGGAAACCTCATCGTCAACGGAGCTGATCAATTTACTCAAGTCGTTTACGAAAAGGACTGTAAACTTCTACCAGGCGGCAGCTATCCCTCCCCGCTTTGGAAATCTATTGAAGGAGCTGAATTTGGAATTCTCTGCACATCCATAGAATGTCCCGCGCGCGTAGGCATTGGCACAGAACTGCCCATAACTGAACTGGATGTGCGGGGGAAAATACACAGTTCACAAGGCATTCACATCGGACGACTCAATGACGTGGAACTTGAAGATGCCATTCAGGTGAACACCGCCGGATTAGAAGGAGGCAACGTTTTTCGCGTTTCCGATCAAGGGCACACAGAAATCAATTTTAATGGTGCCAACGGAGATCCATTTCGTGTGATCAATTATTCTACTGATGAAACAATTGCGCGCTTCAGAGCAGATGGTGGCGCGGATTTCACTTTCACCGGAGAACCAAGCGAAGGCATGCTCAGCTTTAACACAGCCGATGACGAAAACCCCTTGCACGTATTTGTCGTCACAGGCGACGGAAAAGTATGGTGTCAAGGAGTTTGGGTGAAGGAAGCTCCCTTTTGGCCGGACTATGTGTTTCACCCCAGTTATGAGCGTATGTCCCTTATTGAGTTGGAGGTGTATCTTTCAAAAAACCACCACCTCCCCAATCTTCCGACTGCCCAAGAAGTCGGGGAAAATGGAATTGATTTGTATGAAACGTTGCGTCTGCTCACGGAGAAACTCGAAGAGTTAACCCTTTATACAATAGAACAGCAGAAAGAAATCAATGAATTGAAAGCGCATGCTTCTAAATAGGTAGGACACCATGAAGCAGATCACTCTTCTCGTTGGCGCAATCTTCTTTGGTGCCTTTGGCATTCTAAGTCAACTGCCCTTGCCCTGCACACAGTATCATTCTGGGAATACAAATCAGTTTCTTGACCTCGATGGCTTCAGCTATCGAAGGTGCATCGAGTTCAATTGGTCGAGCGACCCTCTACTTCTGACCGACGACCAGTCAAGGCATTTTGAAGTTCGCTCTGGAGAAATTAAGCCCGGCTTTGCCTATACCCCTGAAAATGCCGGTGAACTGAGTATCACTCTTGGCGAAGGAAGTGAACTCGAGGGCGCGTGGATTCATCCCGCCGAAACCTACTATGTCCCATTGTACACTCGGGCGGAATGGGGCGTAAGGCTCTCCGAGGAGGTCGAGCAAGCTATTGACAACTGGATCATCAATGACCAAACAGGATCGCAACTCACTCCGGCGATCAATCCATTTGATCCAGAACAACTCGATGTTTGGGCCGAGGTGTGGTACAACGGTTCACCCCATCGGATCAATGGATTCTTTTATCAGTCCTTCGAAAGGGATATGACCAATGCGGATAAAAACTATTGGAATTGGGAAGAACTAGAAAATGAATATCGGTTTCGGATTCGATTTAGTCCAACTGTACAGAGCGAGCATCTGGCGCAGATTCATGTGAACGCTCCTGGATACGGAACGAGGGAAATGATGCCCTTCACATTTGATGTAGATTGGAACGATCCCTCGAAAAGCTTTGTCAAAGTAAGCCCTAACAAGCACTACTTCGTGACAGATGATGGCAATCTCTACTTTCCGATAGGATTAAATATCAATGACCTCATTTTCGGCTGTGAATGTGAATTTGGAAATCCGCAAGAAGATGTAGATTGCGATGAGTGTTATCTTAAAGGTGAAAATGACTGGTGCTGCGGACTGGATTATTCCTACAAAAAAGCACGGTTCAATGGCGATGGGAACTATCAACTAGGCAATGAACTGCGTGAAGTTTCCTTACCCATGGCATCCTATCTCAAGTTGCACGAAACAATGGAAGAGTTAGTGGCCGAAGGCGGCAACTCCATGCGGTATTTTACTGATCCACTATACTCTGATGTGGAATTTGAAAAGCTCAATAATTATTACGACCGACAATATCAAGCATGGGAGTTTGATCAAATGCTCGACAAATGTGCCGAACTAGATATGCGTATTCTCTGGAATCAAATGATCCATTATGGATTGACTTACAAAGATCTCGGTTGTCAACGGTGGGATTGGTCAAATGAAGGCCAGTGTAATCGAGAAAGCGATCCCAATGATCCCGGTTGTGCCTATTTAAACGAACTCGGCATTCTGTCACCTGTGGGCTTTCTCGAAGAACCAGCCATTAGCTTCTACAAAAAGAAATTGCGGTATATGTTGGCAAGGTGGGGATACTCACCCTCCATCTACTTGATCGAATTAGTGAGTGAGATTAACACTATTGGAGCAGGACAATGGTGGGATTGTGATGATGCGAATGAAAATGGAATTTGGGAGCCTTGGCCACATTGGGAACCCGGTGCTAACCCACTCACAGATCCTCCAACTTTAGCTCCAGAAACACACACCGTTATAGGCATACCTAAATCTTATGAAAATAATGAAAACCAAATTCGAACCAAGGTTGCTGAATGGCACCACGAAATGGCGGGCTTCATTCATACCGATGATGGGGATGACAGGCATTTAGTGTCGACTAGCTATGCTGGAATGGCTCCCAGACGTGGAAATGTAAACGTTGAATGTCATGATCCTTTGCGAGATTGGAGTTGGGAATCTCCTTTCATTGATGTAATAGATTTTAACTTCTATTCTGCTTATCTAGACAAATACAAAAGTTCGAGTAGTGAATATACGGATTTATCATGCCAGTCAAGTCTACAACCATATTCCAACATTTACAATGCCATTGGTAAACCCGTGGCTTATGGCGAATCAGGAATAGGCGATGTAGAAGACCTATCGTTCACTATTGGTGATTGTGATGTCGAACACACTGGAATTATCAAAGATATGCTTAGTACATTTTTCACCGGACACGCTAGTTCGGGCCATGCATGGATAGGAGCAAGAACAAGACCCAGTTGGCATTACATGGGGAAAATCCAGCAATTTCTAAACGAACATGTCATGGATGATCTCGACCTCGTAAATGAATCTTGGATTCCAGAATACCAAACAACACCCGGAGGAAATCAAGGCAGCCGAAGAGCCGAATGTGTGTATCTCAGATTCAACGATCAGGAGAATCCAAGATATTTTGGAATAATAAATAATATGACATGGAATTATTATACACTCGGTGAGACACCCTGCAATGGCGAAGAAATATATACATATTTAATCTCAGGTGAATATCCTGAAGAGGACCACGACTACTACAGAATGAATCATACCGTAGTTGGATGGCACAATGAAAAACTTCGACTGCCCCATTCTGGAATGAGAAATTGGCAAATAAAGTACTTTGATGTATTCTCTGGAATTGAACTTAATTCAGAATCAAACTTTAGCGAATTTGGAACTCTTGATCTTCAGAATTATCCTCTTTTAGCCGATTTCTCCTCAGGATTCAAACCTTTTTGTTTCTTTCTAGCATATCCTCAAATTGAAGGATGGCCTACCAGAATGACTTATTCCGATTCAAGTTACAACTTACAATCAGTCAATGCAAATGTTGTCGAAATTCAATCAGAACATTCCAGACCCAATGACATCGATATTAATATCTATCCAAATCCTGCTTCCGGCTTCTTTCATCTCGAAACTAGTCTAGAGTTAATGAATTCGGTCTATTTTATCGAAGATCCAATTGGCCATATATTGTGCTCAAATATCATAAGCCAAAGCGTAATGCTACTTGAATTAAATCTATGCGCTGGAACTTACTTTTTACATATTCCCGAGTTCAATTTAACTAGAAAAATAATTCTCGCTCCATGAAAGCCCTCATGACCGTATTCATAGTAACGTTCTCCATTTGTGGTTGTAGAAAACTAGAACCAGGTCATGGAAAGGTGCGTAGAGTTTGGTTGTATTCGGTGGCCGTATCCAATACGATCCCGATCATTCGAGATACGATTTTTCCTGGTCAAGAGGGCTACCCAAATAATGCATGGCTAATGCTTGAGGCATTTAAAACACATGAAACTGGAGGAATATGGACTTTTTTCCAAGATGATGAGCTAATTCAAATCTTGAACTACGATGAGAGTGGATATACGGTTATTCCAGATGGAACTGGTGGTGGACACGAGAGATATACAGACAAGAAATATAACCATATGCTCAATTGGCACTGGGCAAATGGAGGAACTAATTACTCCCCTGAGTACCCCATTGAAGAGAATTTACTAGAGGGATATCGCATCAGAAATTACTTTAAACGCGAACAATAAGCAGAATTCCCTCATTACTTGCGCATGAAAGCCGTACATTTTTCACACATCAGTCTACTATTAATTTCGTTCATCGGATGTTCAAGTTTTGGAATAATCAACGCACTTGGACAAGCCAACATAAGCATTACCGTTACGCCAGAATATCCACTTCTAAATCACCAATCTATCTTTAAAACAGGCCCTGGGCTCGGCAGCACGACCCAGCTTACCGCTTTGGCAACTGAATACTGTTATTTCGGCATAGGGGCAGGATATCATGTATACACCGGAAAATACCAAAGCACAAATCAATCTAAGACAGCTCATTTGGATGCGGGTCTTGTCATTCCTATAAATTTTATCAAACGACAATCCTTGATCTCTATTTACTTCTCATGGCTTCAAACTAAATGGATAGCCAAGCCATCCAACTTCACTTCAATGCAACCGGAGTTGATAGAATCAAGATGGACTCAAAAGGGAATTCGCCTATCCCACAACCTCTTCATTACTAGGCATTGGTCCTTGCAAACTAACTTGCTCATTCACCTTCCGTGGAAATCGTTTCCAACATCCCGACAAGCTCACCTTGGTGTCGGCCTTTCATACTTCATCGGCCCGCTCACCCGCGAGAAAAATAAGAAGACAACCGACGCCCAACCACTACCTTCGAATGAGCCATGAAATGGCTTGTCGAAAATTGGATCACATACTTCGC
>Ga0105049_10001659_pt1 | contig 26210 bp, 18 predicted proteins | sample MAT06_FD_78087 | JGI IMG/M metagenome (GOLD analysis project Ga0105049, IMG submission 78087) | Freshwater microbial communities from Lake Fryxell liftoff mats and glacier meltwater in Antarctica - MAT-06 | ecosystem: Environmental > Aquatic > Freshwater > Ice > Liftoff microbial mat | place... | reverse complement strand
TAGATGAGATCGTCCCGAAAATCTACGTAAACGCGCGATGAAAGAAAGGTTGGAACGGGAACGGGCAATGCGTTGCTCCTTATGACCGGAATTATCCGATCATCGGAAATGTTCTGCATAAGCTGTGCGGTGAGAATCATCTTTTCGTAGCCGACGCCGCCAAGGCCGACATTAGCTTTTGTAACGTATGGTTCGGTGCATACCGCCAACACTCGTTGAGCTGCAGTCAGGCCGGTTTCCATGAACCGAGGAAGATCGCTCCCAAGTGTCAGGTCCCACTGATCCAGTACTACATCAACTCCGTTAGCAACTAAGCGAGTCGCAAGCGTAAGCACCCAGTTTTTATGCGACTCGTTGTCGTGCGAGTAAGAGACGAAGACTTTTGGGGGAATGGACATGCGAACTCTCCGCAGTGAGGTCTAACGTTGTTTATGCGACTGGCAGTCGCATATTCAAAGTCGTAGAGGGTTGAACGTTAAGGGGTAGATGAAAATCGACCCCGGTAAAAAATCGGACCTGAATCATTTTTCGTAATGAGCCAAAGGGCAGTCGGATATTCAAAGTCATGTTCGGTTGCCGGTGAATGGGTTGGAGAAAACCGACCTCCATAAAAAAGCGAGTGAATATGCGACTGAGATCATGGCTTCAGCCGATAAGGCAGTCGGGCAGGCCGGAGGATTTAGTTACAGTACGAGTCGGAGTACTATTGAGAGTATAGGCGGCTCGTCAGGGACGACTCGCCCTGCCTACTAAACTAATTCGCAATAAAGGGGACTGGGTTTATCGCATACGGGCAAAGGTCTTTGCGAGGAGCTCGAGGTCGCTGGCGTTTTTGGTTTTCTCGCGGGTGGTGGCGATTAACTTTTGTTCGAGAGCGTTCTTCGTGGGGCGGTTCTTGTTTTCGTAGAAGACGCCGAATTTGCCGGGCCAGGGGGCGAGGGCTAATTGAAAGGCGGCGAGCTCGTCGGATGGATCGTGGCGGGCGGCGTCTTCGGGCGTGCCGTCGTTTTTCTTGAGGTCAATAATGGGGAACGCGCCGCCTTTGCGGGGATTGGCGGCATCGAAGGCCCCTTCGAAAAACTCGACGCATTCGGAAAGAATCTCGACGACGGAGAAGCCGTCGTGGTTGGCGGCGCGGAGCATCATGTCGACCATGTGGTTGACTTGCGTGGCGTGGCTGCGGGCGACGAAGGTGGCGCCGCTGTTGATGAGCGTGCGCATCGGATTGATGGGCTGATCAAATGCACCCCACGGATCGGTCTTGGATTTGAAACCGATGGGTGAAGTGGGCGAGGTTTGCTTTTTGGTCAGGCCGTAGACCGAGTTATCCATGATGACGTAGGTCATGCGGGGATTCTTGCGCGCAGTGTGGACAAGGTGATTACCGCCGATGGAAAAACCGTCGCCATCACCACCGAAGACGAAGACGTGGAGATCGTCGCGGCCGAGGCTGATGCCGGCGGCGAAGGGTAGGGAGCGTCCGTGAATGTAGTGGCCGCCGTGGGTGTTGACGAAATACGGGAAGCGCGAGGAGCAGCCGATGCCGGCGAAGGTGACGATTTTTTCCTGCGGGTAATTCAGTTTCTCGAGTACCTTGTAGAAGGAGGCGAGCACGGCGAAGTCGCCGCAGCCGGGGCACCACGTGGGGTGGTCGGCGGTGAGGGCTTTCTTGGTGAGCGGGGCGCGGTTGCCGTCGGGAGATAAGGTGGGGACAGCGACAGGAGCGGGGAGAGTGGCGGACATAGTGTGAGCGCCGGACGGCGCAGTTGAAAGTTTAGAGCTGAGAGTTGAGAGCCAGAAGGGATGAATTGCGGATCGTTCGCTTAATCTTACTTGTTCTCGTTCTCTCGGTTGCTGGTGTAGGGCGGAGGGACGGAGAGAACGATTGAGGGGGATCAGCGGTTGACTGAGGCCAGGATGCTGTGTTTGCGCATACCGGCGGTGGTATCGGCGAGTCCGATGTGCTTGGCGACGTGTTCGACGATCTCGCTGACTTTGTAGGTGAGACCGTCCGTCTTGGTGATGCTCTGGATGGCGGGATTGCAGTAGCGCGAACGAAGGATCGTGGCGAGTTGACCGTAGCCGTAAAGACCTTCGTCGTTGATCTCGACGACGAGGATGTGCTTGTAGCCGGCGAGGATTGTTTCGAGGCCGGGCGCGAAGGGATGAATGTGACGGATTTGGAGATGACCGATTTTCGTGCCGGTGGTGCGCAGGCGGTTCATCGCTTCGCGGATGGGGCCGTAGGTGCAACCCCAGCCAATCAGGAGGACGTCGCCGGATTCATCGCCGGCGAGTTCGGGCGTGGGCAGAGTGGTGGCAAGGGTTTTAAATTTCTCCCGACGCTTGGCGGTCATCTTCATGTGCAGTGCGGGATTGGCGGTGGGATGGCCCATCTCGTCGTGCTCGAGGCCGGTGACCGTGGGATATTTGCCCGAGGTCATGATCGAACCGGGAGGAGCGTGCTGGGTGTGACGATCGAGCGGATAAGGTTTGTAGGTGGCGTCGCGCGGGGTCAGGTCGGGCTTCAACTGAACCATGAGTTTTGCGAGATCGGGTTCATCGAAGGCTTCGATGCGGGTCGCGATCGCTTGGTCCGTGAGGATGATAACCGGAGTGCTGTATTCGCGGGCGATGCGGACGGCTTCCATGGCGATGTAGAAACAATCTTCGACGTTTTTGGGTGCGAGGACGACGCGGGGGCAATCGCCGTGGCTGCCGTAGATGGCTTGAAGGAGATCGCTCTGCTCGATGTTGGTCGGCATACCGGTGGAGGGGCCGCCGCGCTGAACATTGACGACGATGAGGGGGATTTCCGCCATCGTGGCCCAACCAAGAGCTTCCATTTTCAACGAGAGGCCGGGGCCGGAGCTGCCGGTGATGGCGATATTGCCGCCGTAGGAAAACCCGAGGGCGGTGGAGGCGGCGGCGATTTCATCTTCGCATTGCACGAAGAGACCGCCGTATTTGGGCAGTTCGACGCGGAGGGTTTCCATGATCGAGGACCAAGGGGTGATCGGATAACCCGCGCCGTGACGCACGCCGGCAGCGATAAGGCCGTAGGTGAGGGCGGTGTTGCCGTCGGTCGTGACTTGGGGGCGGCCTCCGGCGACCGTCGCCGGTTTTTCCAAGCGGTAGAGACATTGGCGGAGATTTTCCGAGGGGAAGGCGTAGCCGGCGTCATAGGCGAGCAGGGCGTTGCGGACGATGTCTTCGTTTTTGCCGCCGAACCGTTCGCGGATGAGCTGGGTGAGCTTCGGTACATCGAGATCAAACATTTTTGAAAGCAGACCGAGCACGTAAATGTTTTTGCCCTTCTCCTTGGCGGAACCGCCGACGGCTTCGATCGTGGCACTGCTGATGGGCACGCCGACTGCGGTGACTTCTTTGTCGTCAGGGTTCGGGGTGACGTGGTCACAATCGTAAAGCAGCACGCCACCGGGGCGGAGTGAGTTGCGATGGTTTTCGTAGCTGTGTTGATAAAAGGCGACGAGCACATCGGCGCGATCACCGGCGGAGAGAATTTCCCCTGAACCCATACGCACTTGAAAAATTGACGGACCGCCGGAGATGGTGGACGGGATCGTCATGTAGGTCATGACTTCTTGGTCAGAGCGGCCGGCGAGGCGGGCGAGAAATCCGCCGATGGCTTGAATGCCATCTTGGGAATCACCGGCGAGTCGGATGACGACATCGGGAATGGTGGTGGCTGAGGCGGAACCAGAGGCTTCGCCGGAGGCGGGAGCAGGAGGGGAGATCATTGGAGGGGAAGGGTATGAATCGCGATCATGGGGGTAGGGTTGCGAAAGAAGGCACGTTAAGACGAATTCGGTGCAATTGCCAGCTTCGGTTCCCGGGGAACCCCGAGGAGGTCTTTGATCTTTATTAACTTATTCCAGTATGACGCAGCATTAGAATTTTTATGCAGGTGCGCGGAGTGGCCGGGAAACGTTGAGGTCATGATTGGAGAAGGTCGGAATGCGCCGAGTTTTGCCCGAAGTGGTTGAGCGGCGTAAGCAATTTCGAGAAATTGTAATAAAACTATTTGTTCATGAATTCGTACTACATCGGTATGTCGTTAAACCGATATAGGTTGGTAGTGGAAGAAGCTGTGCGAACAGGCGCTGCCACCGAAATATGTCCAAACTAGATCCAGTTGTTATTCAAGAGCTCCCGGTGATTCAAAAAATCATCCAGGATGAGACTTGGTTGGAGGGTGAACGACGCGGAGCCTATGTTTCCGCCGAGGATCCAGTCGTGCAGGAGCATGTTTGTGACGTCGTCCTGAGTATTGGTGAAAAATTACGCCAGATGTTTCAAGGGAAGGGGGAACTGCAGCCTAGTCCGGTGAGGGTTCATAATGGTTCTGACATGGGCTGATCCGGGAACGCCTTTAAATCGCGGACGCGAACGTTGAAGGGATGATCGTCGGACTGGTGTTATCCAAGAGCAGCCAATTACTCTTATGAATAAATTATCCTGTTTGATTTCCTTATTAGTTTTCGTGGCTGCGATTCCTGCGACCAAGGCTTTTGAATCCATTCGAATTGAACAAACGTGGCAGCCACAGATGCCTCCTTCGCTCATGCATCGTGGGGTGAGTGAAGGCAAAGTCGTGGTGGTTGTTGCTATCAGTGCGGAGGGAAAATTGACCGATCATCTCGTAGTGGCGTACACCCATGAAGCCTTGGTAAAACCGATCATCGAGGCCTTGAAAGAATGGAAATATCAGCCGGCATCTCAAGAGGGTGTGGCGGTGCCAGCCCAGGTTGAGCTGACGATTACCTTGACGGCCACGGGGATGCTGGTGGCCAGTAAGTCTGGTCTGGAAATGGTGGAATCCTTTTTAGGGCGCATCGTCGGAAATCCGTTTCAGTATCGAGTGTATCGGGCCCGGGAGATTGATCGCATTCCGCTTCTGACCAATGCCCTCTCGCCCAAGTATGCCGAAGAGGCCTTGAAGGACGGGCTGCGGGGTAAGGTTTTGGTCCATTTCTACATCGATGAGAAAGGAGCGACACGTATGCCCTGCATCGAAAAAAGTGCTCATCCCTATCTTTCTGAAATTGCGGTGGACGCGGTGCGCGGGTGGAAGTTCGAACCACCGACGGCCAAGGGCACTCCTGTCTTGGTCGAAGTGGCTCAGGAATTTGACTTCGGCGGTGGCCAGTAAACTGATCGTTCAATCAGCATACAGGGATTATCCCAGCGCCGGCTCACTGAAGTAGGCGCTTGTGCGTGGGGGGAACTACAAAGACTCGGCGTAGAGGCGGTCAAGTAATTCCATGTTACGCAGCGTTTCTTCAATCGGAATCATGGGGGCGCGTTTTTTCAGAATCGCCTCGGCAAAGTCCTCGACTTGCAGACGGTAGCGGTCGCTCTCATCGATGGTGATATCGCGGCGTTTATCGCCCACGGTCATGAGCAGGTTACCGGCTACACCGAAAAACGTAACGGGAATTTCCAGCGAGCCCTGGGAGCCGATGATTTCAGAAAAGACCCGGAGCTGCGCATTGAAACCACTGTGGATGGCTGCGACCACGCCATCGGGGTAGCGGATGAGAGCGGAAAAAAGTTCATCGACGCCGTTTTCTTGGACACACTGGACGGAAACGGACTCGGCGCGGGGGCCTTTGCCGGGCGCGCTTTTGGTGATCTCATCCATCACCATGCCGACAAAATTAACCGGATAGCTGCCCACATCATACAGCGAACCACCGCCGAGGCCAGCAACCCGGCGAACATCGCCCGGTCGGCTGAGCAGGAAACGAAATTGCGATTGGATGAATTTAATTTCGCCCAATTTCCCACTGCGCAAAAGTTCGCGGACTTTGGCGATGCGGGCCGAATAGCGATACATGAACGCTTCCATGAAGACCACGCCGTTGGCCTGGCAGGCGGCGATCATTTCGCGGCACTCGGCTGCATTCAGCGCGATGGGTTTTTCGCACAGGACGTGTTTGCCCTGTTCGGCGGCTTTGATGGTCCACTCTTTATGCAGCGCGTTGGGCAAGGGAATGTAGATGGCGTCCACCTCCGGGTTGCGGATGAGTTCGTCATAGCTTTGGTGGAGGTGGGGCGGGTGGTGTTTGGCCTGACATTCGGCGAGCTTGGCGGCGTCGCGGGAGGCAAAGGCGTGAAGCACGCCATTGGAGGAACGTTCGATCGCAGGGATACCCTCATTACGGGCAATGCGCGCCCAACCGAGGACGCCCCAGCGGATTTTTGGATTCTTGGCCGGCATGGTGAAATAATTAGAGACTTGGCGGGCAAAAGTCACCGGACTTCTTATAAATTGTTATCGGTGGCGATTGATTGCGCGAATGTGCAAACCCGGCTTGCTAGCGGGCGTGGGGTTACTCAAGTTGGCCGGCTGTCCATGGCTTCCCTGCTCACATTACTTGACCTCACCCTCCACTTTGGTGGTCCCGCGATCTTGGAAAAGGTCAACTTTCAGATCGATTCTGGTGAACGCGTCTGCTTGCTCGGCCGCAATGGCGCGGGCAAATCGACCCTGATGAAACTCATCGCGGGTGAAATGAAACCGGACTCTGGTGACGTGTTTCGCCCGCCCGGTTCAGTCTACACGCGACTCACCCAGGAAGTTCCGACCGACCTCAGTGGCACTGTGCACGATATTGTTTATAGCGGACTGCGTCCCAATAATGATCACCACGAGGAAGATTGGGAACGCGACGTACGGGTCGAGGATTTGATCACGGCGATCCGGCTGCCGGCCCATCAAGAATTTTCCGCGCTCTCGGGTGGCTTGAAACGCCGGGCTTTGCTGGCCCGGGCTCTCGCGGGGCAGCCTGATCTGTTGTTGCTCGATGAGCCGACCAATCATCTCGATCTCGAATCCATCCTGTGGTTGGAGGAATTTCTCCTCGAAAAGAAACCCACCTTGTTTTTCGTCACGCATGATCGCGCTTTCCTGCGCCGGATTTCGACGCGCATCGTGGAGCTTGATCGCGGCCGCTTGGCGGGCTGGGCCTGCGACTACGATACCTATCTTGTCCGCAAACAGGAGGTGCTCGAGGCGGAAGAGAAACAGCGCGCCGCTTTCGATAAGAAGCTCGCCCAGGAAGAGGAGTGGATCCGCCGGGGAGTGCGCGCCCAGCGTTCGCGCGCCTCCGCGCGCATTCATGCGTTGCACGATATGCGGGCCGCCGCGCGCGCTCGGCGCGACCGCACCGGCAATGCCACGATCAAAGTCACCGAAGCTGAACGTACGGGCGTAAAAGTCATTGAAGTGGAAAACATGAGTTACGCTTGGGCCGATGGGCGTCCGCTGGTGAAGAATTTCTCCACCATCATTCAACGTGGCGAAAAAATCGGCATCCTCGGACCCAACGGCGCGGGCAAGACGACCTTGATCAAGCTTCTCCTGGGCCAACTCGCCCCGACTTCCGGCACCATCAAGCACGGCACGAAAATGGAGGTCGTGTATTTCGATCAACTGCGCGCGCAGATCGACGACAATAAAACGGTGGCGGACAATATCGCCAATGGTAACGAGACCGTGACGATCGATGGACGCGCGCGCGCGGTCATCAGCTATCTGCAGGATTTTCTTTTTGAACCGGCGCGCGCCCGCACTCCGGCGCGCGTGCTTTCCGGCGGCGAACGGAATCGTCTCCTGTTGGCGCGGCTTTTCACGAAGCCGGCCAATGTACTCGTGCTCGACGAGCCCACCAACGATCTCGATGCGGAGACGCTCGACTTGCTGGAAGACTTGCTCGTGGAGTTTAAAGGCACGTTATTGCTGGTCAGTCATGATCGTGAATTTCTCGATGAGGTCGTGACCAGTACTCTCGTATTTGAAGGTGACGGGCAGCTCGGAGATTATGTGGGCGGCTACACTGACTGGCAGACGGAGAAACGAAAAATCGCGGCGCGGATCGCGGCGCAAGGTGGAGCCCGGCCTCTGGACGGGCTTTCATCTGCGTCGGGGGAAAATCTGTCCGGCTTGCCCGCCAAAGCCATGGCGACGGTGGGAGGCCTAGTTCCATCGGCCAAGCCCAAGAAAAAACTTTCCGGTAAAGAACAGAAAGAGCTCGAAACGTTGCCGGCGAAAATTGAGGTGCTCGAGAAAGAGCAGGCCGAGTTGACGGCCAAACTGGCTGATCCCAGTTTCTACAAAAATGAAGCCGCCCGATTTGCGACGGTGAAGGCGCGGCTGGAGATGCTCGAGAAGGAGCATGCCACGGCCTTCGCCCGGTGGGAGGAGTTGGAGTCGGGCGGAAAGTGACGTGCGCGGCGTCGGCAAGACAGACGCTCTACGCCAAGCCATCCTGACTTTGAGTAGCAAGGCCTGTTTCTTGCACAGGCCGTGACAGCCTACGTCTTCGCGCTGTTGTCGCACTTGATGTGGGCGCGACGGCGCTGGGCGGTATAATTGCGGATCTCGGCGTTGTAGTTCCGGTGGCTGCCTGGAATAGTGCTTTGGCGGCTGATATTTTCCCGATCCTCATTGGCGGCGGCGGTGGCGATCAAGAGCAATAACTCTGCCTTGTCGGGCAATCGGGTGCCGGGAAAGCCGGCATGGGCTGTCAGCCAGCGCAGGGTCAGCAAGAGAGGAGTGGGTGATGTATCAGTCACAAGGGCAGGTTCAACTCGGCTTGGCTGTGCGTGTCAAACCGACTTACCGCATATTATGAAACCAATTTTTGAGGCAATCCGGTCTCGCGATCCGTCATGAAACTGCGAGTGGGCTCCCCTTAAATAATCGCCTCGTGGTGCGCGGGGCTCAGACAGCCACGTCGGGTTGGACGAGATAAGAACGGACGCGTTCCTGCGTGGTGAAGCCGAGCTGGGCGCCTTGAGCAGCGTGTTCGTGCAGCAGGGTTTGCATCCGATTGGAGAGCTCGGCGCGGTCTGCCCCGGTCAGGTGTTGTTTTAGCTCCGGACAATATTCGTGATAGGCTCCATGCTGGAACCATTGGAAGCAATTCACGGTGCTTACCGTATTCTCGTAGCCTTCGACAAAGGGTTCCTGGAGCATGCGCTCAACGAAGATCTGAAATTCTTTTGGTTTGAGCGGCTTGCACATACAAGCGTTGACGCCCGCCTTGAGCAACCGGTTGACCAAGGCGGTATCCATCGAGCCGCTGACGGCGATGATGGGAAGCTCCATGAGTGATTTGTTCTGGCGCAGAGGTACGATCAGATCGAGGGCATCACCTTGTGGAAAAAGAAAATCGGTGATCACCAGATCATAACTGTTTTGTTCCAGCAGGACATTTCCGGCCCGGGGCGTGGGGGCGATGACGACTTCATTGGTCCCGCTAAGAATCCTCCGAACGATTAATTGGGAGGTGACGCTGTCCTCGATGTAGAGAATGCGTTTCATGAGCCAGCGTGGTGCGGTGAAAGGGAGTGATGCAAGTCGGACGAAATTAGCTCAATCGTTCTTGAACTGAATATCAGCGACCAAGCGATGGCCGGCGCAGTTGAATTGAAATATGTGCCGGGTGGCTGATTTGAGCGAGACGACTTGGAGATTGTTACCGCGGACCACGGTGGGCAGGGTTAACTTACAGGGAAAACCGATATCGCACAGGGCGTTTTTAAAACCACCGACAGTCATGTTGGTGATTTCACCGATGACATCGCGGACCACTTCACCGCCGCCCATGGTTACTTCACTGGGAGTCATGCCGAGAATTTCCGATGCGGCATGCGTGGCGAAATCATCAGGAATACACAAATAGACCACCCCGTGAATATCCCCTTCAAAACCCACGCTGCCAAAAACGTAGCTTTTGCCATGAAAACCTTGATAGGCCGCCTCGGCGGTTTTCTCCACAAAGCTGGCCTCCTGTCGCATCATCGTAGAGCAGACATTATTGACCGCTTTGATGATGAAATCCTGAACGTGCGAGTCAGTGATGGTCTGGGAAACGGCCATAGTAAGGGTCAAAGGTTATTGAATTACTATCGGGCCAAAGCGGTGTCACTTGAGAGAAAACTTGGTTGATCGTCAGGAGTTTAAGGAGCTGATTCAGTGCGTTCGTTTTTGTTTAAGGGTGATCGAGCGGATGAGGTGTGAATCGTGCTAAAGCTTGTCCTTTCGTATGAAGAGAAGGTGGAGTTGATAGAATTGCCTGTTTAATTCCAAAAAAATGGCGAACACCGTGGGGCGTTCGCCAGTGAAAAGAAAGCACTCGGCCTTATCGTGTTGTTGAAAATTTGGCCAAGTCGGCAGCGATTTCTGGTTCGGCGCCCAAAGTGCCGGCCAATTTCTTCAGGTATCCGGGGTCACGGGCGGTACGAGCGGCAATGAGGCATTGACTCAGTCGCCCACGGATATTCAAGCGGGTGGCGACATCGGCGTAGTTCGTGCGCGTGAGGAATTGCTCCAGATAACGGGCTTGGCTTTCGGCCAAGTGGATATCGACGGTGCGTTGGGCTTCGAGTCGCGCGCGATACCAATCGCTGGCGAGGAGTGATTCGCGGGTGAAGAGCGCGCGGAATACCGGATCGTCGGCCTTGCGGCCTTCCCACGTACCGTCCCGCATGATGTGCAGCAGGGCTTGCAGCGGTGGGCAGGCGGTCGCGATCGAGCCGTCGGAAAAATAATGTCCAGCGGCTTTACGCATCGCCCCGACGATGTTGTCCACGCCATCGGCGAAGACGGCGAGGTCCTGCTTTTCCGGTTGGAGAAAATCCTCCTCGAACACGCTGCTCGGATTGCCGAGGACGCGGCCACAGAAAGTCTGAACGTAGCGGGCGGTGATGCGCCAACCGAGGCGACTAGCCAGCACTTGCCGACCCTCGAATTCGAAGTCTTCGCAGCGCTCGAGATGTCCGCCGGCTATGAGGGAGGCCGGTTCGCGTTCGGAAGGCATCATGCGGCACCAAATTTCCGGTACGAGCAGACTGATATCATGATCGACTCGGTGTTTTGGTCCGACCCAGCCGGCGGCGGTTGAGAATACGGGCAGGCCGGTGATGATGTAGGAGGTCAACGCAGCGTTGAGATCGTAGATCGGGGGCAGGGAATTGAACGGCCCTTTCGTGAGCGCGCCTTCGGAACCCACGCCGGTGGTGGACGGCGACTTGCCGGTGAGGCTGGCAATGAAATCCATGAACGCCTCGGGAACTTCCTGATAATGAATCGGGCCGAAAACGCAGAGTGGGCGGATGCCTTGTTCTGGTGGGTTTAAGCGGCGTCCCATCAAGACGGAACCGACGGGGAATGGGGCGGGTGAGTCGGAAGTGAGTCGCCGGTAAAGCCGGACTCCCGTGTGCGCCAGATAGGTGGAGCGCGGGTCTTCTAAGTCCGGCCGGTTTTGCAAATAGCGAGGATTCTTCGACGGTTTGCCCTCGACGATGCGTGGATGGGCGGACGAGACGAGATAAGCCGGTCCATCGAGCGAAAGAAATTTCTCGAAAGTTGTTTTCATCGGCTCGGTGAAGGACTCGAAGCCCAGGGCATCTTCTACGACCGTTTGGGCGGTTTCCCGCGTGAGCGGCTCGTAGTTGGAGAAGAAATGATCGGTTCGGGAAAAATCACGCTCAGTCCGTTTGTCGTATCCGCGGACGATGGCGTCGTCGGGTCGTTGGAACAGCCGGAGTTCGCAATTGTGGACGAACTTAAGCGAGGGCTGGGTCACCCACGCGGGCAGCCCGGGGACTTGGTCGGTTGGGGCAACGGTTGAGGCCGTGATATCGTCCTCCACTTGGATTTTTTTTGCAGGGAAAAAATCCGAGCGGAGCGTGAAGGTCCGCCAGCCGCCCTCGCGGGTGTAGCCGACGCGAAGATAACGAGTGAGCAGTTTTTCTGAATTGAATTTCAGCTCGTTGCCAGGCCGGGCATTGATGGTGTCGACACTGAAGTGTTTGCGCCAATCGTGGCCCCACTCCGGTTTATAAAGGCGTTTGAGGATCAGGACGAGATCGCGGATGGAGCGAGGGATGGTGCTCAGCCATTCGTTATACTCGTCGGTGAAATCGGGACTGCGGCTGAGCAGTTTGACGACGGAGCCGAGCGAGCGTTCTGGGCTGAGAATGGTGCGGGCCCGCACGACATTGTTGATCGGATGATGAAAGCGTTTGATGTAATCCCGATTTAAAATGGCCTCGACCGCATCGAGGTCGTGGGAGAGCTCGCGGACAAATACGGGCCCGTTGAACATGGCGTCGGCAATCGGTTTGGAGATTTCGGATTTGCCACCGCCGGAAACCGTGCAGGGTTTATGGCAGAGCAATCCTTCGGCGGCCGTGCCGCGCAGGCGCCAACGGCGACGTGGATCTGGCTTGGCCATCTCGACTTTGTAGCCGGAGGGCAGGACGTAGGTGATGCCAGGTAATAGTTTGAGGATTTGTTCGTGATTATGGGCATCGCGCCACGCGATGCGCTGGGTGCGCAGATTGAAACGGGCGGTTTGCGGTACATAATAAATGTTATCAAACACCCGGTCCCGGGCCCAGCCACCGGGTTGGAGATCCGCTTTTTTGCCGAGGAGGACCAGTGACTCTTCGAAGGTGTGGGTCACATCGGGCAGGTTGGGGTTGAGCGTGAAGTCTTCGCCGAGATCGTAGCTCGGGAAAACGATCGCCCCGCCGGCGTGTTCCTCTTCGGCGCGGCCCAGCAGGTTGGCGGCGAAACTGATCTGCGTCTTCACCTCTTTTTTGCAGTAACCGAAATAGTTGTCGGAGATGAGCGTCACGATCACGCCGGAGGCATTGCGAGCGGTGATCTTAAAGGCCCCACCGTCGTTGTAGAGTTCTTCGGGGGCTTGCCAGCACATGCCGTCACGACGTTGGCGGGCGTTCGCTTCGTGATAGGCGGGAAGGCCGAGTTCGCGTTTAGTCAGGGTATTGAGGTGCGGCGCGAGAATGACGCAACCGGTGTGACCGGACCAGTGCTCGGGATCGAGCGCCGCATCGTTTTCCGGGAGTTGGGGATCACCGGCATTGCCGAAAATGCTCTCGACGAAATCGAGATTAGCGACGAGTGCGCCGGGAGCGAAAAAGCGTGTTTCCATCGCACGCAATGGAGTGAAACCGAGCACGGCGGGTACCACCACCGGACGTAGGTGCAGCGAAACGAAACACTCGGCCTGGGCCGCTGCGGATGCGGTGAACGGGAGACGGAGGAACTCGGAGGGCGGGTTGAGCGCTGAGGCTAACAGCCGGCTGAAGACGGCGATGGGCACCGCTTTCTTATCGTCCGGAATCGGCAATCCGCCCTCGGTGACGTGGAAAATTCCCTGTGTGGTGCGGCGATCACTGCGTGGATTGTGCAGCACGCCCTGGCGTACGCGCAATGAGGCGAGAATACTGCTATGATACTCATCGCGATCAGGTGGGAGCGAAAGGGAGCGAGCGAGACCCGGACGATCAAGCACCAAGGAGGTGGCAGGTAAGCGTGGGATTAGGCCGGTGCCAGCGAGATACTCTGCGAGGAAGTTTTGAATACGCTGATCCACCGGACAGAGGTGGCTGTCGAGCACGCGGTCTTTTTCCCGGCTGAGGGTCAGGAAGTGATCGACGTAGTTGGAAAAACCGGAGCCTTCCTTGAGTTTTATCCCGGGTTGGCCGATCTCATGAAGTTTGAGATTCAGATAGGCCAGCAATTGCGGGTCAGTGGGATTAGGAACGGCGGCAAGGGTTTGGGTGAGGTGTGGCATGTAGTAGGTGACGCGAGCGGACTAGAAGTGTCTCTCGCGTAGCTGGCAACTGAGTAAGGTGCTATTCGGCCAATTGCAGGGAAAAATTGAGTCACAAATCACAGTTTGGCGAATATTCGAGATTCTCTTCTTGGGCGCATCATCTGCTCTCCTTTCGTTCCTGTTTCTTTCTGCAAAGATTCGGCAAATAGTGAACTTAGCCGAATGAACTTACTCATTTTTCGATTATCCCCCTTGAGTGGATCAACCAAGTTCGTCCGCAGGTGTCTTGAAACTCAATGGGACCACTCGAGTGTTTATGTGGGTGGGGCTTTGTGAATCAGTGGGCCTGAAATCTGGCATGGTTGCGATTGTGACGAGGTGCAATTCAGCGTTATCATTTTTGCCGATTTTCTTAATAGGGTTTCACCCCATATACTTTTTGTGTGAAATTATGGTATAAACGATGTCCGCAAAATTAATACAGCGTCCCATCCCCAGACCAAGTTAGCCCGGTGAAACCGTCGCTGACTTTAACACCGCCTTATCAGGGACGCCGCCTTCGACTTCACTTGTCTTTTCATTCGTGGTGTCGGTTTCGGTCATGAGTAACCCCGATGCCACTGTGCGGCTCAACGTCGCCCCAGTTTTGAGTTCAGGTATTTCAGTGGCCAGTTGGTTTCTTCGGATCCGGCTTCAGCCCTGTAATTTTTATCAACCTCTGCTACTCCGCCTATCATGATTACCCTCCCGCCGTCTGCAAAAGATTTTCCTGTGGTGATGCTCTACGACAACTTTGAATCAGTTGGAAAAGCCATGGCCATTTATTCTCAGCTTACGCATGAGCTCGACTGCGAGTTTAAACCTGACCTGCGTATTTGGCGCCTCGATGTCGCGCTCGCCCCTGAATGTTCGGCCGAGGCCAATCACGACATCGAGGCGGCGGAAGTAATCATCATGACGGTCCATGGCAACGAACCTTGCCCGCCCGCCTTTCTTCATTGGAAAGCGGGGGCGGGTGGTGGGAGTGGGGTGCCACACCGCGCCATCATCGCCATTCTGGAATCGACGGGGGAAGCAGTGTCGGGCGATGACAGTTGGCGCAGTATTTTGCGGGGAGTTGCTACCGAAATTCACCCTGAGCTTTTCGTTTGCGAAGTGGCGGGGGAAAATAGCGGCGCTCCCTTTAGTGACTATACTGAAGCCCACGAACCCATGGCGGTAGGGGTTTGAATGTGCCGAATGTTGCTGAGCCGCGAGCTGTCTCGCGGCTTTTTTTTCATTTTGCGACTAAAGGTCGCTCGGGTAGGCGGTACGAAATGACGGCATGGGCGAATAAAATTTGCCATGCTGGAACATTCGCGTGAAAGGGAAGTCGGCAAGACAAGTTAGCTGACTTTTTCCTTTCATGCGCGAATTGCTCATCATCCAGACTTCACCGCTCGGCGACATCGTCCACGCGCTACGCGTGGTGGCGGCACTGCGGGCGCAGCAGGCGGATTGGCGGGTGTCGTGGATCGTGCAGGATATTTTTGCTCCGCTCGTCCGGTCGAGTAGCGTGGTGGATCAGATTTATGTGTTCCGGCGTTTTGGCGGCGTGAGTGGATTTTTGACTTTGATGCGCGAAGTGCGGCAGCGGGAATTTGATGTCGTCATCGACATGCAGGGGCTGCTGCGGTCAGGCTTAATGCTCAAATGGACGCGGGCTCGCCGGAAGATGGGCCGGACTGATGCGCGCGAGGGCGCCAATTTCTTTTATCCGGAAAAGTCCCCCTTGCCGGCGGGCGGGCGACACAGTCACGCGATGGATATTTTGCTGCAATTTTGTCCGCTGTTGGAGGCAAAACTTGAGCTCGCGGGACCGTTGCAATTTCGGGCAATGGAGCAGCTCAACCTCAGTTTCATGCAACCGCTGCGTGGGCTGCGGCCGATCTTGATGTTTCCTGATAGTCGTCGGGAGAGCACCAAGTGGAATGGTTTCGCGAAGCTGACCACGCAGATCATCCGTGAGCAGGGACGAAAAGTGGTGTGGGCGGGTAGCCATTATCTGCCGTGTCGGGAGTCATTGCCGGACGGGGCCTTCGTGAATCTGACGGGCAACACCAGTCTGGCCTCCCTCACTTCCTTGATTAACCAGGCGGACTGGGTGATCTCGAATGACAGCGGCGCGATGCATTTGGCCACAGCGCTCGGCGTCAAAACCATTGGCATTTTCGGGCCGACGGACCCGCAGCGGTATGGCCCGTACCCGTTGAACTGCGCCACGAACCATGTGATCAAGGCACCGCTGGGGGATTTGCACATGCTGACGGCGAAGGAGTTGTTGGAGCGTTTCAAACGGCATGAGACGGCCAGCAGGGGTGGATCATATGCCTCGATCGCACCGTTCGCGAGGTGAGCGGGCGGGGGAGTGGGCCACGGCGGATTTTTGCACGGGATTGCAATCCGATAGCGAAACGTCACTTCTCACTCGTGGGAGCGGCTTCATACTGTGATTCTTTCTGCGTGAAATTGAATCGCGGCTACAGGGCAAAGCACCGTGCAAAAATCCGCCGTGGGGGAGTGGGGTGATTCGGAGGTTGCGAGCTTGTCTCGCAACGTAGCGCGACGCGCGCGCCACCTACCACCGAGGCGAACGTCGAATTTCGCCCGGCAAGCGCCTGCCGCTACGGCTGAGTTTACCTCAATTATAGCCGTACCAGCCCGCCTTCCCTCAGAAAATACTGGTCAAGGGGCCGGGATTTTTGTTCAACGTTCCCTCCCATGATCGATCCCAAATTACTTCGTGAGTCTCCCGAACTGGTGCGCGCCGCCATTGCCAAGAAGCACCTGACAGTCGATCTCGACGCCGTGCTCGCGATCGACACTGACTGGCGCGCGCAATTGGTGGAAGTCGAGCAGCTCCGGGGTAAGCAAAAAGCCGCGAACAACGAGATGGCGGCCTTGAAAAAAGGTTCGCCGGAATTCATCGCGAAGGTGCAGGAAATGAAGGCCGTTTCTGCCGAGGTGAAAATCAAGGACGAGAGCTTCAAGGCGATCGAGGAAAAGTGGCGCGATGCCATGCTCACCTTACCCAATCTCCCGCACGCGAGCGTGCCGGAGGGGCGTACGCCGGAGGAAAATCAGGTGTACGCGACGAATGGAGACGTCACCGCCGTCTCGCCGCACGCCTTGCCGCACTGGGAAATTCCCGGGTTCAGCAACCTGATCGATTTCCCGCGCGGCGCGAAGGTCACCGGTGCGGGTTTTCCTTTCTACATTGGCGATGGCTCGCGGATCGTGCGGGCGTTGCTCCAATTCTTTTTGGATGAGGACGTGAAGGCCGGTTACACGGAGGTCAGTCCGCCGATCTTCGTCAACGTCGCCAGCGCGACGGCCACCGGCCAGTTGCCGGACAAGGAAGGCCAGATGTACGAGACCACGCCCGACCGGCTCTTCGCCGTGCCGACGGCCGAGGTGCCGCTCACGAATTTTTTCCGCGACGAGATCCTTGATGAGGCGCAGTTGCCCGTGCAGCGTTGCGCGTACACCCCGTGCTTCCGCCGCGAAGCCGGCAGTTACGGCAAGGATGTGCGCGGACTGAATCGCCTGCATCAGTTCGACAAGGTGGAGCTCTTGAAATGGGTTCACCCGTCGACCAGCTACGATGAGCTGGATAAACTCCGGCTCGATGCCGAGCGCCTGTTGCAGTTGTTGAATCTCCCCTATCGCGTGTTGCTGATGTGCGGCGGTGATGTGGGCTTCGGTCAGGCGAAGAAATACGATTTGGAAGTTTGGGCTGCCGGCCAAAAACGCTGGCTGGAAGTATCGAGCTGCTCGAACTTCGAGGCGTTTCAAGCGCGGCGCGCCCAAATTCGTTTCCGCAACAAAGAGACAGGTAAACCAGAACTCGTGCACACGTTGAACGGTTCCGGCCTCGCCGTGCCGCGCGTGCTTGCGGCGTTGTTGGAAAACAATCTGCAGGCCGATGGCCGCGTGAAGCTACCGGCTCCACTCGTGCCGTATTTCGGCAAGGAGTATTTAAGTTTTGCGTAACCAATGGAGGCGTGGTGCCTTCACCCTGCGAAGTGTTCTAGCCGAGCGAAGATTTGCGGGGTGAGGGCACCCCGCCTCCACCAAACCAATCAAATGACGCCTCGTCTAAAATCAGGTTCTGCTTGGCGCGCGCGAGCGGCGCGGGTGGGGGAGTGGCTGCCGAGATCGCGCTGGCATCCGGCGGTATTGGCCAGCGTCGCACGCAGTCGGAAAACTGAAGCGTGGGCGGTTGCGTTTTCCGGTGGAGTCGATTCGCTCGCGCTGCTGCTGGCGCTTTGGGCGAATTTTCCTGAGCGGCGGGCGAAACTGGTGGCGCTGCATTTCAATCATCGATTGCGCGGGCGGGCTTCGGATGCTGATGCGAAATTTTGTCAAAGCATTTGCCGGATCTTGGGCATCCGGTTTCGGGTGGAAAAATGGCGGGATGCCTCAGCGCTCGCGAGCGAAGCGGCAGCGCGCACGGCTCGGCTTGGATTCTTTATTCGGGAGATGACGCAACTTGGCGCGAAGAAACTCTGGTTGGCGCATCAACAGGATGATATTGCTGAGAGCCTGCTGATGCGACTGGCCCGGGGGAGTGGCACCGGTGGACTGGCGGCGCCGCGTCCCGTGCAGGCGATGCCCGATCGCCGGCAGCATTTACGCCCGCTGCTGACATTGAAGAAAACTGAGATTGTCTCGGCCTTGAAGAAAGCCGGCGTCACGTGGCGCGAAGATGCGACCAATGCGGGCGACGATTATTTCCGCAACCGGGTCAGGCGCTCGGTCATTCCCGCGTGGGAAAAAGCCGCTGGTCGTGATGTCTTGGGTGGTGCGGCGTTGGCGCGTGAACGACTCGAGGAGGACGATGTCGCCTTGGAAGAAATGGTTGACCAACTGAATGCGCTCAAGCGTGGCACCTTGGATTTGGAGCGACTGGCCGGGGCTCCCCGGGCGATCTGGCGTCGCGCCTTGCATCGTTGGCTGCTGGCCGTGAAGCCGGAGACCGACCTGTCCCGTCAGGGTTTTGCCCAACTGCTGCTCGCGCTCGAAGCGGGGCGGAATACTCGTTTCAGCCTGGGGGCAGCCGCCTTCGCCGTCATTCGCGAGGGGCGGTTGACTCTTAAGAAAAGCCGGGCGCTTTCGATTTGAGTTTAATATTCCTCAAGTGCTTCGTTTGACTTATCGCTGAGGAACCTCCACGTTCACCCATTAGTCCAACCCACTCTGATGTCCGAAAAAGACGAATCCAACAAACGACGCCCTCTTAAAAGCCTTCCTCCGGAAGGTTTTCAGCCGAAAGTGATTTTGATTTGGCTGGCCATAATCGGGTCGATCATTGCCGTGTATTATACTAGCCCGGGCAAAGGGCCACAGCCGGTAACTTTGAAAATTCAGGAGGTCGTGGCTTTTGCCACCGAGAACAAGATCGCCAAGGGGAATATCAGAAGCGATTCGTCCGGCGGCCGCGATTGGTCGATCATTTCGGGCGATTTGAAGGACGCCATCCAGCGGGATGGAGCTGCGCCGACGACGAGCTTTATCGCCAACGGACGTCTGACTGATTCCAACATGGAGCTTCTCCAGAAAGCCAAGGTGTTTGTTGAAAACCCAACGACTACTATCGCGGCGAGTTTGCTGCAAAGCTTCGTGCCGTTTTTGGTGCTGATTGGCTTGGTTTATTTTCTTTTTATCCGCCAGCTCAAGAATGCCGGCAAGGGTGCCATGAGCTTCGGCAAAAGCCGCGCCAAGCTCCTGATGCGGGAGAAAGATCGCATCAATTTCACCGACGTCGCCGGTTGCGACGAAGCCAAGGAAGAAGTCAGCGAAATCGTGGAATTCCTGCGCGAACCCAAAAAATTTCAAAAGATCGGCGGTCGCATCCCCAAGGGTATTTTGATGGTGGGCCCTCCCGGTACCGGCAAAACGCTTCTCGCCAAGGCCATCGCCGGCGAGGCCGACGTGCCGTTCTTCTCAATCAGCGGATCGGACTTCGTGGAAATGTTCGTGGGTGTCGGCGCGAGCCGCGTGCGCGACATGTTTGAGCAAGGCCGCAAGAACGCGCCTTGCCTGATCTTCATCGACGAAATTGACGCCGTGGGTCGTCAGCGTGGTGCCGGCCTCGGTGGCGGTAACGACGAGCGCGAGCAGACACTCAACTCGCTCCTCGTGGAGATGGACGGTTTCGATACGCAGGAAGGAGTCATCATCATCGCGGCGACCAATCGTCCCGACGTGCTCGACAGCGCGCTACTCCGTCCGGGCCGTTTTGATCGCCAAGTATATATTGATCTGCCCGACATCATTGGTCGCGAGCAGATTCTCCGCGTACACGCCCGCAAGATTTCGCTCTCGGACAACGTGGATCTTGCGCTCATTGCGCGTGGCACTCCTGGTCTATCCGGTGCCGAATTGGCCAATCTCCTGAACGAATCCGCGCTGCTCGCCGCTCGTCGTAACAAAAAGAAAGTCGACATGATCGATATCGACGATGCACGAGATAAAGTTCTCTGGGGCCGCGAGCGCCGCCGCGTGATGGATGATGCCGAGAAACGGCTCGTCGCCTGGCACGAAGCCGGCCATGCGATTGTGCAAGCTGTCCTCGATGATGGCACGGTGCCGGTCCATAAGGTTACGATTATTCCTCGCGGGCAAAGTTTGGGCAGCACGACCTATCTTCCGACCAAGGATATTTTGACCCGGCCGAAGAAGAAGCTGCTCAATGAAGTCGCGATGGCCATGGGCGGTCGCATCGCCGAGGAATTAGTCACCGGTGATTTCAGCAATGGAGCCTACGGTGACATCAAACAGGCGACTCGTATCGCCCGCGCCATGGTTTGTGATTATGGTATGAGCGATTTGGGGCCGATCGCACTCGGTGAAAATCAGGACGCCGTCTTTCTTGGCCGAGATATCACCCGCTCTCAGCACATCAGCGAAGATACGGCACGCCGCATCGATGGGGCTGTTTCAGAAATCCTGAATTCACAATACAAGCGCGCCCAGCAGATTGTCGGCGAACACCGCTCGGCTCTCGACAAGATTGCCCAAGCACTCTTGGAGTACGAGACCATCGAAGGTCGGCATGTGCTCGAAATCCTCCAGCACGGAGAAATCAGGTCGCCGATCGTCAACGCCAAGCCACCCAAATTGCCCGATGCCGGGACTTCGGCCAAGCCGACGACTGCGAGTAACTCGGACACTGCCGCCGGTGCTTCACCCAACGCGGCTCCCAGTCCGGCTTGATTAAATCGTGGCACGGGTCTCCTGACCCGTGCGAACAGATCATGGGTCGGGAGACCCATGCCACTTGCCTCGGCTTTGAGTTTCAGTGGTAGCGCGACCAAAAATCCTGGATCTAACGACGTAGGTTGCGCGCTTGCCTCGCAACATAGGGCGGCGAGCGCTCGGCCTACCCATGAAATACTCACCAATGATTGCGGGGGGGGGCGAAGGTTCAGACATGAATGGCGCTAAGATAAGCGGTAGGTTCGTCGATTGCCTGACGTTTCGTCTGCGATGATTTGCGGCGGAATTTCGTAGGGCCGCCCCTTGTGGGCAAGCCGTTTCCGGTGCGCACTCCGGGACGGCCACAAGGGCCGGTGCTACATTCCTCATGCAAAATAGTTGGCCTGATCACGCATGGTCGCATGACGACCAACCTCCTTAACTTAGCGCCATTCGGTGTCAGGCATTCTGATCCCGAGAAATTACTGAGGCTCGCAAAATACAGTGACGATAGTTGGTAGTTCGGGACCGCGACGAGTGCACAGCCTCGGCGGCTGGGCCCGCCGCAATTCACGAATGAAATTAGCCAAACCGGACGGCCCAGCGGTCAGTTCCTACCTCAATCATTGTGCCAGCGGTGTGACATGGTCCACGCGTTTGCCCGAAAAGTGAGACATTACGGCGCGTTAATCTCTATTTTCTAGCTTGGCTGATTGAGTCTTAAATTAATTAAAACTCGTGTCATCAAAGACTAGTATTGTTTTTTTGATTGAGGCATGGTGATTGCTGAGTTAATGCCATGAGCAAGATCCTCGGTATCGATTTAGGCACGACCAATTCCTGCATGTCTATCATGGAGGGTGGTGAACCGGTAGTAATTCCGAACGCTGAAGGCGCGCGCACCACGCCCTCAGTAGTCGCTTTCACCAAGACCGGTGAACGTGTCGTCGGCCAAGCCGCCAAGCGCCAGGCCGTGACCAATCCGAAGAACACCGTATTCTCGGCCAAGCGCCTCATCGGTCGCAAATTCACCGAGGTGAGCGAAGAAGCCAAGAATCTCCCGTACAAAGTCGTCGCCGGAAAAAACGGCGACGCCTACATCGAAGTCCAAGTCGGCGATAAGACCGAGCAATTCGCCCCGCAGCAGATCGCCGCTTTCGTGCTCGGTAAACTCAAGGCCGACGCCGAAGCCTATCTCGGTGAAAAAATCACCCAAGCCGTCATCACGGTGCCCGCTTATTTCAACGACGCCCAGCGCCAAGCCACCAAGGACGCCGGCAAGATCGCCGGACTCGAGGTGATGCGCATCATTAACGAGCCCACGGCCGCTTCGCTCGCCTACGGTCTCGACAAAAAGAAGGACGAGAAAATCGCGGTGTTCGATTTGGGCGGCGGCACCTTCGACGTTTCTATTCTCGAAATCGGTGACGGCGTCTTCGAGGTCAAGGCGACCAACGGCGACACGCATCTCGGCGGCGACAACTGGGACGACACCATCATCGGCTGGCTCGTGGATTCCTTCAAAAAGGAAAACGGCATCGACCTCCGCAAGGATCCGATGGCCCTCCAGCGTCTGAAAGAAGAGGCCGAGAAAGCCAAGATCGCACTCTCCTCCGCCACGACTTACGACATCAATCTCCCGTTCATCACGGCCGATGCTTCGGGTCCGAAGCATCTTAACCTTCAGGTCACCCGCGCCAAGATGGAGCAGATTTGCGAGGCGCTTTTCGAGCGCTGTATCCAACCATTTAAAAACTGTCTCAAGGACTCCGGCATTTCTACCGACAAGATTGATGAACTCGTGCTCGTCGGCGGCATGACCCGCATGCCGAAGGTCGTCGACATCGCGAAGAATCTCGGCGGCAAAGCGCCTCACCAAGGCGTCAATCCCGACGAGGTCGTCGCCATCGGCGCAGCCATTCAGGGCGGCGTTTTGAAGGGCGATGTGCGTGACGTGCTCCTCCTCGATGTGAGCCCGCTGACGCTCGGCATCATGACGGCCGGCGACATCGCCACGCCGATGATCCCGCGCAATACCACGATTCCCACCAAAAAGACGCAGACCTTTTCCACTTACAGCGACAACCAACCCGGTGTTGAGATCGTCGTCCTCCAGGGCGAACGCCCCATGGCGCGCGACAACAAGAATCTCGGCACCTTCAAGCTCGACGGTATTCCGCCAGCTCCTCGCGGTACGCCGCAGATCGAAGTCACATTCGACATCGATGCGAATGGTATCCTCCACGTGACCGCCAAGGATCAAGGCACCGGCAAGGAACAAAAAATCACTATCCAAGGGTCGTCCGGCCTCTCGAAGGAAGAGGTCGAGAAGATGACCAAGGAAGCCGAGCTCAACGCCGCCGAAGATGCCAAGCGCAAAGAAGCCGTCGAGGCCAAGAACCAGCTCGATTCCACGATCTACCAGCTCGAAAAGACCATCAAGGACGCCGGTGAAAAACTCCCCGCCGAACTCAAAGGCAAGATGGAAGCTGCGATCGTCGACGCCAAGAAGGAGCTCGAGTCCAACGATCCGGCCAAGATGAAAACCGCGTTGGAAAACCTGCAGAAGCTCGGCGCCGAACTTTATCAGCAGACGCAAGCCGCCGCGGGTGCCGCTGGTACTGACGCCGGTCAGCCCGAAGCAGGGGACGCCGGCTCCGCCAACGCCGGTCCCGCTCCCGAGCCCAAGAAAGCCCGTGCGGCCGAAGGCAAAGTCGTCGATGCCGATGTCGAAATCGTCGACGAAGAAAAGAAATGATATTGTACGCGAACCCGCACCCGTTTTGGGGCGGGCTCGCTTTTTTGCCGACACTCATTTCTCATCTTCAAACTGTAGGGCCGATGCTTGCGCCGGCCGAGGCCGAAACCAGCTCTCTCAACTCTCAACCCTTAACTCTCAACTGAGTTTTTCAACCCACAACCCACTAAACCAACATGGCAAAAGTGAATATCAAACCCATCGGTGATCGCGTGCTCGTGCAGCACATCGAGGAAAAAGAACAAGTCCGCGGCGGGATTATTATCCCGGACAGCGCTAAAGAAAAACCGCAGGAGGCCAAAGTCATTGCCCTCGGCACTGGCAAAAAAGATGAAAACGGCAAGGTCACGCCCTTCGAAGTGAAGGTCGGCGACAAGGTCCTCATCTCCAAATACGGCGGCACCGAAGTCAAAATCGAGAACGAGAAATACACGCTCGTGCGCGAAGACGACATCCTCGGCGTCATCTCCTGAGCTGATTTTTCTCTCAGCTCTCAACTAAAAAACTCTCAACTAGATTACATACTATGGCTGCTAAACAACTCCTGTTCGACGAGGCCGCTCGTCAGAAGGTTCTCCGTGGCGTCGAGATTCTCTCCCGCGCCGTTAAAGTCACGCTTGGGCCGAAGGGTCGCAATGTCGTGATCGACAAAAAATTCGGTTCCCCAACCGTCACCAAGGACGGCGTCACCGTCGCCAAGGAAGTCGAACTTCCCGATCCGTACGAGAACATGGGTGCCCAGATGGTCAAGGAAGTCGCTTCCAAGACCTCCGACAGCGCCGGCGACGGTACCACCACCGCCACCGTGCTCGCCGAAGGCATCTATCGCGAAGGTCTCAAGAACGTCACCGCCGGTGCTAACCCGGTTTATCTGAAGCGCGGTATCGACAAGGCTGTTGAAGCCGCTGTCACCGAGCTCGCCCGTGTTTCCAAGAAGGTCAATGACCGCGAGGAAATCCGCCAGGTCGCCACCGTCTCCGCCAATTGGGACGAGGCCATCGGTGATATCATCGCCGACGCCATGGATAAGGTCGGCAAAGACGGCACTATCACCGTCGAAGAAGCCAAGTCCATCGAGACCACTCTCGAAGTCGTGGAAGGCATGCAGTTCGACAAGGGTTATCTCTCGCCGTACTTCGTCACCAACCAGGAGAGCCAGGAAGTCATCCTCGAGGATTGCCATGTGCTCATCCACGAGAAGAAGATCAGCAACCTGCAGGAAATGCTCCCGCTGCTCCAGGTCGTCGCCAAGAGCGGCAAGCCCCTCCTCATCATCGCGGAAGAAGTCGAAGGGGAAGCCCTCGCTGCTCTCGTGGTGAACAAGATTCGTGGCACGCTCAATGTGTGCGCCGTCAAGGCCCCCGGCTTTGGCGACCGCCGCAAGGCCATGCTCGAAGACATCGCTGTCCTCACCGGCGGCAAATGCATCACCGAAGATCTCGGCCTCAAGCTCGAGAACCTCACCATTGCCGATCTCGGCAAGGCCAAGCGCATCACCGTCGACAAGGAGAACACCACCATAGTCGAAGGTGCCGGCAAATCGTCCGACATCCAGGGCCGCGTCAAGCAGCTCCGCCGTCAGATCGACGAAACCACTTCCGACTACGACAAGGAGAAGCTCCAGGAGCGTCTCGCCAAGTTGGCCGGCGGTATCGCCGTCATCAACGTCGGTGCCTCCACCGAGGTTGAGATGAAGGAAAAGAAAGCCCGCGTCGAAGACGCCCTGCACGCCACCCGCGCCGCAGTCGAAGAGGGTATCGTTGCCGGCGGCGGCGTCGCTCTGCTCCGTACCGTCAAGGCCATCGAAGCCCTCAAGCTGGAAGGCGACGAGGCTTTCGGTGCCCAGATCGTGCGTCGCGCGATCGAGCACCCGATCCGCATGCTCTGCACCAACGCTGGCGTCGATGGCGGCGTCGTCGTCAAGGAAGTGCTGCAAGGCAAGGGCAACTTCGGCTACAACGTCGCGACCGACAAATACGAAGACCTCGTCAAGGCCGGCGTGGTTGACCCGACTAAGGTTACCCGCACCGCGCTGCAGAACGCCGCTTCGATTGCCGGCCTGCTCCTCACCACCGAGTGCATGATCACCGAGATCCCCGACAAGTCCCCAGCACCCGCTGGCGGCCACGGCGGCGGCGGCATGGGCGGCATGGACTACTAAGCGCCTTCGCTCCTCACCGAGCGACCGCGCGGCAAGGTCCGCCAAAAAACTTCAAGGCGCGCTCTCCGGAGCGCGCCTTTTTTCTGGTGCGTATGCTTGAGAGACACAAATTGCACCGATTGACACAGATGAAATACGAGCGACGTCGCCTGCCAATTGAGTAGAAAAAAGCCCCCGGCGTTTTCGCCGGGGGCTCGTGCTGATGAATAAACTGTCGTTGAACTTAGTTGCCGACGATGAGGGTCGGGGAATCAGCAGCACCGGTTTCGCGGCTCTTGAGATAGAGCTGGGCGTTGTTGCCGGTGAGCGCGAAGCTCACAATCTTCGTCGCGTCGCCCGTGTACTGGGAGTTCACGTAGCTGCCGACGTTGATCAATTTGTCCGCCACCACGCCGGCTGTCACGGTTGCGGTGCCGATGACGGCACCAGTCGC
>Ga0105049_10001654_pt1 | contig 26241 bp, 17 predicted proteins | sample MAT06_FD_78087 | JGI IMG/M metagenome (GOLD analysis project Ga0105049, IMG submission 78087) | Freshwater microbial communities from Lake Fryxell liftoff mats and glacier meltwater in Antarctica - MAT-06 | ecosystem: Environmental > Aquatic > Freshwater > Ice > Liftoff microbial mat | place... | reverse complement strand
GACAGGGTTGTAATTACCAAACTAAGAAATAAAAACCTAAATAAATAATTTTTTTATACTTTTAACCTTGAAAAAAACTTTTGTATATTCTATAAAAGTTCCGAATGAAAAAAATGAAAGATAGGCAAATATACCTCCAAAAAAGAAAAAAAGAAAATAAAAAAGTACTCTTCCTCCCCTACCAAATTTACGTTGTACCATAAATTCTGGGTAAAAAAGTCCTACTAGTGCAACCAAATAGAGAAGTAAAATATTGAAAAATTTCCGTATTTCAACAAATATTTAGACGTACAGAAACTCAAACTCTTAATTTATTCTTCTTGTTAATTTCTATGCAATTACAAAACTAGTTCCCAACCATCTCCAAAAGTTTTTTCTTTTTTGGATGATTTTCTTGAAGATATTTTAGGGCTTGTTCAAATACCTCAGTTCGACCAGCAATCTTTTCCCAAATCTTAAAAATCTCAGCAATTTCTCTATAATTTCCAGGCTGCAAAAAATCGCTCCAGACTTTAACTTGATTCATAGACCTGATTTCAATTTCGTTTTGGGAGTCTGGTAGTAGATTATATATTTTAAATAAACTTATCGGATCAAAAGTGTCCAAATGCTGCTCTAGCCAGCTCAAATACCTACTCTCGATAATGAAATCCAGCCATATCCTATTTTGCTCCACAAAATCTTTTTGAAGGGCCACCAAAATTTCATTTTTAGTAGAATCTGGCAAGTCTCTAAGTTTAGTTAAAAAGCTATTTTTTATAGGTTTAAAAATCCCAATTGCGTACATTTTCCAAAAATCCACCCACTGCCTAATCTTATTGGAAGGCTCAAATTGAGGAAAAAACTTTTGCCAGTAATCCCACCAAAAAACTTCCCCAAAATACAATGACTGCTTAATGAGTTGCATTACCCTAAGCTCCGATTCCCAGGTTTTTAGAGCGTGATCGACTTCTAGACTGAGTTTGTCTACAAATTTCTGGTAAGTCTCAGGATTTTTAGCTACCTTAGAGGCAATTTCTTCGAACCAATATGGATTTCCCTGGCTAGAGGAATTGAAATAAATCTCTACTTTACTGTTCCAAATCCGAATCTGTTTTTCATTTTCTACTTCAAATATCTGATCCAAAACTACTTCTCCAGGGTCACTATTTAGTTTTTTTCTTGGATTAAATTCTTTTTCTAAACTTGCACAAACCGCCACAACATGTTTGCAAATTCCCCATTCCTGGTAGTACTCACAAGTGCAGGTAGCAGCCTCCGAAAGGGCTTCTGAGCCAATTTCATATTTTTCGGGACTCAAAACTAAATGCAGAAGCGGCATTTTAACCAAATATTCCTTACCACCTATCACTCTATACAACCGCCAATGATCCAAAATTAAATTAGTAAATTTCCCTACATTTCCTTCCAAATAGTATTTTATTCCGCGCCCATAAACTCCATCATTAGCAGCTTTTTTCACAGCATCCAGGTAGGAAAACATACTTTGTAAAGAAGCTTGAATTTTTGTTTTGGTCAACATGATTGACAATATTTCCACAGAATCATAGCTTTAGTGATTATGTCATACAACCTACTCCCTGCAAGTAAAATTCTAGACAACCTAAAGAAGCTTTTATCCTCGATGAGGACTGGAAGAGTCAACGCTGCAGTTTTGGAAAATATTTATGTAGAAGCTTATGGCAGCAAAATGCATGTTCACGAAGTAGCTACAATTAATATCCCAGAACCTAGCCAGTTGATGATCACACCTTTTGATAAAAGTATAAATAACGCAATTGAAAAAGCAATTATCGACTCGAATTTAGGAATTAGTCCAGTTAATGATGGAGCTGGAATTCGCCTAATGTTTCCACCGCTTACTGAGGAAACCCGCAAACAAAGAGTCAAAGAAATCGGAAAGCTCCTAGAAGAAAGCAAAATTGCCATCCGAAATATCAGGCAAGATCTTCTAAAAACTCAAAAAAACCTAAAAGATTCCGGAGATTTGAGTGAAGATGAACTAAAAAGATTTGAACTAGAGTTGCAAAAAGAAGTCGATCAATTAAACAAAGATTTGGAGTCAATCTGTAATGATAAAGAAGCTGAGTTAATGAAAATTTAGTTTCTTTTTTTATGAATTTTTCCGTTTTAAATGAAATTATTTTAGCTATAGTTCTGGGCATCGTTCAAGGTGTTACCGAGTTTCTACCAATTTCCTCTACAGCTCACCAGCGCTTAATTACAGCCCTTCTGGCAAACAATAGAGATATCGGACTAGCTGCAAGTAATTTCATCCAATTCGGTACCCTGCTGGCAATTTTGTGGTATTTCAAAGACGATCTGCGAATTTACTTCCACAGATTATTTCAAATAATAACTAATTCCCAAGAAAGAAAATATTTTTTCTCAAATTTCAAATCTTGGTACCAAAAAAGTGATAAATTCCGTGGTAATCCCGAAAACATCCAGTCTGATATCACCATTAGCCAACTGATCGTAGGGACAATTCCCATTTTGGTTTTAGGTTATATCCTTCGCGGTTTTGCCGAATCAAACAGAGATCTTTTAAATATCGCTAATTTCCTTTTAGCTGGATCGATTCTAATGAGTTTTGCTGACTATCGAAGTAGAGAATTACTAGTTGAACCCAGTAAAGATGATACTAAAGAATTAACTAATTTCAAATTTTGGGAGGTTTTTACTATTGGTTTATTTCAGAGTTTAGCAGCTTTTCCTGGTATTTCTAGAAGTGGAGCTACTCTGAGCGGGGCTTTAATTTTTGGAAAAGATAGAGCCAAATCTGTCAGATTCTCGTTTCTACTTTCTATTCCGGCATTACTTGCTCTGAGCGTGTATGATTTTATTAAACTAGTTAAAGATCTTAATGAAAAAGGTGTTTACTTCCTACCAAACTCAAATTTATGGACTTCCAGTGAGATTAATCTCTCAATTTTGAGTCTTTTGATAGGTTTTGTTTTGTCTTATATATTTGGAATAGTTTTTCTCAAATGGCTTTTGAAATATCTCAGTAGTAATAGTTTCAGGTATTTCATCATCTACAGAGTTCTCCTGGCTACTCTAATTATGGGAATTGTGTTGTTGAGTAGATAGAAGTTTAATATAATCAAATTAATTCAACTCCAAAATATCAATAGTTGGCGGATTAAAAAGTCTCATAGGTAGTCCTACCTCACCTACCCCACAAGTAATAAACAGGGTTGTATTTTTTTCCTTGCTCAAACCCTTGTCAAAATTCCCTCTAACTGGTAGCAATCTCCTATATAAAAATGGGATTCTTACTTGACCGCAGTGAGTGTGGCCAGCGATGGTCAAGTCAGCTAAATTGTTACTGTATTTAGTTGTAGTGTCGGGGTTATGAGCCAGCACGACGACATTATCCCCGCTACCTAGAGTATTGAGCTGATCTAAATTATCCTCTCCAGCCCAATTATCTCCGAGGCCTACAATTTTCAGATTCCCAAAACTGACAATTTGATTTTCAATTATGTTTACATTTGCTTTTTTGAGCGAGACTGCCAGCTCCCTGCGTAAATTAGGACCAGGCTTTTCCACGTCATGATTCCCAAGAACTGCAAAAATAGGTACTTTAATTTTGGCAAGTGGGCTAAAAAGCTCGTCCATATTTCCCAGATTTGGATGATAGGTAAAATCTCCTGGAATTACCAAAAAATCAATATTTTCTCTGTTCACCTCAGATACTACTTTTTCCAAAAATTCCTGATTCTTGGTGACACCCAAATGCGTGTCAGAAATAACGCCAATTTTAGCCTTAAAACCTAAACTAATTTGAGTTTTTTGGGTAATTATTAGATTTGGTTCAATAAACCTGGCCCATGTAAAAATTAGGCAAAGTATGAATAATATAATCAGACTAATTTTCCATTTTTTAGACTTTAATTTCCAAATTCCAAAAACCAAACCTGCAATTACAGGAAACACCAAAAATCCCACTGAGCTAATAAATATTGCTAATTCTCGAGTCATATTTAGGTTTAATTATCTCTGTACCACCAGCTGAGCTGAGTAGTAATTTCAAGTACTTTTTGAGCAGTTTGGGAATTACTCTTTCTCTTAAAAATCACATCTGCGATCAATTTACCAATTTCAATAGCCTGGGCTGTAGTCAAGCCTCTAGAAGCTAGAGCTGCCGTTCCAAGTCTCATTCCACTGGGCCTCCAAGGAGTTTTTTGGTCAAAGGGAATCCCATTTCTATTTGTAATAATTCCTACACTTTCCAGCTCTTTTTGCATTTCTAAACTATCCGCGGAATCTGGTAGTTTGATTAAACAAAGATGATTTTGGGTTGCTGAAATAATTTCTAAGCCTTCGGCTTTCAAGGAATTTTCAAGTGATTTGCATGTATCCAAAACATTCTCACAATACTGTCTAAAACTTAATTTGTCTGGGTAAGAATCCTGGCCTAAAATCTCCAAAAGTGATTGTCCCACAGCAGCAATCTGGTGCATATGTGGACCACCGCTAGTTCCAGGAAAAATAGTTTTATTCACGATATCAATTAGACTTTTAGGTGGCTTTTCAGATTTCAAAACAGAATCTAAAAATTCAGGAATGTAGTTTTTGGCAAAGAGCATGGCACTCCTAGGACCTCTAAGAGTTTTGTGAGTAGTCATCGATACAAAATCTGCTCCCTCTAAACCAGCTTTAAAAGGTGAGTCGTGCAAACCCGTAGCTACCAAACCATTAATGTGAGCAATATCTGCAAGTACTAGGCTCCCAGAAGCGTGAGCCAGTCTACACATTTCACTAAAATTATAAGTTCTTGGATACGCCGAAAACCCAATAATCACAAGTTTTGGTTTATACTGTAGTAGTTTTGCTTTATAATCTTCTAAATCCACTTCAAAAGTCTGATTTCCTAAATCCTTCACGTCGTAGTTCACTAATTTGAAAAACTTATTCCAGTTGCTAGTGGCGTGCAGATGAGAAATATGGCCACCGTTTGAGATATTTAAACTCATAATAGTGTCGCCGTATTCCAAAACAGATAGATACACCATGCCGTTGGCGGGAGAGCCAGAAAGTACTTGGACGTTGACTCCGTACTCGCCAGTTTTATCAAAAACTTCCAAGGCTAAATTTTGGACCTTGGTTTCTAACTCATCTGCGAATTGATTCCCAGCGTAATACCGCTTTCCTGGGTAACCCTCGGAATATTTGTTTGACCATACAGAACCTAGTATATCCAAGGTTTTCGGTGAGGGATAGTTTTCTGAAGCAATTAAATTTAGGGTATTTTTTTGTTTGATAAATTCTTTACTGGTGAGTTCAAAAATAGGATTCATAAACTAAACTACGTGGATTTAAGAAAAATAGTCAACGTTAATTCCAAGAAAAATCCCGCCACTCGGGCGGGGTAGAATTCCAAAGTTAAATTCTAACTACTCTTCAATTAATTCCATTTCGTCGAACTCCTCTTGAACCTCAACAGATTCTACTTTTTTCTCATCAAAACCAGTTCCAGCTGGGATCAGCTGGCCTAGAATTACATTCTCTTTCAAGCCAAGTAGATTGTCTTTGCGTCCACTAATAACAGCCTCCACTAGGACTCTAGCTGTTTCCTGGAAAGAAGCTGCAGATAGGAAGGATTCTGTAGATAATGAAGCCCTGGAAATACCAGTTACAACCCGCTTAAAAGTGATCAATTTCTGATTATTTTTAGCAAAGTTTTTGTTCATGCTCAGCACTACTGGAAGTCCAATAAGATCAGCAGTTACAAAGTCACTATCTCCAGCATCTATTACTTGAACTCTTCCACACATCATGCGAATAATAACCTCAATATGTTTTTCATTTACTGATAGTCCGTTGGATACATAGATTTCAGTAAGTTGCTTAATGATGTACTCTTGAACTGAATCGATCCCGACTACATCCAGAACTTCTTGCAGATTCAAAGCTCCTTCAGCAAGTGGCATTCCCTTGTAGACTTTGTCACCTTTTTTCACATGAACAGAAATACCTGGAAGAGTCTGGAAAGTGTTAACTTCCACAGGACCTTGACTGATAACTAAAGTTCTTTCTTTTTGCTCTACTTTGCCGTTAATCCCTGCCCTGACTACCTCCCCAGTGGACTGAATCAAAATAGTGTCTTTCTCATCAACTTCCTGACCATCTGTCAAAACTAATGTGTCTTTTTCTGGGTTAAATGGCAGAGTAAATTGTAGGTTTTCACTAGAAACAGTAATCTCAAAACCTTCATCGATACTTCCTTCTACTTTTTCTACTACTCCGTCATAAAGCGACATTGGAGCAGTGTATTTTGGAATTCTAGCTTCAAATATTTCCTCTACACGTGGTAGTCCAGTGGTGATGTCAGATTTAGTTACCATTCCGTAACTATGTTTAGCTGAAATAGTTAGCTGAGTACTAGGCTCGCCTAGACTTTGAGCAGCAATAATACCTACAGTTACTCCTAGCTCTACTGGTTTATGAGTTGTAAAGTTAATTCCGTAACACTTCTGGCAAACCCCTCTAGGTAATTCACATTTTGTACTTGAGCGAACCCAAAGCTCCTCTGCGCCTGATTTCTCAAGCATTTCTACAGTCTCGCGGTCCAGTAATTCGTTTCTACGTACTAGAATTTTCCCATCCACAACTACATCTTTTGATAAATATTTACCATACCCTCTTTCAAAAAGAGTTTTATTCATTTTATCACTGTTTTGCACTGTCAGTCTCGTTCCGTCAGTAGTCCCACAATCATAGGAAGTTACAATCATGTTCTGGGCGATATCCACTAAACGACGAGTTAGATACCCAGCGTCAGCAGTTTTTAGTACTAAATCAGCTTGTCCTTTTCTCTGTCCTTTCATACCAATGAAAAACTCTAACCCAGTCAAACCCTCTAAATATCCATGCTGAGCTGCAAGCTCGATTACTTTTCCTCCAGCATCTACAGAAAGTCCTCTGATTCCAACCATAAGGTTTAGTTGAGCAAGATTACCTCTGGCTCCAGACCTAATAATCATTCCAATATTATTTTTCTCATCCATCTGCTCTTCAGTAAGCTTAGCAATAGACTCAGAAGTACCATACCAGATTTTTACTACCTGTTTATATCTTTCTTTCTCAGTCATCATACCCATTTTTTCAAACATTTCCTGGACTTTAGATACTTTTTCACGAGCTTCAGTGATCAATTCATATTTACCTTGAGGGCTATTTAGATCATCGCAAGAAGCTGAAATTCCAGATTGAGTAGTATATTTGAATACTATGTCTTTGATTTTATCCAAAATTGCCGGCATTTTGCCAGCTTCCAGACTATGGTAGGCTTTGTTCAAAATTTTATCGTAATTCTTTTTAGTGATGGTTTCATTGATAAATTCATAATCCTCTGGAAAAGCGTTATTGAAAATAATTCTCCCTGCTGTAGTTTCAATTCTTTTTGCATCTCTTCCCTCTCCAAACCTGACTTGGATTAATTCCCCAATTTCAATCTGCTTATGCTCGTAAGACATCAAAGCCTCGGCTTTTGAAGAAAAATATTTAGTTTTTTCTTTTTCATTTACTTTGCTTATAGAACTTAGATAATATGCACCTAAATGAAAATCTTGATGACCTGACATGATCAGCTCGCCATTTGCAGGCCTGAGTAAATTCTTTGTAGAAATCATTAAATTCCCAGCTTCTTCCTGACCTTTAATTGTAATTGGAAGATGTACGGCCATCTGGTCTCCGTCAAAGTCAGCATTGAAAGCTTTACACACTAAAGGATGCAGTCTAATTGCTTTACCTTCTACCAAGATTGGTCTAAAGGCTAGGAATGACAAACGGTGAAGGGTTGGAGCTCTATTTAGAAGAACATATTTATCTTTAATAACCTCATCTAGAATATCATAAACAATAGGTTTCTTGCTTTCAATCAATCTTCTTGCAGAGTGGACATTGAAGGCCTGATCTTCTTCGTGAAGTAGTCCCTGCTCAGATTTAGTAATGATACGACCCATTAAAAATGGTTTGAATAGCTCTAATGCCATTTCTTTAGGTAGTCCACACTGTTCAAGTTGCAGACTAGGACCTACAATAACTACACTTCTTCCAGAATAGTCTACACGCTTACCCAGCAGATTCTGTCTAAACCTACCCTGTTTTCCTTTCAAAACATCAGTCAGGGATTTAAGAGGTCTTTTTGCTCCAGTTGAAGCCATTACCTGCCTACCTCCACGAGCTGAATTATCAATCAAAGCCTCAATTGATTCTTGAAGCATTCTCTTTTCATTTCTCAAAATAACCTCAGGAGCACCGATTTGAATTAATTTTCTCAAACGATTATTACGATTGATCAAACGTCTATAAAGCTCATTAAGGTCAGAAGCTGCAAAACGTCCACCGTCTAATTGAAGCATAGGTCTAAGATCGGGTGGTAGAACCATCACTCTTCGCATAATCATCCATTCTGGTCTGGTTTCATTTTGGACGAAGTTTTTTACCAGTTTGAATCTCTTTGAGAGTTTCTTTTTGGCTTGACCCTTTGCAACTAGAATTTTAGCTTTTAATTCAGCAAATTCTACATTTAAGTCAATTTTCTTGAGTAGTGTCTCGATAGCTTCAGCTCCAATGTTTGCGTTGAAAACTGGACCGAATTTCTGAGCTAGTTCTTGGTAAATTACTTCAGTTATTACATCTCTGTAGTTCAATCCAGCTAATTCTTTTTTAGCAACCTCGGCAATAGTTTCAATACGAGCTACTGTTTCAGACTGCTGAGTTTTTAGAATTTCTTTATCTGTTTCATACTTGGTTTTTAGAGCCTCAAATTCGAATTTGTTTGAAGATTTATCAATCTGGTACTGGCGAGATAATTCATCGAATTTCCTGTCATAATCTGCTTTAGTAGACTTGATTCTGTTTTGACCTTCACGGTCAATTTTGGATAGATATTCGTTTCTAATATCTTCATTAATTTCAGTAATCACATAAGCTGAAAAGTAAGTAACTCTGCTAATATCAGAGGCTTTCATATCCAGTAATAGTGCAATTCTAGAAGGGATAACCCTTAAAAACCATGGATGTACACATGGAGCAGCTAGACTAATATGGCCCATTCTTTCGCGCCTAACTGAGGAGTGAGTAACTTCCACACCACATTTATCACAGATTACCCCCGCGTAGCGATATCTCTTGTATTTTCCACAAGCACATTCCCAATCCTTGATTGGACCAAAAATAGCCTGACAAAAAAGTCCATTCATTTGAGGAGTACCTGTACGGTAATTAATAGTTTCGGCTGTTAAAACCTCTCCATAACTCATATTCAACATCTCCTCTGGAGACATTAATTCTAAACTGACAGAATCCACATTTTTGAGCTGACTTGGAATGGCGACGTAAGACATAAATAAAAATTGAAGATTTGGATGAACATTGCAACTTAAAAAAAACAGGCCGAACTCAAAAAGTATCTAGATCAAACAAGTTTTAAAACTCTAACTTTAGATAGGCTAAGGAATATTTTAATATACTTATAACACAAAATAACCCTAAGATAGGGAATTTAGCTAAAATAGCTGTTTTTGTAGTTGTAATATCCAACACTAATTACATTATAAACATATCCTAGAGGTTGTCAAGCAAAGCACTTCAATGTGAACGGGAAAATCGAGCAACGCTAAAACTTAAATTAATTCTAATCGTAGCTTTTTTATTTTAGTTTTTTTCTCTAATTCAAAACCCAAAACTCATATCGGGGTTTGCCGTCAAATAGATCTGGTAAACTTTTTTCCAAACGATATTTGGATTTTATAAAATCTTGAATCTTTTGCTTAGGTGCGATTGTATTATCTACAAAAATAGTATCTGGCGGGCGAGACTCAAGGTTTGAAATAGTTTTTGCTAAAATTTGGTCATCCAAATGAAACCATAGATGAGCTGTGTACCCACATTTTCTTTGGGTTTGGTAGCACAGTGACGAGATATTACTGTAGTGCCAAAAACGTCCATTTTCAGGAGTTAACTTTTTACTGTCTGTTATTATTTCATCCAGCGGATAGTACCAGTAAACATATTTTTTTACTTCAGATTGCCAGACATTAACTTTGTTTGATGATAGATTAACATAAAAATCTCTATAGGTTAATTCTAAAGGAAATACATCCAAACTCAAATTGCCACTACCAGCACCAAAAATAAACACTATATTTTGAACCAAAACTGCCCACACTAGCAACGCACTAAAAGCTGGTACGAATTTACTAGTAGAAGAATACTCCGTAGCTTGATGAGGAGCAAACAAAACGTTAGTTTTGTGTCCAGAGCTTGCCCCGGCGTCTGATACAAGTTCATTTTTGATAAAATCACTACAGTACCCTCCCCAAAACCTACTGCTTTGGTTGTAAATAATTCCAAAACCAATAGCTAGAAGAGGTACTAACTGCAGTAAATAATGTGAGTAATTCCGACCAGAAAGAGTCACCCCATAAAAGGCAAAGCCGAACCAAATTAAATAAACAAAAATTTTGGATTTCGATTTAGATTTAAAAGTTAAATATGCCAAAAATACCACCCAGACTAAAAGTAAGAAGGTGCGAAGTTGCATATCAGAAATTCCTACTCGATCTGGCTGATTAGTTTTTCCATTAAACACAGGAACCCCAAATACTGTTGCAAAAGTTTTGGTATCACTTTGCACATATTTAGTATTGTAGGTAAAAATAGAATCAAAACCGAATTGGAGCTGATTTTGCCAGCTAAAACTCAAAAACAAGCTACCTACTAAGGCAATAAATACTAAGATTATTCTAAAATATCGCCACATTGTTTCTTTAATTTCTGTAGACTGGATCAATAAAAAACCTAAGAAAAAACCCACAAACTCGACTACTGCATTTGCTTTGGTACCGATTGCTAAAGACACTAAAAGCCCCACAACCAGATCCCACGCCCAGCCTTTTTTATATAAAAATAGATAGATAGCACTTAAGACCAGCGGTACAAATAAATTTTCTCCATTAAATACCCCAGCTTCCCAAAAGCCAAAAGCCAAAAAAAATGTAGTTACTACAGCTACCAAGTAAGGAATAACTTCTATTGCCGGGTTGGTTTTTGCTGATTCAGAATTTGACTCAAAAAAATAATGACTGATTTTGTAGACAAGTACTATAGTTGCAAGTCCCAGGAAAAAATTTACTAATGGAAAAATAAAATACTGGTTTGAAGACACTTTTAGCAAAAACTGATATACCCAATATAGTATTGGTGGCTTATGATCCCAGCTCTGACTGTAGAGAGTAAAACCATTATTCAAATCACTCCCAATCGACAGATATACACCTTCATCAAAATTCCAGTTCGGCATGAATAAAAAAGGCAGCCTGGCAAAAAAATACACAGCAACCAAAGTTACCCAAAAATAAAATTGCTTGGTTTTACTGGAGAGTTTTGAAAAAAAACCTGATGGGATAAATATCATCTAAATAAAAACTTATTTCCGCAGTTTGTTTAAATTAATTTATCAATGTCAACCTAAGCCTATAAATGACTAACAAAACTAGGAATTTTCGACTTGGGATTTTGATTCAGTTTGAAATTTAAGAATAGTAATATTACAAACTACAAAAAACTTATTTTGCAAATTTTATACTAAAAGCTGAATCTCTACTAGAAAATACTATCTGAGTGCATCGCAAAATTGACTTTTTCCGGGTTTGGAAGATTCAATAAAAACTGCTTAGTTTCTAGAGCGTCTATATATTTGATTTCTTTTTTAGCCAAAATCATTTGGAATAATTCCTCAGTCAGTTTCACATCATGAAGACAGTAATCTATCAGCAAATCCCAACGCCCTTCCTTGTGATATTTACTATATTTTTCGTAAGTATCAGTTTTTTTAGTACCCAAATTTGATTTACAGAGATCATCAAGTTTAGCTTTAAAGCCAGATTTTTTCTCAAATTCCACCATTATGTCGTAGTTTGTGAGCTGTTTCAGGTCATAGTCAGCGTATTTTTGAAGTACTGGAAGGTCAAACCAAATATGGTTGTAACCCACTACTAGCTCTGCTTCTTTGAGAATTTCTAGAAAATCTTTCACATCTTTTTCCATAAATGCTACATATCGATCTAGCCAGCTAAAATAAGCTCCCATAACTGTGACCCTTAGCTCGCTGGTATCGATCCTACTAGACTCGCTAGGACTATAAGTTTCTATATCAAAAGTAACGTAGTTCATTAAGGCAGATTTAGTAAATAAAAATTCTTTGTCTAGCCAATGCTTAATTTCTAGAAATTTACCTGTCCCAAACTTGCAAAATACAAATAGTTTCTAAGCTTATCTTTTTGCATCTACCTTTACTCCACTGTAATTATAGCTTTGATCAAATGGTAGTGACTGTAGGCACCAAAACTGAAGATTATCTTCCTTGAAATAATTCCCTTTCAGCTCGCAAGAAGCTTGATAAAGCCAGTTTGGAAAACCATTGTAGCTCTCGCCGCTGGCATTGTAATACTGGGAAATCACTGGATGATTCTTATCAATTGGTAGTTTTTGGGGATAGTTGAATATTCCTCCTGAGCTAATTTTCAAGTTTAAATTCAACGGAATTGAAGTGAGATTTAAAAATAAATCTGGAACTTGGGTTTTTTGAGAATTTATTTCTAGTTTTTCAGTTTTGCTAGATTTTATCTTTTTCTCGTACTCTGTTTGATCCAGAATTTCCTGCTCCCCTTCCCAGAGCACTTGCTTATCTTTTACTAATTTCAAAGTTGCCTGACCAGCCTCTAATTTAGGTTTGAGTTCTAGATCTTGACTGTAGCCAAGTTTGGGAAGTATCACAGCCTTGCCGCCAATAGCCTGAGTAATTTCAGTAATTTTACGACCACTTTGCCAAAATTCAAAAGTGTAGTTCTCAGCGGCGACTTTATTTGGAGCTGTATAGTTAATATTTTTCTCATTTTCCATATTAAGTATCATGAACCAAGACTGCCCAGTACTCTGAAATTTTGATAAACCCAAAGAATATTTTAGTGAATTAGAATCACTATAAGAATTTTGAATATTTGATAATTTCCAAATCTGCCACTTCTCGTTTTGATCTTCTAAAGTATAATGTTTTGAAAGCTGAGTTTGAACTTCTTGGGATTTGGTATCTTTAAAACTAGCCTGGTAGTCCAGAATAATGTAGTCTGTTTTTTTAGCAGAAAATATACTTACTGCTTGATCTAAATACTTACCTTGCAACACCATTTGATTCAATATCTCCAGATCCACTGGATAAGTCCCCGCAATACCACCTGATACCCACTCGAGCTCTCTGAAACCTCTTTCAAAATTGTGTTTAGAAACAAAATAATTGTATTTTCCATCGTATAGATCAGTAGTCCAGTAAAATATTTTTCGAGTTGATTTGCTATTATTGTTTTGGCTTAGTTTCTCAAATAAAAACTGGTCACCGCTAATTGCAGATACCGCATTTCCTCGAAATCCATTATTTTGAATTAGGCAAAAGGCAATAATCAAAACCACTATATATGAGTAACCAGCTATTTTCAAAAATTTTGGTAATGTTTTATTGATTTTGTTTTTGGATAAAAAATAATCTTTTACATACTCCCAGAACTTACCTAAAAAAGAACTCCACAAAACTATTACAGCTAGATAGCCCACAGCAGTTGCTCTCCAAATAGCTCTAATCGCAGACAAAGGTAAAATCATTTGATACAAATAGTAGTGAGGAAGTGGCAGGTTTTGTAGAGTTCGCTCAGCTATTTTCAAAAAGGGTCCCAGCCCAATCCAAGCTGAGATCAAAAACATGATACAAAATGATAGTTCCCTATTAAAGAAATTACCTTTTCTCTTAAACCAAATCACCAACCACGGAATCAATAGTAGGTTCAAAATCCAAAAACTGATGTTAAATATACCATCTGGAAAATTAGATTCATTTCTGTTGATATTGTTTTTAAGATCATTCAAACCAGCTTGAGATTCTGGCTTAGCCAGATAACTACTGTATGTATAGATAGCTGGAATGAGCAAGAATTTAATTCCATAAAAATTCCCAGTGGCAAAATTTGTGGCACTTACTGAGCCTATGGTTCTAGTGGTATTATAGACTTTACTGGACTGCAAATAGCCTAATGCTAAGGGAAATAAAATAATTAAAACTGCCAAATAGCTAACCACTACCCCTAATAATCTAGACTTAAAAACATTGAAATTGATATAAAAGTATTTTAGTTTAAATAAAGTCCAAATGACTATCCAAATTGATGAAAAAATAGCAATATGCCACTCCGCTAAATAAAGCCATAAAAGAGTAATAAAAACTCCTGCTAAATACGAATAAAATTGTTTCTTACTGAGCTTTTCTAAAGTAAATAATTTTTCTAAAAATAGAATTAAAAATGGTAAGGCCCAGTATAAAGATGCGTGAATATGCCCGACATAAAAATTGCCTACTGTAGCCTGACTAAGCACCACTAGAATTCCAGCCAGAAAAGCCAGCCAACTTTTTTTAGTATAATGTTTCACTAGACCATAAATTCCTATCTGGGTCAGAATCAGATTGCCAAAAAAGATTAGATTAAATACTAAAATTGGATTTCTAAAAATTGCCCACAAAAACCCAAAAACTAAACTTGGCGCAAATCCATGAGCCGTCACTCCAATAATATTTGAATAAAAGCCGTTATGATCCCCATCCAAAGAGTAGAGATGTCCCTGACTCAAATTCAGGAGGTTTTGCATGTAAATGGCTATATTGTAATATGCATCAACTTCACTTCCCATCTGCCCACCAGGATTGCTATAAATCCTATCAAAAAGCCAGAATCTGTGTTGAACAAAAATAGCTATAAGGAAAAGCAAAAAAACATGGTGATCACCAAAAAACTTTTTTACTTGGTATAGTAAACTCATTATAGGGTATAATTTTCTTTTATATTTAGGAAAAGTCAAGCAATCCGATACTTAAATTTTAAATTTTTCTCATAAGTATGTGCATTTTAGTTTCTGAATCTACCACATACCTATTATTAGTTAGGTTAGTAACTTGCTCGCTGTATTTATCTTTTGGCAGAAGCCAGTATTGAAAATTAATTAAATCATTTTTCTTATCCAGGGAGCGAACTGGGATTTCAGATAACACTTTAACTTCTGGCCAGTAAGCAATTTCTTTTCTCGCACTTAGATGCGGAACATACTGAGCTGTAGTTACTAGTGAGCTATCTCGGGGAATAGCTTTGGTTATTGTATTAAATGATTCTCTTTCTTCAGATGTCGAATTATAGTTTCTGACACTAGCAGGCAGTCTGTACGCCAGGTAATAAGTTTGATTCCAACCTAGAACTGATCCGAACCCAATAAAAAAATTCAAGAAAATAAATACAATCCATAAATATGAAGTTTGTAATTGCTTTCGTTTTAATAACATCAAAAATATGAATATAACCCCTAAAGAAACATAGATTGGGACATCTACTCCATATTGAAAATTTGGTGCCACTAAACTCTGGTTAGCAGATAGCACTCTTTCAGCGTAGTTTCCAGCAACACTAAAAGGTAGAAACAGACTTCCAAAAAAATCAAAAACAATAAAATTAGAGTAAAGATAGTTTTTTGCATTATCAAAAAGATTCAAATCTGAAATAAGGGCTGGGAAATTTCCTGATCTTAGAAAATTTTTAACGGCTAAAATTGCAGGTTCATACATTTTTGAATAATCTAGATTTCCGTATTTTTTTACGAACCAAGGTAAAAAGAAAATTCCATAACTGGTGGCTATAAAAAAGGAACTACCTAGGTAAGCTTTTAAGAAAAATATATTTTTTGATATGATACTTTTACTTTTATACAAAATCCAAAACGAAATTTGCAAAATAAAAGCCATTATAAAAATCCACTGATCTTCCTTTAAACCTAGCCAAATAATTGTAGTAAAAAAAGTAACTACAAACCATTTTGGACTCTTGGAAAGACCTTTTACTAAAGACAACAAGAGCAAACCTAAAATAGTTGGCAAAATATATTTCTCGTGAAAATAAAAACCTACTGCCGCCTGGGTAAAGGGATGGTAGAATAATATAAATGATACAAAGGATATAATCCAAGGGAAATTAAAGTCAATTTTTAGAAAGTTCTTAGAAAATTCTCTTGCAGAAAAATACAGCAAAATTGCCGGAAAAGTGATTAATAAAAATGGTGTAATTGCAATTAAAGTAATTCCTTGGAAACCCGCTCCGATTAAATACAGAGGAGCCAAAATTGCAATACTAAAATGTTGATGATCGTAGAAAAGATTTGTAAATTGCTGGATCGTGGATGCTGGTAACTGACCTCTAGATAATAGATAAATGGCCTGATCAAAAATACCATAATCAATAGCATGAGAATCAAAACTAAGATGATCAAGTATTTTTAAGACTGAATAGTATAGACTAAAAATTATTGAAATACTCAAATTTAAATAAAATAGGAATTTGGAGCTTAGTTTAAACTTTTTATCCAAAAATCTTTTAAAATAAACCAACCTTTCCAGGAATGTTTCTGAAATTGAAAATGAAAGTCCTAAAGTTAGTATTGGTATTTTAATAAATTCTAAATAACCACCAGAACTATTTCCTCCAAAAAGTATTTTAATAAATTCTGGCTTACCTACTTCCCAAAGCTTAAGAGTTTCAAAAATAAAAATTAAAACAAGGGAATAAAAAAGAAAAGTTAGGTTTTTGAATTTTAAAGTACTACTACAAAGCACTAAAAATATTAATGTAGTCGTGAATAAGAAAATTCCTAAAACAATATTACTCTGACTATAAGTTATAAATATTCTAAAAAGAGTTATTATTACAATTAATAAGCTGATAAATTTTTCTAGATTATTCTGTAGATAATTTTTAATTTTTTTTAACATGTTTTTTGGATTAAGAATAATACAATTTTTGAGCCAGTTTAAATCTAACATTTCTTGAAATCATTTCAATGTCAAACCTGTACTTTGACAGCAACGAGATACTAGACTTAAAGTTAACTACTGACTTATGATAGCTTGGATAAAAAAATATTTTTTGGTAGTAGAAATAATTTTGATTTTGATAATTTCTTTTGCTCATTTATTTCTGATAGACCAAATACCTCGAGGGCTGCACCACGATGAGGCTTCAGTTGCCCTAAATGCAGCCACTATTTCAGAATCTGGAAAAGATGAATACGGGACTAGCTGGCCACTGTATTTCAAGGCTTTTGGGGAGTATAAAAATCCGATTTATATCTACACTGCAGCTGGATTATTCAAAATTTTTGGAATATCCTATTTTAGCTTGAAACTCACTAGTTTTCTTTTTTTCATAATTGCCCTAATAGCAACTTATTTATTAGTAAAAAAACTTTTTAAAAAGAATTATTTCGTTCAAATATATACTCTTTTAGCATTTGGTTTCTTACCTCAGTATTTTAGCTTATCTAGGGTTTCTTTTGAAGCCATTTCTCAGCTGGGTTTTGTAAGCCTAGCCCTACTCTTAATATACCATAGTTTTTCAGAAAGTTTAGAATCTAAATTCAAACTAGGAATTGCCTTTCTCTCTGGAATAATAATCGGCTTATCAGTCTACACTTACACTACAGCTAGAGTTTTGAGTTTTTTGATGGTTATTTCAATATTTGCTGTTTATCACCTAAAAATACATTACAAAAGACTAGTAGCTCTACTTTTAGGTATTCTTTTGGCGATTATTCCATGGGTTATATTTTTACTTGAGAATCCTAGTAACCTCACAAACAGATTTACCAGTGGAGTCTCCTATCTCAATTTTCCTTTTCTACCTGATTTAGCTATTAGCTTAGTTTTTATTCAGCAGTATTTGAGCTACTTCTCACCATACTACTTATTTAGTAAAGGTGACCCGATTCTCAGGCATACCATTGGCTATGGTGGAGCGATTTTTGTTTCTACCGGGTTACTGATGGCTCTTGGAATCTTCTACATTTACCAAAAAAAATTATGGCAAAAAGATAAATTTTTACAAATAATTCTAATTAATTTTTTACTATCTCCTTTAGCTGCTGCCCTCACCTGGGAAAGCACTCCTCACTCACTTAGAAGCCTTTTGATGGGAATCTATATAGTAATTATTTCAGGCTATGGTTTACATTTTTTACTGAAGGCGGTGACTAATCACTTAATAGATGGAATTAATTTAGCTAAAAATCTGATTATTATTTTAATTACTTTGTTTTTCTTAGAAATTCTAAATTACCAGTATTATTATTTTGTAGAATACCCGCAAGTCAGCGTAGGCGCCTTTGAAAGTTATAATTTTCCAAAAGCTCTAGAATCAGCTATTGAACAAAAACCGCTGAAAATCATAGTCTCAAATGGTGCCTATTTTCCCTATACCCATCTAGAATTTGCAAAAAAAACACTCAAAACTAAAACTGAAATTCCGATCATAATTGGCGAAGCAAAGCCCTACCCCGATTCCTGTTTAATTTATTACAAAAATGACATTCTCGGACTAGAGAAATACTCTGAAAAATACTCTGAACTAATGAATAAAAGTGACTATATGGGGGTTCGCTGCTACTTACCAGAAATCAAAAAACTTGAGGAAATTCCCGAAACAGGAAATAACTAAAAAAGTTAAAATTATAATATTTGTACTTAATTGACAAACTCCCTGGCTTGTTATATTAACCCGATCACTATGTTAGATTTACAAGAAATGAAAAGTATCAGCAAGACTGAAAATGTAATTTTTTATAAATTAAACTGTCCTTTTTGCAAAGCAGCTGAGGAGTTAATGAAAGAGTTAGCGGGTTTGGAAATTATTAAGGATTACAAAATTTATATTCTAGATAAAGACTTTGATAATCAAACCTTAACTGACCTTGTAATCGATTCTGGCTGGAAACCAGAAGGCATTCAAAACTTTTGTGCCAAGCCCCAAATATTCATTCAAAGTGAATACATCGGCGGAAACTTTGAGTTTTATAAATCTAAATGGAATTTAGGCCAGAACCAAAGCGGTATGATTAATGGTAAAAATAGCCCAAACAGAACTAATCCAATGAGGTTTTAGGTTTCAAACATGTCCACACATTATGAGTTAGGCAAAACTGGTGAAGATCAAGCCTTAGAAAACTATCTAGAAAGAGGCTACAATCTAGTGATCAAAAACTTCCAGTATTATAGAGATGGCAGAGCAGGAAGACTAGGAGAAATAGATCTAATTCTAGAAAAAAATAACAAATTATATTTAGTAGAAGTAAAAACTAGAAGTGATAATTCTTTTGGATCTCCTCAGGAACAAGTTACTAAGTCCAAGCTAATGTATTTATACAAAACTTGGCAATATTTTATTCTCAAAAATCCTAAATACAAAAGTTACTTTTGCCAATTCGACCTAGTGTCTATTACTGGAAAAAAACTAGAAATAATTCAAAATGCTTATAACTTTGATAGTCTAAGTAGCTGATTCCATCATTTTTACACCCAATTCATCGAAACACCCTGACCAGATTAAAGCATCTACTCCACGCTTATTGAAGCTTGAAGCCTTGCTAACTCTATCCAGGAAATCTTCCATATTCCTAAATTCTCCCTGGCTCTCGCGTTCCTGAATAATTAAGCGAATTACGTCGCTACCAAGGTTTTTTACGCTACTAAGTCCGTACCTAATAGTCTCATCATTTTCTATAGTAAAAGTGTCCCAGGATTTATTTATATCAGGTGGAAGTACTTTAATCCCGAGCTCTTTACATTCATTTATAGCTGCTGCAATTTTCTCCAGATTATTAGCTTCGCTCGTCATAAAGCTGGTCATAAATTCCACTGTATATTCAGCTTTCATGTAGGCAGTCCAGTAAGCTACCATACCATAATTAGAGGAATGGGCTTTGTTGAAACCATAAGCTGAAAAAGGAACTACTAGATCCCAGATTTGCTCAGCCTCCACCTCACTTAAATTGGAATGTTTTTGAGCACCCTGCACAAACTTAATATGCTGAGAGTCAATTACTTCTTTGATTTTTTTACCCATACCCTTTCGTAGCACATCTACTTCCCCCCAGTCATAGCCAGCAATTTCAATAGCTGTGTAGAGTACATCATCTTGGTAAACCAAAATACCATAACTTGGCTCCATCCATTTTTTCATTTGTGGATGATAGTATTTTATTGCCTTTGGATTTTTTTTGCGTTTTATATATTCTGGAATATTCACCATTGGCCCTGGGCGATAAAGAGCTACCATGGCCATGAGATCCTGAACTTTATTTGGCTCCAATTCTACCAAATATTTAGTCATTGTAGGTCCAGAAAGCTGGAAAAGCCCCATTGTTCTACCTTTAGCCAGAAGTTCAAAGGCTTTTTGATCAGCCAGATCAATGTTTAGTAAATCGATACTATGATTATGTCTTTTTTCAGCTAGGGTGACTGCGTTACCTAGAATTGCTAGATTTCTAATACCTAGAATATCCATTTTTACAAGTCCTGCCTGCTCAGCAATTTTCATATCGTACTGGGCTATAATCATCTGATGTTCACTATCCCATTGAAGAGGTGTGTAGTCAGTCATTTTTGTAGGTGAGATTATTAGTCCAGCTGCGTGAGAGCTAGCATGCCTATAATTACCCTCTATTTTCTGGCAAATATTTATTACTCTTTTAGCCTCTTCATCTTTTTCATAAAATTCTTTCAGCTCTGAGCTAGTTTCAAAAGCCCACTGAAAGTTAGTTTTTCTTCCCTGAGGTGCTGTTGGAATTAGTTTAGCCAGCCTATCGCACTTTTTATAAGATACTCCGAGAACTCTCCCTACATCTCTCACTGCTACACGAGGGAGCATTGTCCCAAAAGTAATTATCTGACATACCTGACTTTTACCATAAGTCTCAGTGATATATTTAATTACTAAATCCCGCTTATCATCTGCAAAATCCCCGTCAATATCTGGAGCTGTAGGCCTAAATGGATTTAGAAACCTTTCAAAAGGAATGTCATAAATCAGCGGATCCAAAATATTTATACCAGTTAAATACCCTACCAAACATCCAGCCGCTGAGCCTCTAGTATTTATAACTATATCATTGTCTCTACAAAACTGCATAATATCAGAAAATACCAAAAAATAATCTGCGTAGCCTTTTTGAATAATAATCTGCAGTTCATACTCAATTCTTTCAATATAATTACTCACGCTCTTTTGTTTTACCCAGTAGTCTTTTGGGTAACCAAGAAGTTTTTCAGTCGAAGGTACTATATTTTTTGCAAATTCTATTAGCTCATTAAGTTTTTCATAAGTAAACACCTCTTTCCACTCCACCCTATTTTTTTCGCTAGGATCAAATCTTTCTAAAAGTCCAATATATGTCTCCCAGGTTAATCTATGTTGGGGGGTTTGACTAGAGTCCAGGTGAAACTTTGGGAAAAAAGCCTCACTAGCATCTTTATCATAATCAGTGCGGATTTCAATTTCAATCTGCTCTTCAACTAAACTAGTGTCCAGGGCCTCAGGGCAATAATCAAAATCTTTTTTTAACTGATCAACACTAGGTAGATACAACTCCCGAATCAGGTTTATATCGTTTAACCTTGTCTGATTTCGTATTGCAAGCACAGTTCTAAAAGTCTCATCATCTTCTACTTCTAAATACCTGGGAGCTGGGGAAATAATATATCTAACCCCATTTTTTTTGCAAATCTCAATCAAAATTAAATTTAAGTTTTTAATACTCTCGGGACTTTCATTATTCACAGGAATAGCCAGCTCGACTAAAATATTTCCAGGTCCAATTTCTTCTACGTATTTTTTCAAAATTTTCTCAGCTTCAGCTTTTCTATCACTTCTCAAATTACTAATTATCTCGTGATCATTTCCACACAAAACTGTAAAAAATCTTTCTTTTTCGTAACCTTCTAAATTAGCAAAAGTGATATGATAAGTCGGGTTTTCTTGCTCAGTTCTAGCTATACTTATCAATTCCAGAAGTGCTTTGTAGCCCAGATTATTTTTAGCCAGTAGCCCTACTTTACTAAAGGCTCTATTCCTTCCAAAACCGATCTCTCCACTACTTATATTCGGCATTTTTAGAGTTACTCCCAGAACTGGCTTGATTTCAGCTTTTTTACATGCTTCATAGAATTCTATAAAACCCGAACCTGTTTCCTCGTCTGTCAAAGCAATACTGGTATATCCTTTATCTTTAGCATTTTTGATTAGATCTTTGATCTTTGGAACTGCGGAAAGTAAAGAGTGATGAGAAAATGACCTAGCTAACAGCATGTACTAGAAGTAGCAGAGGCAAAAGTGATTGTCAATCAGTAAGTTTAGTGTGGGTTATAAAAACTTCCAAAGCATTTCAAACATAGATTTTTGGATATCACTAATAGATTTATCCTCTATCCAAGTAGCTTCATTCATTGCAGGATTCCAAAATACCACAGTATTGGAAAATATATGGAAAGAACCTGATAAAAAAATACCTCTTGGTAAAATCTTCCATTCACGTAGAAAAGCTTTATCTTCCTGGGTGTTTTTCTGTAAAAATATAGCTGGCTCAGTGGTAATAATTTTTATAAAGTTGTTATTTTCCACCCTTTGATCAACTGCATATTTTAAAAAAGTTTCACTTACATTTTCCACAAAAATATCATCCCCTCCGAAAAAATATATTTCTCCAACTGGTTTACTATAAATTTCATACAATAGTCCTAAAAGTTTATTTTTGTCTTTAAAAACTTTAATATTTCTTTTTTCCGGCTGTTCATAGATATTATTCAAACTAGGCAAAAGCTCGCTATACATGCTAAAGTTTACTTCCAGATCTAACTTTTTTTTACTAATTAGTAGTAATACTTTTGCTGGATCACTAACTATAATTTTGCCTGAGTAATTTTTTAAGAATTCCACTAACCCAAACAGTTGAAGCTGTTCCAAGGCTACATAAACGTAATTTCTATGAATTCCAAGGTTTATAGCAAGTGAAGTTACAGTGTGTTTTGGATTTTTCAAAAGTAACAAGTAAGTTTCAGCCTCAGTTTGACTTATACCAATGGAGATGAGTATTTTTTGTAAAGTTGTTAAATTAAAGGTGCTAATATTCTTTGTCATTGATATATAAAATTATTCTTTTAAAACTAACTATAATGTTTCAGTGTACATGATTCATAGCAAATAAATTTGAAAATGTAAAATATTTATGCCTACATAAAATCACTATGTTTAACAATATACCCCAACAAAAAATGGTTCCACAAATTAGCGAACAGGATAAAAAAGAAAGTTACCCAGTACAAAATTCATTATTACCATTCTTGCTGATTGCTGCGACGACATTTATTCCTCATGTACCTGCACTTGCACAAGTAGTCAAAGAACCTGTTATCCAAGATCAACCAAAGCCAACTTTTCTTCCAAAAGGTGCAATTACTCCACCAGCTGCGGGTACTTTAAATAGAGGTTACAACATTGTTCCAGAAGTGATCATCGGAAATAATACTAGAATTTGTTTGTATTTGGGTACTGCTATAAAAAATCCAAATGCATCTACGGTAATTTTTAAATGTTCAAGCGAAAAAGGAAACACTGTTGGAGGTCAGTTAGTAATTCCTTTGGTTTCGGACAAAGTTACTTCGGTTTTAACTTTTTTTCAAATTGAGTCTAGTTCAAACCCTAAAAATCTAAACCCCACTAATTTAATAGGGTTTTCAGGAAACTTCCAAATTAATAATAAAACTGAAGTTGGCGGTACTTTTGAAGTAGATCCACTTACAGGCAAGCTAACTTTCAGAGTTACTGGTGGGTTCAAATTTTAGTGGCGGGTAAATAAAACTAAATGATAATTATTTTGATGGGAAGTTTAAGCAAAACAAAGTTTTTAATATTTATAAAACTGCTTCCAAAAGATAAGCCCCAATAGATTCAATTTTAGATGGTCTGGAATTTACATGTTTGCCCAAGGTTTTTTCCATAGTAGATTTCCAAAAAAATTCTATTAATAGTACTCAGTGCTTTGCGAAGATTTTACCGTGGACATTTCTGGGTATTACGATTTTATTTATAAGAAAGAATTGCATAAATAACTTAAGTTTCTATTGTAAAACCAACTTCTAAAAATAATTAATTATGTTTATGATTCAAAATATTTCTGCACTAGAAAATTATTTAATCAGCCAAATTCCCGAAGATTTCAAGAAAAAATACACTGGCAGCTGGGGTCTAGATAAAGTTAAAGAATTTTTAAAGTCAGTAGATAATCCTCAAGAAAAACAACCTGTTATACACATTTCTGGGACTTCTGGCAAGGGCTCAAGTAGTTATTTCACCGCCAATTTACTGGTTAAACAAGGTTTTAAAGTTGGCTTACACGTGTCGCCGTATGTTATAGATTTTACAGAATCTTTTTTGATAAACAACCAGTTACCAGATCAAAAAGAACTTCTATTTTATTTTAATCAATTTGTTTTAGAATATCAAAAATTTGGTCAAAAAATAACTTACTTTGAACTAAAAGTTTGCTTTGCTTTTTATTTTTTTAATAGTGTAAAAGTAGATTTTATAGTTATAGAAACTGGCATGGGCGGAACTTTTGACACCACAAATGTAATTAATAATCCCAATAAAATTTGCCTAATCAATCAAATCGGCTACGACCACCAAGAAGTTTTAGGTAGTTCCATAAAACAAATTGCTGATCAAGAAAGTGGCATTATCAATCCTTATAATACTGTAATTTATATCAATCAAAAGTACAAAATAAGCCAGCAAATAATAACAAAAAAATCCAAACAAAATCATGCCAAATTGTATCAAGTAAATTTTAATTCCAAATATAATAATTCTATTAAACCAAATATTTTTAATATAGTTTCTAGCCAAAATGGAACCCAGTTTGATTATCAGTTTGACGGCTATAGTTACCCAAATTTAAAAACCAGTATGCTTGGAGATTTTCAGGCAAAAAATGCTGTGCTAGCTTTAACTGGGATTATTTTAGCGAGTGATTTATATAATTTTGAACTTGACACAAATGCCATTTATCAGGCTATTTTAGAGACCACTTTTCCTGCTAGAATGCAAATTGTAACAACAAAAAACAAGCAAAAAATAATTGTAGATGGAGCTCATAATCCTCAAAAAATTGAAGCTTTGGTTTGTAACTTAAAAGCTATTTTTAAAGATCAAAAATTCACTGTTTTGTGTGGCTTTAGTGGTAACAGAAATCCTAAGCCAATGCTGAAAAAAATTGCAGAAATTGCTGACAAAATTATCCTAACCCAGTTCAGCAATCAAGGTCTAAAAATTGTAGGTAAAAGTTCTGTTCAAAACAATATTTTAATCAAAAATCTAAACCAGTTGAAGTTTAAAAATTATCAGTATTTTGAAGATTTAGACATGGCTCTAAAAACTTTAGAAAATAGCCCTAATCAATCAAAATTAGTTACAGGTTCTTTCTATCTATGTGGCGAAATTTTGAAGAAAATATAGAAGTTGTATCAACCCCCCAATCCCAACACAACTTTTCTAATTAAATTACACTTGTTTTATTGGTGCTCGTGTAGATATTGGTAGCTGCTTTACTGCACCAAATTGATTTCTAATTAATGTAGGAGTAGTTCTAATAACTGAGTGTATCCTATAATTGTTGTAATACCGGATTTGTCTACCAATAGCAAATTCTAGTTCATCTATTATGTTGTAAGTATTTACATTACCCAGTTCTAGTTCAAAGTAATTATTCCAGGGCTACTTTGAGATTCTTGAGATAATAATTTAAGATATTTTTCAGTTATATTTTCTATTTTTATAATCTGAGTTAATTCTAAAATAGTGTCTAATAAACAGACTGAAAGCTTTCAGATATTTAGACTAATTACTAAAATTAAATTGAGGTGCAACTCACCTATTTCAATTTTAAATTTCTGGTGCACTAAGCCCTCCATTCATCATTTCTGTAATCCACTGTGGAATATTATCTACTTCTGGATGGACCACCTTAATGGAGCGAATTATGTCTAAAATTGGTTTCATACCCCTCAAATCTTTTATTTCAGCACCTTGAGAAACTAGTCCCAAACTAATCAACTTTTTCATTAAGTTTTCGCGTGGGAAATTATTATTTCTATATACTGAAAGAAATCCCACTAATTCTGCAATTGCTGCTTCAGGACTTACTAAATACCCATCACAGTTAAAACTAAGACTTCTTTTTCTAGCAAATGTTTTACCATCTGGATCGATACCAAGACCAATTACAGAATTTGGCGGCAACTTAACTCTTTTAACTCCGTTT